>Ga0302326_10002396_pt1 | contig 45853 bp, 44 predicted proteins | sample Palsa_T0_3_FD_202264 | JGI IMG/M metagenome (GOLD analysis project Ga0302326, IMG submission 202264) | Peat permafrost microbial communities from Stordalen Mire near Abisko, Sweden - Palsa_T0_3 | ecosystem: Environmental > Terrestrial > Soil > Palsa > Peat permafrost | place: Sweden: Abisko... | reverse complement strand
CTGCCTCGCTGAGATGCGACTTCTCGCGGTCGCTTTCCAGCTTCTCGCGGTAGCTGCGACGATCGCTCCACGCCAGCGGGTCGCCCGGCAGAATGTCCGTGCCGACCTCGACGAAATCACGGTCCACGAGCATGTTGATGCGGTCGTAGGCGTGCATGCGGAAATGGTGGCCGCAGCGGACGCAAACGGAGAGGTTGGCCTCGAGATCCTTGCGATACAGCAGCTCGCCGCACGAGGGGCACTTGACCCACATCGCGGCGTCTGCCGGCGCCGCCTCGTCGCGCCGAATCCGCAGCCACTCCGGCATCGGCATCAGGGCGTCGCCTTCTCGCCTGGACGAGCGGGCGCCGCTCCGCGCAACCGCTGCGCGTAGATGCGTCCGAGCTGCCGCAGGTAGTTGACGATCTCGCTCTGATTCAGCTTGGATTCGCCCGCAACGCGATCGGTGAACACGTACGGTATCTCGATCGCCCGCCCGTAGTGCGCCTTTGCGATCACCTCGAGGCCGATCTTGAACCCGATGGGATCGAGCGTCACGCCGTCGAGCGCGTCGCGCCGCACCAGGAAGAAGCCGCTCGTGATGTCGCGCAGCGGCGTGAGCGGCTTGGCGAGAGCGATCGCGACGAGCGACGTGATCTTCCGGCGCCACGGCCAATTGCGGATGCCGCCTCCGGCGACGTAGCGGCTGCCCACGGCGAGACCGGAACCGTTCTCGAGCGCCTTCATCATCAGCGGTAGGACCTGCGGGTCGTGGCTGAAGTCCGCGTCCATCGCGCCGACGACTTCGGAATCAGGACGCGCGAACGCCCAGCCGTCGATGACACCGCTCGACAACCCGAGCTTGCCGGGCCGGTGGAGGCAGCGGACCGGGTACTGCGCCGCGAGCCGGTCGACGATGGCACCGGTACCGTCCGGAGAGTTGTCGTCGACCACCACGATCTCGCCGTCGAGCCCGTTCGAACGAAATACCTCGTCGAGCGTCTCGATCAGACGCTCGATGCCGCCGGCTTCATTGTAGGTGGGGATGACGATCGAGAACTTCACGGACTACTTGATCTTCCGGATCGTCGGATAGCTCGCCTCGTCGAAGCTCGGGCGATCGGCGTAGGCGCGGGCATCGTCGCCCATCAGGATGACGCCCTTCTCCTCGATCGCGGCCACGTCGTTGGTGGGGATCAAGACCTCCGTGGCGCGCTTGGACCAGAAGATGGCGAGATATTCCGCGAGCCGTGCAGCCCCCTCGGCGTAGACGCCGCGAACCTCGCCGACGCGATCGTCGCCGAGATACACGGGGGTCCCAACCTCTAGATCCTCGAGCAATCTCGCCATTGACGCTCTGCGTGATACGACGCGAGCGTGCGGCCTTCATCTCTGCGGGGCAGCGAAGACCCCTCAGAGATCGCCGGCCGCGTACAGGAGCGCGCTCAGCAGGACGAGCCCGGCGGTTTCGGTGCGCAGGATCCGCTCGCCGAGCGAGACCACCGTAGCACCCGCCGCGCGCGCCGCGTCGACCTCGGCGTGCGAGAGACCGCCCTCGGGACCGATCACGATCGCGACGTCCTTCGCGCCCGCAAGCAGCGCGGGAAGCCGCTCGCGCAAAGCGACCCGCTCCGCCAGCTCCCATGGAACGATCAGCCGCGACCGGCCCGCCTCCGCGGAAAGAAAGGCCGCCAGACCGATCGGCGCGTCGATCGCCGGAATCGTCGCGCGCCCGCTCTGCTGCGCCGCCGAGCGCGCGAGGCGCCGCCACCGGTCGACTTTCGCGGGACCGGGATCGCCGATCGTTCGCTCGGTGACGAGCGGAACAATCCGAGCCGCACCCGCCTCCGTTGCCTTCTCGATGACAAAGTCCATCTTCGCGCCCTTGGGAATCGCCTGCGCGAGCGTCATCTGCAGCGCGGGCTCGCGCGCCGCACTTGCCCGGCGCTCGATGCGCACGTCGACGCCCTGCGCGTCGACGCGCAGGGATCCAACGAACGCGCTGCCGGTCGAGTCGAACAACTCGACCGCGTCGCCGGTCGCGCGGCGAAGCACGAGCCGCACCTTGCGCGCATCCGCACCCTGCAGCGCGACGACATCGCCAACGTCATGCGCGCCTTCGACGAAGAAGCGCGGCAGCGAGCGCTCGTCCATGTGCGCAGGAATTCGACGCTCGAGCGCGGTGGCCCGCGCTCGAGCGTCCGGTTACCGCCGGCTCAGACGATGCCGGAGCGAATTGCGTGCACTGCCGCTTGCGTGCGCGCCGAGATATTCAGCTTGGAGAAGATGCGGCTAATATGATTCTTCACCGTCTTCTCAGACAGGTTGAGGCGGGCGCTGATCTGCTTGTTCGCGAGCCCCTCTGCGATAAGCTTCAACACCTCGGTCTCACGGATCGAGAGGTCCATGATGTCTGGCTTCCCGCCTTGACTCCGCTTGCGCAGGAGCCCGCCGGCGACGCGGGGATCGACGTACGACTGGCCGCCCGCGACGACTTTCACGGCGCGGATCAGCTCGGGTGGGGAGATATCCTTGATGAGGTAGGCTTCGGCGCCGGCAGCCAATGCGCGTTGCATCGTCTCCGACGAAAGTTGCATCGAAAGGGCGCACACGCGCGCCTTGGGAGCGGCTTCGACGCAGGCTGCAAGACCGGCGGCGAAATCCTGCTGACCGTCGAGATCGATCAGGATCAGGTCCGGATTGACTGCGGACAAGGCGGCGGGATGGGGGGCGCGGTATTCGCCGACGACGGTCAACTCGGGATCGTCCGAGAGGATAGCCGCCAGCGCCTTCGCAAATAGGACCTGCGACTCAATGATCGCTGTTCGCAACACAATGCTCATAAATGCCTCGAGTAAACTCCGACCCGGGACGTAGGGAGGGGACGTGACAGTTATAGCAACTGGCGCACGGTGCGTGCTTCCCCATTATGGGGGGATTTGTAGTCAACCAAGGATGGGCCAAAAGCAGAATGCAGAGTTTATCGAGGACGACGCGGGGCTCTAAGCCCGACGAGCCTGGGACTTTCGACCTGTCGCGGGATGGCGGCAGGCTTTCGACTTTCGTTTCCACGGCGGTTTCCTCGGTCGCGCATTCGGGCTGGGTGCTCATCGCGTATGGCCCCGAGCGGTCGATCCGGGAAATCGTCTATCCGTCGGGCGCCGGCGGCCTGAGCGAGCTCGAGGAGATTGTCCGGGCCGAGCATGCGCTTCACGTGTTCGACGTCGCGGGCGAGCGCGTCGTTCGCAGCCGAGCCCCACTCGGGACCTACCGCCATGGTCTGACCGTGATCTGCGGCGACGACGACTGGACGACCGGCCTCGTCGTGCTCCTGCGCCACGAAGCGGTCGGCCGGTTCACCGAAGCCGACGTTACCGAGCTAGCCGCCGTCGCACCGTCCATATCGGCGTATCTCACGCGGCTCGGCGGCCGAGGCGCGGAGGCCGAGCTTCGCCTGCGCACGCGCTCGCAGCCGGCATTCTTCGTTTTGAACGAGCGCCTCGAAATAGAACATTTTTGGAGTTCCGACGGCGACACCCCGATCGCCGAGCTGGACGGTGTGACGCGGCTCACTCCCGCGTTCGAAGCGGCCGTGCGGACCTTGACTGCCAGGTGGTCCGTGGACGATCCGACCACGCTGCGCGATGGCGTCGCCGTGCCAGAGCCGCTCTTCGTGCTGCGCGTCGTGCCCCTGCTCGGTCCCGCCGGCCTGCGCGTCGGCGTCTCGCTCGAACGCCTGAAGACGCGCAATGCCATCCGCAGCGCCGCCCGTCGCTTCGGCCTCTCGCCACGCGAGCTCGAGGTGCTCACGCTGCTCCTCGAGGGGCGCGACACGCGCGAGGCAGCCGAGATACTTGGCATCGCGCCTTCGACCATCAACGACCACGTCAAGCGCATGCTGATCAAGACCCAGAGCCGGAACCGCGCCGAACTCGTCGCCCGCGCGCTCGGCTGGAAAGCTGACCCTAGTTAGCGGTTCGTAGCGCGCGCGAGCCGTCGGCGCGCCCAAGCCGGGACACGAAGGGCGGCGGCGTGCGCCGGGTCACGCCGAGGAGAAAGCCGGCGCCATACGCCGCCTGCACGGCCGGAAAGAATGCCAGGCACGCGGCCGTCACGGCCGCGGGCTCGCCGCCGGAGCGTCCGCGGACGACGGCTGCGAGGTACGCGAGCGCGAGCGGTACGCACGCGAGGCGCGCCGGCGAGCACAGCAGCGCGATCGCCGCGAGCAGGGCAACGGTCGGCGCGAGGTGCCGCGGGTTCGCGACCCTTGGGTGGCGGCGGACCGTCCGTCCCCGCCAGTACCCGTACCGGCCCCACTGCCGCACCGCCGAGACCGGTCCACGCGTCAGGATCAGCCGGCTCGGGAGCGCGATCCGAACGATGCGGCCGCCCGCTTCGCGCAGACGAGCGCTCAGTTCGCAGTCCTCGTTCGCCACCCAGCGCTCGTCGTAGCCGCCGAGCTTCTGGAGCACGCCGGGCCGCCAGGCGCCCAAGTAGACGTGGTCGACGTCGCGCGACTGCTCCGACATGCGGAAGGGCGCCGGGCCGAGCCCCATCGGGTTCCGGAAGAGCGCCGCGTGGACGGCGAGGCCGAACGTGCGATGGCGATGCGGCGCCGGGGCGGCGCCAACGCACCACACGCCGTCCGGCAACCGTTCGAAGGCGGCGTCGATCGCCGCGAGGTAGCCCGCGCCGTACAGCGTGTGCGCGTCGAGTCGCACGATCGCGTCTCCCGGCTGCGCGTGCTCGATGCCGCGGTTGAGCGCGGCGGGTATCGAGCGGCTGCCAGCCGTCACCAGGCGCCCTCCCACGTGGCCGGATGCGAGAAAGCGGCGCACGATGTCCCGGCCATCGTCGGTGGAGCCGTCGTCGACCGCGATCAGCGTGAACGGGCAGCGCTCGAAGCGCTGCGCCGCGATCGACGCAAGCACCGCGCCGAGGTGATTCGCCTCGTTGAGGAAGGGCATCACGAGGAGGTAGCGCTGCGCCCGGCTCACGTAGCAACGGTAGCGTCGCATCGGGCGGGGCCGAAAGTGCTATGCGGCGCTCTGTACCCAGGGGGAAGGTCCCAGAGCACGGCGCCGCGTCGCTACATGCGGGTGGTCCTAGAGTCCCTGCCGAGCGGGTGTTCTGGGACTATTAGCGACCTTCGCACGAGGCGTATCCTCACAGGGATGCGACATCTCTTGGGAGCGACGCTCGCGCGGGTTGTTCCTGCGCTCCTTCTCTGTGCGATCATCGTTGGTGCCCTGCCCATCGCGGCTGGCGCGATGTCCACCGACTATCACATTCGCGCCGGCGACGAACTCAGCGTGACCGTGTACGGCGAACCGAACATAACATCGGCGGCCGTCGAGGTGCTGCCGGGCGGTGGCATCGTGCTGCCGCTCGCAGGCCAAGTCCACGTCGGCGGCATGACGCCGACGCAGGCCGGTTCCGCCGTCACTGCGGCGCTTGCCAAGTATCTCAAGCATCCGTCGGTCACGGTTGCCGTGGCGAAGGAAGGCCCAGTCGAAGTCCTCGTGCTGGGCAACGTCAAGACCCCGGGGAAGTACGAGCTGCAACCGCAGAGCCGCCTCACCGACGCGATCGCCGCTGCCGGCGGCCTCGGGACCGTCGACGGCGACTATCCGGTCGCGCGCGTTGCCGGGCTGGACGGCACGGTGGAACAGGCGTCGTTGCAGTCGCTGCTGCACGACGGCGACCTCGCGCTCAACCTGAAGATGGAAAACGAAACGACCGTGTACGTGCCGAGCCCGCTGACGCTCAACGTGCAAGTGATTGGTGCCGTCGAGCACCCCGGCGACGTCATGATCCATCCCGGCGATCGGCTTTCCATGGCGATCGCCCGCGCCGGCGCGAGCCCAACGGTCAACGCGGACCTCAACCGCGTGACGGTGCGGCGTTCGGAGCCCGACGGAACGGTGCAGACGACGACCATCAACTTATATGAGGTCCTGCGCAAGGGCGACCTCTCCAAAGACATGACCCTGGAAAAAGGCGACCTCGTCTACGTCCCGCAGGGCCAGGGGAAGCGCGACGTCGTGTCGCCGTTCGCCAACTTGCTCATCGGCCTTCGCTCACTCATCGGCCTGTAGTCGGAGACACCGCCACATCATGTTGAACTTGCCGGACGAGAACGGGCCGCGGATCGTGGCCGCCGGGGACGGCGATCTCCCAAGCATCGCGAGCCCGGCGCAGATGGCCGCGCTGGCCTCGTTTTCACAGCAGGATGCCGACGCCGACGTCCGCCGCTTCTGGCGCGCGCTATGGCGCCGCCGCTACCTGTTACTTGCCGTCTTCGTCGGTTTCTTCGCGGCCGTGACCGCGTTCACGGTCGTACAGCCCAAGCACTACACGACCGCGGTCAAGCTGATCGCGGGCAACACGTCGCAGGCAAGCGCGGGCGCAGACACGACGCTGCCCGTCCTCAACGCGCTGTTGACGCAGGGCGGCGTCCAGACGTCGGAGACCTACGCCGAGCTGCTGCACGAAACGCCGATCGCCACCGAAGTGCTCGCACAGCTCAAGCTGCCCCTCGCACCGGGCGCTCTGCTCTCGCACGTCTCCATCAAGCCGGTCACGAACACGAACATCATCGCAGTGTCCGTCACGTGGCCCGACCGCCAGCTGTCCGCGCAGATCGCAAACGCGTTCGCGAACGTGTTCGTCGATCACGAGCGAAAGCTGATCTCGCGCCAAGCGGATTCGGTCCTGTCGTTTCTCCAGGAGGAGCTGCCGCAGGCGCAGAGCCACATGCGCGCCGCGCAGAACGCGCTGGCCGCGTATGAGGTGCGCAGCGGCATCACCGACCTGCAGCAGCAGACGCAAGACCAGGTTTCGCAGCTGGCAGCCCTCGACACGAAGGAGCAGGCCGCCGAGATCGCCGCGCGCGCGGCGCAGGCCCAGCTCAATTCCGTGGCCGGGCTGCTTGCGGCAACCCCGCAGACGATTGTCGGTCAGCAGGACGTGTCCCGCGATCCTGTGACCTCGCAGCTCGACCAGCAGATCTCGCAGGCCGAGGTCGACCTGAACTCCGCGCGCCAGCAGTACACCGACAGCCACCCGCTCGTGCTCTCGCTGCGCCAGAAGCTCGCGCAGCTGCAGAAAGAGAAGGCGACGCGCCCCGAGCTCGTGACCGCGCAAACCCAGAGCATCCCGAACCCGACGTACCAACAGCTCAAGGAGCAGCAGGCGAACCTCGAGGCGCAGCTCGCGGCCGCCGAGTCCGAACGCGTGACGGTGCGCGGACAGAAGGTCGCCGCGCTCCCGGCGCTGCGCGCCCTTCCGGAAACGTCGCGGCGCATCGGCGATCTCCAGCGCGAGACGAAGTCCGCGGAGGCCGTCTACACGGCGCTCGAGCAGAAGTACCAAGACGCCCTGATCGCGCGAACGACGGCCCTGAGCGACGTGACGATCACACAACCCGCCGATCCGAATGCTGCGACCGTCTCGCCGAACGTGCCGTTCAACCTGACGCTGGCCGCAATCATCGGCCTGGTGCTCGCGATCTCGACGGTGCTGGTGGTGGAATACTTCGACGACCGGTTCCGCGACGAGCACGAAGTCAAGGAGCGCCTGGGCCTGCCGGTGCTCGCGACGATTCCACGCGTCGACCCCGACGACAGCAAGACCAACGCCTGGGTCCAGCCCCTCTCCGTCGAATCGTTCTTCCAGCTCGTCGCATCGCTGCGCTATTCGTCCAGCCACCCGCCGCGCGTCATCGCCATCACGAGCCCGGAGCAATCCGACGGAAAGTCGACGATCGCGGTCAACACGGCGATCAGCATGGCGTCGATGCACGCCCGCGTGCTCGTCGTCGACGCGGACCTTCGCCGCCCCAGCATTCACACGAAGCTCGGGCTCGAGAACGACCGTGGCTTGTCGGACGTCCTGGTGGGGGCGGTGCCGCTCGGCGAGGCCGTGAAGCCGACGCCGCACGAGGGCGTCTGGGCGCTCACCAGCGGCCGTCGCGCACCCAATCCCGTCGCGCTCCTCCAGGGCGAGAGCTTCGACCGCATGCTCGACGAGGCGCGCGAACACTTCGACGTCGTCATCCTCGACACGCCTGCGCTCCGCTCGATCGTCGACAGCGTCGTCCTCAGCGTGAAGGCGGAGGGCACCGTGCTCGTCGTCTCGTCGGCACGCTCCAGCGGCCGCTCGGTGCGCAACGCGCTCGCGAAGCTTCGCAGCGTTCGCACGCTCAATCTCCTCGGTGTGGTCCTGAACGAGGCCCGGCCCGACGCGACCGACTACTCCGATTACTACCTCGGCAGCGGCCAGACGCTGACCCTGCCCGCAGCGTCGCTTCACTAGCGTATGCTCGCCTCGTCACCGTCGAAGACGCTTCGCCTGATCGTGGTTCAGCCCGAGCAGCGCGTCGCCGAGGCGCTGGCGATGGTCGTCTCGCACGATCCGGCGATCCACATCGTCGAGACCGTGAACGACGTCGACGACGCGCGCCTCGGCGCGAATCATGCGGACCTGATCCTCCTGGACGGCGACGAGCTGGGCAGTGCCCTCGAGCGCGCGATCGCGACCTGCGAGCGCGCGGCGCCGCTCGCCCGCGTGTGCGTGCTCTCCATTCGCTCGCGCGCGGACGATCTGCGCCGTGCCCTTGCCGCGCGGGCGGACGCCTACATCGTCAAGGATTTTACACCGGTGGCGTTCTGCGCGATCCTACGCTCCGTGGCGAGCGGCTATTACTATGCCGACCCTCGGATCGCCGGAGCGATGTTGCGCCGCCGCTCGATGCGCTCGGCCGTGACGGGCGAACTCTCGGGGCGCGAGAACGAGATCGTACGTCTCATCGCGGCCGGTCTCTCGAACCGTGACATCGGCGCGCGCCTGTCGCTCTCCGAGAAAACGGTCAAGAACCACGTCAGCCACATCTTCACGAAGCTCAAGATCTCGGCTCGTTCGCACGTCGCCGTTTATGCGATTCGCAGTGGCCTCGTTTCTTAACACGATGGCGCCGGCATACGATGAGCGCTCCGTCGTTCGCACGTACGTGATCGAACCGCAGACGACGTTCGTGCCCTTTCTCGAGCGAGCGCTCGGGGAAGCAGGGCTCGACGTCGTGGCCGTGTCCGCCGGCGTCGACTCCGAGCGCATCGCCCTCGCGAAGCCCGATGCCGTGGTCGTCGACGTCGACTTCGTCGAGAAGGGCGGCCCGAACGCCCTGTGCCAGGTGCGTGCGGCCGCTCCGCACGCGACCATCCTGGCGTACACGGCGAGCGACGACGCCGCGTTCTCCGCGATCTGCACGATCGCCGGTACCGACGCACTCATCGCGAAGTCGTCCGGCGCGGGCGAGTTCGCTGCCACCGTTCGGCGGACGCTTGCGGCGCGGCGGCGCACTGGGCGGAGCCGGGAGTGAGCCCCGGCGCGCGAGCGCTACCGATCTCCGTGGTCATCCCCGCGCACGACGCCGCTGCGACCATCGCGCGTGCCGTCGAGAGCGTCCTGCGCCAGACGTGCCGCCCCGCGGAAATCATCGTCGTCGACGACGGGTCGCGGGACGCGACGGCCGCGGTGGCCCGCACCAGCGGCGCGAGCACCGTCGTCTCCCAGGCGTGCGGTGGGCCGGCCGCCGCACGCAACGCCGGCGTCCGCTTGTGCTCGCAGCCGTGGATCGCGCTGCTCGATGCCGACGACGCGTGGAATCCGCACAAGCTCGAACGGCAATGGGGCGCGCTCCTGTGGGCGACGCTGCGCGACGACGCCGCGCCGGGCGTCGTCATGGCCGACTACCGCGTGTTCCACGGTGCGAGACGACTCGCGCCCACGGGGCTTCAGGCGAACTCGCTCTTCCGCCGGATTCCCAAGGAGCGAATCGGACCGGGGATCGCGGTGCTGCGTCGTCGCCGCGCGCTACCGTTCATGCTCGAAGGCAACGTCCTCTGTCCGTCGACGCTCCTCGTCGAGCGCAGCCTGCTGACGGGCGATCTTGCCTTTGACGAGCAGTTGCCGCGGACGCGCGAGGTGTATGCGGCCGAGGATTGGGAGTGGACCATGCGCGCCGCCGCACGCAGCGACGTGCTCGTGATCGAGGAGCCGCTGGTCGACCGGTTCGAATCCCCCCACGGTCTGTCGGGTGATCCGGTTCGCCTGTGCCGCGGCGACCTCGTGCTCACGCAGCGGGTGATCTCGGAGCCGCAGCGCTACTTCCCCGGCGCGGCACAGATCGCGGCACGCCGGCGCTCGCGCCAGCACTGGCTGGCTGCAGTCACCGCCTGCCGCCGCCTCGACGTGAGCAGCTCGCGGCGATTCCTCGTCGAGGGTCAGGCCGAGCGCTGGACCGCCGCAGGCTCGGTGTTCCTGGCGCTGCTGCGCGCGCTCGACCACGGTCCAGGTCGGCTGGCGCTCCGGGCGTCGAGAACGGTCTGGCGGCTGCGCCCGAAGGTTTCGTAGGAGCCCTGCACGGCGGACTGCTGTCGTTCGCGCACGCAGACGTTGCGCACGACGAGCGCGAGCGAGAAGCACAGCCACGGATACTTGAACCACAGCAGATCCAAGCTCAGCGCGTCGACGAACAGAGCGACGCACGCCGCTTCGACGGCGATACGCCATGGATAGAGCGCGTTCGTGCGGGCGACGACCGACGGTTCGCGCCACGTGCGATACCAGGCGAAGGCCACGAGCGCGAAGCCGACGATGCCGGTCTCGACGATCGACTGCGCGATCAGGTTGTGCCCGACACGCGACCAGCCGGTAAACGAGTGCTCGTAGACCGTCAGAAACACCCGGTCGTACGTGGCGGGAAACGCGCCGAACCCGGCGCCGTACAACCAGTGGAAGTGATCCATCGCCGCAGCGAACGCGACCCGCCACACGGAGAAGCGGCCGCTCGCATCGCCCTGCGTCGGGTCGCTGAAGCGCTCCCAGACGAGCGGATACGCGAAGCTGATCGCGAGGCCCACGGCGCCCAGCGTCACGACCTCGCGAATCCGCTTCGTGCGGATCCCGAGGTACACGAGCATGACCGCGACGGAGATGATCGCACCGCGCGAACCCGAGAGCAGCACGCCGATCGCCATCACGGCGAATGCGAGGCCGAACAGGGCACGCCGCGCGTTCGACCGCGTGAGCAGCAGCGCGGACGCCGCGATCGCGATCGGCAAGAGAAAATTTGCGGCAAAGTGGTTCGGGTCGACGAAGATGCCGGATGCGGTCTGGAACGAGACGCGATTGTCGCTCGCGGCGTGTGCCACGCTCACGTGATCGTAGATGCCGTAGATCGACGCGCAGACGCCGACGGCGACCACGATCGTGAGCAGCCCGAGCAGCTCGCGGCGCGTCGCCGGGTAGACGGCGATGACGGTGAAGAGCCCGAACAGCGAGAGCATCTGCGTCACGGCCGGTGTCGTCAGCCGGGGGTCGATCGTCCACAGCGCGGTCGCCGCGATCCAGACCATCGCCAGCAGCCAGCCGCCCCAGGCCCACCCGGGGCGGACGGCGCCACGGCGCGCGTACGTCGCGATCAGCAGGGCGGCCGCCGACGCGAGACCGAGCAGGCGCGCGATCGTGCTGCCCGATCCCGAGACGAACAGGATACTGTCGAACGGGATCACGGCCACGTACAGGCCGAACGGAAAGACGAGGGGTGCGCGCGCCGCGAGGAACGCGGCGATCGGCAGCAGGCCGATGCCCGCCGCGATCGCGACGCCCGTGGTGCCCGAGACGAAGAGCGCGGCCAGCACCAGCAACCCGAAAGCAGCCGCAACGACGACCGCCGCGCGGCGCGCAGCGGGACGCGAAGCGAGGGGAGCCAACGCGGCCAGCACGCACCCATCGTAGACGACGCGCCGTATAGGCGAAAAGGGCCCCGCGACGGTGCCGTTGGTCCGAAGGTCCCCTCGCGCGCGCCCCGCAGTCTTCCACGATATGGCGCACACCCAGACCATCGAACCCGTCCGCCTCACGGACCAGCAGCTCGTTCGCTACGACATGGATTTCATCGACGACGAGCTGTTCGCATCGATCACCGGTTGCATCGACGCGCAGCTCGGCCCAGAGTTCTCCTTCGTCGACGTCGGCGGCGGCATCGGCGGCTTCACGGACCGCCTGCTCGCGGCCTATCCGGGCGCGCGCGGCGTCGTTCTCGACAACGCGCCGGCGCTGCTCGATAAGAACGAACGCAGCGACCGCAAGACCCTGGTGCTCGCGGGCGCCGAAGAACTCGACCGGATCTTCGGGGCCGAACGCTTCGACATCGTCTTCCTCAACTATGCACTGCACCACTTCGTGCTCCCGTCGTACGGTGCGACGCGCCGCCTGCAGCGCAGCGTGCTGTCGGCCTCGCGCGGGTTGCTGACGGAGCGCGGCGCCGTCTCCCTGTGCGAGAACATGGCGAACGGGCGCTACCTGCCGAACCTTCCCGGACGCCTCGTCTTCGGGATGACGTCACTGCGCGCGCTCGCGCCGCTCGTGCGCAGGTTGGGTGCGAACACCGCCGGAACCGGCGTGTGCTTCAACGCGCGTTCGACATGGTACGCCGACCTTGCCGACGCCGGCTTCGCTGTCGATCACTACAGCGAGCGCAGCTGGTCGGGTCAGCTGTCGACGTTGAAGCGAACGCTGCTCACGATCGACCGTTGGACGGGAGCCCACGTCTGGGCGACACCGCTCAGCACGGCGCGCAGCCGCGGCGGGACGTCCGACGGACGCACGATCAGCACGTCGCGAGCGGACAGGCCGTAGGTGCGCGCCACGTAGCGCAGCTTGACGACGTACGACACCACGAACGTCGCGGTGTCCGCGACGGCGACCCCCCCGGACCCGAAGAACTTCACGCCGACGAGCGACAAGACCGCGCCGAGCGCGAAGAACGATCCCTCGAACCCGAAGAGCAGCCCGGGGCGCCCCGCCCGCACGGCGATGAAATACGACAGGGCTGCGTCGGCGCTGTAGCACACGACGCCGGGCAAGAGCAGGCGGAGCACGAGCCCCGACTCGGCGAAGGCCTGGCCGTAGACGTGCACGATGAGCCATGGCCCGACGACGAACAGCGCGGCGGCGCCGACGGCCTGGGTTGCGACGAGCGTGCGCACGATGCGCGCCAGCAAGCGAACGGCTTGGTCCAGCGGCCGCGTCGTCAGCCGGCCGGTCGCCGCCCACGTCAGGGCGTTGCTCACCTGAAAGAGCAGCTCCGCCGTTGCGACGGCGAGCGTGTAGATGCCAAGCTCGCGGGCACCCAGGCATGCGGCGACGACGAGGACGTCGACGCGCCGCGACAGGAACGTGACGCCCGCCGACAGCGCGGCCTTCGACGCGAAGGTCACCTGGTCGCGCACGAACGTGCGCTCGCGCAGCCGCGGCCGTGCCGCCAACAGGTCGGGTAAGCCGGCCGACGCGATCAGCGCCGCGAGGGCGTACGACGTCACCCACACGGCGAGCGCCACCTGCACGCTGGCGTGGAGGAAGGCGACGAGCACGAACGTAACGAGCGGACCCGCGACATTGATCGTCGCGGTGTTGATGATGTTCGAGGTCTCGATCCGGTCGCGAAGCTGATAGATGACGCCGATGCTCTGGACGTACAGCGCGAACGGGAACGCGAGCGCGTTGAAGAGATAGGCCGGCTGATCCGGGTTCGCGAGCCACAGCGCCCCGAACGTGGCCGAACCGGCGAGGCCGGCCGCGATCGCGACGGCGCGCGCGAGCCCCCACGCGTCGCGCATCGCATGGCCCTTCGCGCCGGCCTGATGCGCGACCGCGGCGCGGATGCCCTCGGCGGCTGCGATGGCGAACGCGATCAGCGTGCCTGCATAGACCCAGACGCCGCGCCCCTCCGGCCCGAACGTTCGCGCGATGGTGATGCCGGTCGCGATGAGGGCAACCTGCCCGAGCACCTGCGTGGCGAGCGTGTGCAGCGCCTGGCGGGTCAGGCTGCGCCGGCGGGGCGCGGCGGCGTCAGGCCGCTCGATGAAAGAGGAACTCCGCGAGCGTCTTGACGAGGATCGACGCGTCGAACAGCGGCGACCAGTGCTCGATGTACTCGAGGTCGTACGCGAGACGCTCGCCGATCCGCGAGGCGTCGATGTCGCGCCGCATGTTGACGTGGGACCAGCCCGTGATGCCGGGCCGGACCACTTGGCGCTCGTCGTAGCGCTTCAGTTCGCGCCGGAACTGGTCGACGAACGCGGGGCGCTCGGGCCGCGGCCCCACGAGCGCCATATCCCCGCGAACGACGTTGAATAGCTGCGGCAGCTCGTCGAGGCTGGTGCGGCGCAGGAAGCGGCCGAGGCGCGTCGCGCGCGCGTCGGCGGGCATGGCCCAGACCGGACCCGTTCCACGTTCCGCGTCGGGCGGCATCGTGCGAAACTTGATGATGTCGAACACGCGGCCGTAGCGTCCGACGCGCGTCTGCCGATAGAGCACGGGGCCTCGCGAATCGAGCGCGATCGCGATGGCGATGGCGGCGAGCAGCGGCGCGAGCACGACGATCGCCGGAAGGGCGATCGACAGGTCGGCGACGCGCCGCGCGAGGTCGACCCCCGGCCGACACACCTCGAGCGGGCGTGGGCAGACGAGACCGAGGTTCCCGTGACGGCGCACGCGCACGTCGAAGCCTTGCACGCGCGCCGGCATCGCCGCGAGTGCCAGCGTCATGCCACGAGCCTGCGTCGCGCGCAGCATCTCGCGGACCGCTCGCGCCGACACGCACTCGGTGACGAGCAGCATGCCGCACCCATGGTCGACCGCGCGTTCGAGCAGCGGCTCGACGCGCGGCGCGATGGGTCCGGCGGCCACGACGTCGGAGAAGTCGTCGAGCGGTAGGCGCCATGCGGATTCGCGCTCGTCGAGGGGCAGTTCACGCGCGACGGTCGCGACGCCGTCCGGCGACCCGACGACCGCAATCCGAGGCGTCTCGACGCCGACGGTCGCGCGGAGCGAATGCATGAACGCGCGGAGGACGCCGACGCCGACGGCGCTCGTCACCGCTAAGATGACGAGCGTCGGGCGCGGCACCCAGAGCGCCGGAATCGAGGCGAGCGCGAACCCGGGTATCGTTCCGAGACCGATCGCAGCCACCGCGGAGTAGACCTCATCGAGCGGCGACGCGTTGAACGAGCGCCGGTAGAGCCCGAAACGCTCGAAGAGGAAGAGCCAAACGCCGCAGACCGCGAGCGGCGCGACGAGGGCGTTCGGATGCGTGCGGACCCCGTCGAGCCCCCCACTGCCGAGCGCGAACGCGATCGCCGCGCAGAGCACGAGCATCCACGCGTCGGCTGCGAAGAGCAGCATCGCCCAGCCCAAACCAAAAGAAACCAGTGCAGGCCGGGTGCGATCGCGCGCTGGAGCATACGCGATGGCCTCGGCACTTCTCGGCTGCACGCTGAGCATGTCCCGCTCATGCTAGCATCGCGGACGCCGGGCCCGGAGGGCCCAATGGCACCACGGGTCCCGGAGACTTGCAGCGGACCCGCGGGCTCATCTACCGTGCGGCCCATGGGACCTTTGACGGTGTTGCCGTCGGCGTCGGTCACTACGAGCGTGGTGGCCGCTGGGCTACGATGGGCGCTGAACGCACGCTCCTGCGAGGGCCGGGCATTGATCGTCAATCTCTACGTCGACCACATGGCTAGCACGCGACCGCAGTCCGCCGAGGATGTGTGGAACGAGACGCACGTCCACTCCGGAATCTACGCCGATGCCGCGCGCAAGCTCGGTCTCACGCCGAAGGAGTACGACCAGTTCCGCAACGACCTGCTCGACGGCAAGGCGATCTACGTGCGCCTTCCGAGGCACCTGGACGGGATGGCCGGCTATCGCAACGGGCAAGTCTACGTCGTTCGTCACGCCGTCATCACCACGCCGAACGTCATGGGTTGGGAAGTGACCCTCGCGAACGGCGCGCACATCTACGTGCCGCAGGCCTGCGGGAATCTCTCGTTGCTCCGCCTGCCGGTCGTCGCGAAGAAAGTCGTTCCTCCGAAGCACGTCTACACGGTCGCGCGCCGGGTCGTCCCGACGCCGGCGCCCGCCGCGACCCCGGTGCCCGAGACGCAAGTCGCAATCCAGCCGCCGGCCGCGGTCGCTCCCGTCGCGGCCGCAGTTCCGGCCGTCACCGCGCTCTCCAAGGGGCCGTGGTGGCTCGGCCTGCTTCCGTTGCCGTGGCTGTTCAACGGCGGCGGCGGCACGCAGCCGGCACCGTGCTCCAACGGCTCGAACGCCGACGGCGTCTGCCAGCGGACGAGTTCGACCTCGCGCTAGCGACCGTCGCTTTCTAGGCCGAGGCGGGAACCGTTTCCCATGGGCGCGTTCGCACGCCCGGGGACTCGCCGGCGCGCCGGGCGTGCTCGCCGACCGACACCACGTCGAACGCGCCCGTCAGCGCGTGTAGCGCGCGCATCAGCACCGCTCGCTTGCGCTCGCGCGGCAAACCCATAGCGGGGAAGAACGCGAGCTGCGGAGCGTCGGTCGCATCGAGCAGATCGAGTGGGTGCAGGAGCAGCGACGGACCGATGCCGAACGCGCGGCACGCCGCGAGCGCCGCGCGGAAGTACGCGATCGCGGCGGGCGTGGAGCGCGTCGCGAGGTACAGCACGTAGCTGAAGTGGATCGGTACCTTTAGGACGGGGAACGTCGTGACCGGCATTTCGACGAGCGAATGGCCATCCAGGTCCCAGAGGTACGGGCGCAACGGGCGCAGGCCGTCCGCGAGCGTGCCGAACAGCGCATCCCGCTGCTCGCGCTCCTCCGAGGACAGGCGCGCCGTCATGAAATAGTACGCGCGCGCGAGCGGCCCGATGTACGTCGGGAACGTCGACGCGTCGTACGCGTAGTTCCGTCGCACGAGCGCCTCCAGCGTCGCGCGCGAGAGGCTGTACCCCGGCCCGCGGAAGCCGCGCGGCGCGACGCCGGTCGCATCGGCGATGGCGGCGTGCGCCGACCCGATCTCCTCGTCGACCTTGTCGGCGTCGTAACTTCCGAGCCACGGTTCGTGGTGGAACGAATGGTTGCCGATCTCGTGGCCGGCTTGCGCGATCGAGCGCAGCACCGCGCGGCTCTCCGGCAGCGCCGCGTCCTGCCCGACGATGAACACCGTCACGCGGACGCCCAGCTGGTCGAACAGCTCGAGGAATCGCGGCACGGCGACGTCGAGGTACGACGGGAACGACGCCCATCCAGAGTCGCCGCGCGTCTTCATGTACGACCACGCATTGTCCAGGTCGAGCGACAGGCTCGCGGTGGGACGGCTCACCGGTGGCGGCACCTGCTCGGGCGCGTTCATCGCGACCGCACGGCGCTCGCGGCGGAGAGCACGCGGCCCGCGAGCTGCAACGTCTCGTCGACGTTGAGCGTCCCGTTCACGATGTGCGCGGAGTTGGCGAGAAACAGCCCAGGCACCGATGTCGCAATCGGCGGCAGGCGGCGCGAATAACCGAGCGTGGCGACGGGGAACACGCGACGGACCTTCGAGACGCGCGCCGCGCGGACCGCCGTAGCGCGAAACGACGGATACACCCGCTCCAGGGCCGCGGTGAAGGCTGCGACGATGTCCTCGTCGGAGCGATCGAAGAGCGGGTCGTCCGGGCTCGCGTACTTCGGGAGGTAGGCGAGCGCAGCGCCGTTCCACTCGCGGCGGTTGACGACCGCGGACATGTCGATGACGGCGCTGAACGGCACCCACTCGTCGGTCAGGTTTGTAATGTAATAGGGCCCCAGCGGCGCGTCCATGAGCAGGGAGACGCACACGACGCCCATGTACGTCTTCTCCAGCAACCGCGCGCGCTCGTCGTCTGCGAGGCCGGTGCAGACGTTCGCTGCGTACGGCGCGGGGAGCGTCACGAACGCACGATCGACGCGCATGGCGGCGCCGCCGGCCTCGACGCTCAGCGCGCCGTCGTCGCGCACGATGCTCGCGACCTGCGTCGCGGGACGGAGCACCACACCGGCCGCGGCGAGGCGCTGCGTGAGTGCATCGACGATCCGCGCGTAGCCGCCCGGGACATACCCGAACTGCTCGCGCCCGACGCCCGCTCGCCGCGCGCCGTAGAGGCGCGCGATGATCGCCCAGATGAACGCGGCCGACGCCGTCTGATACACGTCGCCGAGCTTCGCGCGAAGCAGCGGCCGCCAAATCTTCTCGAACGTCTTGCGCCCGGAGAGCCGCGTGAGCCACCGGTCGACGGGCACATCCTCGAGCGGCACGCCGTCGCGGATGCGCGATCCGTAGAGGATCGTTCCGCCCAAGCGCAGCTTGTCGATGAGTCCGAGCGGAGGGAAGCGCAGGAACTCGACCGCGTTCGAGAGCGAGTGCAGGCGTCCGTCGGTGAAGAAGCCCGTCCGCGGGGATGCCCACTCGATCGACTCTTCCAGCCCGAGTTCCGCGAGAAGGCCGCGCAGCGTCCGGTCGGAGCGCAGGATCACGTGGTAGTGACGGTCCCACGTCACATCGCCGATGCTCCACGGGCTGGCGAGCCCGCCGAACCCATCGGCTGCCTCGATCAGGGTGACGTCGGATCCCGCCTGCCGCAGGCGCAGCGCAAGCACCATACCGAGCATGCCGCCGCCGACGACCGCGACGCGATCGCCTCCCGTTACCGGCGGACGCTCCAACGTGGCGTTCACGCTTCCTCGAGCGCGCCGCCGACGACGCGGTACGGCAGGCCGCAGGCATCGCACACCAGCGGTCCGTCGGGAGCAGGTTCGGCGGGCCCAAAGCGCACGATCGGCACGCCGCAGCGGCACACGAATCCGCACGGGCGCGCGGGGTGCCCCAGCGCCAACACGAAATCGCCGATCGACTTCGTCACGAGCGACCCCATGCCGATCATCGCGAAGCGGCCGATGCGCAGGTCGTTCCCGATGGTGCACGCGGCGCCGATCGTCGCGCCGGCACACACGAGCGTCGGCAGCGTATGCTCGTCGGGCTCCGAGGGACGGAGCGTGGAGAGATCCGGAGTGGTCGCGCGTGGGAAACGGTCGTTCGTGAAGACGGTGCCCGCGCTGATCATGACGCCGTCCTCGATCGTCACGCCGGCGCAGATGTACACGAACGCGTTGATCTTGACCCGATCGCCGATCCGGGTTGCGCCCGCCACGTAGGTCTTCTCGCCGACGATGCACTGCGACCCGATGCGCGCGCCGCTGCGCAGGTGGACGCTGTCCCAGACCGACGTGTCCTCGCCGATTTCGACGCCGGTCTCCACCAGCGCACTCGGATGGATGCGCGGGGCGCTCAAAGTACGCACACGCTTAGGCGAACGCGACCGCGCCCGCGCCACGGACCTCCGGGGGGCCGCCGACCGGCTGCGATGCGATCGTGACCCAACGCTCCCTCGCCAGCGAGGCGTACGCCGCTTCGATCGCTGCGACCGATGCCAGACCGTCGTCCAGCGCAGCGCGGCCGGGAACTCCCGTGCGCACGGTTCCGACGAAATCGTCCACCTGACCGGCGAGCGCGCTCACGGCGTCGTACCCGTTGCCGAAGGCCTTCCACGATTCGTCGCCTTCGCCGCGATACAGGGATTCCTGCCAGCCAAGCGAGATGCGGCCACGCGTTCCCGCGATCTGCACGTAATACGGCGACGTCGGCGGTGCCGACCACGAGAGGCCGATCGTCGCGTACGAACCGTCGGCGGACCGCACGAACAGCTGCACCGTCTCTTCGACGCCCAAGGCCTGCGGGCGCGAACCCTCGGCGGCGCTGAGCGAGTCGAGCGGGCCCAGCAGGTAGCGCACGATGTCGAGTGCGTCCGCGCCGTAGTCGAGCAACACGCCTCCCGTGCCGGCGCGACGCGACTGATCCACGACCATGCTGAACTCGGTAGCGACAACGATGATATCCCCGAGCACTCCGAGGCGCAGCAGGTTGCACGCCCGCTCGACGTCGGCTGCGTAGCGAAACTTCGTCGACATCGCGAGCACTGTTCCGCTCGCACGGGCCGCCTGGCACATCGCCCACGCGCCTGCGCGGTCGACAGCGAGCGGGCGCTCGCAGAGCGCATGAACTCCCGCTCGCGCGGCGGTGATCGCCGCATCCGCATGCCCTTCGGGTGGCGTGCAGACGACGACCGCGTCAAGGGCGACGGCAGACATGAGGTCTTCGAACGACGCCAGCCACGGCACGCCGGCAGCATCGGCGAACGGCTCCGCCGTGCACCCGTCCGGGTCAACGACGCCCACGAGCTCCGCGCCTCGCACGCGAGCGATGGCGGCAGCATATGCCCGAGCCGCACTGCCCGTTCCGATCAGCCCGAAGCGCAGCGCGTCCCTCACGCCGACGCGCGGGCAATCTTTGACGACCGCCGGCAGGCTATTGCCGCGGTGCGAAGGGCACGAACCATGAAATCCTCGCGGGAGCACGACGAAGGGAATAGGCGCGGGAACGCCTTCGCACCATGCTACCGGAGGCACGGGCCGCCCGCGTGGGCCCCTACGCGCCGGGCAACGGGTCTTTTAGGGAAGCCCTACTCGGTCTTGAACGCGTCCTTCACGCGGTCGAAGAACGACCGCTCTTCTACCCGGTCGGCCGCGAGCGCGGCGTATTCTTCGAGCAGCTCGCGCTCCTGCCGCGACAGTTTCGACGGGACGACGACGTGCATGGTCGCGTAGAGGTTCCCGCGCGCGGACCCGCGGACGCTCGGCATGCCCCGCCCCGGAAGGCGAGACGTCGACGCGTTCTGCGTTCCGGCCGCGATCGGGACCTCGATCGGGCCGTCGAACGTCTCAATGGTCAGCGTTCCACCGAGTGCGGCCTGTGGAAACGAGATCGGAACGTCGGTGTACAGATCCAGCCCTTCGCGGCGGAAGCGCGGATCGCGGGCGACGCCGAGGTACACGTACAGATCGCCAGGCGGCCCGCCGCGCGCGCCACCCTCCCCATGGCCCGCGAGGCGAATGCGACTTCCGTCGTCGACGCCGGGGGGGATTTTGACCGAGACGGAGCGCTGACGCTCGACGCGGCCACGGCCGCGGCACGCCGTACATGGCGTGGGAATGATCGTTCCCTCGCCGTTGCAGGCGCCGCAGGCGCTCTGCGTGACGAATTGCCCGAGCGGTGTGTGACGCGCGGTGCGCACGACACCCGATCCGCCGCACCGCTCGCAGGTCCGCACGAGCGTCCCTGGTTCGGCACCGCTCCCGTGACACGTTTCGCATCCTGCCAGATGGTTGAACGAGATCGACCGCTCGGCCCCGTGATACGCTTCCTCGAGCGATATGCCCAGGTCGTAGCGCAAGTCGGCGCCACGCGCGGGCCCGGCGGGCCGCTGCTGCTGTGTCTGCGCGCGCGAGCCGCCGAAGAACATGTCGAAGAGGTCGCTGAAGCCCTCCGTTTGGCCGAACGGACCGAAGCCGCCGCCGCCGCCAGCGCCGTTCGTTCCCGCATGGCCGAAGCGATCGTAGGATTGGCGCTTCTGCGGATCCGAGAGCACCTCGTACGCTTCGTTGATTTCCTTGAAGCGGGATTCGGCGGTCGTCTTGTCCGCGGCGACGTCGGGGTGGTGCGTGCGGGCGAGCTGTCGGTACGCGCGCTTGATGTCGGCATCGCTGGCGCCGCGATTGACGCCGAGGATTTCGTAGTAGTCGGTCGCCACGCGCTAGCGGATCTCCGAACCGGCAAAATGATCGTCGAGTGATGCCGCCGTGCCCGTCGCTAGCGCGAGGATGCGCGCATACGGCATCCGCCGCGGGCCGAGGATCGCGAGCAGCCCGACGCCGTTCTCACCCATGTGATACGGAACCGTCACGAGGCTGCACTCCGTGATCTCATCGGAACCCAGTTCGTGACCGATCTTCACCGTGGCGGCTTCACCATGGAACGAACCGGCGACGAGCTCGTACAGGCTCTTCTGCTCCTCCACGATCCGCAGGATGCCGCGCAGCTTGCGCAGGTCCTGAAACTCGGGCTGATCGAGCAAATGCTGCGCGCCGCTCGAAGCGATTGCCGGTTCGTCGACCTCACGCGCTCCGCGAAACGCGCCGTCCACCGCGCCGACGAGGTCGTCGCCGAGTCCCGCCGCCGCGACGGCCTGCGCGATTAGCTCGCGCGTGACGTCGCGCAGAAGCAGGCCGCCGAGCGCTGCGTTGAGGCGGTTGGAGAGGCGCGTGAGGTCATCGGCCGACACGTCCGGCGCGAATTCGAAGAGGTTCTGGCTACCAACGCCGAGCGACGTGACGATGACGGAGAGCCCGGTCCGCGGTGAGAGCCAAATCAATTGCACATGACGGAAAGTTTGCTTGTCGCGCGCGGGCGCGACCACAAACGCGAGGTTCTTCGAAAGCTGCCCGAGGATCCGGGTGGCCTGTTCGATGATCTCGTCGAGCTCGCGGCTGGCTCGGCGGAACTCGTCGCGGATGCGGCGCTGCTCGTCGACCGCCAGGGTCTCGGGGCTCATGAGTTCATCGACGTACACCCGGTAGCCGGCGTCCGAGGGGATCCGTCCCGCGGACGTGTGGGGCTGCACCAGGTAGCCGCCTGCCTCCAACTCGGCCATTTCGTTGCGGACGGTCGCTGAGCTGACGCCTAAGTTGTACTTCTGAGTAAGCGTGTTGGATCCGACCGGCTCCGCCGTCGCCACGTACTCGTAGACCACGGTGGCCAGGATGAAGGCCTTCCTCTTGTCCAGTTCGGGTTTCTCGTTCTTCATGGGCCCTTGCGCCGGGGCAGCCTTAGCAGTCCGCACCGGAGACTGCTAGATTCTCCCTACCGTAGCAAACCCACGTTCGGGGGTCAAGGTTCGGCCGGGTTCGGCCTCCGCGGTCACAGGCTTGCTAGTTTCCAAAGTCGAGCCCGAACGACAGCGGCGCGCCCTCGACCCCTTCGGGCTCGACGCCGCCGACGGAGGAGCGGGCTGCCGCGACGTACCTGGCTGGCCTGGGCAAACGCAGCTGTCGTTTGCCTGCGGTGCTCGCGTCCCCGCGGCACTGGACGACGTTCTGTAAACGTGAGTGGCCCATACCGCGGCATCACGAAGCGCGTCGAACTCGGCGAACACATTTTTCAAGCTGCTCTATTCCTCGCTCGAAGCAATGGGACGACGGGAGCCTCGACGGCGTCGACTTTGTCCGCGATATTTTACCGGGATTGGGCGGTGCCGCTTTCGGCAGATATCGCGAGCGACCGGCGTGGCCTTGTCGTCCTGCGGTCGCATTCGCTCTGGCAACGCGACGCCTCATCGGCGGGTCTGGACTCCACTCCTTGAATCGATCAGTTAGGGTCAAAAGCGAAAATATGCTTGGTAATTAGTTATTGTAATAATTGAATTTCGCGCACAGTTTGTCGTCCGAATGATCCAAAAACGCGACACCCGCGTAGCACAGGTAAGGACGGGAGCGGCCCGAGCCGCTTCCCGGCCGACGCGGTTCGAAGATATGGTAGTGCGTTTCATCGATCGGCGCTACCTACGGCCACAACGCCGCTCCTGGACCGGCGCGTCCACCACAAGCGCAACAATCGCGCTCACCCTCCTCATCGGCACAGTGCAGGGGCAGGCGCTGGCCGCGCGTTCCGAGGGTCCGGCCGGATCGTCAGTAGGGGCCGTGACGGCCGCGCCGCCCCCACCGAGTCATCCGCTGGCACGAAACCCTTCGTGCGACACGCCGGCGGTGGAAGCGACCATGAGGAGCGCTGCGGTACCGCGCTACCCGGACCTGGCGCGAGCGGCCGGCGTAACGGGCACGGTTGGCATCGCGGTAACGCTGTCGCCAACCGGGGACATAGTGGCGACCTCGATTGACTCCTCGTCCGGGAGCGTCCCACTCGATCTCGCGGCCCTCGAAGCGGCGAGAGCCAGCACGTACACTCCGAGAATCGTCGACTGCAAAGCAGTCCCCAGCACATACATCTTCAAGGCGATTTTCGACAACCAGTAAGTAGCGCAGCAGCGGCGCCCAGCGCCGCCTCGAGCTAGCCGGCCAAGGGCGACCTGGCACATCAGGCGGTCTGCGGTCGTAGATCCAACTCGTCTTGCTCGAGGGTTCCCTTTCAAAGAGTCGGTCGAGCCAGTCAAGCCCGGCCTGGGGCACGCTTGGTTGGGTTGAGCCGGACACCGCCAAACGCCCGTCGAACCAGCGCCGTGGCCGGTGAACAGATCCGGCTCTACCTGGAAGGTCGGGTGTCTCTAATGAGAGTGCCGTATTCTCGTTTCGGCCGGATTTCGTTTCTCGGGTTCGGCATCGGACTCGTCGCGCTCGCGATCGCCGGATTGACGGCTTCGACGGAGCGGACCGGCACCGTACGCACCTACTACATCGCGGCGGACGAGATGGACTGGAACTACCTGCCGACCGGCATGGACGGCATGATGGGCATGCGGCCCGATGGGTACGCCAAGCTATACACGCAGCACGGTCACGGCTATATCGGGTCGGTGTATCGCAAGGCGATCTACCGCGAATACACCGACGGGACGTTCGCGCACCTCAAGCCGCGTACGACCGACCAGAGCTACCTCGGGCTCGTCGGTCCGATCATCCACGCGGAGGTCGGGGATCAGATCAAAGTCGTCTTCCGCAACAATGGGACCCATCCGTACAGCATTCACCCGCACGGCGTTTCCTACACCGCGGATATGGAAGGTGCGGAGCAGGGGCGCAACGGCGTGACGGCGCATGGCGCCGACGGAAACTCCGTCGCTCCGGGCAAGACGTTCACATACACGTGGGACGTTCCGGAGCGTGCCGGGCCAGGGCCGAACGATCCGAGTTCGATCGTGTGGGCGTACCATTCCCACGTCAACGAACGGCGCGACGTGAACAGTGGGCTCATCGGCGCGATCGTCGTCACGCGCCGTGGAAGCGCGCGGCCCGACGGTACGCCGTCCGACGTCGACCGCGAGTTCGTTAGCTATTTCATGTATTTCGACGAGAACCACAGTTGGTTCTTGAAGGACAACATCAAGCGCTTTCTCGGGACGGTCAACCCCAAGAAAGTGTATGCGACGGCGCCGTTTGACGCGACCGGTGACTTCGATCCGTTCATGGGCGGAGGTCTGCCTGCCGCAAACTTCAAGGCGAATATGAATGGCTATCAGTTCGCCAACATGCCGATGCCCAGCATGCACGTCGGCGAACACGTGCGCTGGTACACTCTGACGATCGGCGAGGGCCTGAATTTCCACACGCCGCACTGGCACGGCAACGCAGTGATCTCGAACGGCAACCGGGTGGACGTCTTGAACCTGGCACCCGCGCAGTCCCTGGTGGCCGACATGGTTCCGGACAACCCGGGCACTTGGCTCTACCATTGCCACGTGAGCGACCACATGGAGGCCGGGATGGTGGCTCGCTACGAGGTGCTGCCGTAGGCGCCTCCCGAACGGGCGCGGGCTTCACCGGGCAACCCTGACGATTTGGCGTGCCGAAGGCGCGAAAAACGCGGCCGGAGTGGATGGTGGTCGACCTTGACTTTATGTTTTATTTAAATTACAGTAGGTTTCAAGTAAATTACTTGAGCCCTTAACTGGAGATTTGAGTGTCGAAGCATGCCGTGCCTGTCGCCGCCTTGCTGACCCGGGTAGCCGTCGTGGGGCTGGGGCTAGCCCTGTTTTTCGAGCAGGCCGGCGCACGTCAGGTACTCCACCTCGACGGGGCGGACGGGCAAGTCACGATGACGCCGGTCTATTGGGTCAGCCTGCTGGCGCCCGCCTTCTTCCTGTTGGCATTGTGGGCGGCGTCGAACGCCATCGTCCGCATGGACCAGGGCGACGCCTTCGGCCCAACCATGGTCAGGGGTCTGAACGAGATCGGTGGCAGTCTCATGCTCGGAGCGTTTGCCGCGACTGTCGTGCAGCCCAGCCTGACTTTTCTCATCGGCAATGGTTTCCGTGAAATGCGCGGCGTCAGGTTCAACCTCGACGTCGAGAACCTGACCTTAGCTCTCGTCGGGCTGATCCTCATCCTGCTCGCACGCGAAGGGCAGAAGCTGAAATCGAAGCTCGACGAGTTCGTCTGATGCCGGTGCGCGTTACGTTGGATGTTATGCTGGCGCGCCGCAAGGTGCGTGCCCGAGACGTCGCCGAACAGATCGGCCTATCAGAAACCCAACTCAGCTTGCTGCGCACGGGCAAGGTGAGGGGCATGCGCTTCGATACACTATCAAAGCTCTGCCTGGTGCTCGAGTGCGCGCCTGGAGATATCCTCGACTACGATCGTGACGACGCGGACCTGAACGCGAAGACCGTCTAGCTGGCCGCCGCGCGCTCGACGAGCGTGAGCCGGCCGTAGGTTGCGAGCACGGCGCGCACTTCGGAGATCGCGCTTGCACACGCCGACGTGCACGGTGCGGCGCTGGAATGGCTCTCGCGTACGGGCCCCTCGGGCAGCGACCGGAGTTGTGCGATCGCTGCTTCAACCCCATCGACGACCCGCGCGAGGGATGCCTGAGCGCGCGAACGCTCGGCCAGTTCGTCGGCGATCGCTGCGTGGTCGATCCCGGTCCCGTCGCAGCCCGCGCAGCTGCCCCCGCGCCCGCGCAGGGTGACCGGGTATCCACGGCCCGTGCAGTCCCGGCAGGGCCAAGTCGCACGCATCGAGTCGACCGGCCGCCGCCGCTTTCGTCCTGCGGCCAAATCGACTGCACTACCGCTCTGCGTGGCCTGACTGCGCAGGCGCGCAGTGAAGTCCGTCTCGCGCATCTCCATCCCTCCATAGCCGCGCCGCGACCGATTGAAATCCGAATGCCAGAAATCCGCCTGCCTCAGAGTACCTGAAGGTCATCCGCCTGGGCAAGGAGTTCGTTTGAGCCATTTCACGGTCGGATCAGGGCGGAAGCGATGCGCGAGCGCGAAGTGCGATGGCGCGCACAGCTCGGTGCCACGTTTCCAGGCCCACGCCAAGGGTGTGGAGTACCAGGCATGTCGGCCGGCAGCCCGGTGGCGTTCGGGCTGCGGTGGAGGAGCCTGTAAATCGTGAGAGTCCCCGCGGTCCGTACCGGCAAGCGTGCGGTCATATCAGTGCGGCGCGGCGCGCGCCCCCGGTTGCGCGTTCTTCGTAGCGCCGCGACCGCCGCCGTCGTCCTTTGCGGGCTCGTGGCCTGTGCGACCACCTCCGGCGGCGGTTCGCCGTACGGGACGGGCGATCCGACGTTGGCCGCCTCAAATCCGGGAGGCGGCACAATCGATCCGTTTCTGACCGACGGCCGCGCCGTTCTCCGCGCGCTCGACACGATCGCGGCGCACTCGGGGAAACCGCTGCGCGTTACGTCGATGAACGCCGACAGAACGAACGGCCTCACCATCCACGTTCAGGAGCCCAAGAAGCACGTCAACGTCGATGAATACGTCATCACCCCCGACGGAACGCTTTCCGGGCCGACGCCGGTAAAGGTGGTGTCGCTGGATGGGCGGCCGATCACCGCGGCGGCGGTCGATCTCGAGGCGTTCGACCCAAAGAAGATCGCATTCGCGCGCCTGACGCAACTCGCACGTGAGGCGATCGCGAAGTCGCACTTTCCCGACGCGCGCGTGAGCCAGTGGGAGCTCGACGGGCTCGGTCCCGACGACCGCAGGTACGTGTATCTGGACGCATCCCGGGGCCGTCCCGTCGCCGCCGTCAACCCCGACCTGCGAATCGTGCGAATGCAGTTCTAGCCGCGCGAGGGCGCGAGCGTCAGGAAGAGCGGTATCGCCAGCTGCGTGGTCGATCCCGCGAGCACCGAGCGCGGAGCAACATTCCCGTTCGCACGGCCGCGGAACTTGAGGATCTGCGGCGGCGGAGGCGACCCGGCTTGGCTTCCCCGGTCGTCGCCGATCAACTCTCCCTCGGCCGTGACGGCGAGGCCACCGAGATAGCTGTTGATTTGCGTCGCGCCGCCGCTGATGGTCCCGCGCGGGCGTTTGTCGCCGTTGGCATCGAGCGCGAACCGGAGAACGAAGGCGGGACTCGTGTACGAGCCGACATCGATGTACCGCGCGTCGACCGCAATCCCGTACGGGGCGTTCAGCCGCGTGTGCGGACCGGAGATCAAGCGCAGCGGTGCGACGTTACCGCTCTGCTGCGGGCCGAACACGGCGATCTCGTCCGTTGCCGCGACATAGATGTTCCCGCTCGTGTCGAGCGCAATTCCCCCCGGTCCCCCACCCGGGCCGCCGCCGGGGCCGTCCAGCTGCGTCAGTGGACCGGCGATCATTCGGATCGGCGTCGCGTTTCCGTTGCTTCCGGCGGCGAACTCCTCGATGCTTGCCGATCCACTCAGACCGTGGCCGCACGGCCCGCAACTGGCAACGTACAAATTGTCGTTACCGTCGATCGCCAGACCATTGGGCTCGACCATGCCGGTGTTCGAACCGCCGATTACGACGATCGGACGGGCATTGCCCGTCGCGTTCGGCGAAAACCGACGATCGTCGTCGTATCGGTATTGGCGACATAGATGCGGCATTGACTGTCGACGGCAATCCCTTCGACTTCGGTCAGCTGCGTCAGCGAGCCGGTGATGACGTTCGTCGGCGCGGCATCGCCGCTCGCGCCGAGCCGGTACACGAGTACGGATCCCACATACCCAGATCTGCCTAGGACCGCGTCGTTCGAGACGAAGATTCGCTCCTTCGCGCGATCGGACGCGCTTGGCTGCTCTGCGCCCATGGCAGCGATGGGGCTTGCCGCGACGCTCGCAGAGCGAGCCGCCAGGCTCGTGGAGCGAGCCGTCAGGACACCCGACGCCGCGTCGTTCGAAGCGGAGCAGGCCGAAGCGACGAGCAGCGCCGCACACGCGAGGACCCTCCGCGTCGCAAGTGCCCAGCGCCGATCGTGCATCATGGCAACGTCCTTTCCACGGTAACTGCTCTGCAGCGCCGAACGACGCGAGGTATCGCTCGCCATCGGGCCCCACGGCGACCGCCGCGGCGCTCACGCTTTCCTGCGCTTCGCTTCCTCTTCGTGCACGCGGTGCTTCACGATTCGCGCGATCAGCGCGAGTGGAAGCGGCTCGTCCAGCGGGAATTGCACGGAACCCTTGGCCGACGGGTAGTCCGAGAGCTCCCGTTTGAACGTCGCGATCGCTGCGGCGCCCGGATACAGCCCGATGTGTCGCGCATGCGCCCCGAAGTACACGAGGATGCCGCCGAGTCGAAAGGCGGGCATCCGGTAGCTGATGATCTCCGTCGCGTCGGGCGCGGCCTCTCGGATCGCTTTGCGCACCATCCGCAAACGCGCTTGCACGTTTTTCGGAAAGCCCTCGGCATACTCTTGAAAGTCCTTCGGCGCGGCGCGACGGTCGTTCACTGGCCTGACGATCCTTCCCAGCGGAGCACATCGACGTCGTCGAACAGGTCGATGTCGGTGCGCAGTGTGGCGAGTTCTCGAAAGAGCAGCGCTCGCTCGTAGTCGCGCTGCAGCGTCTGAGCCAGCTTGCCCGGGTTCCCGACGTTGACGCCCCACGCGCGCGGATCCGCCGGGATCGACTCGAAATGGCCGTATCGAGCCAGCACGGCCGCGGTCGATTTCGCGCCCCAACCGGGAAGCCCGGGAAAGCCGTCCGCCGCATCGCCGACCAGCGCCAGGTAGTCTGGAATGGACGCCGGCGGGACGCCGAACTTCGCCACGACCCCCGCGTCATCGAAGATCGTGCGCGTGCGCCGATTGAGCTGCACGACGCGCGTCCCGCGGACGCACTGTGCAAGGTCCTTGTCCGGCGTGCAGATGATCACGCGCTCGACGCGTCGATCCTCGGCCGCGGCGGCGGCGGCGGCGGCGAGCGCGTCGTCCGCCTCGAACTCCACCATTGGCCACACCACGAATCCGGCCGCCACGAGCGCGCCCTCGAGGAGCGGGAACTGTGCGTGGAGCTCGGGATCGATACCCTCGCCCGTCTTATAGCCCGGCCACAACTGATTGCGAAACGACTCGATCACGTGATCGGTGGCGACGCCGACGTGCGTCGCACCGTCGCGGATGAGGCTTTGCACCGATGCGACCACGCCACGAACCGCGGCAACCTCTCGACCATCTGCGTCGCGAGCGGACGGCAGCGCGTAGAAGTGGCGAAACAGCTCGTAGGTGCCGTCGACGAGATGAATGTCCGTGCCCGAATCTACACAGTTCCACCCCGGAACCCCTGCGCACGCGGCCGCCGACGCTCGGACCCGAGACGTCAACCAGGAGGTGAGCCCTGGAACGCGCTCATGTGCGCTCGCCCAGACGATCACGACCAGCATATTGGCCCAAGTTGGTGCGCCGAAAGCCTCAAGAGTGCGCGCATGGTACCGGATGGGGAAGCCGAAGGTAGCAGAGTTCCTCGGCATATATCCCAATCGTCAGGTCGGTGCAATGAACGACTTCCATGCGACGCTCCGCCGGTCGCACGTGGCGCTATCCCTCGCGCTCGTCGCGGGTCTGTGCTCGTGCGGAGGAGGGGCAAGCCCTCTTCCGGCCAGGGACGCCGCCGCGGCCGCGCGCCAGGCCCACGCGGGCCCGTCGGGCCCGCTGCGCGTGTCTACGATGGCATACTACGAAGGAAACCACGAGAACACCGGGGTTCCGCCGTCGTTCATGGCGGCAAACTACGATTGGGCGGTCCAGGCGGCAAACGGCGGGGGCGCGCAGTATGCGAACGCGTTTCACGCTGCGGGCGGCCGCCACGCGGTGATGTATGTCGACCCGAACTCGCGAGACTGCACGTCTCCGAAGGCGGACACGTGCACCGATGCCATGCTCCCGAACGTCAACACGCTCCCGGAGTCGTCGTGGTTTCACCGCGCGGGGACCAGAAAACGGATCGTCCGCGTCTACGCGTACGCGCAGCAGCGGAACGATACGGCCGATCCGCAATTCCAAGCCATGTGGACGAGTACCGTCGCGGGCCTGCTGAATCCGTCGGGCGGCGGTTCTGCTGCCTGGGCGCCGGCGAACGGCGGGGCGGCGCTCATGGACACGATGATGTGGGTCAACCTGGCGACCTTCACCGGCGGCTGGGGCCCGATGACCGGGATGACGTCGGACAGCCAGGTCATCCAATATCAACAAGCCGTCGTGGCCTACACGCCCGCAAACGTTTTGCTCCAGGGCGTGGACTACGACTATCCACAGAACGGCGGATACGATCAGTTCTTGACCGGCATCGCCGGCAACGCGATCGGCGCGACCAACCGTGACGCATTCGCGGTCGATTTCGGCGCGGGAAGCCGGCTCGACGGCTATATGACCTCGTACGCTCCCATACCACAGGCGTGGCAGAATCAGCAGAACGGGATCATCGACGTCGTGTCGCGGGGCTTGACGGACGTCGTGCTGATGGAAGGCGGCGCGGACGCTACCCACCGCCTGTATGGGCTCGCATCGTTTTGGTTGACCTACGACCCGGCGCGCTCGGTCCTCTGGGAGGACTTCTGCGTCCCCGAGGGCCAGCCGGGGTGCGACTCGACGTGGGCGGACGGCAGCGTCGTGCCGACGGAGCCGACGAAAACGGCGAAGGGCAATATCGCGTCGCTCGCCTCCGGCCAAGTCTACGTGCGCGAATTTGCAGCCTGTTACCAAAATGGCACTGCGATCGGCGCCTGCGCAGCAATCGTGAACCCGGCCAAGACCCACGCGGCGATTCCGAATCTGTCCTTGCACTACACCAAGAGCATCGTGCTCCCGGCGCAGACGCTGTACCAAGGCGGAGCGGTAACCTGGAGCAGCAGCATGCCGGTGACGATCGGCCGCCACTCCGCGATCATCCTCGCCAACGCACCATAAGCGAACGCGCGCTGCGACCAGCGCGCCCGGCCGTGGGGCGGCGCCCCACAGGGGCCGCCCCGACGCCGCTACCTAGGAAACGACGGCGAGCGCGGCCTGGCGCGGATTCACGCGCGCGACGCCTTCGACCGTCGTCCAGTCCGCAGACGCGAGCGCGGCGTACGCTGCGCTGATAACGGCCACCGACGCAAGGGCGTCGGCGTGGCCGACCTCGACGGTATCCTGTCCGCAGAGGACGTCGACGACGTTGCGCAGCTGACCGGCAAACGCCGCGATCTTGTCGTACCCTGGACCGAACGGCTTCGCTGCCGAGTCGCTCGAAAGCTGGTACATGGATTGCTTCCATCCGAGCGAGATACGGCCGCGCGTGCCCTCGACCTCGAGATAGTACGGCGAGGCGCTTTGCTCGGACCATGAGAGGTCTACCGTGGCCTTTGTGCCGCCGGCCGCCAGCATCGCGACGTGCACCGTCTCCTCGACGCCCAAATGCTGCGAGCGCGGACCCTCCTCGACGAAAATGCGATCGATCGGGCCCACGAGGTAGCGAACGATGTCGACCGAGTGGGTGCCGTTGTCGATCAGGACGCCGCCGCCGCTGCGGCGGCGATCCGCATTCCACCGGCCGGCCATGTCGACCGGCGACTTGAACGCGTTCGCGACGCTGACGATGTCGCCCAGCACGCCGAGCTGGATCATGTTCCGCAACTTGATGATATCGCTGACGTAGCGGAACTTCGTCGCCATCGTCAACAGCACGCCGGCGCGCGCCGCCGCATCGAGCATCGTCCGCGCGTGCTCGAGATCGAGAGCGAGTGGCTTTTCGCAGAGGATGTGTACGCCGGCATCGGCCGCCTCGATGGCGAGAGCGCAATGCGTGTCGGGAGGCGTGCAGACGATCACCGCCTCCACGTGGACGTTCGCGAGGAGCTCGGAGAGCGAGCCGTACGCCGGGCACTCGTGATCGGCACCGAACGCGCGGGCCGCGTCGAGATTGATGTCGGCGACCGCGCTGAGCAGGGCACCCGCGGTCGTTTGCAGCGCCGCGGCGTGCGAACGGGCGATGGCGCCCGTGCCGATCAGGCCGAAGCGGATCGGGCGAGAATTCAGCATGGCCCTTCCCTCATGGCACTCACGGCGCTGCGCAGGTGCTCGGCGATGTAGGCGACGTGCTCGTCTTCGTACCGGTCGTTCCACGGCAGCACGAGCACCCGCTCGAGGCCCGAATACGCGCCCGGATAGCGATCGTGACCGTACGCGACGGCCTCGGGACGTGCAAGCGTAAACGGCCAGCTGCTGGATCCGAACGTCCGCTGGTCGCGGATCACCGCGCAATCGAACGCCGGCTTCTGGATGTAGCGCGGCGCCGACGCGATGCCGTACCCGGCCAATTCCTTCGCGAGCGCGACGGCGCCGCCGGGAATCACGCTTTCGTCGACGTTGAGCGCGTACTTCCAATACGTGTGCTCGTCACCCGGTCCGATGCGAGGCGTCCGCAGCCCGGCGATGTCGGCGATGCGGCGCGTGAAGTCGTCGGCGAGCGCGACGCGCCGGCGCACGACCTCGTCCAACTTGTCCATCTGCGCGACCGCGACCGCGCCCTGCAACTCGGTCATCCGGTAGTTGAGGGCGATGAAATAGTGATCGGGCTTGGCATCGCCGTAGCCCCACGCCTTGTTGACGAGCAGGAACAGCCGGCGCCCGAGCTCTGCATCGTCTGTGACGACGAGGCCGCCCTCGCCCGTCGTGATGTGCTTGCCCTGTTGGAGGCTAAAGCATCCGATCGAACCGAACGTGCCGACCTTGCGGCCGGCGTGTTCGGCTTCGAACGCCTGCGCACAATCCTCGATGACCGCGATGCCGCGGGCGTTCGCGAGCGCCATGATTCCGGTCATGTCGCACGCGTTGCCGAACAGATGCGTGACGACGATCGCCTTGGTGCGGGGGCTCAGCACTCGCTCGATCGTCTCGGGTGTCACGTTAAGCGTGTCGGGGTCGACATCCGCAAAGACGGGAATCGCCCCCTGGTAGAGGATTGGCGTGATCGCACCCATGTCCGTGATGGGCGACGTGACGATCTCGTCGCCCGGATTCGGATCGATCGCTGCGACCGCGAGATGGATCGCGCCGGTCCCGGATGCGCACGCGTAGGCGTGCTGGAGCCCCATCAGGCGCGCGAACCGCTCCTCGAGCGTGCGGACGAAGCGGCCCTTGGTGCTGGTGAGGGTGCCGCTCTCGATAGCCTCCCGCAGGGCCGCAATCTCCTCGGCGCCCAGGGTGCGCCCGCTGGCGTCCTGATCGGATGGAAGGGTGAGTCTACGAAGGGTTTGCCCGGGCGCGACGACTGCCATCAATCTCCTCGAAAAGGCGTGGTTCCGCGCTCGGGCCAGAAGCGGCCAACGCGGTCCACGCCAATCGTAGGTCCAGCAAATCGAAGACGGACGTGCCGGACACGTCCGCCTATGGTGGGGCTTTTGGGGAACCGCGGCGCCCGAGAGCGCCGCGGTCCCGTCCGGCGGCGAGGAGAGAGCCGCCGGCTACTGAGCGACGATTGCGGCGCTGTTCGGCGGCAGAGAACTCGGGACGCCGCTCACCCACGACAGGGTGCCCCCGCCGTACAGGGACGTGGTGCTCAGGACCAGCGTGTGCCCATAAGTCTGCGAGAGGGCCGGCCACGGCGCCGACGAGGACGTGGGGTTGACGACGGTAGCGCATTGCCCGATCGGCACCGCCGCTTGGAAGCACGCCCCGAACTCGCGGCGGTACAGCGGGCCGACTGCGAGCGTGTCGATGCTTCCGCCGGTCGCCGTCTGCAGCGGATCGCGCGGGACGACGGTGATGTCCGCCCACGTCGAATTGCAGTATCCCTTTGGCGTGTTGTCCGGTGCGCAGAAATCCTCCCAAAGGACGGAAAGGCGCGCACGGCGTGTCAGCCAGTACGACGCGACGCCGTACATGCGGTGCGCCGGCGATGGATCACCCTCCATCCAGACGAAGTCGTGCAGCTTGCGCCCGACCACGTCGAGGATTCCGTTTTCCTGATTCTTCCAGGCATTTGTGGTCGGGTACGAGTTGGTCATGTAGCCACTGCCATACGTGATGGCGAACGCGTTCTCGTTGAACTCACCCGTGATGATGGTGCCGAGCGCATCGAGCAGCTGATCGTAGTACCCGTCGGCCGGGAAATCGTAGTCGACGCCGTTGAGGACCGCGAGATTCGGCGTGTAGCCCGGCACGCCCGACTGCGCTTGCGTCACCTGCGGCTGTTGCGTGATCTCCTGGAACGGGCCGCCATCGTACGCAAACATCGCGAGGGTCACCCAATTTTCCGTATCGATCTCGACCGTGCCGCGCTGTGCGGCCGTCCATGCCGGAGACAGCGCGAGGAAGTCCTGGACCTGCAACGGCCACGCCGTCAGGAACGCAGTGCTGAGCGTGTTGATGCGCTGCTGGCCGTTGCTGTACGCGCGACTGCCGTCTTGGTTGTGGAGGTAGCCGGTCTCGTCCATGTTATCGAGCCGCGTCTCGAGGTCGCTGCAGCTTCCGGGCTGGTTCGAGGAGCAATTGATCGCGTTTGGGTCCATGTACGCCATCGCATGAAGGCCGCCGGCGGCGTGGAACGCGGTCGCGGCCTGCGCGCCGGCGCTGTTCGAGGCCTGCTCGGTCCAATCGTAGTTCGCAGCCATGAAGGTCGCAGGTAGATCGTTGTTCTCGTTCGATCCCTCGTAGAACGCCATCGTGGCCACGTGCGTACGCACCGAGCCCTCGCCGTCCGTGAGCTTCGTCACGCGCGCGCGAGCCGCGTGTGCGGACGTAGCCACTCCCGGTCGTGGCATGGCGGCGAGCGCTGGCCGAGCGGGGCACGGCATGATGGCGGCGACGAGCCCAGCCCCCATCGCGAGCAGCAGAGTGCGGCGTGCGGCATCCGTGAGCATCGTCGAGAGTCCCTTCTGCGATGCATCCCGAGCGGTGGGATGCGAGCGTGTCCTCTCGCAGTCGGACGCGGGTCGATGCTAGTTTAGCGGTGGGAGCATAATGTGATGGCTCCCGACTGCGCTATTCGTCGTCGGCAGCTCGCTTGTCTAAGGGTTCGTGCAAGAAGTATGCCGCCTTGAGCTTCGTCTTGATTGCCTTGAACGGACGCGGCGGGCTGCTCCAATTGAAGCAATCGGCCGATGGCGACGTCGCACGAGTGTCGCTCGCAGCCAATCGCCCGAGATTGAAAGTGTCCTCGATGAAGCGAAGGATGCTGCCGTGTTCGTACTGGACGTGCGAAACGTAGCCTTTCTTTGCGTAGGGCGAGATCACGACCAGCGGGACGCGCATCCCGAGCCCGTCGTAGTCGACGAACGGCGGGGGCACGTGGTCGTACCAGCCGCCCCATTCGTCCCACATGATGAACACGACGGTCGAATCCCAGAACTCGCTTTCGCCGACCGCGTTCACGAGCGACGCGACCCAGTCCGGCCCGGTCTTCGAGCCCTCGCCCGCGTGGTCCGAATCCTTGAGGCTCGGAGTAATCCAGGTCACGTCGGCCAGCGTGCCGCTGCCGACATCGGTGATGAACTGGGCGGCCTGCGGCACGACATCCTTGAGCCAGTCGGGGCCGTTGTAGATGCTCTGGATGGCCATATAGCCGTTGAGGTCCCCGCCGCTGTTCTGCTGGTCGTAGAATCGCCAGCTCAGGCCCGCCGAGTCGAGCTCGTTCGCGAGCGTCTCGTTCGTAAAGCACGGAAACTGCGTCGGACCGTACGTCCGCTGCTGAGTGAGGGTCGGCTCGGTGTCGCTGCCGGTCCCGCCGCAACCCCACGCGCCGCTCGGCAAATCGACGGAGCTCGAGGCCTGCCCTGCGATGATGTACTGGTGCGAAACGAAGCTGGCATCGATGTGCGACGTGAACATGCGGTCGCCGACCACATAATCTTTCGCCATCGCGAAATAGGGCTTCGTCTCGGAGTGCGGCACGTAGCCGTACGGCGTGCCGCCGTAGTTCTCGAGGTCGAAGCCGTTCATTTGACAGTCGGTGCCGGGCAGGCTGCCGGTCCCGTTGCAGGCTTCGAAATAGTCGTAGGAAAGGTGCTCGATGTCGTAGTGCGCCGCGAGCGAGACCGGCACCAGCGGCACCGACTGGCCCGAAGAATTCTCACCGACGGACACCGTGTCGGCGCCCTTGAGCCCCTGGAACAGATTGTCGAAGCTGCGGTTTTCTTGGATGATGACGACGACGTGTTGAATCGGCGACGAACTCTTCTTCTTCGCCGGCGCCGCAGTGCTCGTCCAGCCCTGCGTGCCCAGAGCCGTCTGCGGACCCGTGCTCGGCAGCGGCCTCGAGCCACCCGCGCAGCCCCCGATTGCAGTTGCGAGCAGACACGCGAAGATACGCGCGGTCCGGTTAGCCATCCAATACTCCCCTAGGCCCGAGTCGACGGTAGTATACACCATGCGCAACGCCGGCATCCTGAGAAACCTCACACAAAACCTCAGGCAGGCGGCTGCAAGGGCCGAACGGCCCATGCCCTCAGGGCTGGCCGGCGACGATTGCGGCTCCGTGGGCGGGAATCGACGGCGGTAGACCGGTCGTCCAGGCGACGCGCCCGCCACCGTAGAGCGACGTCGTGGGCAGCGCGATCGTGCGCTGATAGTGGCCAACGAGGATGGGCCATGCGGCGCTCGAGCCTCCCGGATTGACGACGGACGCGCACGGACCGAGCGCGACGCCCCCCTGGTAACAGCGCGTGAACTCGCGCACGTACAGCGCGCCGACGAGCAGCGTGGCGATCGTCGTCGTCGCCGTCGTGCGCGGATGCGTTGGGACGATGCCGGCGTCGTCCCACGTGGAGTTGCATAGCCCCTTCGGGGTGTTGTCCGGTGCGCAGAAGTCTTCCCACAACACGGAGTACGTCTTGTCCATCGTCAGCCAGAACGACGCGAGGCCGTAGAGCCGGTGCGCGGGAGGCGGATCGCCCTCCATCCAGACGAAGTCGTACTTGTGCCGTCCGATTACGTCGAGGACGCCGTCCTGCTGGTTCTGCCATGCATTCGTGACGGGGTACGCACTCGTCATGTAGCCCGAACCGTAGGCGACTGCGAACGCATTTTCGTTGAACATCCCGATCAGCGCGCTGCCGGCCTGGCTCAGGAACGCGTCGTACGCGCCACCCTGCGGGTAATCGTAATCCACGCCGTTGCCAACCGCGTACGTCGGCGTCCGCGATACGGTCGCAACTTCGGCTGTAACGACTTGTTGGTTCTGCGTGATTTCGTACTCGGGACCCCCGAGCTCCGTGAACGTCCCGAGGTTCTGCCAGTTGTACGTATCCAGCTCGATGCTGCCGCCTTCCGCCGCGGTGTAGGCCGCCGAGCCGCCTTGACTCGGGTTCATCAGCACGTCGATCTGCTCGGTCCAGGCCGTCTGGAACGCGGAATCGAGTGGATTGTTGCGCTGTTGGCCGTTGCCGAACACGCGCACCGACGAATTGCCCGCCTCGTGCAGCCACGCTTCCTCGGGGAGATTGTTCAGCAGGGTCAGGAAGTCGTCGCACGATCCGGGCTTGTCGGACGAGCAGTTGCGAGCATTTGAATCGGTGTACTGCATCGCGTGCGCGCCGCCGGCGTTGTGAAACGCATCGGCCGTCTGCGCGCCTGCACCCTGCTCGGTCCATGCGTAGTTCGCCGCCATGAACGATGCCGGCAGGTCGGTATTCTCGTTCGCACCCTCGTAGAACGCCATGCTCTGCACGCGTAGAGGCTCCGTGTGGCTGCCGGTCGGCAGCCGGGGGCCCGCGGCTGGACGCATCCCGGGCAGCACTGCTGCAGCAGCGGGCGGCATTGCCGCAGCGGCGGCCAGCACGGTGAGGACGATCGTGGAAACGAAGCGAGAGGGTCGCGCGGGATGATCGAGCACGGGGTCATCCTTCCTGGCTCGGGTGTTCGCGGCGGGCCGCCGGGTCCAAATGGGCGCGGCGAACCAAACCCCGTGCCGTACGACGAGGTGGGGAACGCCGATCCAGTGCGACCCAGCGAAGCGCGCTCGTAGGGCCTTCGGCCTAGTGCGCCCGGGTTCGTGGCTGCCGCTTGCTCGCCACCGTGCTACGGGCGAGCGACCCGCAGGGAGGCTGCTCCGGAACGCTGCATGACGCGGACGATGCCGCGCATACTCACGATCGTCGGCGCTCGCCCGCAGTTCATCAAGGCCGCGCTCGTCAGCGAAGCCATGGACGGCCGCTGCGACGAGATCGTCGTGCACACGGGCCAACACTACGACGCGATGATGTCGCAGGCGCACTTCGACGATCTCCGGATGCGCGCGCCGCGGCATCACCTCGACGTGGGCTCGGGGTCACATGGCGAGCAGACCGCGGAGATGCTGCGCCGCCTCGAACCGCTCGTCGTCGCGGAACGACCGTCGGCCGTTCTCGTCTACGGCGACACGAACAGCACGCTCGCCGGCGCGCTCGTCGCCGCGAAGTTGAACGTCCCAGTGGCGCATGTCGAGGCCGGGCTCCGCTCCTTCAACCGTGCGATGCCGGAAGAGATCAACCGCATCGTCACCGACCATCTCGCGCAGCTGCTGTTCGCGCCGACCGAGCACGCGGCGGAACTCCTGCGCGCGGAGGGCATCGTCGCCGGAGTGATCGTCGTGGGCGACGTGATGGTCGACCTGGTCAGGCGCACGGCGGCGGCGCTCCCCGCGCATCCGCCGCTGCTCGACGAACTCGGGCTCGAGCCTGGACACTACGGCGTCCTGACCGTGCACCGCGCGTCGAACACCGCCGACACCGTTCTCTTCGCGGGCCTCGTGCGCGCCGCGGGCCGCCTCGGCTTCCCCGTCGTGTTCCCCGTGCATCCGCGCGCGCGTCCCCTGATCGCGGCAGCCGAACCCGCACCGGGCGTCCGGATCGTCGATCCGCTCCCGTACTCCTCGATGGTCGCACTCCTGCGATCGGCGCGCGTGCTCTTGACCGATTCCGGCGGACTGCAAAAGGAAGCGTACGCGCTCAGCGTCCCGTGCGTCACCCTACGCGCCGAGACCGAGTGGACCGAGACGCTCGAGGACGGTTGGAACCGCCTCGCTGGCACGGGCGAGGACGCCATCGTTGCCGCCGCCGCCGCGCCGAGGCCCACGGTCCCACCGCAAGAGCACTACGGCGACGGACACGCCGCCCGCAAGGTCGTCGACGCCCTCGTCAGCGCATTCGGGCGAACGTAACGCGCAGAGCGTGATACGCGGCGGTCGTCGCGAGGTAGCGCGCGCGGCACGCGGCGCTTCGCTGGTATCCGCGCCAGCGCTCTGCAACCTCGCCGAAGAACGGGTCTCCCGTCATCGCCGCGGTAACGCGGAGCTGCGCCACGTGCAGCGCGTGATACCCGAGCGACGCGAGCTTGCCGGGGCCAGCGACGGGCGGTACGAGGTCGTAGCGAGACCAATAACCGGTGTCGTACAGCGGTAGGTGCGTGCGTAGTGTCGCGACGCCGGCGTCGACGAGCGGAGCCACGTCGGCTGCAGCGTCGAAGCGGCGCAGCTCCCACAGACCCCAGAGCGAATAGATGAAGCCGTTGAGCACGAAACTCGGGACGTCGGTCGCGTACTCCTCGTAGAACGAAGCACCCCGCAGGAGCCGCCGGATGCCGCCCGACGCGACGGATCGGCGAAACGGGCTCGCCGCGGCGCGCGCCGCTGCAAGGAAGCCGCCATCCGCCGCGACGGCGCCGGCACGCAGCAGCAGCGAGATCGCTTCCCCCTGCGCCATCGCCGAGAGCCAGCCCGCCGTCGCGCCGTATGCCGGAACGTCGAATGGGTAGCGGATGCCACCGCGCTGCGGACCGGCCGGCTCGATGTTGTCTCGCAACCACGCCGCCTGCGCGAGAAAACCATCGAAAGCGGCCTGCGCGCCCGTCCGCGCCCACGCCGCGTGCTGCGCGAGGCCGTATTGCGCGATACGAACGGGATGGTAGGCGTCGCCTCGCGGCGTCAGGATGACGCCGCGAGTGTCGAACGGTGCGGCGTCCCAACCCTCGCCCCACGGGCCGCCGCCCGCGAACCATTCGACGTAATAGGGGCCCGGCGTCGCGGCGAGCGCATCGGGAAGCGCGTAGCGCCGCTCGTGATCCCAGCCGGTCACAGGAAACGTGCGGCGCAGCGCGGCGCCGAAGCGCAGGGGCACGATCTGCCGCACGGTGCCGGCGGACGCGTTCATGCGTTTCGCGGTGCGGGCGCCTCGCGCTGCGCCGAGCTGCGGAGCGCGGCCCCCTCGATCTCGCGAGCGATTTGCGCCGCCAACGCTTCGCGTTCGTACCGCTCCTCCACGAAGGCGCGGCCGTTGCGGCCGAACCGCTCGAGCGCTGCGGCATCGTCCACCAGCGCGGCGAGCGCGGCAGCGAGCGCTCGCGGGTCCTCGGGCTCGACCGCAACGCCGGCGTCCGCGTCCTCGACGAAGCGTCGCGCCTCGCCGAGGGCGCACACGATCACGGGCCGGCCGAGCGCGAGGGCATCGATCAGCTTCGTGGGCAGGCTGTCGGTGAGATTGCGGCGGAGCGGCACCGCGCAAATGTCGGAGCACTGCTGCACCGCAAAGGTGTCGGCGCGCGAGAGCGCGCCGAGCATCGTCACGTTCTCGATGCCCTCGGCTGCGACTCGCGCGGCAATCTGGTCGCGCTGCGCCCCGTCGCCGACGAGGACGAACCGAAAGCGCCCGTCGTCCGCAAGCAGCTTCGCCGCGTCGACCAGCACGCCGACCCCGTTCGCGAGGCCCATGTTCCCGGTATACGAGACCGTGAATTCGCCCGGACGCTTCTCGTAGGGTGCGGCCGGCGACGGAGCGACCGCGTCGAAACCGTTCGGGACCACGCGCACCTTCGCGGCGGCGACCCCACGCGCCACGATCTCGTCGCGGCACGCGCGGGTGACGGTGACGATGGCCGAGGCACGCGCGTACAACATGTCCGCCACGCGCCCGACGATGCGTACGAGGCGACCGCCCGCGCGCCACTCTCCGAGCCGTACGGCAACCTCGGGGTAGACATCGCGGATGTCGACGACCAGCGGCGCGCGGCGCAGGAACGAGGCCGCCAGCGCGGGGAGCGCCAGGGTAATCGGCGGCGACGACACGTACACGACGTCGTAGCGGGGGCGCATCGTAGCGACGTACGCGAGCGATCCGAACGCCGACGTGAGCATCGTGGCGAGGCGATTGCGTGGTACGAAGCGCGGCGAGGCAAACGTCCAAACGCGGCGCACGCTGGCACCCTCGAGAACCTCGCGCACGACGACCGCCCCCCGATAGCGTGCCGGCCGCACGCCCGTCGGCCAGCTCGGCAGCGTCGTCACCACGGTGACGGCGTGACCCGCACGAACGAGCGCGGCCACGACGGCCGCGACGCGATGGCTTGCGGCGCCCGTCTCGGGCGGAAAGAAATGCGTGAGGACGAGCACGCGCAGCTTCATGCGCTCTCCGCGATCAGCCGCGCCAGCGTGGTCGCTGTCTGCGCCACGTCGAACGCAGCGGCAATGCGCGCACGTGCGCCGGCCGCGAGCGTACGCCGCAAGCCGGCATCGCCCGCGAGCGTAGCGATCGCTCGAGCGATCGCCTCCACGTCGCGCGGAGGAACGAGAATGCCGTCCGTCGCGTCGACCAGCTCGGGCACGCCGCCCGACGCCGTCGCGATGCACGGCAGCCCGGCCGCCATCGCCTCCATCAGCGCGACCGGGATGCCTTCGCGCAGATGGCTACCGTCATCGACGCTCGTCAGGATCGCCGCATCGAACTCGCCGCCTCGGAGGCGCTCGAGCAGCCGGCTGTGTTCGACGCCGCCGCAGAACCGCACGCGCGTGCCGAGATCGAGCTCGGATACGAGGCTCTCCAGGCGAATGCGCAGCGGCCCGTCGCCGGCGAGCGTGCACGCGACGTCGACGCCCGCGTCGCGTGCGAGCGCGATCGCGTGCAGCAGGTCCGCGTGGCCCTTCACGGGATCGAGGCCCGCGACGCACACGAGGCGCAGTGCCCGTGAGACGGGGTCGCGCCGCGCGGGTGGCTGGGGCAGGCGGACGCCTAAATGCACGACGCGCACGCGCTCGCCGGCGCCGTTCAGCGCGGAGCGCACCAGCTGCGCGCCCTGCGCGGAGATCGTTCGCACGAACCGCGCGTCGCCGATGAACCCGGCGTTGCGCCGGCCCGTCGACGAGAGGTTGTAATCGACCAGATCCCAGCGATGTCCGGTCGCGCTCCACGGGATGCCGTTCATCCGAGCGACAACATACGCAACGGTCGCCGGAGCCGCGAGCCAATACGCGTGGACGTGGTCGATGCGTTCGCGGCGCGCGTATCGCGCCACGGCGAGCGCCTTCGGAAACGTCGCGGCGTTCTTCAGCTTGGCCGTCAGGCTGCGCGGGGCGCCGACGACCGTCGCGAGCGTGCGAAGCGCCGTCACCGGCCGCCGCACGATCTCGCCGGCGGCTGCCGCGAGCGTTGCGGCGGACGCCACGCCGAGGCGGGGGCCGACGGCAGCGGCGATGTCGTGGCTCTGCAGCGTGCCGCGCGCAAGGCGCGTCGGTACCACCCGCACGTCGAAGCGCGTCGCGAGCTCGCGCACCTCCTCGAGCAGGAACGGCTCCTTCGGGCCGAACGGGAACCGCGACGTGATCAGCGCGACGCGAAGCATCGAGTGTCCACTAGGCGACCGCGGCGCCGGCGACGACCTCGTGCAGCTCCCGGGCGACGCGCCGCACGTCGGCCGCGGGGAGCTCGGGATAGACGGGCAGCGAGAGCACGCGTGCGGCGGCGCGCTCCGCGTTCGGGAAGTCGCCGTGCGCATAGCCGAGCGCGCGGTGAACCTCTTGGAGATGGAGCGGTACCGGGTAGTAGATCATCGTCTGCACGCCGGCCGCGCGGAGCGACGCTTGGACGCGATCGCGCTCGTCGAGCGCGATCGTGTACTGGTGGTAGACGTGGCGTCCGCCGGGGTCGTGCGCCGGCGTCTGCACCGCGCCGAGATCCGCAAGCGCCGCGCCGTACGCCCGCGCGACCGAGCGCCGTGCGGCAGTCCAGCGTTCGAGGTGTGGAAGCTTCACCCGCAGGATCGCCGCCTGCACCTCGTCCAGACGGCTGTTGATGCCGAGCTCCTCGTGATGATATTTCACGCGGCCGCCGTGCGCCCGGAGGGCGCGGACGCGACGCGCGAGCGCCTCGTCGTCCGTCGTGAGCATGCCGCCGTCGCCGTATGCACCGAGGTTCTTGGATGGAAAGAAGCTGAAGCAGCCGGCCGCCCCAAACGAGCCGACGCGACGGCCGCCGAAATCCGCCCCGATCGCCTGCGCACAGTCCTCGACGATCGCGACGCCGTGGCGCCGCGCGACCGCCTCAATCTCGTCCATGGCCGAGGGCGCGCCGTACAGGTGCACGGGCAGGATCGCTTTCGTTCGCGGCCCGATGCTCGCCGAAAGCTTGGCCGGGTCGAGGTTGTACGTCGATGGGTCGACGTCGGCAAAGACCGGGGTCGCGCCGACGATGCCGATGGCCTCGGTCGTCGCGACGAAGCTGAACGGCGTCGTCACGACCTCGTCTCCGGGGCCGACGTCGAGCGCGCGCAGCGCGAGGTGGAGCGCGTCCGTGCCCGAGTTCAGTGCGACCGCGAACCGCGTGCCCACGTAGGCCGCGATCTCTTCCTCGAGCGCGGCGACGTTCGGTCCGTTGATGAAGTGGCCGCCGGCGAACACGCCGGTCACCGCCGCGTCGATCTCCGCTTTCAAGGCTCCGTACTGCACGGTGAGGTCGAGAATCGGGATCACGGCGCGAGCGCCTCGACGGTGCCCCGTTCGCTTCGCTCGTAGCGCAGGCCGCACTCGTCGCAGGTCGCGCTCGCCCCGGAGAACGCGAGGCGCACGCCGCACGAGCACGCATAGCCGCGAACGCGCGCGGGATTCCCGTAGACGATCGCGTACGGCGGGACGTCGCGCGTCACGACCGCACCCGCACCGACGAAGCCGAACTCGCCGATCGTCGTTCCGCACACGATCGTCGCGTTGGCGCCGATCGTGGCGCCGCGCTTGACGATCGTCGGGGCGTAGTCCTGCGGGCGGTTGCGCGGGACGGCGGACCGTGGCGTGACCACGTTGGTGAACACCATGCTCGGCCCACAGAATACGTCGTCCTCGAGCACGACGCCCTCGTACAGCGACACGTTGTTTTGGATCTTGACGTTGTTGCCCACGCGTACGCGGGCGGCGACGAAGACGTTCTGCCCGAGGCTGCAGCGCTCGCCGATGACCGCGTGCGCCATGATGTGGCAGAAATGCCAGATGCGCGTACCCGTTCCGATGGAACTCGGCTCGTCGACGACGGCCGTCTCGTGTGCGTCGTAGACGCGGCGCTCCATGGCCGCGCTCATCGCGCCGCCGCGAGGTCGGGGGCGCCGGCGCGTGCCGAGCGCTCCACCATCTCGAGCACGCGCACGACCTCGACCCCGAGGCGGGCGTCCGTCGGTGTCGCCGTGCCGTCGCGGGCGGCGCGGACGAACGCTTCGATCTCGAGCTCCAGCGGCGCGCCGGCGTCGAAGGCGATGGACTCCTCGTCGCCCGCCCACGTTTCCAGGCTGGCCGATACGCCGCACGGCCGCCGCACGAGCCGCGCGCCGGCACGGCTGTCTTCGAACGTCAGCACGCCGGAGGTGCCGAACACGTCGAGGCGCGACTCGCGCCTGGGGTCGAGCCAGGAAACCGAGATGTGCGCGGAGCGTTCGTCCGCAAACGTGAGGTCGGCGTACGCAAAATCCGCGACCGGAACGCCGCGCACGGCATGCGCGACACCCGCGACGCGCGTGGGGCTCGAGCGCATGAGGGCGAGGATCAACGCGACGTCGTGCGGTGCGAAGCTCCACCAGACGTTCTCGTGGGCACGCACGCGCCCGAGGTTCAGGCGCCGCGCCCGGACGTGCACGATACGTCCGATCGCGCCGGTCGCGACCGCATCGAGCAGCATGCGAACGGCAGGGTGATAGAGCAGGACGTGTCCGACCACCGCGCGCACGCCGGCGTGCTCGGCGGCGTCCGCGACGCGCTGCGCGTCGGCCACGTCCATCGCCAGAGGCTTCTCGACCAGGACGTGCTTGCCGGCGCCGATCGCCCGCAGCGCCAGCTCCGCGTGCGAGGCGGCCGGCGCGGCGATCGCAACCGCGTCGACGGCGCGCAGCAGCGCGTCGAAATCGCGCGTGAGGAACACAGCCGTCCGGCCGTCGCCGGCGCGAGCGAGCCGCC
>Ga0302326_10002395_pt1 | contig 45857 bp, 39 predicted proteins | sample Palsa_T0_3_FD_202264 | JGI IMG/M metagenome (GOLD analysis project Ga0302326, IMG submission 202264) | Peat permafrost microbial communities from Stordalen Mire near Abisko, Sweden - Palsa_T0_3 | ecosystem: Environmental > Terrestrial > Soil > Palsa > Peat permafrost | place: Sweden: Abisko... | reverse complement strand
GCCCCTCGCGCAAGCCGCGCCGCGAGCAGGTGGTTTTCTTCCCCTTGCCGGAAGCTGCCGAGCAGCGGGGATTCCGCGCGTGCCGCCGGTGCCGGCCGCGCACCGTGCGTGCACAGGACCCGAGCACGCAAGCTGTCGCGCGTATTTGCCGCGAAATCGAATCGCGCATTTTTTCGAATGCGGATGCCGGCAGCGGTGAAAATCGGCTAACGCTCGCGGCGCTCAGTTCGACCGCCGGAATCAGCCCACATCAACTCGAACGTGCATTCCGGCGTGTGATGGGCATCACGCCGCGGCAGTACGCCGACGCGCAGCGCATGCGCCACTTGAAATCGAGCCTACGAAAAGGAGACGACGTGACTACCGCACTTTACGACGCAGGATATGGTTCGAGCAGCCGCTTGTACGAGCGCGCCCCTTCGCATCTAGGCATGACCCCGGCGACCTATCGCCAAGGGGGCGCGGGCATGCAGATTCATTACACGATTGTGGCCTCGCCACTGGGGCGCCTGTTGGTGGGTGCAACTAGTGAAGGGATCAGCGCGCTCTATCTGGGCGAAGCAGACGCCGCGCTCGAATCGGCGCTCCGGAAGGAATATCCGCGCGCGGAAATTCGACGCGACACGAGTGGATCGAAGAATCTCGGGGGCTGGGTGGACCAGATTCTCGCGCACCTGCGCGGCAAGGAACCGCAGCTCGATCTGCCGACGGACGTGCAGGCGACCGCTTTTCAACGGCGCGTGTGGGAAGAATTGCGGCGAATCCCGTACGGCGCCACGCGCACATACACGGAGGTGGCCAGGTCGATTGGACGCCCAGCGGCAATCCGCGCGGTCGCGCGTGCCTGCGCCACGAATCCCGTCTCGGTGGTGGTGCCTTGCCATCGCGTGGTTCGGCAAGACGGCAATCTGGCCGGGTACCGCTGGGGACTGGAGCGCAAGCGGGCGCTGCTGGAACACGAAATGGCTGAAAAAGCGAAGAAGGTTCGTGCGACGAAAGCATGAGAACGAGCAAAGAGATATTGCCGGAGGTCTGCCGCGGTGGGCTAGCCCTGGGGCTTCACGCGTTCCGTGCCCTTGGGCCAGTGCGGCTTGAATTCGGATTCGCCGATCCCCGGATTCCGCACGATTTTCGAGTAGCGAATAATGAAGTAATCGCCTGAGCCGGTTTCGTAGAATTGCTGCTGGATGGGCAGCCAGGACGATTCGTCGAGCCAAATCTGAATTTTGGAAATCTGGTTGCGGACTTCCTGGGACTTCGGCGTCAATTCCAGCTCCACTGTTTTCTTGTCGTCGAGCATGGGTTCGCCCATCAGCGTGATCAGGTAGCTCTTCTGCAGCTCCTTCCCGGAAGTGCCGAAACCGAGCAAGAGAAATTGATCCACCAGAGTGCGATTCTTTCCCAGGTTGTATTCTTCCACGCGCTTCAGGCCCGGAGTGTAGAGGTAGAGCGTGTCCCCGGTGCGGAGAATCGTGCGCGCGTCGGGTGCTTTCATCTGCAGCAGCATTTTGTCACCGCGCACGAGGATGCTGCCGGTCTCGGTGGAGCGGTCGTTGACCACCACGGTTACCTTGGTGCGCTCCACGTCGGCCGAGAGGCTGTGAAAAGTTTTGTCCTGCGCGTCGAGTTGCCGCAGAACGCCCTCAAGTGTCCAGGGCCCGTGGCTCTGCGAGGCGGCCCACACACCCGCGCACAAAGTGCAGAGGATTAAACATGCCGCCAGGATTATGCTCGTTCGCTTCGCGACCAATGCTTCCCCCGGTAAATGGCGTACACAGATAAAACCGCGTCATAATAACACAGAGACTTGGATGCGCCGGAGGGCTGCCGGGTTCCCCCGCGTCAGAGGTGCACGGTCACGTCGTAATAGAGCACGGAGCCATCGTCCCCGCGCACGGGATCTATGCGCCGCACTTGAAACGTCCGTTCCTTCAACTCTTCGACCGTGCGGCCGAGGATGTCGTGGGTCTCGCGTTCGAGCTCAGGCGTCGCTGAGGTGGCGCGCTTTTCCGGGCGGAGTGCCCGGGCGTCGAGGCGGTAGGTGCGCGTCTGATTATCGGAGTCCGCGGAAAGAAACTGCACATCCGCGCTGACAACCGCGGTGGTTTGGGGCTCGTCATGAAACCAGTGCCGCGGGGTGGCCAGGACGAACAGGACAATGGCGATGACCATCAAATCGTAGGGCCAGCTTCCGCGATCGTAGGACCAGAAGATCGTGCGGCTAATCCCTCGCCACAAGGCACGCATGTCAGTGGATCGCCGCGCCGTTCACCACTTGCCCGTCCCGCATGTGCAGCACGCGGTTTCCGTAGGCGGCGGCATCGGGGTTGTGCGTGATCATGACGATGGTTTGGCCCAGCTCCTTGTTGAGCTGCCGGAGCAGGCCGAGCACTGTTTCGGAGGTTTTGGTATCGAGGTTGCCGGTGGGCTCATCCGCCAGGACGATTTTCGGCTCGCTGATGATCGCGCGGGCCAGCGCGACCCTTTGCTGCTCGCCGCCGGAAAGTTCCGAAGGCTTGTGGTGCAGGCGTTCGCTTAATCCCAGCAATTTCGCGACGGCATCGAAGCGATGCGGATCGAATCCGTTTCCATGAATGTGTTGCGCAAGCGCGATGTTGTGATACGCGTCCAGCGTGGGCAGCAAATTGAATTTCTGAAAGACGAAGCCGACTTTATGCCGGCGCAGAAGAGTGCGCGCCGCGTCGGTCATGGTGGTCAAGTCGTTGCCGTCGAGCAAGACGCGCCCGCGGGTAGCCTGCGCCAGGCCGCCAATCACGTGCAACATGGTGGACTTCCCGCAGCCGGAGGGCCCCATGATTGAAACAAACTCGCCGGGAAAGATTTCCACATCCACACCGCGGAGCGCTGGCAACTCCAGTTTGCCCGTGCGATATACCTTCCACAAATCTTCGGTTTTGAGTATGGGCTCCAACGCCTGCTCCCCCTAGGAGCGTAAACGAGTGCGAGGTGGACGTTATTCTAGTCGTGTTTCGCAATTCTGCCTAGCCCGGAAGCACGTGAGATGCGGCCGAATAGCCGGGCGCGCAACCGCAAAGTACAGCGCATGTCCTGATAAATCATGTACCTAGAGCGGAAGCGCAAGCTCGCCACGCGGGCGAAACCAAGGGAAGCTGGTCGCTGGGAGGCATAAGGAGCTTCCAGTTTCAGGCGAGTTTATTCGTAAGCGAGCGCTTCGACCGGGTCTTTACGGCTGGCGAGCCAGGCAGGGTAACACGCCCCTAATAGACCTCCGGCGATGGCGATCAATCCGGCGCGCACAATCCACGCGGAGGTAATCTGGATGGGCAATGACGGGTGCAGAGCGTGAATAATCGAGCGCAGGGCAAAGCTAAGAAACACTCCGGCCACAGAACCGGCCAAACAGAGCAGGGTCGTCTCGCTCAGAATGACTCTCACGATATAACTCTTCGAGGCCCCCAGGGACTTGAGCACGCCGATTTCGCGCGTGCGCTCGATCACCGTGGTGTACATGGATAAAAACGTCACCAGGAATCCGACGATAACGGCAATGCTGATCATGACGCTTATAAACGTGCCGAGGTAGGGCACGTTCGACGAAGTCATCAACGCCATCAGGTCCTTGGGTAGGCGGATTTCGTAGCCGGGCAGGAGTTGCTTGGCTTCGTCCGCCACGGCGGCAGCATGGTTCGAGCGATCGCACTTGATGAGGAAAATGGAAGCTTTGTCGCGCGCTCCCATCATGTCCTGCAACGTGGAAAGCAGCACGAACAGGCGCGCGGATTTGCCGTGCTCGACGATCCCGACCACGTGAAAATCGTGCGCCAGGATATGCAGGGTTTGTCCCACCTTGACGCCTTTGCCCTTGGCGTAAATGTCGTCCACCAGAATGTCGTTGGGGTCCTGCAGGTCGCGACCTGCGTAAAAGACGAATCCGCCCGAAACCGCGCGGAAGCTTTCGGTATCGATGCCGAAAATGTTTTCGAGCGCGGTGACCGAATTAAGCGAAATCAGCACGGGAGACACGGCCTGCACGTAATCGAGCCGCTGTAACTTCTCGGCTATGCTGATGGGCATGGGCGCTCCGCCGAAGGCCATGAACAAAGAGGCCGAGGGTGGTTGCACCATCACGTCGGCGCCGATGCCTTCGGTGCGTTTGGCATAGTCCTGCAGGAGACCGGTGGTGAGGCCCACGACCATAATCACGAGGGTGACTTCGACGGCGACGGCGACCGCGGTGATCAGCGTGCGCAGCGGGCGGTGCAGAACGTTCTGCAGGATCATGTAGCGAATCACGGCTTTTGCGGCTCCTTAGCGTCCTCGCCCACTTTCACGAGCTCGGTCCCGGCCGGCTGTTTCAAGACAAAGCGCTCGGCACCGATGGTTTCATTCACGGTTAGCTTCTTGATCCCGATTTCAAATTCGTAATCGTCACTCGGGCGGCTGAGCGAAATCTTCCGCGGATAGAGCGTGTTTCCGGGGGCAGGCGTCGCCTCCGGTGACGCAGCGGCTGGTTGCCAGTCTGAGTAGCGCGCATCGGAGGTGACTCTTCCGCCGCCGGCAAAATTATCCAGCCTGGAGACGCGCAAATCCGCGCGGCCAAACCAGATCTGCTTGACGATCTCCCAATCCCTGGAACCCGCGGGCGCTGGTTCGGTTGCGCCCTCGCTTCCGGCGATTCGCACCACGATTAATACGTAGTAGTGATTCGCTCCCTCGCTCTCTTCCTCAAAGAGCACCGGAGCGCCCTCGGGTATCGCGGTCCAAAGCAACGCATCAACGAGATGCTGCGGCCGCAGGTTCTCGATGGGCTTGGCCGATTGCCGTTCCAGGTTTGCCGGGCCTTCGAGAAATTTATTCTTCGACGGGATAAAAATGTGGAACGTCTCGCCGTCGCTCACCATGTCGAAAATGTTCTTGCTTAGCACCGGCGCCTGGCCAATGACGCGAATGTTCGCCGGTTTGGCCGCGCTGATGAATCCGTTGATCTCGTGATACTCCTCGATCAAGCCGGTATAAGCGGAACCCGCGGTCAGCTTCATGGTGACCGTGGCGTTAATGGAAGCGATCGCGCGGGCTTGCTCGTTGTAACGCGCGATGAGCTCTTCTTTCGTCGCCTTTTGCAGCGGCGCGGGCGCTTCCGACGGTTTAACGCTCGTCTTGTGGCTGACGGCGCAACCCCCGCAGGCCAAGCCCGCCGCCATGGCTAGCGAACTTATCCAAGTGAATCCGCGGTCTCTCAGCGTGTTATCGCCTCAGGAATGCAAGAGATGCAATTTAGCAGCCGGGTCCGGGGGTGTCAACGAAACCCGCAAATACGCGCCGACAGGACTGCAACAGGGTTGTGAGGGAATAGCGGAGTGGTTCGATTCCGATCCGGGAAGTCCTGCGTAAAGCACAATCTTTGATAAGGAAGTGATTGGCGCAGGACTTGGCTCGCTCGGAGTGGAGAGCCCGGTTAGTTTGTTCGCTTGGCCGTGAATTCGCGGTTGAATTGGCCGCCACCCATGGTGCCCTTGATGGTGTCCCCGTCCAGGGTGGCCTTGTACTGAATCTGCATGGTGTTGCCGTCGCGGCCCGAGCGCTCTTCGGTCCAGGAAATCGTGTTGCCCGAGACCGTAGCGTCATAGCTGTTCTCGCCGCGATGCGTTTTGTGGGTGACTTTCAATTTGTCGCCGTCCTGCGTAATGGTAAGCGATTGCGGGCCGCCACCCCGGTGTTCCCCTCCTTCTCCTTGCCCACCACCACCGCCTCCTTGTTCGCCACCTCCACCTTGCCTGCCGCCGGTCATGGTCAGTTCCCACGTACCGGCAAAATTAGCTTTTTGGGGCGCGGCGTGAATGATTGTTGCTGATAGCAGCAGGGCCAAAGCGCATAGCCCCGCTAGTTCGAATCTGAACTTCTGCATGGCGCGAATTCTCCTTTGGTATGAGTAATCAGTTCCAAGCCTCTTCGGCGTTGCGCGTCCCGCGAGCTAAGCGAGAGAAATACGTGATCGCTGGGCTGATTGTAATTACCCGTCGAAGAAGAATAAGTTCCAAGACTTTTGGGGGCGGAGCCGCGGCCGAGGAGAGAATGACTGCGTGATGTTTGCTTGTCTTGCGGAGCAGCAGTAGGAAATGGAGCCCAGGGAGCCCCGAATGCTTCAGGAAGACACATCCAGGGTTCCGCTGGTATTGCTGTGGCGTTTCAAATCTTACTTGGGCATCACTTCGCGCGCTAATTTACTCGCAGTCACTTCGCGGATATCCGCGCGCTTTTTTCCGGCTTCAATCATTGCGTCGCGCGAACCATAGTGCTGCGCGGAGATGGTCGCGGCTTTGGCGTCAAGCTGATCGAGCGTGGCATAGTTGGCGAAGAGCAGCCCCACGGCTACGTCCCAATCGTCCGGATGATCGGTCTCCGGGTTGGTCCAGACTTTGTAATCGTTGAGCAAGCCTTCTTTTTTGAGCGCTTCGTAAACGGGCTTCAAGTTCTCGCGGAAATCCTTCCAGAACGGCTCTCCCTGGCCCGGCTTGATGTGGTAGTAGGTGACGCGCCATACGGGTCCGGGATCATAATTCGGACTTTGCGCATGGGCCGGGACGGCAGTGAGTAGCGTGACAACGAACAGAGTGGCCCATAAGATTCTCTTCATAGTTCCTCCTAAATTTTCGATTGGATGGAAGCAGCCCTGTCCCAGGAGTCGCAGGGGCGGTGTGAGTCTACACCATTAGTTGAAAGTTCGAGAGGTCAGGGAAAAGTGACTCAGAGGCCGGAAAGAGGGCCGGAGCGCGGAATGGCATCGGCCCCGCCGAGCGACACCAGCAAGCGGCGCAATTTTGCGCGATCCTCGAGCCCCATGCCCACCAGCTCGAACCCGGCTTGTTGCGAGCGCACGAATCGCACCACCGCCTGCATGTTGATCGAGCGCAGGCCCGCGGGGATCTTGAGCGTGGCTTCGGTACCCACGGGAATCTGTATGTCGCCGCTCAGCAATCCACCGTCGAGACTCAACACGCTGATCGCCGAAGAAAATTTCCCGCGCGAGGAGGTAATCACAGCGGGCACGTTGCGCGGCAGGCGGACCCGGCGATATCTCCGGTGGCGCACGAAATCGCGATCGGGGATGGGATCGAGCGGCGCAATGGCCAGCACTTTGGCGTCGAGCCCGGAGTTCGGGAGGAAGGCTTGTATCCATTCGGGATCGAGTTTCACCAAAGCCTGCGCCGCCGCCATGCGGATTTCATCCGGATGGGCCCAGCCGAAAGTCTTCCGCGCCTCCACGAATTGTCGCAAGTGTCCTGCGGCTGCCGGGGCGCGCATGCGGCCCAATGCCTCGATGGCTTTCACGCGAAGATAATCCGAACCCTGAGGCAGGATTTCTCCTTCGGCCAGGCGCAAGAGCTTCGCAGCGGTTTCGTTGTCTCCGCACATCCCGATTTCATCGAGCGCCAACGGGATAATCATCCCATCGAGCAATTCGAGCGAATCGGCCAGCAATTTCCCGCGCTCGGGCGCTCCTGCTATGGAAAGTTGCCGCACGACGGCATCGTGAAAACTGCGTCCGGCGTCTCGCAGCCGGGCCGGCAGCAGATCCTCCACCACGAGCGGATCCAGCCGGCTCAATAGTCCGATTACCGCCGCCGCTTTCGCCGGCACTTCATTCTTGAGAATTTCTTTTAGGTGCCTGGCACACGGCGAGCCCACCGATTTCGCCAGCTTTACGACGCTCTCGCGCTCCGTGCGTCGCCCGGAGCGCGCCAGGCGCACGGCCAGATGTTCGGCCGCAGACTGCGGCACGCGCATCAGCACGCCCACCAGCCCTTCCGGCATTTGCTCGGCCGTGAGCGCCTCTTCGATGAATTCCGGGATGCGGCTATCGATTCCCACGCGCGGCCGCAAGCTCTGCACCCAGCTCGGGCGCGATTCCTCGAGGTCTGCCAGGGAATCGAGCGACTGCTGCATGGCGCGATAATACCTGCGCGAAGCGGATTCCTGGCTCAGGCGCACGAATGCCGCGCTCAAAAGCGTTTGCAGCTCCGGATCTTTCTCCGCCGCCATCTGCTGCCCGATTTGTATCAGCGCATCCTGCAACCGCTGGCTGGCCGCCTTGCTGAAAAGTTCGGCGAGCTGCCCGAGTCCGATGGCTGCTTTCTTACGGGCTTCCGCGTCTTTGTTGCGCACGCAGGTTGCGTACTGCAGCAGAATGTCGCCGGCGGCGTTGGCTTCGCCCCGGCCGAGAAGTTCTTCCACGTATTGCTGCACGTTGCGCGGGGGAATGCACCACGCTTCCGTGGACATTAGAACCTGCTTCTTGCCGGACTCCGGCACGGCGGCCCAGAACTGGCGATCCAGCACATCCGCGTGGGACTCCACGGTAATTCCCGCGCTAGCCATTTTGTCTTCGCGCGCCCGCAAGAGTTTGCGCAGGGTGGAGAGCTCGCTGCCCATGCGGTCGAGCATCTGGCGCACGGCATTCACCTGCACTTCGCCGCGCTGGTAGCGGTCGATGGCGAACTTGATGGCTAGATCCTCGGCCAGCTTCAGCAACATGGCTTCGTCAAATTTTGAGGAAGGAGATTTTGCCGCCACCGAAGCGAGGGTTTGCCGTAATGTTACCTGCGCGTTTTGAGGAAGCGCGGCCAGCTTTAGCTGCCAGGACCCCTGATCGAGCTGTGGGCCCTTAGCGTTCTGCGCCTCGCCGAATTGCGCGAGCAGCCGCAGCAAACTTTGCAGCTCGGCTTCGTCCAGCTGCGAAAATCCACTGGCGATTCCGCTGGCGGGCCCTCCGGCCAATCCAGATCCCGAGGCAGCGCCGCCCCCGGTTCCTGTTCCTGTGCCCGTTCCAGTCCCGCTCCCACCGCCACTTCCCGGCGAGCCGTGAGCGCCTTCCGCCGCGGCGATCAGTTGAATCATTTTTTCCGGGCTGCGGAACCAGTCCTGAATGCGGTCGGCGTCAGCGCCGAGTGTCTTGGCGGTGAGCGTGGCAGCAACGCGCGCCTCGGAAAATCCCGCGTCCTCGGCCACGAAACGGATTTCGTTCACGCGGATTCCGGAAGCCTTGTTCCTCCCGAAGTACTGCTCCAGGCGCTCGGAGAGGGTTCCCGCTTTCGGGCCCGTCTCCATGAACGATTTCACCAGATTTTCAAAGTCGTCGCGCGACACATCGGGTGTGAAGCCGATGCTGGCCACTCCGGCGGTCGCGAGTAAATCAGCGAAGCTTCGTTCTGCGGGCGAGGATTCCAGCGGCACGCCATCGAGCAAGAGCTGCGAGCCGGAAGCTCCCAAAAGCAATCCACCGGTGCCCCCGGCCTGCACCGCGTCCTGCAGCTCCGTCCAGGAGGACTCAAACTGCCGGGCCGAGCGAGTATGCTCTAAACCATAGAGCCGGGCGTACTTAAGGAGGATGTTCAGGCTGCGAATAAATGCGCGCGCATTGGGGGCTCTGGATTCGCCGGGCACTATCAGCTCTTCCGGACGGGGCGCGGTTTCCATATCTTCCTACAAGTGTACTAGGACGAATGTTTAGGGGAATGGTACGAACGGCCTAGGGGGGTTCAGCTTAAGACACTTAAACATCACGATGGCAGACGGACCTCGGTATCCTGCCCTTCGAGCGCGGGACGGACGCGGCGAATCACCTCGCTGGCCCACAGTTTTTCGCTGAGCAGGACCAGCGAGCCGTCCTCAAATCCGCAGATGGCGCAGAAAAAATAATTTGGGAACGCGGTGTGGTAGGCGTCCACGCCAAGTCGTGCCAGTTCGCCTTCGAGAGCGGGATCACCTTTCGCCACCAACGTGCCGGCGCGGGCGCCGAATGTCTCACCCTGAAAGCGGTCGATGAGAGGCTCGAGCACTGCAAGTTCCGGCGCAGGAATCACGATGGAACGCTGGCTGGCCTCGCGATAGGTGATCTGATGGCTCCGGCAGTAATCCCGCAGCCGGTCGAGATGGCTGAAGAAATCGAGCGCCCAGGTTTCATCCGCGGCGGTGGCGCGCAGCACGCGGCTCCAGATGCGCGCAGCATCCGGGCCCCGGACCGGCTCGCGATTCTCGTCTGCCTCCGCCAGCTCGAGGCCTACCGCGCGCACATCCACTCCGAGGTCGAGCGGCTCAACATCGAGCGAATACATCTACACGTCCTCATCCGAACGCTGCGGAAATCTCTTCTGGAAGTCCGGAGACTGTTTGCGCACTTCGAGCCAGTCGAAAAACGCGTCGGGCGTCTCGAGCCAGATCCCGAACCAGTGCTCCATTTCTTCCTTTTGGGCGCGCTTGGCGGCGTCCACCTTGTGATTGCGCGCGATCATTTCCGCGCGGCGGCGTCCCAGGCGCGCGACCTCGCGGACGCGTTCGGCGGCGGCCTGCTCGCCTTCCAGCACAAATTTTCGGAGCAGCTCATCGAGGCGTACCAGGCACATTTCCGCTTCGTCGAAAGTCGAAAAATGCAGCAGGTCGCTGAATTCTTCTTCGTAACGTCCTTCGGTATCTGAACGGGTGGAACGCACCACGCGCATCCCCGCTTCTTCAAGAACGCTCACGATGTAATCCGCGGAAGTCTTCCCTTTTTCGCCCAAGTGCACGATCAGCTGCCGCCGGATCTGTTCGATTTCCGCGGGGGTGTAACGCGGCTTGGCAAGGGTCCGCGCGGCTTCCAGGATCAGCGACTTCTTGGTGGCGGATCCGGCTTCGTGTTGCGAATCTTGATTTTTCTCGCTCAAGAAGGCCCTCGGTGCCTGGCCCTCGCGGGTTCGGCGTCGGCTGCCTGCGCATCGTTCTCCAGGAGATGGCGGTACTTCACGACGTTACGATTGTGCTCCGATAAAGTCTTCGCGAAAAAATGCCCGCCCTGATCGTTGGCCACAAAAAACAGATAGTCGGTCTGCGCCGGAGCCAGAGCAGCGCGCAGAGAAGCTTCGCCCGGATTTGCGATCGGCCCCGGCGGCAAGCCCGGATGCTGGTAAGTGTTATAGGGTGAATCGACGTGCAAATCCGCCGGCCGGACTTTTTTCAGGTGATGCCCCACGAGTTCCCAGGCGTACTGCACCGTAGGATCGCATTGCAGCGGGAAACCCGTGCGCAACCGATTGTAAAAAACTCCGGCAACCAGGGGCCGCTCCGCCGGCTTGGGCGTTTCGCGTTCGACGAGCGACGCGAGCGTAACCACCTGTAGCGCGTTCAGGCCGCCCGGAAAAGTCTGCGAGCCCGAAGGGTTGAGCGATTCCCACTCCGCGCGGAAATCCTGAACCATCCTTTTCGCAATTTGCTCGCACGTCGTATGGCGCGAGAACTGGTACGTCGAGGGGAAGAGAAATCCTTCGAGATTCTTCGCGCCAGGGGCCCAATCCGAGATGAGCGAAGCGTCATTCACCGCGCCGAGAAAAGTTTCCCGGCTGCAGATTCCCTGGCGGTCAAGTTCGGCGGCGATATCGAATGAGGTCCATCCTTCCGGCACCGTCAGGACGTGAACGAAAACCTTGCCCTGCGCAACCTGCCAGAACACTTCGCGCGAATTCACCGGGTGGTCGAAGTAGTATTCGCCGGCCAGCAGCGGCTTTCGAAAATGCCACAGGCTGAAAAATTCGAAGGCCAACGGGCTGCGGATGACGTCGTCGCGCCGCAGGATGTGCGCCACTCCAAAGCGCGATGTGCCGCGCGGGATATCCACGAACACCTTTTCCGGCCGGTGCCCGCGATACGGGCGGCTGATTTGCGAATCGAGCCACCCAGCGCCGGCGCCCAGGGCCGCGATGAGGAGTAACGAGATGAGGCCGAGGCGCCGCATGCGCTAATCCTTCTCCACGCGCGCGGCCGGGGTCTGCGCACCTCGATGCTCGAGGTAATCCCGCAGGAGTACGGCCGCGGCCACATCGTCAACCGAAGTTCGCTTTCGGCGTCGCGAAGAAGATTTTGTTTCGGCCACGGTTTGCTGCGCCTCCCAAGTAGTCAGGCGTTCGTCCACGAGTTCCACTTCGATGTGCAGCTCCTTTTCCAAGCGCGCCGCGAAACGCGCGGCCTCGTCCGCCATGGGGCTCGCTGCGCCCGTGATGTGCAGCGGGTGGCCCACGAGAATACGCGCAACGCCATGCTTCCGGCAAATGTCACGCAGGCGGCGCAGATCGTTCCGCCGATTCGTGCGCACTATGGTCTCGAGCGGCTGGGCCGTGAGGCCGAGCTCGTCGGAGAGCGCGCAGCCGATCCGCTTTCGACCGTAATCAATCGCCAGAATTCGAGGAGGCTTCGTTTCCGCCGTGATTGCCGCTCGAGTCCCTTCGACACATGGGCGCTCTGTATGGTTCATTCGCGTTCGCCTATTATACGCGAGGGACGCCGGAAGGATGCTACGCCGCGCCTGAGCCACTCCACCGCATCACGCGCCGACAGTCCGGATATGAATGCTACGGCTGGCGGCCGCGAACGCTGTTTTCCCACAGGGGCCAGAAACCGGAATCTTTCAACTCTTTGTCGAGGCCGGTCTCGCTCATCAATTTCTCTATCGCCGCGCGCGATTGCCGGGGCCCGATGCGCTCTTCGCGATCGGCCAGAGCGTAGGCGGTCAGCGCGGCGATGGCCACGTGGCGCTTGAGTTCGTCGATATCCACTTTATCGTAAGTGTCGGACGCGGCGTGGTAATTCACCATGTAGTTCGCCGGCTCTTGAATGGCTTCGAGCGTCGGGACGCCTTCCAGGATGAAATCGAAATTGTCGGTGTCCATCCCGGCGTCGAAAGTGAAATTCTTCACGCCCAGCACTTGAATCGGTTCGAGGGCCTCGCGGACGGAGACTTCCACGTCCTTGCGCCCCCCAAGCGAGTACCCGGTGATCGCTCCCACTCCGGAATCAAAAATCACCGCCGCAACCATGCGATCGAGCTCAGCGCGGTGCGCGTGAGCGTACGCGGCCGAACCAAGCATTCCCTCTTCCTCTCCGGTGAATAGCGCAAAACGAATGGAGCGACGCGGGACCGCGCCCGAGGCGTGGATCACGCGCGCCGCGTCAATCAACATTGCCACATTGCAGCCATCATCGAGGGCACCGGTTCCCAGTTCCCAGGAATCCAGATGCGCACCGAGCAGGACGAATTCATCCGGCTTTTCGCGCCCGCGAATTTCCGCGATCACATTTTCAGAATCCACCGGGCCGCCGACGTGATTCGGCATATCGAAACGCGCGCGCACCTTTTGGCCGGCGGCGAGGAAACGCGCGATGCGTTCGGCGTCCTCGCGCGCGACAACAGCCTGCGGCGTGCGCTCGATTTCGCCATTTATCGAAAGATTGTGGCGATAGAGCAGAAGATCAGGCCGCGTGGACATCCAGAAAATCGCCGCCGCGCCTGCGTTGAGCGCGTGGTCGATGACGACTCGGTCCACGTCATATTCGTTGAGCAGGTCGTCCCAGGTGACCAAAAGATTCGAGTGCACCAGCACGATCGCGCCCTTCGCCGCCGCGCCTGCCCTGGCAAACCCCGCCTCATCTCCCGCTCCAACGTCCACGATATCGGCGGTGATGCCGCCTTCGGGCGTCGCCGGGGACCATCCGATGGAAACCAGGTGTACCGGAAACGGCTCGGGCGAGAGAATTTCGACCCGCGTGTTGCCTTCGCTCCAGCTGAGCGGGATGCTGAATTTTTCTGTGTGCACTTCGTCCACGCCGGCGCTGCGGAATGCCTGCACGCCCCAACTCGCCGCACGGTCGGCTGGTGCAGAGCCTGTGACCCGACCTCCGATGGAGTCCGTGAGGTAACGCAAGTTCTCCGCCAAGGGCGATGCTCCAAGCGCGCTTTGGACCATGGCCGGCGCCGCTTCCGCGCAGGAGGCCTGCACCGAGCAGGCCCCCGAGCCTTGCGGCAGTTGCTTCGAGAGGGGCGCGGGCTTCACCGGCGGGATTTGCGCGAAGGCGGGGGCGCAAGCCAATGCCAGGATTGAAATCGAGGCCAGCGATTGAAGGATTCTCGTCATATGTTCCCTTTCGACGCTTGGACGCCGTCGCGGCGAGGTCGCAGTTTACCTCGGAACTCTCCCGCCACGCGCCTGGGAAAATTTTCTGTGAATATCTGGTGAACGATCCGAACGCTGATGCCGGAAGATTTTGCAACACTCGGGAAGTTTCTACCTACATTGAATTTCTTCAAGAAATCAGGGCTTTCTTATCTGTCTCATTTTGAGCCGTTTAATAAATTAGCCCTTTGGCACCGCATCTGCCATGGCACCACCTCTTATCCACGTTTTCATAGGGGCAGTAAGCTCGGAGGTGATCGAACCTGTTGGTCGTCGCTAAAGGGCTTCCGCAGTGTCCGTATAGGTCTGGCAACGAAAGTTACAACGAAGCTGGAGTCAAATCCACCAAGCTTTGCCGGGCAATCCTGGAGAGCATACGGAAGGGTTCATTGTGAAGAAGATCGGCGAATTTCCAAAGCTGGTGCAACGAGACAAGAAACAGCAGTCGGATCAGCCCAACGTGTTCATTTTCTGCGAATCAACTACAGGCGTCGCACAGTTCCGAACCGAATCCCATGCCAATCTTGAGCACACCGTCGAGCGGGCGGCTGGTCTCCTGGCCATGCAGTGCCTGGTGAGGGGCCAGGATCCAAGCGATTTCCAGGTGCTGGTGCCGGCCGAAAAGGAAGTGATCGGACGCCTAGTCTCCCGGGCGGAAGAGCTTCTCCAGGAAGGACGAGCCATTGCTTGTCCGGCAACCTTGAGCCCCCGTCAAAGAGAAGTACTCCATTCCGTGCTGTCCAACCGGGCGAACAAGGAAATAGCCTCCAAACTGAACATCACGGTGCGGACAGTGAAGTTCCATATCTCCACTCTTCTGAGCAAGTTCGGGGTTGAGTCGCGCTCGGAACTCGCTCGCCGAGCGGCGGGATTTATGCGTCCAGCGTCTCTGGCCCCTGACGCCGCCCTCTTGGACCTGTCCATGCCAGTTGCGGCACAGAGCCAAGAATTCAGGCCTGTGTCGCAGCAAGCGCCGCTGCAGATATCCAACAAGGCTCGCAGCGTTCGCTTTCCGGGGCGGATTCTTACGGCTTAAACCAGAAGACGAGAAAAGCGCAGGACAGCCGCGGTTCCTCAAAGGGACCGCGGTTTTTTTCTAGCGGCCGAACGAGTGGTATTCGAAGCCGAGGGCCCTCATCTCCGCAGGATCCAGGAAATTTCGCGCGTCAATGATTAATGGCCGGGCCATTACGCTGAAGACGCGCTTCCAATCGAGCTTTCGGAACTCGTCCCATTCCGTGGCCAGGACCAGCGCATCGGCGTGTTCGACGGCGGCATACGCGCTCGACGCGAGCGAGATCTGGGGAAGCAGTTTCCGCGTTTTCTCCATGGCCTGGGGATCGTAGGCGCGCAGAATGGCGCCCTCGGCGAGGAATTTGCGGGCCGCGTCGAGCGCCGGGGAAAAGCGAATGTCGTCGGTGTTGGGTTTGAACGCCAGCCCAAGAATCGCGATGTTCTTGCCCTTCAGCACCCACAGCGCCTTCCGCGCTTTTTCCATCAGAATATCAATGCGCTGCTTGTTGACCTGCTCGGTGGCCTTCAGCAAAGTGAAGTCGATGCCCACGCGTTCGGCGAGACGTATAAAAGCCTGCACGTCTTTGGGCAGACAGAAACCGCCGAAACCCAGGCCGGCGCGAAGGAAATCAGGGCCGATGCGCGGGTCCATGCCCACGGCCGCGGTCACCTCTTGCACGTCCGCTCCCAGTTGTTCGCACATATCGGCTAGAGCGTTGGCAAAGGAAATTTTCAGCGCCAGGAACGAGTTTGAAGCGTGCTTGATAAGCTCGGCGCTGTTCACCGTGGTGGTGACGAAAATGGGAGCGGGCGATTCGGCGGGGCACTTTCCCGCGTGTGCGGGGCAATTGAATTTCCGGTCGAGGATGGGCTGGTAAATTTCGCGCAACTGCTTGGCGGCGGAATCGTCGTCTACGCCGATGACGATGCGGTCGGGATGGAGAAAATCCATGACCGCCGTTCCTTCGCGCAGGAACTCCGGATTCGAAGCGACCCTGAAGGTAATCCCCGATTTCCGGCTATAGACCGAGAGCGCCCGCTTCAATTCCTGGCCCGTCTGGGCCGGCACGGTGCTTTTTTCGATCACAAGTTTTGGGCCGCCGCCTTCCGTGGCGATCATGCGCGCGACGCTATCGATCGCGCTCAAATCGGCGTCGCCGTTTTCGAGCGGCGGCGTGCCCACGCAGATGAAAACGACGTCGCTGCCGCGCACGGCTTCGCCGGGATTGGCCAGAAAGTGCAGGCGTCCTTCGCGCGTGTTTTTTTCTATCAGCGTGTCGAGATGCGGCTCGTAAATGGGCAGCTTGCCCGCGCGCAGAATTTGAATCTTGGAATCGTCATTGTCGGTGCACGACACTTCGTGCCCGATCTCCGCCAGGCAGGCGCCCGTAATCAAGCCAACGTATCCGCATCCGATCACCGAAATTCGCAAGACTCCGCTCTCCCTCGCCGATAATTTCCAATATTACCTGTGACGATTACAGGACGCCACTTGGAGTGATTTCCTACAAGCCGCTATACCAGTGAAACAGCCCCGGAAAGAAAAGTCACGCAGATTTGAGCGCACGGATTCTTGCGAGGCACCACGGGACAAAATAAAGACAAGGGCGAATGCCACTCTTAGGGCGAAGCTTTTCTTCCCGGCTGCGTGATTGTTCGAAGCGCAGAATCGCGGTTCTCATAGTAGGTTTCATAGTACTTCCGGTAATCGCCCCCGCGCACTCCGGCCAGCCACTCCGTATTGCTGCGATACCACTCAATCGTTTGCCGCAAGCCGGTTTCGAGCTGAACCACAGGAGCCCAGCCGAGCTCGCCCGCCATCTTTTTGGAATTTAGCGCGTAGCGCCGGTCGTGGCCGGGCCGATCCTGCACGTAGGAGAGCAGCGTCTCGGGCTTGCCGAGCAACTCGAGCAGCCGCCGGGCCAGAGTCAGGTTCTCGACTACATCCACTCCGCCGATGTTGTAAACCTCGCCGATGCGTCCGCGTTCGAGCACGGAAAGAATCCCGCGGCAGTTGTCTTCGACGTGTAGCCAGTCGCGCTGCTGCTTCCCATCGCCGTAGATTGGCAGCGGCTTTCCCTCCAGCGCGTTCGTGATCATCAAAGGCAGGAATTTTTCAGGAAATTGATACGGTCCGTAATTGTTGGAAGAGCGAGTGATCAGGCCCGGGAAATCGTAGGTTCTGACGAAGGAGCGCACCAGCAAGTCGGAGCCGGCCTTGGAGGCCGAGTACGGGCTGCTCGGATTCAGAGGCGACGCCTCCGTGGAGAAAGAATCGGCCGGGATGTCGCCGTAGACTTCATCGCTCGAAATGTGGACGAAGCGCTGCACTTGCAGTTTTCGCGCAACCTGCAGAAGCACGAAAGTGCCGGTGAAGTTCGTCTCGATCGCCGGAGCGGGTTGATAGATGCTGCGATCGACGTGCGACTCCGCGGCGAAGTGCACCACCGCGTCGCAGCCGGCCATGGCTGCTTCTGCCGCCGAAGCGTCGCAGATATCTCCTTTTGCAAATTTGTAAGCTGGATTCTTTTCAACCGATCGCAAGTTTGCCAGGTTGCCCGCGTAAGTCAGTTTGTCGTAATTCACGATCGAATACCCGCGGTTTTGCGCCAGCACTAGACGGATGAAATTTGATCCGATGAAGCCAGCGCCGCCGGTGACGAAAAGTTTCATCGGGCGCGCGCCTGCGATCCCGGCAGCGGCGGGCAGCTAAGGTTGTTCACGCCTGTTTCGGCGGCAAGCGTATGGGCGCGGAGCACGAGTTTGAACGTAACAGCGTTAGTCCACATGAGTAAAGTTAACGATGGGGTAAACGGATTATGCTCCGGTATTGAAACAACCGCAAATGATGTTGCGCGCTCGGTCCCGCGTCGATAAATCGGGAAACACGAGACGAGGCGTTCACTTTGATCGAGCATCGACTCAGATCAGGTTCGGGCCCAGCGGTCGGCATTGAACCAGATACTCCCCGCCGCCAGCACGCACAGCGCAAGAACCACATGCTCGGACAATAGCGACCGCCCGCTCACGGCCACAAGTATCCATTCCAGAAGTAGGGCCGCCAAGGCCAATCCAAGAGCCAGCACCGCCAAACCCATCGCACTCGATCTGGTTTCTCGACGCGCCACGATTCCGAAAAGAATTCCCGCGGGAAAGAAAAGCAGCGTGTAGTAGATATCGGTGTAACCATCGAGCTCGCTCGGCCGCACCGAGCGCAAAAGCTGGGCGAGCGCTGATCCGGGGCCCAGCCGGTAATTGCGGGCCACTTTTTCACCATCTATGTGGAGCGAAAGGTCCGCGCCGTCATAGGAATAATGAATGTTGCGTAAGCGGCCATCCGTGAATACGTTCGGAACGTACCAGGCCAGAATCGAGCGCCGTACCGAAAGCGGGCTGCGAAACCACAGCACAAGATTTGATTCCTCTTGGCGTATGGTCAAATCGGACAGCGGCGGCGCCAGTGGCGGCGCTCCCGGCCGCACTCGTGAAATCGAAATGATGTGGCCAGTTCCATCGCGCGTTTCTCCGGGCGCGCAAATTAAATGCACGGAGAATTGATTGGATTTCTGCATTCTCTCGATCAAATTCGTTACCGGCGCCGCCGATGACAGCCAGGATTTGCCGCCTAGAACGACGGCATTCGATTCCGAGTGAGCGGGGGGCGACGGCGTCCATGAGAGCACCGGCAAAAATTGCTCCACATCCTTGAAAGGCGGCGCGCCCGAGAATTCATAGGACGCGAGCGCGCCGGCCTGAGCCGCGCCAAGCGACTCACCGGAGCTGAGTCGCCGGGCGATCTCATCCGGAATGGCCCGGTCCCAGATTTGCACCTCGAGTATCCGGCCTTTCCACGCGCTTTGCCCGGTGGCCTCGTTGCCGACGAAAAAAGAACTCTCCGGGTCCCAATTGCTCAGCCGCGAGTCCCGCTGCAGAAGTCCGGAAAGCCCGAACCAAAGCGCGAAATAAATCGAAACCAGCACAGCCGCTCGCTGCAACGTTATCCACGAACTAATCGCAATTTCGCATCGAGTAAGGAATCCGACTATGGCGGTGCCCAGCAGTTCGTACAACAGGAAACCCATCACGGAGCCGGTCGAATTCGTCACCACGTCTTCCCAACCGGAATCGCGCATCGGGATGTAAGCCTGGGCCAGTTCAATCGAATAAGAAAACAGCGTGCCGGACGCCAGCACGATGAAAAACGTAGAGGCTCGTGACTTTTTGTCCTCGCGCAGCTTCTCGGCCAACCCGAAACCAAATGGGACAAAGAGCGCGACGTTCAGTAGGGCGTCGAACCACCCCGCGGTCTTCAAACTGCCGCCCAGAAGGAACGGAGGAGCCTGACCGGGAAGATTGGGAAGGGCGAATCGGAAGGGAAACAGGGTCAGAAAGACGATTCCGGCTATGGCAGCTATCAAAAACCGGTTGGACCAACTGCAAAAGGGCGTCCGAGCATTCGGGCCGATCGTTCGAGTCCGCATCATGCTCAGCGAAAAAATCCTCCGCTATCCCTTTTAAAGTCTAGCACGAGTGCCCAGAACCGGGTGGAGCGCCTTCCGGAGTTTTTTCCGCGCGAGGGTATACCGAACTGAAACGCAGCATGAATTTTTCCCAGCGATTTCAAACTACCTGTCCGGCGGAAACGGACAGCTGTACGAAATTGATTTGAACAGGCGAAGCGCACTGAACTTCGTTGCTTCCTCTGACCAGTATTCCGCAGCCCCTTTTGGTTTCTAAACTGTGCGCGAGATGAAAGTTCGCACGCAAACCTTCCCGCATCGAATCCAATCACCAGCGTCGAGAAATAGGGTTACACTTCCTCCGTCTGGTCCGTTTGTTCTCTTTGCGATGCTCGCCGCCATTATTGCCATCGTCGGACTTTCCAGCTGCTCGGGCTTCACCAAAGCCGCAGTCCAGCCCAAGACTCCGAACTCGGGAGTTCTCTCGGTCAGCGCGGCTAGCATCAATTTCGGCAACGTCGCCACGGGAAGCACCGCGGTGCAAAGTGTGACGGTGACGAACGTAGGAACTTCCGCCGTGGACGTTTCCTCCGCAACCCTGAGTGGATCCGGTTTCGCCGTGATGAGTGGCGCTCCTTCGGGTTCCATGGCCATCGGTGCTTCGACTACAGTCCAAGTTCAGTTTGCTCCGGCGGCTGCAGGCGCTGCTGCGGGAAGTCTCACGGTCGTGAGCGACGCCACGAATTCTCCCCTGGTGGTTACTTTCAGCGGAACGGGTATGCAACCCGGCCTCGCGATCTCTCCGGCGTCGGTCAATTTTGGAAACGTAATCGTGGGGCAGACCGGGACGCAAACGGTCACATTGACCAATACCGGCAGCGCGAGCGTGGTGGTGAATCTTGCCACGGTTTCGGGCAGTGGCTTCGGCGTCAGCGGCCTCTCGCTCCCCACTACCATCCCCGCCGGCCAGAATCTGACTTTCAGCACGCAGTTCACGCCTGCGGCCACGGGCACCGCGACCGGAAGCATCACGTTCACAGACAACGCGCCGGGCTCTCCGCAAACTCTGGTGCTTTCAGGAAACGGAATTGCAGTCGGTGCAACCTTGGCAGCCAATCCAACGACCGCCGCATTTGGCAACGTGGCTGTGGGCAGCAGCGGGCAACAATCCATTACGATTACAAATACGGGAACGACCAGCGCGACGATTTCTCAAGTCAGCGCCAGTGGAACAGGATTCAGCATTACCGGCATCACCGCTCCGGTGACCATCGGCGCGGGCCTGAACGTAAACTTCACGGCGCAGTTTGCACCGACAGCGACCGGAAGCGCATCCGGCAGCATCTCGATTACCAGCAATGCCACGGACGCGACGCTCTCGATTCCTCTGAGCGGCACCGGCACGCGGGGAGGACTTTCGGCGAATCCGACCAGCGTGAATTTCGGCAGCGTTCCGGTTGGCACGAGCGGCTCGCAATCGGTCACACTCACGAATTCGGGAACGGCCAACGTCACCATTTCTGCGGCCTCGGCCTCCGGAACTGGTTTCAGCATAACCGGATTGGCGACGCCGCTAACGCTCACTCCGGGTCAAAACACCTCTTTCACTGCAAAGTTTTCACCGGCTGCAACCGGCAGTGCGAGCGGCAGCGTTTCGATCACGAGCAATGCTCCCGGCTCTCCAATGTCAATCGCGCTCAGCGGCACCGGCGTGCAGGCGCAACTCACCCCAAGTCCGGCAAGCGTTGCTTTTGGAAGTGTGGCCGTGGGCAGCAGCGCGGCGCAAACGATCACGCTGACGAATGGTGGCACCGCGAGCGTAACGATTACTGCCGCCACCGCTTCGGGTTCAGGCTTCAGCTTGAGCGGCCTGTCGCTCCCGTTGACGATTCCCGCGGGGCAGAACGCCACATTCACCGCGCAGTTTGCGCCGGTGTCGGCAGGAAATGCCACCGGCAGCATCTCCATCACCAGCAACGCGCCGTCTTCCCCGCTCGCCATACCCCTGAGCGGCACCGGCACTCAGTCGCAACTGGGAGCCAATCCCACGAGCGCGGCGTTCGGCAGCGTTACCGTCGGCAACAGCAACTCGCAACCTATCAATTTGACGAACTCCGGCACCGCCGCGGTCACCATTTCGCAGGCCCAGATTTCCGGCGCCGGATTCAGCCTCAGCGGCCTCACCACGCCGTTGACCATTAACTCCGGAAAGAACTTCACGTTTAACGCCGTCTTCACCCCCAGTGCCGCGGGAACTGTGAGCGGCTCGATCTCGCTGACCAGCAACGCTCCGGGTTCTCCGCTCGCGATCCCGCTCAGCGGAACCGGCGTCGCCGCGACATTTTTGCTTTCGCTCAGCACGTCGAATCTGAGTTTTGGAAACGTGAACGTCGGTAGTAACGGTCAGATGAGCGTTTCCCTCACCAACACGGGGAACTCGGACGTCACCGTCTCCAGCGTCAACATAACCGGCGCGGGCTTCACCGTCAGCGGCGTCACCTCCGGCGAAACTCTCACGCCCAGCCAATCGATTCCCGTGACGGTTGAGTTTGCTCCGACGGCAGCCGGAGCCGTAACAGGAAGCGTGACCATTGCAAGCAACGCTACCAATTCTCCGGCCACCATCACGCTATCGGGCACCGGAGTCCAGACTCACACCGTCGGCCTCGCCTGGACCGCGAGCACCTCATCGGTCGTAGGCTACAACGTCTATCGCGGCACCGATAACGGCGGGCCCTATCCTTCGTTGCTGACGTCCTCACCGGTTGCGACGACGGCCTTTACCGACTCAAATGTTCTGGATGGAACGACTTACTACTACGTGGTCACCGCCGTGGATTCAACCGGCGAAGAGAGCGTTTACTCAAACCAGGCGACGGCCCCGATTCCCTGAGCTTCGCCTCGGAACACGGTATTTTTGAGCGGTCCGGTTCGGTGCAGCCATCAAGTCGAGCCGATTCTCAATTCAGGGCCCAAACGGCAGCCTTGCCGTGAAGAACGGTATAGGCCTGTCCGAGCGAACAGGGTTCTGAACCTGTCCCAAGTGTGTACCCCTGGCCAGTAGTTCAAGTTGTGCGCCACGTCGCACAATGCCCCTGGTCATGAGGGCTACTCCCATCCTGGTGGATGCGCGCTCGCACGGGTTTCCGCGCTCGTCAAAGACACTTGCAGCTTTTTCATTTCGCAATCTTTCCCTGCTGCTGATCTTCTGCGGAATGCTTGGCGCGGCCGGTTGCGTCGGTGTAGTCACCAAGCCCGGCACTCCGCCGGTGGGAGAACTCGACGTCTCGCCCAACCCAGTTAAGTTTGGAAACGTAATGGTAGGTTCGACATCGACGCAAACCGTCGCGGTGACCAACGCCGGCGTCGGCAACGTGACGCTCACGAAGATCGTAATGAGCGGCGCGGGCTTCACCATCTCCGGACCAGCGACACCGACAACGTTCACGCCGGGCCAAAGCGAGAATTTCACGGTTAGCTTCAAATCAAGCGGGGCGGGCCTGGCGAGCGGAAACATCACGGTAACCATCGGGAACCTGGCTCCACAGATGGTCGCCAGCGCCACCGCCACCGGCGTGGCTCCCACCATCGGCGTTTCGCCCGGTTCGGTCAGCTTCGGAAATGTGCATATCGGCAGCCCGGCTACCCAAACCATCCAGTTGACCAACTCGGGCAGCGCCAGCGGCACCATCAACAGCGTCGGCGCCACCGGTCCCGGGTTCAGCGTATCCGGCCTCTCCACTCCGCAGACCTTGAATCCCGGACAATCCGTGACCTTTACTGCGGAATTCATTCCCGCAACTTCAGGAGCGGAGAGCGGAACGATTTCTATCGGCACATCCGCCAGCTCTTCTCCGCTCGATGTCAGCCTTAGCGGAACCGGCGTGACCTCCACTTACGTCCTCACGCCCAGCGCCACGAGTTTGAGTTTCGGAAGTGTCAACGACGGAACTACGGTCGCGAAACAAGTGACGTTGCAGAACACCGGCACGGCCAGTGTGGACATTTCGACGGTTTCTGTTTCCGGCAGCGGTTACTCAGCGAGCGGCGTGGCGAATGGAACGAATTTGACGCCCGGCCAATCCGCCACTCTAACCGTCACATTTGATCCGAGCACGGCGGGCAACTTGCCCGGGACGGTAAAAATCACGAGCGACGCTGCGGGCTCTCCTTTGTCCATCAGCCTAGCGGGAACCGGTGTTGCCGCTCCGACCTACAGTCTCTCGGCGAGCCCCGCGAGCTTGAGTTTCGGAAGTGTGAACGACGGAACTACGGTCACGAAGCAAGTGAACTTGCAGAACACCGGCAGCGGCAATGTGGACATTTCGCAAGTCACCATTACGGGGAGCGGCTACACGTTCAGCGGAGTGGCGAACGGCACGAATTTGACGCCGGGCCAAACGGCGGTGCTGACGGTCAACTTTGACCCCAGCACGACGGGAAGCCTGCCCGGCGCCGTCAGTGTGACGAGCAACGCCGCAGGTTCTCCCTTGGCCATCGGCCTGTCGGGCACCGGCGCCTCGGGCAGCGCGGCACATTCCGTCGGGCTCGCCTGGGATCCCAGTAGTTCCACGGTGGCCGGATACTTTGTTTACCGGAGTTCGAAACCGAGCGGGCCGTTTGCGAAGTTGAATACCACGCCAAACGGGACTACCAACTTCACGGACAGCAATGTCAAGAACGGGCTCATGTACTTCTACTACGTGACCGCGGTCAATTCCGACGGCATCGAAAGCTCCGACTCAAACCAGATTAGCGTCACGATTCCCTCGGAGTAGCTCCTCGAGCCACCTTCGCTCCGCTGGTCGCCGAAAGGTCTCCGCGGCGGCGTCCGAATAATCCGCACTATTCCCAACGAAACACCTTGGCCGAGAGCGCGGTGCAAACGAAGAACACCAGGGCTAGCGCTGCCACGTCGCCGATGTGCGCGGACCACGCGTCGCCCGCCCAGATTCCTTCGAGCAGCGACACGGAGTAGGTCATCGGCAGGACTCGCGCCACTGCCTGCACCACGGGAGGCATCGCGCTAACACGCGTGAACAACCCTGAGACACCGATCATCGGATACAAAATCGCGGCGCCGATGGGCTGTGCAAAGCGCGCCGTGGGCACGATGCTGGCGATGAGAAACCCGATCGAAAGGATGCTCAAGGTGCTGATCAGCAGCGCGACGGTAAAGCTGAACCAGCGAACATGCATCCCGATCGGGTAATAACGCTTGCCCGCTAGCGCCAGCAGACCCAGTGTGGCGGCGGTCAGCCCGAGCTTCACGATAACGTGGGCGGTGAGAATCGTCTGCGGACGCAGCGGCGTTGCGCGGAGCCGCTTCAGAATTCCTCCTTCGCGATAGATAGAGACAATGGTGACGAGCGACAGCACGGAACTGACCGAGATTAGAAGCGCTGCGAGAACCGGCAGACCTACGCGGAGAAATCCGCTGGCGGCGAGCGAGGGTGCGGGGATGTTGTGGCCGGCTACTCGACCGATCACGAGGAAGGCCAAGACGGGAAAAACGATGGTCCCGATCGCTCCGAGCGGCTCGCGCAGGAACACCTTGATCTCGATCCAGGTTAGTTTCCACAGTCCACGCAGCATCGTTCTATGCCTCTAGTCGCGAATCGAGTGGCCGGTCAATTTAAGAAAAACGTCCTCCAGGTTCGGGAGAATCGTTCGAAAGTCTGTGACGCGAATGTGGTTTTCCGAGAGGCAATGAATCACTTCGGTGACGAAATCATCGCCGCGGCCGCGAATCGTAAATTTCGAGTCCCTGCAGATCACTTCCTCAACGCGCGGAATCGCTCGAAAGCGTTCAACCGAGTTCGGGTCGCTGGTGACCAGCACCACGGTTCGCTCGGGGCAATGCCGATCGACGAGTCTCTCCGGCGTGTCGATATCAATGATGCGGCCGTGCTCGATGATTGCCACGCGGTCGCATAAGCGCTCGGCTTCCTCCATCAGATGAGTGGTCAAAAATACGGTCTTCCCGCGGTCGCGAATTCCTCGCACCAGGTCCCAGATGGCCCGCCGCGACTGCGGGTCGAGGCCGGTAGTCAGCTCGTCCAGAAACACCACCTCGGGATCATTGATCAGCGCGAGCGCAATGAAGAGCCGCTGCTTCTGGCCTCCGGACAAATTCATAAACCAGGCGCCGCGCTTTTCCGCCAGGCCGAGATGCTCGAGCAGGTGTTCACCGTCGACGGACTTCTTGCGGTAAAGCGAAGCCCATAGGTCCACCGCTTCCCACACTTTGATCCGCTTCTGGAGTTGCGCCTGCTGCAGCTGTACGCCGATGCGCTCCTGCAATTTGTAAACCTGGCGGAAGGGATCGAATCCCAGCACGGAGATGGTCCCACGGTCGGGCCTGCGCAGGCCTTCGATGCACTCCATCGTGGTGGTTTTTCCGGCGCCGTTCGGGCCGATCAGGCCGAAGATTTCGCCGTCATTGACGTCAAACGACACCTCGTCCACCGCTACGGTTGCGCCATAGGTCTTGCGCACTCCCGAAACTTGAATCACTGGACCAGGTGTTGTGCGGCTGCTCATACAATTCTCTCGCGCCGCCATCGGCGCTTAACTCTATTGACTACCAAAAGCCTTCGGGGCATAGTTTCCGCGCTGCCAGACATGCTGGCCCAGGGCCTCATGTGGCAGCGTGGCAGAACATCAAATCCAAGCTGTCGCTCAGTTTCCCTGCCGCGTGTCTTGCGCTCCTGCCGCTTAAGGCAGGCCACTCGCAACCTTACATGGGAACGGTCGTTCCCGCCACTCGCGGCAACATCAACCGGATCTACTTGAGGAGAGATAGCGGCGCTTCGCCGGGGGAAGAATTATGTCGAACGTCCCAGCGCAACGAGCCAGCGCGAACCGATGCTTGCAGCTCTTGCGCTTGGCTTTGGCGCTTTTTGTGATCCTCGCAGTATTTCAATTCCCGGCTCGGGCCCAAGGAAAGGAACATCCCGTGGAACACCGCACTTCTTATCGCACCATTCAGATCGATGGTCTCTCGATCTTTTACCGCGAGGCCGGCCCGAAAGATGCGCCGGCGATTCTCCTGCTGCACGGGCTCCCCTCTTCTTCGCGAATGTTCGAGCCTCTTTTTATCCGGCTTTCGGATCGCTATCACCTTGTGGCGCCCGATTATCCGGGCTTCGGACACAGCGACTGGCCGGACCCGAAGAAATTTTCCTACACCTTCGATCACATCGCCGAGATCATGAATCACTTCACCGAAGCACTGGGGCTCTCGCGCTACACGCTTTACATGCAGGATTACGGCGGCCCCGTCGGTTTTCGCATGATCATGGCGCATCCGGAGCGCGCCGAAGCTCTCATCGTTCAGGATGCCGTGGCCCACAACGAAGGCTTGGGCGCGAACTGGAATGCGCGGCGAGCGTTTTGGGCCGATCGCGCGGCGAATGAAAGCGCGCTGCGCGTGAATCTGCTCTCGCTGCCCACCACACGCGCTCGGCACGTCGGCGATGATCCCAACGTGGAGCGCCATGACCCCGATTTGTGGACCGACGAATATTATTTTATCAATCAGCCCGGCCAGGGCGAGATTCAATGCGATCTCTTCTACGACTACCGCACGAATGTGGACAATTATCCGAAGTGGGATGCCTGGATGCGCGAGAAGCAGCCGCGCCTGCTCGTGATCTGGGGCAAGTACGAGTCGTCCTTCGATCCCTCCGAGCCCGAATCCTATCGCCGCGACGTGCCCAAGGCCGAAATCCACATCGTCGACGGAGGCCATTTCGCGCTCGATACGGCGGCGGACGAAATCGCCTTCCTCGTCCGGGAGTTCATGAACTAGCGGCCGTACCGACACAAACCGAGCATCACTAAGTTCACTCTAAATCTGAAAGGAGCAACGAATGCCTGAAGAAATCAATGATTATCGCCGCCGTTTTCTTGGTACCGCCGCCCTCACTGTTGCCGCCGCTCAACTCGGCGTTTTCGGTACTCCCGTCGCGCGAGCAGGCGAGACCACACCCCCCGGCGCGAATCCGCTTCCCGCGAAGATGGGCGCAGCGGCCGATGACACCTCTATCCGTCCCTTCCACTTCGACTTTCCGCATGAGGAACTCGTCGACCTGCGCCGGCGCATCACTGCCACACGCTGGCCCGAACGCGAGACGGTCAAGGATACGTCCCAGGGGGTGCAACTGGCCACCATGCAGGCCCTCGCACACTACTGGGGCACGGACTACGAATGGCTGAAGGTCGAGGCCAAGCTGAAGTCGCTGCCGCAATTCGTGACCAACATCGACGGACTCGATATTCAATTCATTCACGTGCGTTCGAAACATCCGAACGCTTTGCCCATCATCGTCACGCATGGGTGGCCCGGATCGATCATTGAGCAGCTGAAGATCATCGGCCCGCTCAGCGATCCTACTGCCTACTATGGCGGCAAGGCGGAAGACGCATTTGACGTCGTGATCCCTTCGCTTCCGGGCTACGGGTTTTCAGGCAAGCCGACTGCTCCCGGCTGGGACCCCGCCCGCATCGCACGCGCCTGGATCGTGCTGATGAAGCGGCTGGGATACACGCGATATGTGGCCCAAGGCGGCGATTGGGGAAATTGTGTGACCGAACTGATGGCTCTGCAGGCGCCTCCGGAATTGCTGGCCATCAGCACCAACATGGCGGCCACCGTTCCAGCTGAAATTGACAAAGCTGCGTTTTCCGGGGCTCCGCCGCCGGCAAATCTCTCAGCCGACGAACGCAGCGCCTACGACCAGCTCGCCTTTTTCTATAAGCACGGCCTCGGCTACGCCAACGAGATGGCCAACCGCCCCGAAACGCTATACGCAATCGCCGATTCGCCAGTCGGTCTCGCGGGGTGGATCCTCGATCACGACGAGCGCAGCTACGAGCTCATCGCCCGCGTATTCGACGGGAAAACCGAAGGTCTCACGCGCGACGACATCCTCGACAACATCACGCTCTACTGGCTAACCAACACGGCCATCTCGTCGGCTCGGCTCTATTGGGAATATAAGGGCGGCTTTTTTGACGTCAGGAACGTCACCATCCCGGTTGCCGTAAGCGTCTTCCCCGATGAGATCTATGCGGCGCCGAGGAGCTGGGCGGAAAAAGCCTATCCCAAACTCATTTTTTACAACCGGCACCCCAAAGGCGGCCACTTCGCAGCTTGGGAGCAGCCGGAAGCCTTCAGCCTCGATCTGCGCGCAGCGTTCCGCTCGCTTCGCTCATAAGGAGATTCAAAGATGACTACGAACAACGTGCCTAAAAAAATCAGCAACGATCGCCGTCACTTCCTTGGCGCCACTACCCTCGCCCTTGCCGCTGCCCAGCTCGGCATATTCAGCTCTGCCGACGCGCAGGTGGGTGAGCCAGAGTCCACAATTTCGGAGGCCGTCGAGCCCGGCGCGAGTTCGTCCTTCGGCCCGCTCAAGCAGATCGATGCTGGCTATCTTAATGTTGGATACGCGGAAGCCGGCCCCGCCAACGGGCCTGCGGTAGTCCTTTTGCACGGCTGGCCATACGACATTTACGCCTTCGTGGATGTCGCCCCTTTGTTGGCATCGAAAGGCTACCGGGTGATTGTCCCGTACCTGCGCGGCTACGGCACCACCCGCTTTCTCTCCAGTGACACGCCTCGCAACGGCCAGCAATCGGTAGTCGCGGTGGACGCCATCGCGCTCATGGACGCGCTCAAAATCCAAAAAGCCATCATCGGCGGTTTTGATTGGGGCGCCCGCACGGCCGACATCATCGCGGCGCTCTGGCCCGAACGCTGCAAGGCGCTCGTTTCCGTCAGCGGCTATCTCATCGGCAGCCAGCAAGCCGGTAAAGCCCCGTTGTCGCCGAGCGCCGAGCTGCAATGGTGGTATCAATATTATTTCGCCACCGAACGCGGCCGCGCCGGCTACGATAAATACCGGCATGATTTTGCGAAACTGATTTGGCAGCTCGCTTCGCCAAAATGGAAATTCACCGATGCCACGTTCGATCGCACCGCCGCATCCTTCGACAATCCGGATCACGTCGCCATCGTCATCGACAATTACCGCTGGCGGCTCGGCTTGGCGCCAGGCGAGCGGAAATACGATGACCTCGAAAAGCGGCTCGCCGAATTTCCGGTTATCACCGTACCCACCATCACTCTCGAAGGCGATGCCAATGGCGCTCCCCATCCAGATCCCGGTTCCTACGCCAAGAAATTCTCCGGCAAGTATGCAAATCGGATTATCAACGGTGGCATCGGACACAATTTGCCGCAGGAAGCTCCGCAAGACTTTGCCAAAGCGATCGCTGACGTGGATGGTTATTGATACGCTGGATCGAAAGCAGAGTTATTGCCGGCGCCAGGTTTGGCCATCGTCGGCAGTGATCCACACTTCGCCGGATGAAGTCGCGATCCTTCCGTGTTGCGCATCGGAAAATTCGATGCGCGTGATGTCTCCGCTGAGCGTCGCGCCCTCCGCGGACGGTAGGACGCGCGCCCAATGCGCTCCCGAATCCGCCGAATGGTAAAGCATCGTCGCTGACCCGCCGGCCCAAACTTCAGTTCCGTTGGCGGCGACGGCCCGGAAAATCATGTTCAGTTTTGCCTTAACTTTGCTCTTATTATTTTCGTACGCGTTATCAGCGGTTCTCGCCGCCTGTGAGCGGCTGTCCGCAAGCTCCGAATTGACGTTTACATAAACCCAGGTCTTGCCTCCGTCAAGAGAGCGCTGCAAGGCGCCATCTGCGTTGATGCTCCAGCGTGCGGGCGCAACCGTCAGCTTGGAAGCGTTTTGTGTCGTGGCCAAATCCTTCCCTGCAATCGCACCTACGGCTTTTGCCGAGTTGTACGGGGATGCCTGCTGCGTTTGATTTTCAATAACCTGATCCGAAGTTGGGCCTTCCTGGGTCGCAGTCACAGGCGCAGCCTGCGCTTCCACCACGACTGTCTGCGGAGCAGGAGAAACCTCAACAGCTTGGCTGGCGTTCAGATTTTGAGCCAGCTTCGCGGTTTCCTCCGGTGTTGCATTCTTCAAATTCCCGGCAGCGGCGGAGCTATCCGCGGCGGGAGGCGCAGCCTTGGGAACTGCGCCTCCCCCAGCGCCCGCGCCAATACGGGACGCGGCACTACCTGCGGCGACTGAACGCCCGCCCTGCAACGCACGTCCCGCAGACAGATTTTGACTGGGCGAGCCAGCCAGCCGGTCCGCACCCAGATTATTTTGGCCGTTCGAGAGATCCTTCTTTCGCTCCTTGGCTTGCGCCTCACTCGGTTTCTCTTTCTCCGCGGGCAGAACAACGATTTGCGTTTCGGACGCCGCGGGAGCCGATGGAAGAGGTTGCGCCGCAGGGGCAGCCGTTCCGTTGCGCGCCATCAGATTTGCAGCCGGAGCAGCGCTCTTTTGCCGCTGCGTGTATTGCACGATCCCAATCGAAATGATCGCGACGATTCCCGCCGCAGCGACGCCCCAGCGCAAACCTGGCCAGCTCAGCCAACTCCCTCGCGAAGGCCTGCTCGCAGCAGCAACCGCCGCCGCAGCCACCGCCACGCTCTCACTCGCAGGCACAGCCAGCGCCACCACCTCGCGGCAGTCGCTGCACTGCGCCAAATGCTCCACCACGCGCGCGCGCTCGTACTCTGCCAGTGATTCTTCGGCGAAAGCCGTCAGCAGATTCGCGTCCGGATGATCTTCCGCGCGAGCCGTTTGCTGCAGCCGCTTCAGCACGATTTTGGGAACGTCTTCCATCTTTAGCTTCGAGCTTCCATCCTCACCGTCTCAATCCGCGGTTTCTCCTAGCTTTCCGCCCGCGGTGCTATCTTTCCCTCCAAGCGCCCCGCATCCTTCTTCTCTGAGAACGCTCCGGGAGGAGATTCTTGCCCCAAACTGCGTCGAATATTCACGCGCAGATCGCGCACATCCGCTTCGAGCGCCTCTTCGGCTGCGCGGCGATCGACTCCCTGCCGCACTATGCTCGCCATAATTTCCTTGCGCAGCGACTTGGCCAGTTTATCCATTTTTCGACTGATGGTGGACTCGTGAACGCCCAGCATGCCGGCGACCTCAGCGAGCGTCCGCCCATCGAGATAATATGCGGCCAGGACGAAACGGTCCTCGCTCGGAAGCGCCGCGAGGGCTGCGTCCACGCACGATTCCAGCCGCGAATTCACCGTCGGTTCCGGCTCAGCCTCGGGCGCTGTGAATTGCGCGCCGTCCTCGATTTCCTGGTCCAGGCTAACCAGCCGTTTGCCTCGCCGGTAGCGATTCACGAATTCCTGCGCCAGCACGGTCCGCAGCCAGCCTTCGAGCGATCCGCGTCCGGTGAACGATGCGAGTTTCGAAACGCGTTGGCCGTCGCGCAAAGTGGTGCCATACAGCTCGGCGTAAAGACTGTCGGCAAGGTCGCGGGCCGCTGAATCTTCGCGCGCGATGTGCAGCGCCGACTGGTACAGCTTCTCGCGATAGCGCGTAAGGAAAATCTCCCAGGCGGAATTCTCGCCCGCGGCACAGGCCCGTGCCAGAGCGAGCTCGTCCAAGCGCAGCGTCAGCAGAAAAACCCGGACCTCGGCTTCGCTCGCCTCCGCGGGAAGATACTTCGCGGCCACCGCGCGCAGGATCGCGGCGAAGCTTTCACGGCTCAGCCCCAGCTTCGCGCATCCGCCTTTCGCGCACAGCTCTCCGAGCATCTCGGCCACTGCCGATTGCACGGCGCCCGAAATCGGTATCGCAGCGCTCATATCGCAGAAACAGAAAAAACGACGGGGCCCACCGGTGCTGATGCTATCAATTCATCAGATGCGCGCAACGTGAATTTTGTCTGCAAGGTTCCGCATTCCCGCCGTTCTCTCCTCAAGCCGAGTGAAAACGGCGCGGACGTTTAGCGGCGCGCGAGGGATTGAAAGCCCCGGCCCCGCCGCATACCCGTCCGCCAAAGGGAGAATAGCCATGCACGCCAAATTATTTTTGACCTTGCTCGCAGTTTTGACCGTGGCTTCAATGCTGTGCCTGCGGCTGCGGCCGATCCGTGCCGGGCAGGAGACTTCCGGCGCCGACTATCAGGTGCTGGAACCCATCCGGAACGGAAGCCTGACCGTGTTCCCAGTGGTCGCTTCCAAATCCTATCCCACCGGCGAGTTTCTCACGCTTGATGATGGGCTACGTTCCGGCGAAGTTGTTGTCACCGAGTACGGAAACATGCGCGGGCTGGTGCGGAGGCCGAATGCGCCGGTAGTCGAGCAGCAGAGCGCCCGCGTAAACCAGCTTGTGCTCGTCAACAACTCCAAACGTCCGCTCCTGCTTCTCGCGGGCGAGATTGTTGCCGGAGGCAAGCAGGACCGCGTCATCGGCATGGACCGCATCGTTCCTGCGGAAAGCGATCCCATCGACCTCAGTGTGTTCTGCGTGGAGCCGGGGCGTTGGGTCGCCTCGAGCGATCGCTTCGGCACCTCGGGAGCGACGTATGGATCGGTTGCGGGCGGTGGCAATGGGGCCGTGCCCAGCCCCAACGCAAGCGGCGGCACGTTGATGGCTCAACCGTCGGTGCGTGCGAAAGCCATGGGCGACAAAGACCAGTCCCAAGTTTGGGCCGAGGTGAAAAAACAGCAGCAGTCGATGGCGAGCGAGGTGGTGACAGTGGAAGCAGCCCCTGCATCGCCCTCGGGTGGCTCCGCCGCCAGCCAGATTAACTCCACAAGTTCCTACGCGGTCGTGATGGAGAACAAAGCCGTGAAGCAGGAAGTGGACAAAATTGCCAAGCCCATCGAGCAGAATTACCAGAGCCTGATCAAGCAGCTTCGCGATCGCCACGCGGTCGGAGTAGTGGTTGCCGTGAACGGCCGCGTCATCTGGTCCGATGTTTTCGCCAGCACCGAGCTGCTGGAAAAATATTGGCCCAAGCTCGTGCGTTCGTACGCCTCCGAAGCGGTGGTCACACGCACGAAGGACGCGAAAGCCACGTTGTCCGAAGCCCAGGCGTTTCTCGAAAACATGCAGGGCCGACGAGAAACGATCGAGAGCGAGCCCGGAGTCTTCCGCCACACCGAAATCAACGGCGATGGCTTCAAAGCCTTCGCGTTGACCTCGCTCCTGCCGAAGACGGGCTTCGACGTGCACGTCGCAAAGATGGCCGAGTGAACGGGAAGTGACAAGTGACGAGTGGCGAGTGAAGAGTGAAGAGGGCGTTGCCCTCATAGCGGCCGCCTTCCTAACCTGAGCGCAGCGAAGGGCAGGCGGGCGGCTTTCCATCTGACCTCCGTCCATTGCCGCGGATACCTCCTCAGAGTATATTGCTGCGTACTTCAGCGCGTAATCTCAAGGGAGGCCACGCCCGATGACTTCACCTTTCGACGCAGCGATCGACGATCCCAGGCGCGATGCGGACGCGCGGGCTCCGGAGCCTTCCCCCGACCCGGGCCTACATCCACGGACGGCGGACGACGATTCCTCGCGGCGCAAGTTCCTGCAGATGACTCTCGGCGGGGCAGCCGCCGGTTACGCGAGCGCGAAGGGAATGGAATTTGCCCCGCCACATCTCGATCTGACGCAGGACGCGCTGACTCCCGATGCCGCGTTGCAGCAATTGATAGACGGCAACAAGCGCTTCGCGACCGGCCGTCTGACTTCCTGCGAGCACGACTTGGCGATGCTGAAAGAGAAGAACCTCGAGAAGCAGGAACCGTTCGCCGCAGTGCTGTCCTGCGCCGATTCGCGCGTGCCCGTTGAACTGATTTTCGATCAATCCATCGGCCACATTTTTGTCACGCGCGTGGCCGGAAATTTCGCCGCCACGGAAATCATCGCGAGCCTGGAATACGGCGCGGCGGTGCTCGGAACCAAAGTCATCCTGGTCATCGGGCATAGCGGCTGCGGCGCGGTGAAAGCCACGATCCAGGGGAAAGAAGTTCCCGGGCAAATCAGCGCGCTCTTTTCCTACATTCAGCCCGCCGTGGATCAGGCCGGACCAAACCTGGAAGCGGCCACCAAAGCAAACGCCAAAAACCAGGCGGCGATTCTGCGCCAGTCCTCTACCGTAATCTCCGCTCTGGTGAAGGAAAACAAACTGAAGGTCATCGCCGCGTATTACGACCTCGGCACCGGAGTGGTGTCGCTCCTGGAGTAATCCGTTGTCCGTGGGTACCACTGGCCGTACACCCGAAGGCTCCACTGCAGTCGAGGAAGGCCCGCTCGCTCGGCTGGGGCTGGGGCTCGCGAACTGGAGCGAGCGCTGGTTTCCCGACCCGCTCGTTTTCGCTTTGCTCGGAATCGTAGTGGTGTTTGTCGTGGGACTGCTGCTGCACCAGCACGCCTCGCAACTGGCGATTCAGGGCGGCAAAAGCTTCTGGTCGCTCGTGCCCTTCACCATGCAGATGGTGATGATCATAGTGGGCGGATATGTGCTGGCCTCGACGCCCATCGTGTATCGCGCCATACGCGCGCTGGCTGGAATTCCCCGGACGCCGCGCGGAGCAGTCGCCCTCGTGGCGCTGTTCTCCATGCTGACCTCGCTCATCTCCTGGGGCTTGAGCCTGATTTTCAGCGGGCTCTTCGTGCGCGAACTCGCGCATCGCGTGAAGGGCATGGACTACCGCGCTGCCGGCGCCGCCGCGTATCTCGGTTTGGGAGCGGTGTGGGCCATGGGCCTGTCCTCTTCCGCCGCCATGCTGATGGCGACTAAATCCGCCATACCTCCATCGCTCTTCAGCATCAGCGGCCTGATTCCGCTCACGCAAACTCTTTTTCTCTGGCCCAGCATCGTGACCACCGCGATCCTAATCGCGCTCTCCGTGCTGGTAGCCTACCTGTCCACACCTTCGCCGGAAAACGCCCGCACTGCCGAATCCTACGGCATCTCCTACCAGCCGATTGGCTCGAGCCTGGAAGCGCGCAGCAGCCCTGGCGAGTGGCTCGAATACAGTCCGCTGCTCACAATTTTGGTCGCCGCGCTGCTGTGCTGGTATCTCGCGGACGTCTTCCGCACCTCTCCGCAGGGCGCCCTCGCCGCGCTGGACCTGAATACGTACAACCTCATGTTCATCACCGCCGGGCTTTTATTGCACTGGCGTCCGAAGCGCTTCCTGCGCGCCGTGGCCGGGAGCATTCCCGCGACCGGCGGCGTGCTGATCCAGTTTCCATTTTACGCCGCGATCTTCGGCATGATTGCGGGCACCGGCATCGCCGAAGCGCTCGCCAAGTTTTTCGCCGATATCAGCACGCATAACACTTATCCGCTGCTGGTGGCGGCCTATTCCGCGGTACTGGGCGTGTTCATTCCTTCCGGCGGCAGCAAGTGGGTAGTCGAAGCGCCCTACGTGCTGCAAGCCGCCATTCTGCATCAAGTGCATCTCGGCTGGGTCGTCCAGATTTACAACGCGTCCGAAGCCCTGCCCAATCTCGTCAATCCCTTCTGGATGCTTCCGCTGCTCGGCATTTTGAGACTCAAGGCCCGCGACATCGTGGGCTACGGCGTCCTGCAGCTCGCCGTGCACCTCCCGGTGGTGTTCTTCCTCTGCTGGCTCTTCGCCCGCTATATTCCCTACATCCCGCCCATGAAATAGGCCGTCGGAGTTCGCCCGGCTACGCATCCATCTCTTGACAATAAAGATGCGGCAAGTAAAGTGATGCCGCTGGGGAGCACGCAGCGTCGGCGGCCCGCTCCTTCGCATTCCGAATAGTCCCAACCGAGAGGTGACACGTGCCAGACCAATCCGCAGCAAACGCGAGCGCCGCGAAAGCTGACATGAAGCTGGAGATCGTTGTCCTCCCTGTTTCCGATGTCGGCCGCGCCAAGGAGTTCTATGCGAAGCTCGGCTGGCGGCTGGACGCTGACTTCGACAACGGTAAAGACTTCCGCATAATTCAGTTCACGCCGCCCGGCTCCGGATGCTCGGTCATCTTTGGCAAGAACCTCACGCCCGCGGCGCCCGGCTCCGCTCAGGGCCTCTACCTGATCGTCTCCGACATCCAAGCCTCCCGCAAAACGCTGCTCGATCTCGGCGTCCGGGTCACCGAAGTGTTTCACAGCGAAGGCGTGTACGCGGGCACCGACGAGCCCTACCTGTTTGGACGGGTCCGCGTCAGCGGCCCGGATCCCCAGCATCAAAGCTATCGTTCGTTCGCCTCCTTCCGAGATCCCGACGGTAACGGCTGGCTGTTCCAGGAAATTACCACGCGCCTTCCCGGCCGCGTTGACCCTGCGGCGACGACCTTCGCATCCGCAAGCGATCTGGCGAACGCAATGCGTCGCGCCGAGGCCGCGCACGGCGAGCACGAAAAGCGCACGGGCCAACGCGACGAAAACTGGCCAGATTGGTATGCCAGGTACATGGCCGCCGAGCAGTCCGGCCAAGAACTGCCGAAGTAAGCGACGACGGCGCGAAAAAAAGGCCGCGGCTGAAAAGCATCGGTGAAGTGAACGCGTCGGGTGAAGCGGCCTCTTTTAGATCGAGAGGAGGAACGCTTTCATGAAACGCTGGAAGCTGATTCTTCTCCTGCTGGTGCTGGCCGCAGGGTTGGCGATTGGCGCCGGCGTTTCGATGCTGCACAACGGCTTGAGCGCACGTGCCACACCGACCGCGATGGAAGCGATTCTGGCGCGAAACGCCCACCGCCTGGCGACACCGGCGAATGCCCGCAACGAGCGCAATCCCATCGTGACGTCCGATCAGAATCTGCAGGAAGCAATGGCGCATTTCGCGGATCATTGCGCGACGTGCCACGCCAACGATGGCAGCGGCGCTAACCCTGTACGGCAAAGGCTTGTACCCAAAGCCGCCGGATTTGCGCTTGCCGGAAACGCAGATGCTTTCCGACGGTGAATTATTCTGGATCATCGAAAACGGGGTCCGGTTCACCGGGATGCCGGCGTTTGGCGGCGTCCACAGAGCGCAGGACAGCTGGAACCTCGTACTCTTCATTCGGCATTTGCCGCAGCTGACCATGGAAGAACGCGCGGAGATGGAGCGCTACAACCGGAGAGGGCCATGGAAACCCCCATGGCTGCCCGCTCTTCCTGTGCCCAACGGCGAGGCTGGCCCCAAGTGAGGACTCCATGAAACAACCAGAAGACAGATCGCGCCGTCGTTTTCTGCAGGCGAGTTCCTTGCTGGGCCTGGCAGTCGCATTCAGTCCGGGTGCGACCGGCGAGGCATTTGCAGATTCGCAATCCAGAACCATTCAAGAGGAGGACACCATGACCCAAGGTGGTGCTACACAACGAGGCAGCGAGCAGCCAGCTGACCAGACTCCGATTCGTCCGTTCCAGGTGAATGTTCCAGAAGCGGAACTCACCGATTTGCGCCGGCGCATCAACTCGACAAGGTGGCCTGATCGGGAAACGGTCGCGGACGAATCGCAAGGCTTGCCGCTTGCGACCATTCAGGAACTCGCCCGCTATTGGGGAACGGACTACGATTGGCGCAAGATCGAGGCGAAACTGAACGCCCTGCCGCAGTTCATCACCCAGATCGATGGCCTGGACATTCATTTCATTCACGTTCGTTCGAAACACGAAAATGCGTTGCCGCTGATCGTCACGCACGGATGGCCCGGCTCAGTCATCGAGCAGCTGAAGATTATCGATCCACTTACCAATCCTACGGCACACGGCGGGAGCGCATCGGACGCCTTCCATCTGGTGGTTCCGTCGCTACCGGGTTTCGGGTTTTCAGCAAGACCCACCGCCTCCGGCTGGGGTCCGGAGCGCACTGCAAGTGCCTGGGTCGTGCTGATGAAGCGCCTTGGATACGCAAAATTTGTTGCGCAAGGCGGCGATTTGGGCGCGGGCGTTTGTACTATGATGGCCAAGCACGCGCCTCCAGAATTACTGGGAATTCACACCAACTTCCCGGGGACTATTCCATCCGACATTGCGAGGGCGCTCCAGTGCGGCGATCCGACGCCATCCGGCCTAGCCCCCGACGAAAAAATTGCTTACGAGCAGCTGACCAACTTATTTACGAAGAAACGCGCCTACGCACAAATGATGGCGACTCGCCCGCAAACGCTGTGCGGATTAGCGGATTCGCCCGTCTGCCTGGCAGCTTGGCTCTTTGACCACGGCGACGGTTGGGGCCAGCCCGCGGCACCGATCACTTCGGCAGTACTCGGGCGCACGATTAATGGACACCCCGCAGGCGACCTGACACGGGACGATGTGCTCGATGACTTCACACTCTACTGGTTGACGAACACGGCCGTTTCTGCGGCTCGTTTCTATTGGGAACTTCACCTCAATCTTTATAATGCGGCCAATGTCTCTATCCCAGCTGCCGTCAGCGTTTTTCCCGGCGAAAACTATCAAGCACCGCGGAGTTGGACGGAGCGGGCGTATAACAAACTCATTTATTACAACAGGGTTGACCAAGGCGGGCACTATGCGGCCTGGGAACAGCCACGACTTTTTTCAGAAGAGGTTCGCGCCGGCTTCAAATCACTGCGGTCAGGCGTGGCAAAGTCGGCAGCATAAACTGAACTTGGCCAATGCTGGCTGACTTTTAGTGAAGTAGCAGGAGCACGTTAGATGACGGTGACCTTCATTTATCGGTATGCAAAATCAAAACCGCCGACCCCACACCAGCGGGAAGCTCTGAAGGTCGCCGCTTACGAATGCCCGGCCACCACATCGGCGATGCGTTCGCCGGTGTGACCATCCCACAGCGGCGGGACCACTCCTTTTTTCGCTTTGCCGGCGAGCACTTTCGCCAATTCTGCACGCAGTTTCGCGGCATCGCGCCCGACGAGGACGTTCGTCCCCATGGTCACCGTGATCGGGCGCTCGGTATTTTCGCGCACGGTAAGGCACGGGACGTGCAAATACGTGGCCTCTTCCTGGATCCCACCGGAATCAGTGATTACCACCGTAGCGCGCGCCTGCAACGCGAGAAAATCGAGATAGGGCAGCGGATCGAGCACGCGCAATTGCCCGGCCTGCAATCCGAAATCGGCAATGCGTTTGCGCGTGCGCGGATGCGCGGGGAAAATCACCGCCAGATCGCGATTCACTTCCAGCAGCGACTCGAGAATTCCCCGCAGCCGCGCGCTGTCGTCCACATTCGCGGGACGGTGCAGAGTCACCAAGGCGTAGCGATCCGGCAGGCCGTCACGGCTGGTCTCGAGCGCGGCAGGCAGCAGCCGCACGAGCGAATCAATCATCACGTTGCCCACGCGAAAGATTTTCTCCGCGGCGATTCCTTCCTTGCGCAGATTTTCGTCGCCGTCCGGCGAAGGCGTGAACAGCAAGTCGGCGAGCTGGTCGGTCACCAGGCGGTTGATTTCTTCCGGCATGCTGCGGTCGAACGAGCGCAGCCCCGCTTCCACGTGTCCCAGTCGTATTTCGAGCTTGGCGCAAACGAGCGCGGTCGCTACTGTCGAATTCACGTCGCCGTAAACCAGCACGAGGTCCGGCTTGCGCTCGAGTAAAACCGGCTCGAGCCGCGTCATGATCTCCGCCGTCTGCTTCGCATGGCTCCCGGAGCCTACCGCGAGATTTACGTCCGGCGCGGGAATGCCGAGCTGCTGAAAAAAAACGTCGGACATGTTGACGTCGTAGTGCTGCCCGGTGTGGATCAGCGTCTGCTCCACGCCCTGGCGCTCCTTGAGAGCGTTCAGCACCGGCGCGACCTTCATGAAATTCGGCCGCGCGCCGACGATGTGGAAGACTTTCATTTCGCCTGCGCTTGCACCGGAGCCGCGGCGGTGTAGCCGAACACGGCTTTCAGCTCGAGAAATTCCTCGAGTCCGGCCTCGCCCCATTCGCGGCCGTTGCCCGATTGTTTGTAGCCGCCGAAGCAGCCCGCAAAATCGGGCCGCGCCCCGTTGATGTGCACGTTTCCTGTGCGCATGCGCCGGGCCACGCGCCGCGCGCGGTCGATATCCTTTGACGCCACGTAGCCCGAGAGCCCATACGGCGTGTCATTCGCGATGCGCACCGCGTCCTCTTCGTCCTCGTAGCCGATGATGCACAGCACGGGCCCGAAAATTTCTTCGCGCGCGATGATCATCGCATTGCGCACTTCCGCGAACACCGTGGGTCGCGCGAAGTACCCGTTCGCGATGCCTTCGGGCCTGCCGAGGCCGCCCGCGACGAGTTCCGCGCCTTCGTCAATGCCTCGCGCGATCAGGCTCTGCACTTTCTCGAATTGTGCTTTGCTCGCGAGCGGGCCAAGGTTCGTTTCCTTTGCTAGCGGATCGCCAACTTTCGTCGCTTCGGCAATCCGTTTTGCAATGGCCGCCGCTTCCGCCATCTTCGCGCGCGCCACCAGCATGCGCGTCGGCGCGTTGCACGATTGCCCGGAGTTGCGAAAGCAACTCTGCGCGCCGTCTTTCACCGCAGCCTCGAAATCGGCGTCGTCCAATATGATGTACGCGGACTTGCCGCCCAGTTCCTGCGTCACGCGCTTCACCGTGGGCGCCGCGGCCATCGCGACTGCGATTCCTGCGCGCGTCGATCCAGTGAAGCTAACCATCGCGACGTCCGGGTGCGACGCAATCGCTGCGCCTACCGTGGGCCCGTCGCCATCCACCAGGTTGAACACCCCCGGAGGAACTCCCGCTTCGTGCAGAATTTGCGCGAACAAATGGGCGCACAGCGGCGCAAGTTCGCTCGGCTTCAGCACCATGGTGCATCCCGCCCCCAGCGCCGGCGCCACTTTGCACGCAATTTGATTCATCGGCCAGTTCCACGGCGTGATCATCCCGCAGACGCCGAGGGGCTCTTTGCGGAGGAGCGTTGCGCCGCGAAGTTCTTCGAATTTGAAGGATTCGAGGACTTTCACCATCTGCGTGAGATGCCCCAGTCCCGCGCCGACCTGCGCGGCTCGGGCAAATCCGAGCGGCGCGCCCATTTCGAGCGAGATAGCTTCTGCCATCACATCCGACTTCGACTGGTACACCTCGATGATGCGCTGAAGCAGCGCAATGCGCTGCTGGAGCGTGGTTTCGGAGTAGGACTCAAAGGCTTTCGTGGCCGCGGCGACGGCGTGGTCAACATCGGCCGCGCTGCCGAGCGAAATCGTGGCGATGGGCTTTTCTGTCGCGGGATTGATCACTTCGTGGTCGCGGGGCGTTATGGGGAGGACCCAATTTCCTTCGATGTAGAAACATCGAGTTTCTACGATGTCGAAGCTTCGGGGGTTTTTCATGCGTTTTTTCTCACGCGGAGCTTCACAACTGCTCGCGCAGAATGCCAAGCATGCGCCGCAGCGGCTCCGCGGCTCCCCACAGCAGCTGATCGCCCACGGTGAAGGCCCCCAAATATTCCGGACCGAGTTGCAGTTTGTGCAGGCGGCCGATGGGCACGTTTAGAGTGCCGGAAACGGCCGTGGGCGTCAGGCAGCGGACCGTCGATTCCTTGTCGTTCGGGATCAGGCGCACCCAGGGATTCGCATTCGCGAGAATTTGCTCCAGATCATGCAGCGGCACGTCTCGCTTGAGCTTGATGCACAGAGCCTGGCTGTGGCAGCGCGTGGTTCCCACGCGCACGCAAATTCCGTCCACGGGGACTTGGGGAGCGAGGCCCAGGATTTTATTGGTCTCCGCCATGCCTTTCCATTCTTCGCGCGTTTGTCCGCCGGGCATTTCGCGATCGATCCAGGGAATCAGGCTGGCTGCGAGCGGCGCGCCCAATTCGTGCGTGGGCAAGTTCCCAGCGCGCTGAGCTTTTATTAATGTGCGATCGACTTCGAGCGCGGCTTCTGACGGCGTCGCGCGCGTGGAATCAGTGAGGAACTCCATCTGCTTCACCAGTTCGAGCATCTTGGCCGCGCCGGCGCCGGAAGCGGCTTGGTACGTCATGGTCGTGAGCCATTCGATCAAGCCGACCTTGAAGAGGCCACCCACGGCCATCAGCATCAGGCTGACGCTGCAATTGCCGCCGACAAACGTGCGCCGGCCGCGCGCGAGACCGTTGCGGATTACGTCCCCATTGACTGGATCGAGAATGATTACGGCGTCGTCGGCCATGCGCAGCGCGGACGCAGCGTCGATCCAGTAACCGTTCCAGCCGGTCGTGCGCAGCGGAGCGTAAATTTCGGATGTGTAATCGCCGCCCTGGCAACTAATGAGCACGTCGCAGGCGGCTAGGGCGCGCAAATCTTTCGCGTCTTGCAACACGCCGCCGTTGGCTTCGCGGGGCGCCACGCCGCCGATGTTCGAAGTGGAGAAAAAGATCGGCTCGATGCCGGCGAAGTCATTCTCTTCGCGCATTCTTTGCAGCAGAACGCTGCCGACCATTCCTCGCCAACCGATGAGCCCTACACGCAAAATCGCGCCTCCCGCATATTCCTAGCTTACCTTGAACTCGCCTTCGTGGCGGCGACCTTTACATAGGCGTGTTGCTTTCTGTGGCGGCGAAAACTTCGCCCGCCTGCCCTTCGCGGCCTCAGGGCGAGAAGGCGGCCGCTACGAAGGCAAAGAAAAACCGCCCTCACGAGCGAGGGGGGACTCCCCGCGCGGTGATTTGCGTCTCAGTCGCGGTGATTTAGTTTCCAGGCGCGTGGATTTCACGGGATTATTCGCTGAGGCGGAGTTCGCGGTGGATGGTGACGAGCGCCGGCTTCATGTGCTGCTGCGCCACGACGAAAGAAATGCTGCATCCCGAAGACGGTTGAGACAAGCCCAGGATGTTGACGTTCTCGCGGCCGAGGGCAGCGAACGAGCGCTCCACGATCTGAGAAATGTTGCGCATGTTGCGGCCGACCACGGTGACGATGGCCGCGCTTTCTTCTAGTGCAATACTTTCCACCTGGCCGCGCTCGAGATCGTGCGCGAATTCGTGCTGCAATGCTTCCATCGCGGACGCGACGCCGGCGGACGCGACCACGATGCAGACCTCGTTTTCCGAAGAAGCCGAGTGCGGCAGCAGGCGCACTTCCGCTCGCACGGCCGTTACGGCGGCAAGCATGCGGCGGAGAACGTCGCGCACTCCCAAGGCGGTTGACGTGCGCACGGTGATTAGTGCGGCGTCGCTCGAGGCTGTCACTGCTTTCGCGCTCGCTCCGTTTGCTGAGCCGTTCGCGGTGATTTTCGTTCCCGGCCGATCGGGAGCGAACGTGTTGCGGATCAAAAGCGGAATGCCGCTGGGCATCAAGGCGCGCAAAGTTTTCGGATGCAGGACCTTGGCGCCCAGGTCGGCGAGGTCGGTGGCCTCGCGATAGGACATCTCGGGTATGGCCGAGGCGTCCGGCACGAGCCGCGGATCGGTCGAGAGAATGCCGTCCACGTCGGTCCACAGCGTGACTTCATCGGCATCGAGGGCCGCACCCATGATCGTCGCGGAATAATCCGAGCTGTTGCGGCCGAGAGTGGTGAGCGCGCCATCGGTGGTGCTGGCGATGAAACCGGTGACCACCGGAACCACGCCGCGCAGCACGAGCGGCCGCACTCGCGCGGCACAGCGTTCGCGGGTGAGGTCCATGCGCGGTTCAGGAGCGCCATCGAAAAGCTCGGTGATGATGAGTTCGGTGGCTTCGACGGCTTCGCTCGGCACGCCCTGTTCCTCGAGTGCCGCAGCGAGCAGAGGAGCGGCAAGTCGTTCGCCGAGGCCCGAGATGGCGTCGCGGGCTGGGAGAGTTAATTCACGGCGCAGCAGGATTTGCGCGGAGAGGCGTTCCGCTTCGGCGAAAATTTCTCGCATCTTGCGGGCCACACGCTCGCGGCTATCGCGAGAATGGACTAAGGCGTTTGCCGCGGTTTCGTGGCGATTGCGCAATTCGTCGAAAATCGCAGCGACGGCATGGCGATGCCCGGCCGCAGATTCAATGGCCGCTTCGACAAATTTATTGGTCACGCCGCCCATGGCGGAAACGACCACCACTACATCACTTTCCTGCGCGGCAGCGCGCACGATGGCAACGACTTTCTCGATGCACGCGGCGCTTTCCACGGAAGTGCCGCCGAATTTCATCACCCGCAGGGGTTTCGGCGCGTTGGGTCGAGGCTGATCCGGGACCAGGCGCGGCTGCACCAAGTGCGCGGGACGTGCAGCGCGGTGGGCAGGCTCCGCGGAACGAACCGCGCGCGCGGAGCCGTTCAGATATTCTGCTGCGCGTTCGCTGCAGATATCGGAATTTGATTTGCTTCGCAATTCAATTCGCTCCGAGCCATCTGGGAATGGAATCGTCACGTGCGAGGAAGTCGCGCGACCGAAAGAGCCTGCACGCGATTTTGCTGCGAGTACCAGGCGCGCTGCTTCCTCCTGGCTCGCACGCAGGCGCGAATCAATTCGGGCTTATCCCACGGCACATCGTGATAGGCGGACTGCAGAAACGGGCTGGCCGAATCCCGGATCCATTCCTGGGGAAAGAGCGCGATGGTATTTTCCTCCGTGATTTTGGGAGCAGGGCAGACGGCCTGTCCGCTTACGGCGGAGAAAAGTGCGGCGGGAATGTCGCGCCCGGGCCCGAGCGTGAGATGCCCCACTTGCGTCAATCGCGGATTGATTTCGAGCAGGTAAGCGTCTCCGCTCTGCGATTCCAGCATGAAATCGAAACCATGCACGCCGGAAAGGTTCAGGCGGCGCACGATCTTCTCAGCAGCGGCGGACATTTCCGCGTCGTCAATCGCGCGCAGCACGGTGGCATGCCCCGAGGAAGCCGCTTTATTGAGCACCTCGAACTGAAGGCTCGCAAGGACTTCGCCTTTCCAACAGGCGACCGCGCTGGTTGCTTCGCGACCGGCAATAAATGTTTGTGCGCTCACGACGGAGCGGCGGCGAAGAAGCGAGGGCCAGACGAGCGCGAAGTCGCGATCGATCAAGGCGCGCTTGGCAGCTCGCAAGAGGAGCGGAGGAGCTTGCAGCGCACGCAAGCCGCGGTTGGCTTCTTCGAGCGTGCGCACAACGCGGACGCCGTCGCCACCCGAAGAGCCGTCTGCTTTCAGCACCACCGGAAAATCGGCGCCGGCCGCAGACATCCATTTCTCGAGGTCGGCGATGTTGCGAATTACCTGCGTCTTGGGAACGCGGATGCCGTCTTCTTGGGCCAACTGGATGAATGCGGCTCGCGCGTATAAGAGCGGGAAGTTTTCAGGAGCTCCGAGAGAACGTGCAATCAGCGCGCAGACAGGTTTTCCTGCGTCACCCTTGCGATGTTCCTGCTCGTAGAGCAGGTGGAGTTGCTGCGCCGCCAAATCATCGCCGGGGACGATCAAATCTGGCTTGGACGCGGCGATGGCCTCGCCGAAAGACGCGAGAGCGTCGAGTCCGCGATACTTGTAAATTTTGCAAACCGCATCGGTCTTGCTGAGAGGATGTCCCGAGGGGCAGACTGCGTCGATCGCAAATCCGGCGTTCTCCAGTGCCACGATGAGCCGAGCCGTGGGGATCCAGCGCGCGGTGGTTGCGATCAGGACCTTTGGTTTCACCGAACTCGAGCCTCCCTCAGATTTTCGGATTGCGAAGGAACCGCAATTCGAGATGACGCTAGGATGCGAAAAGCCGCCCATCTCGAAAATGGTACGAC
>Ga0302326_10002394_pt1 | contig 45858 bp, 45 predicted proteins | sample Palsa_T0_3_FD_202264 | JGI IMG/M metagenome (GOLD analysis project Ga0302326, IMG submission 202264) | Peat permafrost microbial communities from Stordalen Mire near Abisko, Sweden - Palsa_T0_3 | ecosystem: Environmental > Terrestrial > Soil > Palsa > Peat permafrost | place: Sweden: Abisko... | reverse complement strand
CAACAGCGTGTAGGTTGTTCATAGGACCTCCAATTCATCCCTGTAAGGATGGTGTACGGGTTACTTGCGAGGGGCCAGCGGGAACCGCGATGGAATGCGATTGCAGTCTGACCCAGAGCGGTCAGCTAGTTCCGTGTTCTTAGTTCCGTGTTTCAGGGGAAGAGGACTCACGGCGATTGCTGGATTTCCGCTGGGCGGAAAGCTGGCGGACGCGTGGCCGTCCTGCCGGCGGAGGCAATGCTAGTGGGCGGGTTGGGTGGGTGTCAAGGTGAAAGCGGCGGGGCCGATGGAGTGCGGAATTAGTCCATCCAGTGCGGGTATTCCGCTATTAAATTCAACAGGATGCGGTTGAGGCTAAAACCATTGCGCAGGCCGGATGCCTCTGGTAGCATTCTTGAGGACTTCTTTTTGATGGTGCGACCGTTCTTTTGAGTGATCATCACGAGTAATCATGCGACCACCTGCAGCACCCCCCAGCGTCGCCAGAAACTAAAGTCCGAAGCCGCTTTCTAAGGAGAATAAATCTTGGGCGCAGCAACGAAGAACCGTATTTTGTTTACTTCCGAGTCGGTCACCGAAGGGCATCCGGATAAGATTGCCGACCAGATTTCCGATGCCATTCTGGACGCGTGCCTGGCGGAAGATTCATCGAGCCGGGTGGCTTGCGAAACCCTGACCGCAACCGGGCTGGTGGTGATTGCCGGAGAAATCACGACCAAGGCGTATGTAGATTTCCAGAGCGTGGTGCGCGGCACGGTGGGCGCCATCGGCTATGACAATGCCGTTTACGGATTCGATTGCAACACCTGCGCCGTAATCTCGAGCATTAACAAGCAATCCGGCGACATTGCCATGGGCGTGGATACCGGCGGCGCCGGCGACCAGGGAATGATGTTTGGCTATGCCTGCGGGGAGAATGAAGACTTGATGCCGACGCCGATTTCGTTGGCGCACAAGCTAACGATGCGGCTCTCGCAGATGCGCAAGAATGGAACTCTTCCTTTCCTCCGCCCGGATGGAAAATCCCAAGTAACAGTTGAATATGATGCGAAGGGTAACGTGCTGCGAGTGGATGCGGTGGTGATTTCCACGCAGCATGCGGAAACCGTGAGCAACGAGGAGTTGCGGGCGGGCATTCTGAAGCACGTGATTCAGGCGGTGCTTCCGGCGCACCTGCTCGACGAAGATACGAAGTACCACATCAATCCTACGGGAAGGTTCGTGATTGGCGGGCCGATGGGAGATACGGGGCTGACCGGGCGCAAGATTATCGTCGACACTTACGGCGGGATGGGGCGGCATGGCGGCGGGGCGTTTAGCGGCAAGGATCCGACGAAGGTGGATCGGTCGGCGGCTTACATGGCGCGCTACATTGCCAAGAACATTGTGGCGGCAAAGCTGGCGGACCGCTGCGAAGTGCAGTTGGCGTATGCCATTGGTGTGGCCGATCCGGTGAGCGTGCGTGTGGACACGTTTGGCACGGAAAAAGTAGATCCGGCGATCGTTCCGGATTTGATTCGAGCACACTTCAAGCTGACGCCCCGGGGAATTATCGAGTCGCTGAATTTGCGGCGTCCCATCTATAAGAAGACGGCGGCTTACGGGCACTTTGGGCGCAACGATCCGGACTTTACGTGGGAAGGGACGGATAAGGCGGCGAAGCTGGCCAGCGACGCGGGAGTGCGCGAGCCGGTGGCTGCGCGGAAGTAGCGGAGGGCGATTGCGATAAGGAAGCGGCCCGAACGCGCAATTGTTGCATCGCAAAGACGCGATGCTTCGCGCGGCTCGCCCATATCCCCTTCGGCTCCGCTCAGGGCAAGCCTTCGCTGCGCAAAGAACGCGCGCTCAGGATGACTGTCGGCGCTGACCAAGGTTCAATGTGGGAGATGAGTCAAAAGTCTTATTCCCTAAAGATTATTTGGGTATGCTGACCTGGGACCGGAATCATGTATTCTGGCAGGGTACCGGGTGATCTGACCAAGTCGTTCTATCAAGCGATAGGTAACCAACACAATTTTTCGCGGGTGAAAGCGCCACAGGAGGAGCATGTCAACAGCAGCGCAGATCAATTACGACGTCAAAAGTTTAGAACTGGCCGAACTGGGCAAGAAGCGCATTGAGTGGGCGAACCAGTCCATGAAAGTGCTGCAGATCATCCGGAAAGAGTTCATCAAGAACCAGCCGCTGAAGGGGATCCGGGTATCGGCCTGCCTGCATGTGACCGCGGAAACCGCGAACCTGGCGATTTGCCTGCGCGATGGCGGAGCGGATGTGGTGCTGTGCGCCTCGAACCCGCTTTCGACGCAAGACGACGTTTCGGCCAGCCTGGTGCGCGATCAGGGCATTCCGGTGTTCGCCATCAAGGGCGAGGACAACGATACGTATTACAACCACATTCTGGCGGCGATCGACCATAAACCGCACATCACCATGGATGATGGCGCGGACCTGGTGACGATCCTGCACACCAAGCGCACTGACGCGCTGGAAGGGGTGATCGGCGGAACGGAAGAGACGACGACGGGCGTGATCCGGCTCCGGGCGATGGCGAAGGAAGGCGTGCTGAAGTTTCCCATCGTGGCGGTGAACGATGCCGATACCAAGCATTTGTTCGACAATCGCTACGGTACGGGGCAGTCGACGATCGACGGCATTGTCCGGGCGACGAACTTTTTGCTGGCGGGGTCGAAGTTTGTGGTGGCCGGCTACGGCTGGTGCGGCCGCGGACTGGCGAGCCGGGCGCGCGGCAACGGCGCGGAAGTGATCATTACGGAAGTGGATCCGACGAAGGCGCTGGAAGCGGTGATGGACGGCTTCCGCGTGATGTCGATGGCGGAAGCGGCCAAGCTGGGCGACGTGTTCTGCACGGTCACGGGCAACAAGAGCGTGCTGACCAAGGAACATTTCGACTTGATGAAAGATGGAGCGATCATTTCGAACTCCGGGCACTTCAATGTGGAGATCGATATTCCGGCGCTGGAGAAAATGTCTTCGTCGAAGCGCACGACGCGGACGTTCGTCGACGAATACTCGTTGAAAGACGGGCGCAAGATCAATCTGCTGGGCGAGGGACGGCTGATCAATCTGGCGGCGGCGGAGGGACATCCGGCGTCGGTGATGGATATGAGCTTTGCCGACCAGGCGCTTTCGGTGGAATACATGGTGAAGAATTACAAGACGCTCGATAAGACGGTCTACAAGGTTCCCGACGAACTCGACAAGCGCGTGGCGAAGTTGAAGCTGGAGTCGATGGGGATCAAGATCGACCGGCTCACGCCGGAGCAGGAAGAGTATCTGGCGGGGTGGAGCGAGGGAACGTAGGCTTGTGTAGAGCGGGCGCCCTCGCCCGCTGCCGTTGACTTTCGATTCGGGGCGGCGTAAGCCGCCCCGTTTGTTTTGCGACGATGGATCGGGAAGGGCACGGCTTCCAGTCGTGCCGTCAGAGTCGCCACAACCCAAGCGGCTTCAGCCGCTGAGGTCCGCACTTCGCATCACCAGGACAAGCGCGGTGCCAAGCGGAAGCTGGAGTCGATGGGGATCAAGATCGACCGGCTCACGCCGGAGCAGGAAGAGTATCTGGCGGGGTGGAGCGAGGGAACGTAGGGGCGTGTAGAGCGGGCGCCCTCGCCCGCTGCTTTTGACTTTCGATCGGGGCGGCGACAGCCGCCCCGTTTGTTTTTTGGAGCGAAAGCTCTTCGCAAAAGCAATCGGCTTTTGTAGTATTGTTTCGACGATGCAGGAGGCCGCCATGGATTGGGGCCATCTCCTTGAAACTATCAGCAAACTTCTAACCGACCTCGCCATAATTTTCGGCGGCGGGTGGGTCCTCTATAATTACCTTACCGGAAGAACTCACAAATCCCGAGTACAGCTTCGTATCTCCGGAGAGAGAACATTCCGCGACGGCCATGAGTATTTGCTGGTCAAAACGGAGCTGAATAATGTCGGTCTGGCTCGGGTCGAGCTGGTAAGTGACGGATGCGCTACCACGGTGTACGCCCACGACCTTCCCAAAGTACCGAAATCTATCATGGAGCCTAGATGGGAAAAATTGCCCGCCTTCGATCTATTTCGCGGCCAGCGGTGGGTTGAGCCAAGCGGTTTGCTGACCGATCAGCAACTGATAGCGATTCCCGGCGTGAGTAGCAAATTTCTGAGGGTCTGGGCACACGTCGAGTCCGAGAAGGTAGCGTGGAACGCGGAGGCGGTGATTGCCCCGTTGCCAAAGTAGGCGGTCCATTTGCTAGTACAATACAGGGTGGGGGTGAGTTATGGACTACGCATATCGCCTGGAAAACGTCGACCCAAGAATCACGGAAGCCCTGAAGAAAGCGAAGGAAGAACAGCGGGAAAGAGAGCGAAAGGCGTGGGAGGCTGAGGGGAACAAGACGCAGCAGGAAGCGCCTGTGCATCAGCAGCGGAGCTAAGCTCATTCCTGGCGATCTCGACCAGCGCGTCGCCAAACTGAAGCTGGAGTCCATGGGGATTAAGATCGACCGGCTGACTCTGGAGCAGGAAGGGTATTTGGCGGGGTGGAGCGAGGGAGCGTAGGGGCATTAAGCAGTTAGCAATTAGCATTTAGCCAGGCGGGGCGAGCTGCCCCGTTTGCTTCCTCGCGCCGCTGGAAAAGGGGCAGAGGGTTGAATATTGGATTCGCTCAATTACTTTTCTTCGCCCGAAACACCGTGGCCGGAAAGGCTACCGTAGAGGCTCAGGGCCCACCCGAACACGTACAAGAGAAAAGCGAGCCGACTGCACCAGCCGTAAATAGTCTCGAGCCCCTCCTCTTGCCTCCTGATCGCCTCAAGGAGATCGCCGCCGGCGACGAGAACCGGGGCATCGGCGATCAGCAGGTACCCGACGTCCAGTTGTGCGAGCGCCAGAGTCGCCGCATCCTGAGGAGCCGCCTCCAGCTCCTTCACCTTGCTCTCTGTAGCCTCGTGGAACTTGGAGATTGTGTCACCCATTTTCGCAAGGGGGCTTTTGAGGGGGGCCTTGTTGCTTACCCTGTCCGCAAGCCCAGACACTCGCTCGGAGTCGCGCTTCAGCAAGGCGTCTCGTTCTCTCATCATTGCTATGGTGGTTTTGATCTCGCGGGGGTACCGAAGAGTCGCGGGGTCACCAGCAGCAGACCTTTGTCTTATTTCGATTGTGCTGGCCTGCTCTTCCAGCGTGAACGTGTGCAGCTCTACTATCCGGATGTCTTGTTCTATGGTGTAAAGGGACTCGGCAGCCGCCAGGGAGTCCCTCAGATCTTTCAGTTCGTCCCGTATCTCCTCCTTCACGACGAATGTCAGAAACACAACGAGCGCGCCAGCGATCACTAATCCCGTCCGCCGCCTCGGCGCACGCTTCCTCACTTCGGTCCTTATGGCTTTGGCCTTGTTGCTCATCGAAAGAACGATTCTAGCTGAAGCGAATCCGCACGCTTCGCTCAGGACGACAGGACGCAGCAGGCCGTACGCCCAGTCAGGCCGTAAAAAGTATTCTCTCCGCAGCGCTTGTGACATCTGACCTTGTCATCCACAGCCCTCCTCGCCGATCATAGCCACGGAGGCACACTACCATACCAATTTTCTAAATCCAGAATCCACTAACTTCTTTGATCTCAAGATCTTGCCCGCAAGTTGTTGCAGCGCTTGGATTATTTGCGATTTTCGTTGCAACCTGATGATTCCAACCACGCGAGGATGGGTAGGGGATACCAGCAACGGTCCAAACCGGACACATATCCGTCACACAGATCGTGGCCTTCCCGCTCTAGCTATCCCAAGGGCCAGCGATTCGGGAGAACTCCCTGAAACGGATGGGATGCGGGTGAGGGTGCAGGGATCCTTCGACTGCTTCGCTCATGACGACAGGTTGCAGGGACCGCTGGCCATTGTTGGTATATACACAGTATCTATATACTACGTATCTCGCAACAACGAAGGAGTGCCCATGCCATCTGCGCAGATCGTGAAGTGGGGGAACAGTTTGGCGGTACGAATTCCGAAGCCGGTGGCGGAGGCGGCGGGAGTGCGGGAGGGGGATGCCATCGTGATCGAGGCGGCGGCGGGAGAGATCAGCTTTCGGCGGAAGCAGAGAATCCCTACGCTGAAGGAGCTGGTGGCGCAGATCACGCCGGAGAACCGCTATAGCGAGACGCCGACCGGCGCGGCGCGGGGAAAAGAGAGGGTGGAGTGGTGAGGCGCTCCGGGTCTTCCCACGCGGGGTCGTATGCGAGTTCCTATATACCCCGGGCGGGCGACATTGTTTGGCTCGACTTCGATCCGCAGGCGGGACGGGAGCAAGCCAAACGGAGGCCCGCGCTGGTGGTGACCGAGCAGAGCTACAACCGGGCTAGCGGACTGGTTATCGTGTGTCCGCTTACGAGCCGGCGGAAACCGTATCCATTTGCGTTGCCCGCGAATGTCGACAAGGTTGAAGGCGCGGTGTTAGTGGATCACATCAAGAGCATGGACTGGGCGGCGCGGAAGGTGACGTTTCATTCCAAGGCGGATGCTGCGCTTTTGGCGAAGGTGCGGGGTTACCTAGGGGTGCTGCTGGGGATTGGGTGAGCGCGGAGGAAGCTGAAGGAAAAATCTCCACTTCTCGCAGAGGACGCGAGAAATGGGGCACCCGGATGTGGATTTGCTGACAACGGAACATGAGGTCAAAATCCCCGCCCTGTCTCTCCAAAAAACGGAGAGACAAGGACAGGGCACCCGGCTGGTTCACCGTGAGATTGGCCCTAATACGTGAATGACTGAATCTCCGTGACGCCGGAGTCGGGGCCGTCGACGTAGCCGGTGCGGTTGCTGGGATTCAGGGCGATGTGGGTGAAGACCACGTTGGAAGCGTTGGAGAAGTTGAATCCGTTCAGCGACTCCACCAGCTTTCCGCTCGTGTCATAGACCTGGATGCTGCTGCCCGGCGCGGTGCTCGATACCGACTGCGCCACGAAGAACAGTTTGTGCAGCGGATCAAACTCTACGTCGGATCCGCTTTGAATCTGACTGCTGGCTCCCGGCAATACTTCGGAGGCGCCAATTTCGGTTTGCAGATTGTAGAACTCGACGCGGAAGTCGACTTCGGTTGTGGTGCAGGCGATTCCGTCTTCCCAGTCCACGGCGAGGCCGTTCACAAAACCTTCGCGAAATGGCGGAGGTCCGGGGAGGCCGTTGAATTCGGTTACTGTCGCTGAGGTTAGATTTACCAGCGCGAATACCGGCGGCGGGCCACCTACCTCACCCGTGGATGCCGCCACTACCGCCTGGTTCGTGGTGCTGTCATACGCCACCTGCGGGCCATCGCCGATGCCAAATACCGGGTCAGACAGAGTGACGGGAGCTTCGAAAGTATTTGCCCCCACGTTGGAACCGAAGACGAACGTGGAACCGATGCCGCCGTCCGAAATTACGAGCACGACCGAGGTGGTGGAGGCCTGGTTGCGACTGATTCCCACAATAAGGTCGTCCTTGGTCAGGGGCGGCGTCCAGGTGCCGGTGAGTTTGTTCGAGTCGAGCGGGTTCAGCACATCATAGATTCGCTCGGTCACGAAAAGGTCCTGCGAAATCTCCTGCTCCACCAACCCCACGCTGGTGCCCTCAATTCCGAGCGTAAGGAAGTTGTCCTGGTTCTCGGTTTCCGAGACCACCTTTAGGATCTTGCCGGTCTTCTGGTCGAAGGTTTCAATGGCGGCCAGGACATTTCCGTTGGACAGGAGCTTGTCTTCACTGAGCACGCCTTCGGTGCCGTTCTGGTCGATGTCGAAGCCGAAAATCTGGCCGCCGAACTTGCTGTGCACAAGGGTTGATCCCGCGCCGATTGCCGGCCGCGCGGTAGTGCGCTGTTGGTCTGACGACTGAGCCGCAACGTTGGTTGGGCGGCTCAGCAGGAACAGAGACACGAGGGCAAGCGCTCCCACTTGAAACGATAGACGAAGATTGCTGCATTTCACGATTTGATCGCTCTCCGGTGTAGACGCTGCCTTGACTCGGCTGGCGTCACCGATAGAGAGACTACAGGCACAGTTGGGAAAGAATGTCAGAAGTTTGTAAATATTGTGTTTCCGAGTTGTCGAGGGCGCGCGGCGGTTAGTGGGCGGGGCCGGGCGTTTGCCCGATGGAGGAAGTTGTCAGGCCGGTGCTGTCGAAGGTGTAGGTACGGACCTCGCCTTCGTTGCCGGGAGCTTCGACTTTTTTGCCCTTCAGCAGGAAAGTGATGCCTCCGGCGTTTCCGGCGTAAACAACGATCTCGCGGCTGGCGCGAACGGAGGTGTTTGCGGGTGCGATTAAGGTTTCTCGCAGCACAGGCTTGTCGTCAGCCACCACGGAGACCCAGGAGGTTTGGGTGGCGCGGATGACCAGCGTGAAGGTGGGTGCCGCGGCCGCCGCATTTGCCGCCGGGGCACGGGTCTTGGCTACGGGTGGATTATCGTCGAAATCAGAAGAACCGGCGGCGGCCTTGCGGGTGGATGAAGTTAGTGGCGTTGCTGGCGGGGAAGGTTGCGGTGAAGTTGCCTTCGCGAGCGAGGGTGCGTTGTTGGGGTTGGGCGCGGGTGCGGCGACGAGGGGGCCTGTCGGCAATGCTTTGCCTGCGGTGAGCGAGGCCGTGGAAGCGGCGGGAGTTGGCGTTGATGCTGGCGGGGCGGGCGCGGGAGCTGGGGATTTTTGCGAAGCCGCTTGGGGCTGGGATGCTGGCGTGGGCTGGCTGCGGCGGTGCAGGTTCCAGAATGCAAGGACGATGGTTAGCAGCAGCAAAGCTGCGGCGAGTTTTCCCCAGGGGACGCGAGCGGCGGAATCACTCGTTGGCGCGGGGAGGGGATTGGAATCGTCGGGCAGGGAACGATGCACGTAGGCGGCGGCCCGTGGGTCGTCGATGCGAGGTTCACTGCTTCGAGCTTCACTGCGTTGAGCCTGGCGGCGGTCTTCTCTGCGGCGATTGGCGTTGCGCCGAGGGACGGTCTGGTTTTCGGTGTGGTGACCGTTGTTGCCCCGGTCGCTCTGGCCAAGATCGTTCTGGCGAAGATCGTTCTGGTGAAGATCGTTCCGGCGAAGATCGTTCTGGTGAAGATCGGCGCTGGGATGATGGTCTCGATCGGGAGGCACGGTGCGCCGATCGGGTGGTTGAATGTCTAGAGCGGGCTGGGCGCGGAAGTTGGGCAGGATAGTCTGGGCCTGGATCTGGCTCTCGCGCAGCGCGGCGAGATAGTCGGTTACGGCTTCTTCTTCGTCGAGGCCGACGTGACGGGCGTAGGCGCGGACGAAACCTTTATTGAAGACGCCGCCGGGAAGCTGGTCAAAGTGTTCCTCTTCGATGGCGCGCAGCATGCGGGTGCTGATTTTGGTGGTGTTGGAGATGGCGTCGAGCGCGATACCGCGCTGCTCGCGCTGTTTGCGAAGTTTGTCTCCGAACGAACCCACGGCGGACTCCGGCGGGCGGGGCTAGGTTCTCCGTCCGCATCGAGATGGATAATCATAGGCGAAAGGTGGGGGAATACGCTACCGGAGGGTGGAGTACGAGGGTAATCCGAGGGGCAGCGACCCTTTACTGAGATTTCTTGTGGAGGGTGACGGTGAATTGGGTTTTGCAGGTCTGGGAGGGATCGTCGAAAGCCGAGCCTTCGCGGCCGCCTTCGGAGGCGCGGAAAAAGAGTCCCTGCCTGGTTCGGTCGGGCAGGCCCGTGAAGCGGGCTTTGCCGTCGGCATTGGTGCCGACCTGGAGATCGAGCTTGTGGAGGTACATGAATCCGTAGGCGATGTGGACTTGAATGTTGGCGGCGTAGACAGGCTGGGCAGCATCGTCGGTGATGGTGAAATCGGCCGAGCAGGGGCCGATGCCGCCATCGATGACGGGGACGGTTTTCGAATCGGGCGGCGGCGAAGTTTGGGCCGCGGTCGCAGCTAGACAGAATATCGCGAACACAAGCAGGGCCGGAATTGCGGATCTGAGTCTGGCAGGTGTCGGCATATCTACGAGGATACGCCTGCCGTTCGACCGTGGGCGAATGACAGAAGTCTCCGGCCGCGCTGGGAGGTGATCGCGCGGCCGGAGAGCTGATCACGGGGTGATTTCGAACACAGTGCCTGAGCCGAAGGCGCCTGCCGCGGCAGTTGTGCCGTAGAGGTTGCCTGAGGAGTCGAAGATGAGCGAGCCTACGGGCACCGCGCCGTCGGGAGACTGGGTAAAGTCATGGAGCGCAACCTCATCCCAGCGTGGCCCGCTGTATGGAATGAGTTCGAAGACCACCCCACAGCCGTTCGGACTGCAGCCGCTGTAGGTGGTGTCGCCGCCGATCTCCGTGGTGCCGTAAACGTTGCCGGAAGCGTCGAGGGTTAGGCCGCCGATCGGAGCTGCTCCGTCGGCGCCGCCGGTGAAGGAGTGGATGACGGCCTCGTGCCAATTGTGGCCGGCAGAGAGCTTGAACACGACGCCACAGCCGCTGCCGCCGACAGGAGAGCAGCTACCGGCCCCGCCTTCATAAGTGGTGCCGTAGAGATTGCCGGACGAGTCAAGGACAACGCCCCCGTAGGGAAGCGCGCCGTCGGGGCCCTTAAAGGAGTGGATGACCCTTTCGCGCCAGCCGCCCCCGATTGAGGGCGAAAGTTCAAAGACCACGCCGCAGCCATTCTCATTTCTTGCAGGGCAGTCGATGCTGTTGCCGCCATTTAGGGCAGTGCCGTAGAGATTGCCCGCCGCATCGAAGACCATCCCGGCATAGGGCACGCCGCCCTCCTCGTTGCCGGTAAACGGAACAAGCGTGGTCAGCTTCCACGCCCCGCCGGTCTGGGGAGATAGCTCAAAGACAGTTCCCGCTCCGTGGGCGCCGTCGTCACTCGTGGTGCCGTAGAGATTTCCGGCCGAGTCGAAGATGACGCCGGCGGAGGGTCCTCCGCCGTCGTCCTCGCCGGCAAAAGAATGAAGCACGGTTTCTTGGTATCCTCCGCCTGCGATGGGCGAGAACTCGAAGACCGTCCCCTGCTGCTTGGTGCCGCCAACTTGTGTGGTGCCGTAGAGATTTCCGGAACCATCAATAATGAGCGGAGAATTGGGAAGTCCACCGTCGTTTCCCCCGGTGAAGGAATGGATCGTGGTCTCCTGCCAGCCGCCTCCGGAAATGGGTGAGAGCTCGTAGAGTGTGCCAAAGTTGTGGGAGCCGCCTAGAACGGTGGTGCCGTAAAGGTTGCCAGCAGCGTCGAAGACGAGGCCGGCGCCGGGTTCACCGGGGCCGTGTTCGCCGGGGAAGCTGTAGATCACGGTTTCGGTTTGCGCTTGACTGAGCAACGACAGGTTGAGGGTGGCGGCGGCGAGAGCAAGGATCCGGATCGGAATTCTGGGAAACCTTCGCGAGGGTGAAAAGCTGGGACTGGGCATGAGCGTGTCTCTCCTTAGATATGGAAGTGAAGTCGCTCCGCGCCGGTGATGGACGACGAGAGAACTTCGGGTACGAATGGGCCTGGGACGAATGACGGTCCGCCAAAGTCGAGGCGGAGCCGGAGGGGGGAGAACGTTTCTGGCGGAAATTCTATCACGCGACGAAGTCGCTGCGAAAATGGCTGTCTGCCTGGCGTTCGCTATGGCGAACAGCCCATTGGCTTTAGGGGTTCTGGTTACCAACGTTCATTGCCCGGAGTACGCCAGGCTTTTATAATTTTTGGGACTGCCACCCGTCCATGCAAGGATTCGTTCGATTCGACGATCGAGTTGCGGTCGACGATTCGCAGAGAAAGTGTACGTTCAAGGTCGAAGGCTAACGGCAAGGACGCCCGCGCGACATCGGAGATCGAAGGAACTGGGATCAGGGAATCAAGCATGTCCGAGGCCACCGGCACTCAACTAACCCGCCAGAGCCAGGAGCTCAATATTTTTCACGACGTGGCGAAAGCGCTCACGTCGTCGCTGGACCTCGATTCGATCCTGCAAACCATCATGGAAAAAATGGCGGAATACTTCCGCCCCGACACGTGGTCGCTGCTGATGGTGGACGAGAAGAAGAATGAACTCTACTTCGCGATTGCGGTGGGGCCGGCGGCCGAAACGCTGAGGGATATTCGACTGAAGGTTGGGGAAGGCATTGCGGGCTGGGTGGCGAAACATGGCGAGCAGGTGATTTTGCCGGACGTGGAGAGCGATTCGCGCTTTGCCAAGCGCATCGACGAAGCGACGCAATGCGAGACGCGGTCTGTGATTTGCGTGCCGCTGCGGTCGAGACTGCGGGTGCTGGGCGTGATCCAGTTGGTGAATGCCGATATTTCGCGATTCAGCGAGCAGGAAGTTTTCTTTCTGCAGGCGCTGTGCGACTATGCCGCGATCGCGATCGAGAATGCGCGCTGGGTGGAGAAGATCCAGGAACTGACGATCACCGACGACTGCACGGGACTCTACAATGCGCGGCATCTCTATAAGACGCTGGAGACGGAGGTTTACCGCTCGTCGCGTTTTGCCTATGAATTCAGCGTTCTGTTCATCGACCTGGACCACTTCAAACAGGTCAACGACACGCACGGACATTTGATTGGCAGCAAACTGCTGGCGGAAATTGGCTACCTGGTGAAGGCGCAGCTGCGGCTGATCGATTTTGCATTTCGCTACGGCGGGGATGAATTTGTGGTGCTGCTGCCGCAGACCGGGAAAGATCAGGCGCTGGTGGTGGCGAAGCGGCTCCGCGATGCTTTGCGCGCCAGTGCTTTTTGCCACGAGGAAGGCTTGAATTTAAACGTGCGCGCGTCGATCGGCCTGGCGACTTATCCGCACGATGCCCGCGACGCGCACGAGATCATCCGGCAAGCCGACGAGATGATGTACGTGGTGAAGAACACCACGCGGGATAATATTGGGATTGCGCAGCGGGGAGTGATGAAGTGAGATTGAGCGATTGGGTGATCGGGCGATTTGGCGATTGAGAATCGATTTTCAATCGCACAATCACTCGATCACTCGATGGCTCAATTTTTCTGTGGCTGCGCGGCATCCTTATCCTTCTTCTCATCCTTCACATCTGGCTTCCAGGGGTTTGGGTTCGCGGGTGCATTTGGATTTACGGCGAAGGGCCAGACGTAGAGGTTCAGGCCCTCGCTTGGCTTTATTTCGACGATGGCGTACTCGCCGGGAGCGAGGTCTTCGATCGGAGTCAGCTTGAGCCAGCCGGTGCCGACGTGGTCGATGGTGGTTTTCACGGAATCCTGTTGCTGGCTGATCTTGCCGTTGGGGGCGCGCCTGACGTCGCCGACGATGCGCTTGCCGCTTTTCACTTTCACGCGGACGATGCGAAAGCGATCGAAGGGAACTGCGGCTTGCTGGGGCTTCTGGGGTTGCTGCGGTTCGGCGCGGGGAGCATCGAGGCTGGGCTGGGTTCGTTGTGCGGATGCGGTGTCGCCGGGTTGCTCGGGAGCGGAAGGCTCGTCGACGATGTTGATGTAGATGGAAGGCACGGCGACGTGGGCGTAGACCGCGGCGTGTTCGCCTTCGAGCTCAATCGATTGCTTGGCACCGCCGACGGGACCGAGGGCTCCGCGCAGGATGTTGGCGCGGGAGCCTTGGTTGACGTCGCCCTCGGTCTGTTCCACTTCCACGAGCTGGGGCTGGCCCTTGAAATTGTCGAGCAGGAATATGCCGGAAAAATCGGGCAAGTGCAGGCCGGGAGCGACTTGCGGAAGGTGAGCTTCGGCGGCTGCGCGGTCGGCATCGGTTTCCTTATCGATGAGCGCGGCTTCGGGAATGGCGGGTTTGGCGGTGCGCTCTTTCTCGAACTTTTCCGTGGCCGGCCAATCTACCAGCGAGGAAGGGAGTTCCTCCCATTCGTCGCGCTCGGCGCTCAGGTAGCGCACGCGGTCGCCTTTGACTTCATACTTGGTAATCGACTGGTAGGAACCGTCTTTGAGAATGAGGCGGCGGGCCTGTTCCTGGGCCGCGGAGTGCGGCGGAAGAATGAGGACGAGCGCGGCTAGGACTAGCGCGGCGAGTCGGCGGCGGGGTTGGGTTGGGGTTGCGGAAGCCATAGGTTTCTTGGGTTGTTGTCTTCTCAATTATCGTCTCTTCGATTATCGTCCGGGGTAAGTTTTTCGCCAAGGCGCGTCAGCTGAGGGCAGCACAAGCAAGTCGAGCTTCGCTCGCCTGGACAGCCGGGGGCGGCTGTCCCCACATGAGCATCTCCTGGAACTAGAGTGCGCGAGTGACTTCCTTATGGTCGGGGTGTGCGATAGAGTGAGAGCCATGAGACGCAGGTTGCGACAAATTGCGGAGCTTGTGGACGCGCGGCTGCTGGGAGATGGAGATGTGTGGATCGCTGGCGTGGCCAGCATCGCATCGGCGGCGGAGGGCGATCTGGTGTTTGTGGAGGATGAAAAATATCTGGTGCGGGCGCTGCAATCGGGCGCGGGCGCGGTGATTGCGGGGGAGTTTGCGGCGGGTGCTCCGGGCAAGCCGCTGCTGATTTGCCGTCATCCGAAACTGACGTTTGCGCGGGCGTCGCGAATGCTACGGTTTGACAGGAGTTCCCGGACGGATGAGGGGGTGCATGCCACTGCGGTCGTGCATGCTTCGGCCCGGCTTGCCGAGTTTGTGATTGTCGAAGAATATGCCGTGGTCGGAGCGGACGCGGAGATTGCCGAGGGAACGCGGATCGGCGCGGGGTGCGTGATTGGGCGGGGAGTGAAGATTGGGCGGGAGTGCCTGATCTATCCGCAGGTCACGATTTATGCGGGGACGACGCTGGGCGAATGGGTGACCGTGCATGCCGGGGCGGTGTTGGGGAGCGACGGCTTTGGATATGTTCGCGATCCGGAGAGCGGAAGATACGAAAAATTTCCGCAGGTGGGCAGGCTGGTGATCGAAGATGATGTGGAGATTGGCGCGAATACAACGATCGATCGCGGTGCGCTGGACGAGACACGCATTGGACGGGGAACGAAGATCGATAACCTGGTGCATATTGGCCACAATTGCCGGCTCGGCGAGAACGTGGTGATTGCGGCGCAGACCGGGCTTTCCGGCAGCATCGTGATTGAGAACGACGTTGTGCTGGGTGGGCAGGTGGGCATTGGCGAGCATGCGCGCATCGAAGAAGGAGTCATGCTCGGCGGGCAGGGTGGTGTGCTGCCGAATAAGGTTTTGCGCGGCAAGGGCGTGGCATTCTGGGGAACTCCGGCGCAGCCGGTGCGGCAGTATTTGAAGCAGTTAGCGGCGCTGGCGCGGCTGTCGGGGAGAGGAAAAAAGTAGCATTGGCTTACGGCTCCCGGCCTCTGATTATCAGGTGGGCGCCGGAAAGCGGAAGCCGGGAGCCGGCATTTATGGCAATTGTGGTGATTGGCGGGCATTCGCGAAGTGTGGGGAAGACCAGCGTGGTGGCGGGGTTGATTGCTGCGTTGCGCGAGTACGAGTGGACGGCGGTGAAGATTACGCAATATGGGCACGGAGTGTGCTCGGCGAATGGAGCGCCGTGCGACTGCGCGACCGACGATCACAGCTGGGCGATTTCAGAGGAAAAAAATCGCGGGGGAGAATCGGATACATCACGCTTTTTGGCCGCGGGCGCGGCGCGGGCGTTGTGGGTGCGAACGGAGCAGGGACGGCTGGCCGAGGCGATGCCGGCGTTGCGCAAGCGGCTGGAATCGTCGAGCAATGTGATCGTGGAATCGAACAGCGTTTTGAAGTTTATGCGGCCCGATCTATATATGACGGTGCTTGATCCGGGCACGGAGGATTTTAAGAATTCGGCGCGGGAATTCTTGGATCAGGCGGGGGCGGTGATTCTTCACGACGTTGGAGGATCGACCTGGCAGAGTGTTTCTTTGAAGCCGGTGGCGGAGCGTCCAGTGTTTCGGATCACGCCTCCGCCTTATGTGACGGCGGAGATTGTGGAGTTCGTGCGGAGTTGCGTGGAGCGGGCCGTAAAAGCAGATTCCTCGCGGGCTGAAGCCCGCTCGGAATGACAGGACTCTAATTGCAAGTCTTTGACTGCAAATCTCCGATCGCAAAACTCTTTTGTTATCCTTGGCAGTGCGACAAATTCATTCCAGCGCCTGGTTGTTGGTTGGCCTTTCATCGCTTCTGCAGGTTCTGATTTTTCCACTTCCTGGACTTTACGTTTTATCGTGGATTGCGTTTGCTCCGCTGATTGTGGCTTTGTTGCGGGCGCGGCCGGCGGGGGCGCTGGAGATCGACGGGTCGGTTAATCTTCAGGTGGCCACGCCGGGGCAGGCGTTTCTACTGGCTTACACTTCCGGCATTCTTTGGTACGCGGGAACCTGTTATTGGATTTATGACACTATGCATGAACATGGTGGGCTGAGCACACCGGCGGCCGCGCTGGCGCTGTTTCTCTTCTGTCTTTATCTGGGGCTTTATCACGGGTTGTTCGGTTTGCTGATTGGCCTGGTGGCGGGACCGGGGCGAGATAATCGGCTGGCGCTGGCGGCGGCTCCATTCCTGTGGGTGGCGGCGGAATTGGCGCGGACGCGGGTCACCGGCTTTCCGTGGGACCTGCTGGGAACGGCGCAAGTGGATAACATTTCGCTGAGCCGGATTGCCACGCTGACTGGGGTTTACGGAATCTCGTTCGAGATCGTGCTGGTGAACGTGGCGCTGGCGGCCGCATTTCTGGTGCCGAGAAGAAGGCGCAACACCCTGTTGATTGCTTCATTGGCGGCGGCGGCGGTGTTGCAAGCGGGCAGGTTGGTGGATGCCCCTGCATTGCGTGGGGATCACGCTGCGCTGCTGGTACAAGAAAACATTCCGGTGGATCAAAACTGGACGCGCGATAATTTCGAGCGCACGCTGCGCGAGCTGACGGATCTCAGCGTGGCCTCATTTCTCGACCGCGATAAAACCCCCTTCCAACTGGATTTAATTGTCTGGCCGGAATCTCCTGCCCCTTTTTTCACCAGCGATCCGCTGTTTCGCGACCCAGTGAGCGAGATGGCGCGGAAAACCGGCACCTGGGTAGTCACGGGCGCCATCGGGACCACGTCTGCGATGCAAGGCGGGAAGTCAGCTTCGCAGGTTTTCAACTCAGCTGTGCTCGTGAGTCCTGCCGGCGATTGGGCGGCACGTTACGACAAAGTGCATCTGGTGCCTTTCGGAGAATACCTGCCGTTCCCTAAGTTGTTTGCCTTTGCCGGCGGGCTGACCCAGGAGGTGGGAGAGTTTCAGGCAGGAACATCGCGGGCGCCGCTGGACGGGGGAAACAAACGGCTGGGGATTTTTATTTGCTACGAGTCCGTGTTTCCCGACGAGGTGAGGCAGTTTGCGGATCAGGGTGCGCAGGTGTTGGTGAATCTATCGAACGACGGATGGTATGGCGACAGCGGCGCTTACGCGCAGCATCTGAACCAGACGCGCATGCGCGCGATCGAGAACAACCGCTGGATTTTGAGTGCGACGGACACGGGGGTGACGGCTTCCATCGATCCTTTCGGGCGAACTGTGGCGCGGTTTCCGCGCAAGGAACGTGGGGCGCTGGCGGCGCCGTACGCGCTCACTTCGGTAACCACGTTCTACACGCGGCACGGGGACTGGTTCGCGTATCTGTGTGCGATAATTTCAGCAGGGGCGCTGGTCACGCGCTTGGGGCTTCGCATGCAAGCGGACAAGAAAGCAGAAACATCCTCATGAATCAAGAGTTCGAACAGGAATACGCGAATCTGAGCAAGAAGGTGCGCGAACTCCGGGAGTATCTTTGACGCGGACAAACTCCGTCCGCAGCTAAGCGAAATTGAGAAGCAGTCCGCCGACCCGAACCTGTGGTCCGATCCGCAGCGCTCGAAACAGGTGATGCGCGAGAAGAAGCGGCTCGAGCACTTGCTTACCACCGACGCCGACCTGGCTCGCCGCGGCGATGACATTGCAGCTTACTTCGAACTGGCGAAGGAAGGCGAAAATGTGGACGCCGAATTGCGCCGCGAGCTCGACTTGCTGCGCGGTTTGGTGGACAAGCTTGAGACTGAGACACTGCTCTCCGGCGAGAATGACGCGCTGAACGCAATTGTGACGATTCATCCCGGCGCGGGCGGGACGGAATCGCAGGACTGGGCCGACATGCTGCTGCGCATGTATTTGCGGTGGGCGGAGCGGCAGGGATTCGAGACGGTTCTTTATGATTACCAGCCAGGTGAAGAAGCGGGGCTGAAGTCGGCGACCTTCGCGGTGAACGGCGAGTACGCTTTCGGGTTGCTGAGCAGCGAAATCGGCGTACACCGGCTGGTGCGTATTTCTCCCTTCGATCAAGCCAAACGGCGGCATACTTCGTTTGCCAGCGTTTATGTTTCGCCGGAAATTGACGATAGCATTGAAGTAGTGATCAAGCCGGAAGACATTCGTACGGACACTTACCGTTCGAGCGGCAAGGGCGGGCAGCACGTCAACACGACGGACTCGGCGGTGCGCATTACACACATTGCCACGGGATTGGTGGCGAGTTGCCAGAATGAACGCTCGCAGCACAAGAATCGCGAGCGCGCCATGAGCATGTTGCGCTCCAAGCTTTACGAATTCGAGATGGAGAAGAAGCGAGCGGCCTCGAAGAAGATCGAAGATTCGAAACTCGACAACGACTTCGGTTCACAGATTCGCTCCTACGTGCTGCAGCCATACCGCATGATCAAGGATCATCGCACGAAGACCGAGGTTGGCGACGTGGACCGCGTGCTCGACGGCGACTTACAGCCATTCATGCGGGCGTATTTGTCGGCGCGGCGCGGGGAAAAACAGGAGAAGTAAATCGTGAACGGGGCGCGGGGAAAAGCCAAAAAAGCTCAAACACAGGGGAAGCACAGGGGAAGGCTTGGGGCGCGCTTTTTACGGGCGTTTGCTTTTGCGGCGGAGAAGCACGCCGGCCAGACGCGCAAGGCCTCCACGACTCCTTACATTGCGCACCTGATGGGAGTTGCGTCGCTGGTGCTGGAGTTCGGCGGAGATGAGGATATGGCGATTGCTGCGCTGCTGCACGACGTGGTGGAAGATTGCGGCGGTGCGCTCATGCTGAAAGAAGTCCGGCGGCAGTTTGGGACGCGTGTGGCGAAGATTGTGGATGGGTGCACGGATTCGGACACGGAACCCAAGCCGCCGTGGCGCGAACGCAAAGAGACTTACATCCGGCGTTTGAAGACTGCCGATGCGGACACCAGGCTGGTTTCGGCCGCGGACAAACTGAATAACGTGCGCTCGATTCTTGCCGACTACCGGGAAGTTGGAAAAGCGGTGTGGGCGCGGTTCCACGGCGGGCGCGACGGAACGCTTTGGTACTATCGGGCGTTGTTGCAGGAGTTTCTGCGGCACAAGCCGAACCGGTTGATTCGCGAGCTGGGGCTTGCGGTGAACGAGCTCGAAGCTGGAGTAAGCCTTCAAAGTGCTCGTGGTTCGGGTTCTCGGAATTCCAGGAGGTGAGTTTATGCCGCGCACAATCGATCTACTTCGCGCCTCCAAGTTGCCGTCGAACATGATGCAGTTTGCTGCGAAAGGGGCGATGTCAGTCCCGCCGGATGAAAACCTGGAGATTCTGGTTTACCTGGCCAAGAACAATCAGGTGTTTGGTCCGCTGGCGCGCATGACGTTGGCGGGGTGGGAGGAAAAGGCATCACTGGCCGCAGCAGCCGATCCGAAGACGGCGCGCGAGGTGCTCGACTATCTGGTGTCGCCCGATAACATTCGCCCTAAGCTACTGCCTGCGCTGTTGGAGAATCCTTCCGTGGCCGAGAGTGAGTTGGTCAAGTTCGCCATCTCGGCATCGCAGGAAGCGATTGCGGCCATGCTGCAAAGCGCGCGGGTGCGGGCTTCGGCGCAAATCCTGAAATCGCTGAGATCGAATCCGTACCTGAAGGCTGAGCATGCGTCCACTGTTGCGGAACTCCTGGGTGTGGGAAAGACACCGCCGCCGGTTTCCGCCGCTGTGGCTGTTCCGGTTCATGAGGCACTTGTGGCGGAGGCAGCGGAAGTTGTCGACGAGCCGGCCCCGGCGGCAAGCGACGAAGGGGGAGAAGTTCCTGAGGAAGCTGTTTCGGTTTACCTGGCGGAGCACGCGACGGAGATTGCCGCGGAAGCGGATAAGCCGTTCCAACCGGTGGGCGGCATTGTGGATTTGCTGGGCGCCGATTATTTTCCGGTGTCGGAAAACAAAACGCTGACGGCGACGGCCGATGCGACGGAGAAAGCTGTGGCTGAGCCCGCCGGCGGCGCCGCAGCAGCAGCGGCAATTCCTAAACGTGTTGCCGCCGTGAAAGCTCAACCGGCACACCGTGACAATGCCATGCAGAAAATCAACCGCCTTGATATTAAAGGGCGCATCCAGCTGGCGTTGAAGGGCAATAAGGAAGAACGGTCGCTTTTGATTCGCGATGGTACGAAGGTGGTGGCGCTGGCGGTGCTCGAGGCGCCTAAACTTTCCGACGGCGAAGTTGAAAAATTTGCTTTGCAGAAGAATGTGCTGGAGGCGGTGCTGCGGCAGATTCCACTGAAGCGGCGCTTCATGAAGAATTACATCGTGGTGCGGAATCTGGTATCGAACCCGCGTACGCCGCTTGATCTTGGGTTAGGCTTGATGAAGCATCTGCTCACGCAGGACTTGAAGAATATTTCAGCCAACAAAGAAGTATCTGAGACAGTGCGCAAGCTGGCGCAGAAGATGTACAAACAGAAACTGGATATGGCGAACAAGAAATGAGGAAGCGAGCCGAACGCGCTCTTCGGTCGCTGGCGATCGCTCAGTACGGGCTCGGTGGAGTCGCGCGGCTCGCCCAGATCCTTCGCTGCACAAAGAACGCTCGCTCGGGATGACAACTTACAGTGTCTATTCTCCCTCAACTAGGTCCCGTCGCTGAACTACTGAAGCGCGCGAAGACCATTGCCGTGGTTGGAATCTCCAACGATCCGCTGCGACCCAGCAATGGCGTTTCGGCCTATATGCAGAGCCAGGGATACCGCATTATTCCTGTGAACCCGCGGATTGAATCCTGTCTGGGGGAAAAGGCCTACGCTTCGCTGCTCGATGTGCCGCAGAAGATCGACATCGTGAACATTTTTCGCCGGCCGGAGTTCGTGGAAGAAGTTGTCGACCAGGCGATTCGATTGAAGGTTCCGGCGATCTGGATGCAGGAGGGCGTGATTCACGAGAAGGCTGCGGAAAAGGCGCGCAAGGCTGGCATCTTTGTGGTGATGGATCGTTGCATTCTGCAGGAACATCGGGCGCGATTCAGCTGAGCTGCAGATGTATCAAGATCTGTCTCCCTGCCTGTTCGATGAACGCAGCTTCTCGATCTCTGCCATGCGCTCGCGAATTCGCTTTTCGATACCTTCACTGGTAGGGCGGTAGTAGCTACGATCGCGCAGATTGTCGGGCAGGCATTGCATGTTCGCGACCTTGCCTTCGAGATCGTGGGCGTATTGATAGTCTTTGCCGTAGCCGAGGCCTTTCATGAGTCCGGTGGGCGCGTTGCGCAGGTGCAACGGGACGGGTTCGGCGGCGGTTTGTTCGATATCCTTCTGCACATCACCATACGCGGTGTAGAGCGCATTCGACTTGGGCGCGACCGAGAGGTAGACGACGGCTTGCGCCAGGGCGAGATTGCCTTCGGGCATGCCGATGAAATCAACGGCGTCGCGTGCGGCCATGCAAAGGGAAAGCGCGTTGGGATCGGCGAGGCCGATGTCTTCGACCGCCATGCGAACCACGCGGCGAGCGATGTAGAGGGGATCTTCTCCGGCTTCGATCATGCGGCCGAGCCAGTAGAGAGCGGCATCGGGATCGCTGTTGCGGACGGACTTGTGCAGGGCTGAAATCAGGTTGTAGTGTTCTTCCCCGGCCTTGTCGTAAAGGAGAGTGCGCTTTTGGAGTGCATCGCGAACAATTTCGTCGGTGATTTCGGCGGGCTGAGTGCCAGCCTGTTGGGCGAGGCGGGCCGCGACTTCGAGGACGTTGTAGGCGCTGCGGGCATCGCCGCTGGTGTAGCTGGCAATTTTCTTTAGCACATCGTCGGATGCTTGTACGCGCATTGTGCCGAGGCCGCGTTCTTCGTCTGTTAGGGCGCGTCTGAGTAGCTGAACGATCTGGTCTTCGGTGAGTGGCTTCAAGACATAAACGCGAGTGCGGGAGAGCAACGCGCCATTGATTTCGAATGACGGGTTCTCGGTGGTGGCGCCGATCAGACGGATGTTGCCTTTTTCCACGTGAGGAAGAAACGCGTCTTGCTGAGCTTTGTTGAAGCGGTGAATTTCATCGATGAAGACGATGGTGCGGGTGCCGTATTGGCGGGCGCGTTCGGCGTCGGCCATGACTTGCTTGATCTCTTTGATCCCGGCGAGCACGGCGGAGAATTCGATGAACTCCGCTTTGGTCATGCTGGCGATGATTTTTGCCAGCGTAGTTTTACCCGTGCCGGGCGGTCCCCAGAAGATGAGCGAACCGGTGTCGTCGCGGTCGATCTGGGTGCGGAGGGGTTTGCCGGGGCCGATGAGATGTTCCTGGCCGGCATATTCTTCGAGCGAGAGCGGACGCATGCGATCGGCCAGCGGCCGGGTGCGGTCGGTAGTGGCTGTGGCGTCCGGGATGGGTTGGAAGAGTCCCATAAGAAATTGTTGATTGCTAATTGTTGATTGCTGATTCAAAACCTCTATGCCGACAATCAGCAATCAAAAATCAACAATCAGCAATTGTCTTCCTTTGCCTTGCCGCTTCGTATAAGACGATGCTGGCGGCTACGCCGGCGTTGAGAGATTCTACCTGTGCGGTGTGCGGGATGGCGATGGATTCATCCATTTTGGCCATCACGTCGCGGGGCAGGCCGGAGCCTTCGTTGCCGAAGAAGATCGCGGTCGCGCCCTTCAGGTCTGCCTGATCGAGCTGCGTTCCTTTGTGCGAGGAGGTCGCGATCAGGCGCACGCCTTGGGCCCGCAGCTTCGCGGAAACTTCTTCTAATTTGGCCGCTGATTTTCCGTGGCTGGTTTGCCCATGGATCGTGGGCAAACGGAAGACCGATCCTGCCGAGGCGCGAACCACTTTCGAGTTGAAGGGGCTGACCGTGCCTTCGCCGAGCACGATGCCTGCGCTGCCGAAAGCTTCGGCCGAGCGGAGGATGGTTCCCAGGTTGCCAGGATCCTGCAATCCGGCGAGGACGACGATTGGGCCAACCTGCAGCCTTTCCAAGACGTCATCGAGCGAGAACTCCTTGAGACGGACGAGCGCGGCCACGCCCTGCGGGGATTCGCTGGGTACGAGACTGTCGAATAATTTGTCGGGAAGCAGAAGAGTTTCGACTTGCGCGCCGATCTGCGGGAGCAGGCGGTCGGCGGCGGCCTGGGCGGACTCGCGAAAGAATACTGAACTGAAACGCAGGCCGCTGCGGATGGCTTCTTCGAGGATGCGCAGGCCTTCGATGGCGCAATCCCCTGTGTCGGTGAGTTCGGCGCGCGCAAAGGCCTGGCGCAATTGCTTGACCAGCGGGTTGTGGCGGCCTTCGATGCGGCGCAGGCGTGGGTGAGCGGCAGAGCGGGATCGTTCCATTCCTCTTGATTATAGGCGGCGCCCCTGCAAACGTCCGCTCTTCTCCTGTGTGCCTGACTGTGGATTTCCGCTCTTAAATAATTCCCGCGGCCCTCCTCCTCGTTAGCCTTGCCGTTGGTTGCTCGTTGCGATTTCTCGTTTATTTGGGGGTATGCCCCCCTCCTTAGTTTTCCTGAAAATCCTGCTGGGCGCGGGTTTTGGAAAAAATGGTCCGCAAAATACGTCTTCTAAAAGAGTTACGGGCAAAATACGTCAAACACAGGACTTAGGTATGGTCTCCGTGGGGCTGCGTTTACCGTCAGTGCTTCGTCCATGATGAAGTGATTTTTGGGCGAGGGCAAGGTTAGATGTCACAACGGGGGTGTGGATTTCTTGCTGGGCTGGATCGGGCCTGTCGAAGATCGCGAAAAGTTGGTTTCCTCGGGTTATGATGGTCGGCGATGGCGGGGCGCGAATATGGGACAGTTCTCGGCCGCCCACTTCTCGCAAAAGACGCGAGAAATGGGGCACCCGCGGTGTATCTTTGGCGGGTGCTTCCCCGCTTGGGATGGGGACGCGGGCCACCCGCCTTCTTTTCGATAAAGCCGAAGGATTTCCTTTCTCAATCCTCATTGTCGGGGCAGTTTGGTTTGCGAAAAACCCAATGGATCGTTCCATCGTTCCCAAGTTCCACGGTGTCGATTTTTCCCCCGAGATTTCCGATGGGGTCGAAGGCAATCGTGAGGTCGACCAGGCGCACGGCGTGAAGCGTTTCGAGCGCTACCCAGCTCTCCAGCTCCGGCGAGGGGTTCCAATGCGCGGCTTCGTCCTTGGCGCGAGCGCTACTCTGCGTACAGAATTCGGCGGGAATTATGGGCCGCGCCATGGCGCAGACTTTTTCCCCTTCGCCGCAGGGATAGCAGTCGTGCAATTCCCCGCTGAAGGCCTGCACCGCCGGAGGATTGAGCGTTGGATTCAATCCCACAAACACTGTGCGCCAATGAATACTGCCATTCCTCGCTTCCGCGAACACAGCTCCGGTAATAATGTCGCCGCCCGGCTTAGCGGTCCGGTACACCACATCCGGATTGGTCTTGAGCGCCCGATTCCAATACAGCGCCAGCGACGTGGCCCATATGGAAGAAACATCTTTGATCTCGACATCCGGATCTTTGTCCGGGCTTCCCATTTCGCGCACGGCCCGCAAGGCCAGCGGCGCGTTGTACCAACCGGGGAACGGATCGTTGGACCCGCGGACGTATCCGATCGAACCCATCTGCGCGAACAGGATGCGATGGCGAAACACCCGAATCTTGCAGAAAGAATCGTCCGGGGGCTTGTCGTTGAAGGTAATCCTGCTGTCGGCGGCTATCGCCATCTTATCTTTGGCAAAGTCGAGGATGACGATGGTCCCGTGCGGGGCCTGGCCGTGGCACAGGCTAGACGCAAGAACGATGAATGCCACCCAGGCTTTTTGTATGAGATTCACTGGGTGTGATGGTACCACCTCGAGTGAGGAGTAAATTGCCAGTCGCTCGGCCAAGTGGGGCGCGGGCCCGAAGGCGGCCCACCCGCCGAAACCCGCGGCGAGTGGGGCGTCCTCAGTCAGAATGGTCCCGGTAAAGGTGGGAGAGCCCGGCCGTCGGACCGGCTCAGCCCTTAGTTTCTCCTGAACCCGTAGCAGGCCGGTTTCGCCGTGGCAGTTAGGGCCGTGCCCGCCATGTCGATCTCCAGCGCCTGATATGCATTGTTGCAGGTCTGTTGGTTACCCTCGATAGCGCATGTTTGGCCGTTGTAGTTGACTCCGGCATAAACAGTCGTTCCCTCCTCCACGTCCTCTGTAGTCGGACAGACGACTGCATTGACTGAGATTGAGCCACCTCCTTGGGACTGCTGCGTAAACTGCGCGTAGTACAGCCCGCCCTCCGACATCGAGTTGTTGAGGGTAGCGTTCCGGTCGGTGACGCTTTGGCACAGCCAAGCCGACATGGCCGTGTTCGGGTAGTTAAAGCTGGGCGAGTAGCCGCTGACCATCTGCCCCGTCGCATAGATGCTCATGTTTGCCCACTGGCTGCTGTAACTCGTCGGATTGCTTCCGCCGCAGGGCGCATTGGGGTTCGCGTGGGCGTTTCCGCTCCACTGGTTCACGGAACTCGCGTCGTCCTGGTGCGGCATATCGACGTACTCGAGCGAGTAGCTGGTCGGGTTTGTGGGTGGCCAGTTGTTACAGCCCGTCTGCATCGTGCCCGGAGCGCAGACGGTCGTGTACTGATTGTTCGGCACTTCGCAGCCCCGGTTTATGTCGGTGAAGACAGGCCCGTTTTCCATAAGGACCTTATCCAGGAAGGACCCTCCGCCGTACCACGTGAGAGTGTACGCCGCAGCGCCCGCCCCGCCGCTGTCAGTGTGCACGCACATGCCGCCGCTTGTCCAGATCGTACCGCTGTTTCTTACGTAGTATAGAAACGACGCTGGCCGGCAGGAGGATCTTTGGGGCGGATGCTAAACTCGCTGGTGTAACGTTGTGTGTGGTCATGCCTGTGGGAGTCTCCCGAATGACAACCCTCCTGGCGGCCTTGGTAGTCGCCGCCGCTCTGCCCGCATCGGCACAGTTTGAGACACGCTGGAACGCCCCCGTGAACCAAATCTCTATCTCAGTGATTGTGGGCGACTTCAACGGCGACGGAATTCTTGACCTCGCCGAGATAAACAACACCCCGACCACGGGCCAGGTCAACATTCTACTTGGGAACGGGGACGGGACCTTCAGGGCTGGGGGATCTGGCTATGTTGTGGGGATTTTCCCAGAATACGGGGTGGCCGCGAGCCTCAGGAATAACGGAATACTCGACCTCGTAATCAACGACCAACTAAACGACGATGTGTGGGTCATGCTCGGCAATGGGGACGGGACATTTCAGCCAGCCGTTGCGTACCCGACGACCGCAGAGACAGAGATGGTCGCCGTAGGACGGTTTATGGGCGGCGACGGTCTCGATGTCATCGCGCTTGAGGAACATGACACGAGCGGGAACTATTGCGATTGCGTCGAGATTCTGCCCGGCAATGGCAACGGCACGTTTGGCGCGCCGATAACCACGACACTCCCGTACGGGCTAGGAGGATATGAGATGGTTTCCGGCGACTTCAATGATGACGGGAAGCTAGATGTTGCCGTTACAGGGGAGGCCTATCCGAACTACGAGGTCGCCATCCTGCTGGGCGCCGGGGACGGTACCTTCAGCGCCGATGGGTACTACCTAGTATCTGAGGCGCCGGAGTCGATTACCTCTGGATACTTTACTGGAAATAAGAGAAAACTCGACTTGGCTGAGGTGAGTTTTTTGTTCGGCAGCCTGAGCATCCTGTTGGGCAATGGCACCGGGGCATTCAAGGAGTCGACCTACTACGACGTCAGCTATCCCGCATGGGTAATCGCAGAAGACTTCAGCGGGGACGGCAAAGTCGACCTGGCCGTGACCGAATCCCCGCAGTTGGTGCCTGAGGTAAGCATTTTCAAGGGCAACGGCGACGGTACGTTCCAGCCGCCGGTGTCGTATCTTGCAGATATCGGCTATATTGCGTCCGGAGACCTTAATGGGGACGGCAGACCCGACCTAGTTGGCGTCGGCGGAAACCCATTCTATGTCACAGTTCTGCTCAATACCGGCGTAGTCAGCTTCTCGCCGACGACGCCGGTGAACTTTGGCGGCGAGAGGGTCGGCGGTACAAGCGATGCGGGGACCGTCATCCTCACCAATACCGGCACGACCGAACTGAAAATTCAGTCCATCAAGGCCAGCAGTGAGTTCGCGGTGAAATCGACCTGCGGCGAAAGGGTGGCAGCGGGAGCGAGCTGCACGATCAGCGCAACGTTCTCCCCGACGAAGCAAGGCGCGGCGCAGGGCACGATTACCATCATCGACAACGCCTCGTCGAAGCCGCAGGTGATCGAACTGCTCGGCACTGGAACATAGAAATCCCATGTGGGACGGTCCTCCCGGCCCACTTCTCGCAAAAGACGCGAGAAGTGGGGCACCCGCCACGAACGTTCGCAGGAGAGCCTATGCGACGCGATTCCGAAACGAAATCTCGGTCCAGCCTTCATTCACTCGCACCGGCCCGGCTTCTTCCAGGAAGTAGAAGCGATAACTGCTCCAGCGCCATTGTTCGGGTGATTCCACCAGTCCTCGCTTCACCGATTGCGGTGCATATATCTCAGCTTTTCCACGCGTTTCTTTGTCGTCCACACGTTGAAATCGTAGAAGCGCGCCTGCCAGAACGCTCTGCGTCGCAGTTCTTCCCCGAACAAATTCCGTTGGCGAGGGTCCTTTCGCTTGTTCGTGGGTAGTAGAGCCCGTGCGGTGCGCTGCTTCAGCACTTGCATCACGGTGGAAGGATCGCCCACCTCGGGCTCGGTGAGAAGAAGGTGGATGTGCTCCGGCATGACGACGTAGCCGACGACCACGAAACGATAGCGCTGGCGGGTCTGTTCGAAGACTGAGAGGAAGCGATCGCGTGCGGCTGCGGTTTTCAGAAAAGGCAGTCGCCGATAGCAGGAACAAGTGATAAAGTGCAGGTGATGAGCGCCGTAGGTGCGATGCAGGCCGCTGGTCATGACAGACAATTATGGTACAGGCAGCACCGTGCCCGCCCCTTCGGCAAGCTCAGGGCAGGCTCTTGCAAAAAGCGCAAGGACGGGGCACCCAGAGTTCAGGAACGGGAAGGAAAAGCGCTGGGAGGCTGGGCCACCCGCCTATGGGTGCTAATGTTGTTGCTTGCCGTTGGCCCGTGGGAGTAGCTATGGCGATTCGGATTGCAGTCTTGACTTTGCTGGCCGCGTGGGTGACCACGGTCACTCTGCCCGCACAGGCGCAGTTTGAAACCCGCGCAACCTTCTTCATGGGGCAGGATGCAAGCCCGTACTCCCTGGTGGCGGGCGATTTTAACGGAGATGGGATCCCGGATGTGGCGGTGGCCTACCACGTGCTCGGCGCAGGCAGCGTGCAAATTCTTCTGGGAAACGGCAATGGGACCTTCCGCCAAGGTGCCACGTACGCGGTCGACTTTCTATTCTATGGGGCTGCGGCGAGCCTTCGGAACAACGGGATACTCGACCTTGTGTTCGGCGGGGTCGACGATGCCGTCTACGTCATGCTCGGCGACGGCGATGGAACGTTCCAGTCGTCCGTGTCCTATCCCACTGCAGCCGCATCCGTCATGGTCGCGCTCGGAGACTTTACGGGCCACGGCAAAATCGACGTTGCAGACCTTGAGTGGACCAGCACCCTAGGGGCCAACTGCAACTGCGTGCAGGTGCTCCCCGGCAACGGCGATGGGACGTTCGGGGCTCCGGTCACCACGCCGGTACCCTATGACGTGACCGGCTTCGCGATAGCGCCGGGCGATTTCAATGACGACGGGAAGCTCGATTTGGCGGTAGGAGGCCAGTTTTCTTCCACCGGCAAAGTGGGCGTCCTGCTTGGGAACGGCGACGGCACATTCACCGATGATGGCTACTATCTGGTCGGGGGACAGCCCTTCGCCATCGCCGCCGGCTACTTCACCGGGGACAAAACCAAGTCCGACCTGGCGGTATCGATCGGCGGCGCGATTGACGTTCTGCTCGGCAATGGCGACGGCACCTTTCAGCAAGCCGTGTCCTATAGCGCGAACTGGGGCACCGCCACGTGGGTCGTCGCGCAGGACTTCAGCGGCGACGGCAAGATTGACCTGGCGGCGTCAAACTTTGGCGACCCGGGGTCTCCGAAATTTCCACCAGGGGTCGACTTTTTCCGGGGCAACGGTGACGGCACATTCATGCCCAGCGTATTTTACCCCGCAGGAAGCGACGCAGGCATTAACTACGTTGCGGCCGGCAATTTCAGCGGAAGCGGCACGCCCGGCCTGGTGCTCGCAGATTTGGACAGCGAAAGCGTGATCACCCTACTGAACACCGGAGTGGTCAGTTTCTCGCCGACCACGCCGCTGAATTTCAAGAAGCAAGCCGTCGGCAAAACCAGTGCGCCCCAGACCGTGACCCTTACCAACACTGGTACGACCGAGCTGAAAATTCAGTCCATCAAGGCCAGCAGTGAGTTCGCGGTGAAATCGACCTGCGGCGAAAGGGTGGCAGCGGGAGCGAGCTGCACGATCAGCGCAACGTTCTCCCCGACGAAGCAAGGCGCGGTGCAGGGCACGATTACCATTATCGACAGCGCCTCCTCCAAGCCGCAGGTGATTGAATTGCTCGGGACCGGAACATAGAAATCCCATCTTCGCTCGTCGATGGCGTCATCCCTTCGACAAGCTCAGGGCAAGCTCTGAGCGTAGCCGTGCTTCCGGCGAAGCGAAGGATCTTCGCTACCATGCTGTGTGCCGCGGGAGATCCCTCGTCCCGCTGGTGAAAACGCGGGCTCTTCGGGATGACGCCTGGTGAGGTTCAAGAATTCAAACTGACCCACTACCCGCGACGGCGCTTCCTTTGGGTTTGCAGCCCTTTGCCGTATTATGGTAGGTTCCACAGGCAAAATACTCTAAGCGAAGCAGTTGGGAAGGGATGGCTGTGCGCGTCGAAATCGTGAAGATCCATAGTGAGAGCCCTGAGATTTCACTGGTGAAGTATGCTGCCGACCAGATTCGTGCCGGCGAGGTGCTGGGGATGCCGACCGACACGTTCTATGGGCTGGCAGCCGATCCCTTTAACCTGCGCGCGGTCGACCGCGTGTATGACATCAAGACGCGCTCGCGGCACAAGCCATTGTCGCTGCTGATTGAAAGCGTGGACCAGGCGGAAGAGCTGGCTAAATCGCTCTCCGAGGAGTTTTATGCGCTGGCGCGGAAATACTGGCCGGGACCGCTGACCCTGATTGTGAAGGCGGGATCGCGGCTGCCGCTGAAGGTTACGGCGAATACCGGCAACGTTGCGCTGCGGGTTCCGAATGCGAAGATTCCGCTGGCGGTGGTGGCGGCGGCGGCGATTCCGATCACGGCAACCTCGGCTAATCTGAGTGGGGCCACGGAATGCACCAGCGCGGAGCAGGTGCGCGACCAACTGCAGGGGCGCATCAGCATTATTGTGGACGGCGGGACTTCGCCGCGCGATGTCGCGTCCACAATCATCGACCTGAGCGACGAAGGGGACCGCTGGCGCATTATTCGCGAGGGTGCGATCCCGGCCGAAGAAATTTCCACTTTTTTTGCCAAAGGATGAGCGACGATTCTGTTCACCGGCACCCGCGACGCCGCTGGCTACTGCGGCTGGAGGCGCTGGGGCTGGTCACGCTGGCGGCATTCCTCGGATGGACCGCGGTGCGCATTGTTCGCGAAGGCTCGCTGCAGGAACCGCATACGGCGGACGCGATCATAGTCTTCGGTGCGGCGGAGTATTCCGGGCATCCCTCGCCGGTTTTGCGGGCGCGGCTGGATCACGCATTCGATCTTTTTCAGCGGGGTGTTGCACCGGTTGTCATCACCACCGGCGGGGCGGCGGCCGACCCCAGCTTTAGCGAAGGTGGCGTGGGGCGCGATTATCTAGAGCATCGCGGGATTCCCGAGCGGGACCTGATCGCGGAGACGCAGGGGTCGGACACGGCTCGCTCGGCAGTGCGAGTGGCGGTGATTATGCGAGCCAACGGACTGCGCAGTTGCGTGGCCGTCAGCGATGCGTATCATGTGTTTCGCATCAAGAAATTGCTGGAGCACGAGGGGATCGGACCGGTGTATGTTTCGCCGCGGCCGGATTCGCGTCCGCACAGCGTGGGACAACGCGCGTATGCCGTGTTGCGGGAAGCCAGCAGTTATTTGCTGTGGAAGCTGGGCATGAGCTAGTGGGCTTCGGGCTTCAGCTTTCGGGCTTCAGCACACCCATGAACTTGCGGCGTCTCTATAGGTGGCTGCGTTTGCGCATGCAGTTCGGAAGGCTTGCCGGAGCCCGATAGCCGAAGCCCGGTTCCTACCAGCCGTTTCTTTCCCGCAGGGCGGTGATGTGGGCCACGTGATGGCGTCCGTGCCAGGCGTAGAGCACAAGATTTTTCTCCAGGCTCATCGCACCGAGTTCGGGATGGCGGAAGGTGCGCTTCCAGTCTTCCGGTTGCAGCGAGCGTAACAGGCGGATCCAGCGATCGTGCAGAGAATCCAGCAACGCCAGCGAGACTTCCACTGGAGTAGCTTGCGTGTCGGCGAGCTGCGCCCAGCGGTCTTCGAAGTAGGGCTTGATGGTCGGATCCTCTTCGGTGAGAGCGAGCTTGGTGCGAAGGTATGCGTTGAGATGGCTGTCGGGGACGTGGTGCGCGACCTGGCGAACGGTCCAGCCCTCGGGCCGGTAAGGTGTATCGAGTTGCTGGGGGGCAAGCCCTTTCACAGCCGCGCGCAGCCGGGCGGGCGCCTGCTCGATGTGGTGGAGGAGTTCCTCTCTCTGTTCCGGGGTAGGTGGGCCGTGGTAAGTGAACTTGCCGACGGGGTAGCGCAGATCGGTCATTTTGTCTCTCCGAGTCAATCAATCCTGATTCAGAGATGAGCGGCACCGGCGGCAAGTTTCAGAAAAAGCGACGGGGCAACAAAAACCCGCTTAGGCGTCGCGTTCTCGGCGAGCCCACATGCGTTTCTTCGACATCTCCGTCAGTCAACCGTAAGTTTGAACAGCGAATCCGCGGTTCCAACTTCGCGCAGAACATAAATGATTTTGCCCGCCAGCTTGTGGGTATCGACGATGGTCAAGAATTGGAAGCCGGGGCCACCGGAATCCGACAATTGCAAGCCGCCGCTGCCCGCGGCGAAATCGGCATCCGTGCCGGCGAACAACCCCAGATTGGTGCCTGAAGTCAGGTTCTCAAATGCGATCTTCAACACAGCATGAGTCTTCGTATCCACCGGCATCCCTGTGACGAGATACTTGCCGCTGCTCCCCACCGTCCCGTTTATCGTAATCATATTGTTCTTCTTCTCCTGAGCGTCGAGTTGCTTACTCGGTATAGTGTTTGAGCCGCACGATTCGTTTCAACGCGAAGGTTGCTTACGGGCGTCACGCTGGCGCCAGGCTTCCCGCTCCAGAATGGGACAGAAAACCGTCCCGGGCGCCCCTTTTGCAAAAGAACCAGAAGGGAAAGCTATGTACGCAATCAATGCGCACATAGTTGACGCTGTCTGCTGCTTGATGTACTATTTGAATACGTACACTGAGAGGTCGCTGCCCTGCCCAGAATAGCGGTGGAAGATAACAGCCGGATGTCCCTGCGGATTCGGGCCGAGGAAAAGGCGCTGCTCCTGCGCGCGGTGGCATTGAAGCACACCGACTTGACGGATTTTGTACTCCATCACGCGTTACGTGCGGCCAAGGCGGTCATCGAGCAGGCGGATCATGTGCAGCTCTCCGGGAGGGACAGTTTGCGGGTTCTGGATCTGCTGGAGAACCCGCCTGCGCCGAATGCAAAACTGCTGGCGGCTGCCCGGGCATTGCCAAGACGGCGATAATCGTGACGGCATGGCACGAAGAGCCGATCAGCAAGAGACATGATCGGGAAGCCTTCGACTGCGGCGAAGAAGCGCTGAATGAATTCTTGCGCCGTTATGCCCGCAAGAGCCACGAGCGGGGTGGCGCGAAAACGTTTCTTGCGCTTAGCGATGCCGACAAATCCGTTCTTGGCTTCTATAGTCTGAGCCCCGCATCAGTCGACTATGCCCGGACGCCGGAAATCATACGGCGCGGGTTGGCTAGGCATGACGTGCCGGGCTTCCGCCTGGCGCGGCTGGCCGTGGATGGCAGGTTTCAAGGGAAGGGCCTCGGCGGGCAGCTTTTGCTTGCGGCGGGCCGACGGTGCCTGCTGGCTGCGGCGGAGGTTGGCGGGGTTGTGCTGGTGATCGACGCCAAGAATGAAAGAGTGGCAGCGTGGTATGCCAGCTATGGCGCGGTGGCGCTGGTGGACGCGCCGTTGACGCTGCTGCTGCCGCTCGGGACGGTCGAGGCCGCACTCAGGAAGGCGGGAAGGTAGTGAAGTGCGTTCCGACCCGGTCGTTTGCTATCTAGGGCGTCTTCTACATCGGCCAGTCTAAATGGCTCGTCCAACCACGCTTTCGCCTCCTCCAAAGTTGGAAAGGAACGCCCTTCGCCCGTTGAGCGGCGCCTCGCCCGATAATCCTGTGCGCGAGCCCGCACAACATATCCCTCAGGCCTCCCCTCTACATTGAGGGTGCCCTTAATCCATACCCACGTGCGCCTCATGCTTAAAATGCCTCCGGGTTTTTGGCAGCTTGAGAAAAGGTAAATGCCAGGATCTCGAATGGGAGAGAAGAAGCTGAAGTGTTTTAGATGGCTCATCGCGATCCAGGATTCAAGTTTCCGCCGTCGGGTTGGACTTCACATCTTCGTGACATAAGGCCGCATATCCGGTAGTGTTTAAACAGTAAGGAGCCGCAAGAGGTGAATGTGACCGTGCATATTCCCGACGATCTTGCCGCGCGGCTGACTGCGGCGGGCGGCGACTTGTCGCGCCGCGCACTTGAGGCCTTGGCAGCTGAAGAGTATAAGCATGACCGTATCACCAAGCCCGAATTGCAGCGGCTCCTCGGCATTGAGACTGGGTTCCAGCTCGACGAATTCCTTAAGGCCCATGATGTGTGGATCGAGTACACAACGGAAGACGCTGAACGTGAGCGTCAAGGCCTACAACGCCTGGGTCTCTGATGCGCCTGGTTGTCGCTGATACCAGCCCCGTTTTTTATCTACTGTCCATCGGTCACATCGATGTCTTGCCTCGGTTGTTCGGGAAAGTCTTTGTTCCCGATGCGGTGCACAAAGAGCTATGCCATCCTGCAGCCCCCGCGCTGGTTCGCGAATGGGCGGCACGTCTTCCTGACTGGGTGGAGGCAGTGTCGGTTGAAGCTCTTGACGATGCCGCGTTCCTGCCGCTGGGAGCGGGTAAGCGCGCGGCGATTACGCTCGCGCTATCCATGCACGCGGACCTGATCTTAATCGACGAGCGCAAAGGAACCAATGTGGCCCTCGACAAAGGATTTGTAGTTGCCGGCACGCTCGGCGTCCTCGCTCTGGCCGCGCGGCGGGGCTTGGTTGATCTGGCCGATTCCTTCGCGCGGCTCAAGCGCACGAATTTCCGCTATCGCCAGGAAATCATGGATGTGCTGCTCAAGCAAAACGCGGGTAAATGAGTCCCGAGTGCTCCTCTGCGGCAAGTCCTGAACCCGCTCAGTTAACTACAACCCCTAGGGCTTCCACGCTCTCAACCCCATTCCCTCCGGCTTCGCATTTCGGTTCTCCCTGCCCTGAGATTTGTGCATCCTAAAGTCCGTTTGTAGGCTAAACTCGCAATTCTGGGTAGGTTCGTGGTGGATCCATGTGCCGGGTTGAGCTGCGCTCGACCGGACGGCCGAGGGCGGTCGTCCCCACATGAGCTGCGCCTTTCCCACATCAAACTTGATTTCTCACATGAACCGTGGTGTACGAGAGAGGAACTATGGCAGCTTCGGTTTGGTCGGGACATTTAACTTTTGGGCTTATCTCTATGCCGGTGCGTTTGTTTTCGGGGGCGCGCAGTTCCGGCATTTCTTTCAACATGCTGCATCGCACGGACAAGTCGCGGCTCAAGCAGCAGTACGTCTGTCAGGCGGATGGCTTGGTGGTCGATCGCAGCGACATCGTCAAGGGCTACGAGTTTCGCAAGGATGAATACATCATCATCGAACCGGAGGAGATCAAGAAGATCGAGCCGCAGACCGCGAAGACCATGGAGATTCTGGAATTTGTGAAGGCGGGCGATGTGGATCCGGTTTATTTCGAGTCGTCGTATTACATGATGCCGGAGGAGGCTGGACGGCGGCCTTATGCGCTGCTGACCAAGGCGCTCGAAGAGAGCGAATACGTGGCCATTGCCAAGATCACGATGCACAACCGCGAGTACACGGTGTTTCTGCGCCCGCATGCCGGCGGACTGATGCTGCACACGATGTATTACGCCGAAGAAGTGAAAAAAGTGGAAGGTTTTGGGGCGCCCGATGTGGAGTTGAAAGAAGCGGAAGTGAAAGTGGCGCACCAGCTCATCGAAGCGCTGGCGGACGAGTGGGACCCGGAAAAGTATCAAGACAGCTTCCAGGAAAATCTCAAGAAGTTGATCGAGACGAAGCTCGAGGGCGGCGAGGTGGCGGCGGTGGAGAAGCCGAAGAAGCTGGCTCCCGTGGTGGATTTGATGGCCGCACTCAAGCAGAGCCTGGCGCAGATGGAAGGCAAGAAGAAACCTGCGGCCACGGCCAAGTCAGACGAGCCGGCGGCTGCGACTGGTGGAAAGTCTCGACGGGGACGATAGAAAGACGGGCTTCGGGCTTCGGCTTTCGGGCTTCTGCCGCCTGATTTTTGTTTCGCCACGTACGACGCCTCTGTCTACTGGCGTTCGGGCACAACCATGCAGCGTGTAATCTCACGGGCATCCAAGTTACTCCATCCAACTTGCCCCACCGTTCCGGCATCCCAGAACTAGGTGAGCGGTAGCCGAGGCTCGAAGCCTGACGGCCGAAGCCCGAGCCCACTGGCGTAGATGGTGGCCAGCCGTTAGAATGTTGGATTCCTCGCAGGTGTAGCCATAAATTTTCCTATTGGGGTGCTGATGAGTTTTCGACGTGTGGGCCGAATAGCGGCGACAGTGCTTACGGTTTGGTTGTGGACGAGTTGCGGGCAGGTATACCGGCCAGTGGTGATTCCTTGCTCGGCGGGCGGCGTACCCGGTTGCCCGGTGGAAACGCCTCCCACTCCTTCCAACTTCCACACGGTTTTTGGCGTGACCACCAATGTGCTCAACTATCCGGGATCGGCCATACAGATCGACGTTTCCGGGGACACGATTATCGGGGAGACTCCCAGCTACGATCCCTCGAAGCCCAATCTAGGCATTAATCCCACGCACTCTGCCATTCTCCCCAACGATTCCAGGGTGTTTGTCGCCAGTGCGGGCACCGTGCTCCCCGGCGGAAGCGACGTGGTTTCGTCCTTTACTCCGATGTTCCAATCGAGGATAGCGGTTGGGTTGGGTGCGGTGACTACGATCCCGGTGCCTAGCTTGTTGAACCAGACAGCGAGCATCACGGCGATCAGCGAAGCCGGCAATCTGGTTACGGTCACACTGAGCGCACCACTGAGCAATGTCGTGGTGGGATATGCGATCAACATCGCGGGCGTGGCCGTTCCGACGGGGTACGTCGGCCCCTGGTACAACGGCACTTTTCCGCTAACCTCGATTAACGGGACGACCATCCAGTATAAGAATCTGGCAATCAGCGGACTCGCGCCATCCTCCGGTGGAACCGCCTCGGTGCCTCCACAGCCTGTCTTCCTGAACACTACGCAGAACAATTTCATCTACGTGGCCAACTACAACTCGAATACGATTGCGGTGATCAATACGAATTCAAATCTGGTCACCAACAACGCGACGGTGGGAGTAAACCCGGTGAGTCTGGCCGAGATGCCGAACGGCCTCAAGATTTATGTGGCCAACCAGGGGAGCAACACGGTGAGCAGTGTGAATGCGGCCGATTTGTCGCTGAACACGGTCACCGGTTTCTCCGGAGTCGCGCCGGAGTGGGTGGTGGCGCGGGGCGATAGCCAGAAGATCTATGTGGTGACCGAGGGCGATGGACAATTGGTGACGATTGATACGGCTACGGACACGGTCACGAGCAGCCTTCCGGTTGGAGCCGGCGCAAACTTCATTTACCTTGATCCGAATCTGAACCGCCTGTATGTGCCGAATCCGGTGACCGGCTTGGTATATGTTTTTTCCGATACCGGAGGAGCCAACGACACGCCAATGCTGTTGACGACCATTCCGTTCACGTCAGGATCGGCTGCGTGTTCCACTGGGTGCACTCCGGTTTCGGTGACAGCTCTGCCCGATGGCAGCCGGTTTTATGTTGCCAGCTATCAGACGGAGATATCCTGTCCTGCGGGCAGTGGGGTATCGGGTCCATGCGTCATCCCTGGACTCACCGTGTTTGACGCCAACACTTTCACGGTGAAGTATCCCAGCGCGCCGACTCTGACTCTGCTGAGTTCCTCATTCCTGCCGAATCAATATGCCGTGCCGCCGGTCGCCGCCTGCGCCACGGCGCCCGGTACTTTGTATTCGCCGGGTACCACGGCTGCGCCCGGTACGGCGCGCTTCCGAGTGTTCACCACGGCCTCCTTGGATGGAAGCCGCGTCTATGTGAGCATGTGCGACGCCGGCGCCATCGCCGACATTATTACGACCGGCAACAATGCCAACAACTCAGGCGGGGGCGTTACAGCCGATACTGTGCTCACGGACCTGGTTGCGCCCCCGCAGGCGTGCACGCAACCCAGTTGCGCCGCCGCAACGATCACGGCGTTCTCGATTACGAACAATGTGGTCACATTTCAGGCGGCAAACACATTCCTGCCCGGACAAAGCGTTTCCATTTCCGGGTTGACGACTGGGACTTATCTCGACTCACTCACGTTGACGGTGCTGGCGACAGGGTTGTCGAGCACGCAATTCGAGTGCGCCTTCACTTTTTCCAATGTGGGCTTGACCACCGATTCCGGGACGGCCGTCCCGCTCGCGTTGCCGCAGACGCCGGTTTTCCTGCTGGCGGGACAGTGAACGTAGACGGACCGCCGAAGAGAACATCAGCCAGAAAATCTACGCCTTCACTGTTGCTTCTTCCCTGGCCGCGTAGTGGGAATCGACGTACTCATCGAGGATCGCGATGAACTCGGCCACGATGTGATCGCCCTTGAGCGTGGTGAACAGGCGTCCATCCACATAGACGGGGGCCTTGGGCTCCTCGAACGTTCCGGGCAGAGAGATGCCGATGTTGGCATGCTTCGACTCGCCAGGACCGTTGACCACACAGCCCATCACGGCCAGCTTCATTTCTTCGACGCCGATGTAGCGGCTTTTCCATGCAGGCATCTGTTCGCGCAAGTAGGTCTGAATCTGCTCGGCCATTTCCTGGAAGAAGGTGCTGGTGGTGCGTCCGCAACCGGGGCAGGCCGTGACCTGCGGCGTGAAGCTGCGAATGCCCATGGATTGCAGAATCTGCTGCGCGACGCGAACTTCTTCGGTGCGGTCGCCGCCGGGCGCCGGAGTTAGCGAGACGCGGATAGTGTCGCCGATGCCTTCCTGTAGAACCACGCCCATGGCGGCGCTAGAGGCGACTACGCCCTTGGCTCCCATGCCGGCTTCGGTGAGACCGAGGTGCAAGGGATAGTCGCAGCGGGCGGCGAGGGCGCGGTAAACGTCGATCAAATCCTGCACGCCGCTGACTTTTGCGCTCAGGATAATCTGATCGGCGCGCAGGCCGAACTTCTGTGCCAGAGCGGCGGAATCCAGCGCGCTCACCACCATGGCTTCCATGGTGACCTCACGGGCGTCTTTGGGCTCGGCGAGCATGGAGTTCTCGTCCATCATGCGGGTGAGCAGGGCCTGGTCGAGCGAGCCCCAGTTCACGCCGATGCGCACCGGCTTCTGATACTTCACCGCGACTTCAATCATGGTGCGGAAATTCGAGTCGCCGGTGCGTCCAATGCTGGCGTTGCCAGGATTGATGCGGTATTTGGCAAGATCGCGGGCGCACTCGGGATACTTGGTCAGCAGAAGGTGTCCGTTGTAGTGGAAGTCGCCGATGATGGGCACGCGCAGACCCTGCTTGTCGAGTTGCTCAACAATGTGAGGAACGGCGGCGGCAGCCTCTTCGTTGTTGACGGTGATGCGCACCAGTTCCGAGCCGGCGCGGGCGAGGGCGGCACACTGCTGGACGGTCGAGGGGATGTCGGCCGTGTCGGTGTTGGTCATCGACTGCACCACGATGGGTGCATCCGAGCCGACGCGAACGCCGCCGACGACGGCTGTGACGGTTTTTCTGCGGGGAATCGTAGCCATGGAAGCTCTATTTTAACATGTGGAAACAGGGTTCTAGGAGTTCGCAGGGTGGCATACTTGATTCGCTGCGGTGCACACCGCGCGGGTGTTGGGAAAGATCCCACACTGTGCGTTCAGTCATAGACACACCATCCGAAAGCGTGCTACTGTTTGCACAATTTGGATGGCAGTTGCATTTCCATCCATGAACCGCGCTCTGCCGCGCCCTGACCGCGGCGCACGATTGCGCGAATAGGGCCAGAGCGGCGCTGTCGCGCGCGTGCCTTGGTGAATGGACGCTGCAGACGTCGAATAGGAAGGTCTAAATGCTTTGCCCCTTCCCTCGTTCCTGGTTTCTTTGTTTCCTGGTTCTGTTCGCTGCTATCGCCAGCAGCCTCGCGCTCGCGCAATCCCAGCCCGCGGCCTGCATCACCCAGCCGATCGACGATCGCTTTCGCGTCACTCTTCAGGGCAACGTGCATCCGCTCGCCCAGCCTCGCTTTGACCAGGGCGCAGTTCCCGACTCTTTTCCGGCGGAGCGCATGTTTCTGCTGCTCCAGCGGTCGCCTGAACAAGAGTTTGCGCTCCGCGAATTCATTCACGATGCCCACACTTCCGGCAGCGCCAGCTATCACCAATGGCTGAAGCCGGAGCAGTTGGGCAGCCTCTACGGTCCGGCTGATTCCGATATCGCGGCAGTGACCGCGTGGCTGCAGGCGCATGGCTTTTCAGTTGCGCGCGTCACCAAGGGCAAGACCGCCATCGAATTCTCCGGCAACGCCGGACAACTCCGCGAAGCCTTCAATACTGAGATTCACACGTACCTCGTCAACGGGGTAGAGCACCATGCCAACAACCACGACCCGCAAATACCAGCCGCGCTCGCGTCTGTGGTCACCGGTATCAGTCCGATGAACGATTTCCCCCCGAAGTCGTATGTGGAATTTGTGGGGAAGGCAACATACGACCGCAGCACGCACCGGCTGGTCCCGCAGTGGACGTTTCCCAGCGGGAATGACCTGCTGAACCTTGGACCCGGTGATTTTGCACTGCAATACGATTTGAATCCTCTTTACACGGCGGGGATCACGGGGAGCGGCGTCACCATCGGCATCATCGGGGCTTCGAATGTGGATCCCACTGTGGTCGCCACGTATCGTTCGTTCTACGGACTTCCGGCGAGCCCGCTTAACGTCGTTATCGATGGCGAAGATCCGGGGCAGAACGGCGCCGTCGTGGAATCGTATTTAGATGTGGAGGTTTCCGGCGCGGTCGCCCCGGGGGCAACCGTCAATCTTTATACTTCGGCGGGTTCGTCGCTGCAAAACGGGCTTAACCTCGCGGCCCAGCGGGCGGTCGATGACGACGTGGCCACGGTCCTCAGCACAAGCTATGGCACCTGTGAGCAGGATTTAGGTTCGTCCGGCAATCAATTCTGGGCTGGTGTGTGGGAGCAAGCGACCGCACAGGGGCAGACGCCGTTTGTTTCGGCCGGCGACGGTGGCCCGGCGGGCTGCGATGACTTCGACGAAGAACAAGTGGCGCAGGATGGCATCGCGGTCAACGGAATTTCGTCAACTCCCTGGAACATTTCGGTGGGCGGCATAGATTTCTATTACACCAGCTACAACGGCACTTCCTCGGCACAACAGACGCAGCTGGCGACCTACTGGGACCTCACGCCTACAATATTTCCCACGACGTCTCTTCTTCAGCCGGTTCCGGAGCAGCCGTGGAACCGGCCCTTTGGACTGAACCTTTCTACAGGCGGCGTCTATAGTTCCAATATGTCGTCCATTGTCGCTGGCAGCGGCGGACCCAGCAGTTGCGCAACGGGAACGGAGGGTTCGAACGGCACCTATTCCTCCTGCACCGCGGGCTACGCCAAACCTTCGTGGCAGAGCGGAACCGGAGTGCCGACAGATGGCGTGCGCGACCTTCCGGATGTTTCGCTGTTTGCCGCGGCGGGCGAGAATGACACCTTGTATCCCTTTTGTGCGGCCACGGACGAGTGCATCATTTCGGACGGAGACCTGACCATCGGTGTGGTCGGCGGCACGTCGGCATCGTCGCCCGCGATGGCGGGGATCATGGCCCTCATCAATCAGAAGTACGGAGCCCAGGGCCAAGCGAACTACACTCTCTACCCGCTTGCCGCCCAGCATCCGTCGGCATTTCACGATGTCACGGTCGGCAGCAATATTGTGCCGTGCCAGCCGGACAGCCCAAATTGCACTCTGAGCACGGCCACGGACAACACGTCTGGTTTCTACACGCTCGGCTACTACGCGGGCACCGGCTACGATCTAGCCACCGGCCTGGGCAGTGTGGACGCCAATCTCCTTGTCAATGATTGGAACTCACTCACGTTTAAACCTACGACTACTACTTTCAGTCTCAGCTCCACGACCTTTACGCACGGCACTCCAGTCAACGTGAGTGTGGGTGTCGCCGGGAGCGGAGGCACACCATCGGGTGACGTTGCCTTGGTCAGCACTGCCAGTCCTGCATCGAACACAGGTCTGGGCGAGGTCACGCTCAAGAGTGGCGCTGTTTCTGCCACAGTCAATGACCTCCCTGGAGGCCAGTATCAAGTCACGGCCAGATACGGTAGTGGTGCAGTTTGAATTTCCACAGGCTTTGTCAATTTGGCAAACTGTGGGAAACTGTCGGTATGGCAAAAAAGAAGCGGATTCCCAAGGTAGGCGATCATGTTTCGGTTACAGGGCGCAAGGGCGCGTTTATTGTGTCCAGCGTCGATAGCTATTCTGAATCCGCCGAAATGAAACAGATTGGGCATGATCTGAGGTTAAGCACTATTCCTTGGCGCGACGTGACGTTTTTAGACGAATTGGACGAAAGCCAGAACGCGCTGCGGGTCGTCAGAGAAGCGACCGAAGATTAGTTGAACTGCTGGCCCACTTGGATATTCTTTCGCACGCCAAGGCTGGCAAAGACTTCATCAAACCTGCCTTTTAAGACCATTCGGGCGAATACTGAATAGGGATCATGTGCATCTCCCGCCTTGCGTAAGCTCTCAGAGATATACAGAATCACAATCTTGCGTTCTTTTGAAGAGGCTGCGTAGTAAATACGCAACCTCCCCTTTTTCACGCGAAAGATGTTGGACAGCGATCCCGATAGAGCATTTCCCACGTTGAATGGATCGTGCGGGATGATGTTATCGATGGCATCGTCCACCATTCTCATCAGCGTGAGTTTGGCGTTCGATGTGTCTCCGGCGTCTATGCACGACTGCGCATCATCGTGCAGTTTTCTATATATCGTCTCTGCTGTTGGCGTTAATACAACGCTGTAGTCTGGCATCAGGGGCAGTGCTAAAAATCACACTTTCTCCTTCGATTTTTTCTTCAGCGAAGCTCGGATTTCAGCAATGCTCTTGGTTCGTCCCGCTTCCATTTCACTGACGCCGGACATGATGCCTCCGACTTCGCTCTCATCGGTCAAGATGGCAATCGTATCCAGCACAGATATGAGTTGTTTCTGCATGCTTAAAAATTCTTCGTACTTTAGTAGGACGGCAAGCGGCTGGTCATTTTCCTGAATGACAAGCGTCTTGTCGATCTCCCTCAACTGCGTTGCATTCAGTGACCTCAGACGGCTGATTCCAACGTGTTGAACGTTGGGGTCGATGTACGGAATGCTTGTGGTGTGCATTAGTATTCTCCTCCCGAAAGGAGCAGCCCTTCATCGACGGAAACCTCAATCCTTGAGGGACGTTTGATGTAAAGGGCAAAGGGAAGTAGTGATCCTCCCAGATCAGTTCGTTGCAGTTTCATTACTGGCTTACCGCCAGTAATGAATCAAGCAACTGACAAGATATTAGCATTGAATTTCCACATGTCAAGCGAAAAATAATCCATATTAAGCCTATTTAATGCTTGCATTGTTGCCTAATATTTGCTATTATATTGCTTGTTTAGAGGCAGTCAACATGAATCGTCTGGCCACCGATAAGCGCACCGCCGTAATCGCCGCTCTCGTTGAAGGAACCTCCATCAATGCCACGTGCCGAATGACTGGAGTGGCGAAGCACACTGTCCTGAAGCTCCTAAAAGAGATCGGATGCGCCTGTGCTGCCTACCACAATGCCAATGTCCGCAATCTTCGCGTGCGCCGCGTACAGGCCGATGAAATTTGGAGCTTCGTGTACGGCAAGGATAAGAATCTCACGCTAGAGCAAGTCCAGAGTGGTCTGGGAAGCGTTTGGACATGGAAAGCGATTGACGCCGATACGAAGCTGGTCATCTCGTACACAATCGGGGATCGCGGAGCGGACACAGCGAAAACCTTCATGCAGGATGTTGCTTCGCGCATCAGCAATCGGATTCAGTTAACGACTGACGGCCATCGCGTCTACGCAGATGCCGTGGAAGATGCCTTTGGCGCGGATATTGACTATGCCATGCTGGTCAAGATTTACGGGGCGTCGAATGAGAATCCAGAATCGCGCTATAGCCCTGCAACGTGCATCGGATGCCGCACTGGAGTTCTTGCTGGAAGTCCCGATCCTGACCACATCTCAACCTCGTTTGTGGAGCGCAGCAATCTTTCGATGCGAATGGGGATGCGCCGCTTTACGCGCCTGACAAACGGATTCAGCAAGAAAGTGGAGAATCACGGACACATGGTTGCGCTCTACTTCATGCACTTCAATTTTTGCCGCGTCCACAAGACGCTCCGAGTCACCCCGGCTATGGAAGCGGGCCTGACTGACCACATCTGGACCATAGAGGAACTACTGGGAATCCGTTGATTATCTTTCTTCACGCGGAGGCTGTGGCAAGATCGGCAAGGGAGCGATTCCCACCTTGCCGATCCATTCGATTTGCGCTTGCCACAGGTTTACTAACGCCCCCCCGTCTCCGCATTGATCTACGGGCGGAGTGGGCCATTCAAAATTAACTGGCAATTGCGATTGCGGGTTTTGTCCATACATCACATACCTCCTTCAACGCGGCCTGCTCCTTCGTGCTCAGCGCCGGCTTCTCCTTGTGGGCTTTTTCTAAGACTTCAATTTGCTCAGGGCCCGCGAAATATATCTTACCATTCGCCTCTCACCTGCATCAACAGTTTCCCGAGATGATTCTCACCAACTCCCATGCAAACGCCCCAGAAATGATCGCCCCAGTCGTTGTCTTCGATCAACTCGGCATCGCCAGTTGCCAGCAATTGCCGCCTGAGATCGAGTTGCGTGAACTTCCGCCTGAGCAGCCCAAGCATCACGTCGAGCTTCACTTCCTCCCAATCCGGCCTCAGTTTAACGCGCCGTCCGCGACGCTTCGCCGCGCCGGGCGGGATTGACTCGGTGAACTCCGCGCGCACTGCGGGGTCGAGAGATTTCGCAGCTTGGTAGGCATGTTCTACCGAGGAGAAAGTAAGGCCGTCGCGTTTGATGAGGCAGGGATGGAAGTTCGAGAGGAAACGATAAGGGCCACGAAAGGATGTAATGGGGGGAGTCATCGGGTCAGCTCGACGAGTTCCGCGCACGTTTACAGGATTTCGGACTGGCTGACTGGATTCTCTTGGGCAAAGTAACTGAGGGCCCAAAACCAATGTTAGGCTTGTTTCTGCTCCTTTTCACCACTCACCCACGTCAATGGAGAAAGTGAAGGGAGGCGTCATATTTTCGCCGCCTGAATCATCGAATCGTCTGCGTTATAAATCTTCACGATTATTCACCTGACAAGTTCCGTTCCACTCGGCTGGCCCATCCGACCGACTACCAATGCCAGCATGTGTTCGAGATACCACACCGTGTTTTCGGGAAGATTCGAGAAGAGATCAACGGGCTCCATGGGTTCGCCGTGCGCCCTTATCAGTTCCTCCATCGGCACAGTTAGGCCGTACACCGCTACGTCATGCTCCGCTTCGCTAGGATCGCAGTTACAGGCAAAGCGCAGCACGAATCGGAAGGAACCTGATTCAACTGCAAGGCCCGTTTCTTCCCGCAGTTCGCGCACCGCTCCCTCAATCTCCGTCTCGCCGATTTCGACAAGGCCACCGGGGCCAGTCCACTTCCCCCTAAGCAAGGGGTTTCGATGCTCACGCGACTTCCGAAGGAGAAGCACGCTCTTTAAGCTACGGTCGAACGCAAAGGTCATCGTATATAGATGCCTCGGCTCAGTCTCGCTTCCCACTTTCAGCCTCCAAACTTGTCAGGTGAATAATCGTCATAATCACATGTCGTGCCCCGGAATAATGTCGATTGGTTCGTCTCCTGCTTTTTCCTCCACGCGAAACTGGCGATTCGGCACAAACCCAATCGGTTTCCCTCGCGGATCGGTTTTCAGAATGAAGGCGATTTTCTGCATCTCGTACAGAGATGGTTTAGTTTTGTCGCTGTACGCCGAGCACTCGGTCACGATTTCAAAGGGGACTTCTTCCTGGCCGTAGCCGTTTTTGAGTTCCGAACAGAGAACTTTCCGCTCGCTGACAGCGGCTCCTTGCAGGATGAGGGAGTAGGCGCAGGTACTGCAAAGAGACCGCTGGTGATCCTGC
>Ga0302326_10002392_pt1 | contig 45882 bp, 39 predicted proteins | sample Palsa_T0_3_FD_202264 | JGI IMG/M metagenome (GOLD analysis project Ga0302326, IMG submission 202264) | Peat permafrost microbial communities from Stordalen Mire near Abisko, Sweden - Palsa_T0_3 | ecosystem: Environmental > Terrestrial > Soil > Palsa > Peat permafrost | place: Sweden: Abisko... | reverse complement strand
GCCCCCACTCCAGCTCTCGCGTCTCGCTCGCGATGAGTGGCTGCGCGTCCGCGCGGGCGATCTGGCGCTCGCGCGGACGTGGCTGCTGCACGCGTTCGGGGTCGCACTCCTGCTGGCCGCGGTCGAGGCTTTCGCGCACCTCACCTGGTGGCGCTATCTTCTGCTCTTCGCCTGGCCCGGTTATTCGCTCGGCATGCTGCGCTCATTCGCAGAACACCGCTGGACGCCGCACGCGCCCGAACGCACGGCAATTATCGAGAGCCGCTTCCCGCTCGCTCTTCTCTTTCTCAACAATAATTTGCACCTCGTGCACCACTTGCGCCCCTCGTTGCCCTGGTACGACATTCCGCGCGCCTGGCGCGCGCAATCGGAGGCGCTCCTAGAGGTGAACGGCCGCTTCTTCTTTCGCGGCTACGGCGAGATTGCGCGGCGTTGGGCGCTGCGGCCGATCACCGTCCCCGTGCGCGGATCGAAGCAAGATTGAGCGACCGCGCGGCAAGGTGTGGCTTCGGCTACTTCGCCGCGTATGCGACGCACCAGCCGTCCGGTTCGATCGGGCCGGAGACGATGCTGCACGTACCGGGCTTGCCCATTGCCTTGCCGGCGGTGAAGAAACGGCAGTGCTTGCAATACTTGCCGTTCTTTGACTTCGGCACGTACTGCACGGCCGAGGGCGCTGTCTTAGCGTCGGCCTGCGTGGCGACGCCTACCACGGCCGCAGCCGCGAGCGGTAAACCGAGCAGATTGATGAGAACGGATTTGCGAGAACAACGATCGCTCATGTGATGAGTCCTTTGCGGGAGAGACGGCAGTAACTCTGTTCCCTAGTCGATTTGTCCCGCGAAACGCAAGGCTCGCTTTGCGGGAGCTCCGATGCCCGCTTCCTCATCCAAGACGGCGCCCCTACTGCACGGGGGCACACAGTAGAGGGGCGTAGACGCCGGTTTGCGCCGCGTTGCGCTAGGCCGGCTGCGAGCTTTCTAGCCGGCGTTTCGGAAGCGCGTCGCTCCTCGATGCCGTCTCTGTGCCGGATGCCAACAGCTCCGCAAGCTCGCACGCTTGCGTACGAATCTCCGGAATCGCCGTCGTTTCGATCAGCGTTCCATAGCGAACGGGACCGATTGCGAAGAGGCGCCCGGAGGGTCCTCCCGCCGAACCGATCAGTGCGCCGTTCGGGGCGATTTGAACTCCCACGCGCAGTGGCGAGGGCACCATCAAACCGCGTTCGAGCAAATGCCGAACGAGCGGGCTCGAAAGCTTCTCGAAGTCGTGCTCGGGTCCGCTGCAATTGATCACGCGCCCGACGCTCAGTGCGACCGGACGGCCGCCGCCGCGGGGCTGAATGCGAATGCACACCTCACGTTCGGTAGCGGCGATCTTCACGACACGTCCCGCGATCATGCGCAGGTCGCCGGCCGCTACCAGCGCCGTGAGGCGCTGCGCGACCTCCGGCGCCATGCGGTGGCGGTGCGCGTTCCAGTACGGCAAGGCGTGGACAAGAAAGCGTCGTTGCTCCGTGAACGTGAGTGACTGCCAAAGTGCGTTCGTCTGCGGGCGGAGGCCGTCGACCGCCTTGCGCCAATTGCCGTCCGTCGCTTCGGAGCGGCGAGCCGACGCTCGCACGGCGTCGAAAAGATCGCCGAGCGTTTCCGCTTCGGGACAGGCAGCGGGCGGCGTATCAAAAAGGCGATGTTCGTGGGGCAGCAGCCCGCGCCGCGAGACCATATGGACCGTCCCGCGTTGACCGTTGTGCCGTAACGCGAGCACGGCGTCGACCGCAGTCAGCCCCGTTCCGAGCACGAGCGTGTGCTCGTGCGGAGCGGAGATGGCGAGCGCTTCGGGATTCCAGGCGGAGTCGAAGAAGCGCTTCGAGCGGCCCGCCGCGACGTGCGGCCATGTTGCCGGCTCCGCGTTTCCCGATGCGATGACGAGGGCGTCGCCGACGAAGGTTTCGCCGTTCGAGAGCGTGACGTGCACGCCGTCACCGTCGATCCGTGCATCCGAAACGAGAGCTAGGACGTGCCGCCAGCGAGCCTTCGCGGCGGAAGCTGCTCGCGCCGCTACCGCGTTCAGATAGGCGCCGTAGATCGAACGCGGCACAAACGAGGCGCCGTCGTATTGCTCGTATCCGCCGTCGCGCAGCCAGCGGACGAAGTGGTCGGCGTCGCCGGAGTGCGCCGACATCTTTGCCGCGGGCACATTGAGGACGTGCCCCGGGCAGTCCGTCGAATACGCCGTCCCCGCACCGAGCCGTTCCCGCGGTTCCACGATCACGACGCGGGCGCGGCCGGCACGGCGCATGAACTCGGCGGCAAACAAGGTGCCGCTCGCGCCTCCCCCGGCAACGATAACCGTGAACTCGCGCCCGATCGATCCCATCACGTTACGGACCCCGAGCTTCGCTCTCGCGCTCGCGGCGCCTTGGCTCGCCTTGAGAGCGCGCCTTTCGTGGAGGAGGCCGGGTCTTGCAATCCGCATGCATTCGCGGGCGGGGCCTGGCAGTTTCGGCCCGGCAACTTGAAGGGAGCAACGTGTCTAAGCAAGCTCAATCCGGGCGGACCACCGTGCCGTCGATACGGGCGCGGAAGGGCGGCGAGAAGATCGTTTGCTTGACGGCGTACACGGCGCCCATGGCGGCGCTGCTCGATCCGCACGTCGATCTTCTGCTCGTCGGCGACTCGCTCGGCATGGTGATCCACGGGCTCCCAACGACCGTCGGCGTGACGCTCGAGATGATGATCATGCATGGCCAAGCGGTCATGCGCGGTTCCACGAAGGCACTGGTCGTCGTGGACATGCCCTTCGGCACGTATGAGGCTAGCCCGCAACAGGCGCACGAGTCGGCCGCCCGTATCATGCGCGAAACCGGTTGCCAGGCTGTCAAGGTGGAGGCCTGCGAGGGCATCGCTGAAACGATCGCTTTCCTCTCCAATCGCGGAATCCCGGTGATCGGACACGTTGGTTTGCGGCCGCAGGCTGCAAACGTGGAAGGTGGATTTCTCGCCAAGGGCCGCACCGTTGCGGAGCGCGAGCGGGTGCTGGCCGAAGCCCGCGCTGCTGATGAAGCGGGAGCCTTTGCTATCGTGGTCGAGGGTGTCGCTCGCGACCTGGCGGACGAAGTCACCGCCTCAGTCGGCGCGCCGACCATCGGTATCGGCGCTTCACCCGACTGTGACGGCCAAGTCCTCGTCACCGACGACATGCTCGGTCTCTTTGATTGGACGCCGAAGTTCGTGCGCCGCTACGGCGCGATGCGCGAACTCGTCTCGACCGCCGTTGCCGCCTACGCATCCGATGTGCGCAGCGGCGCTTTTCCCGGCAAGGCTGAACTCTACGCGCTCAAGACCGGCTAGCGTTCGGTGAGCGCCATCATCGCTTCGGCGTAGCGCGGGCCCGCTGTCTGCTCGGCGAGCGCGTCGAGCTCATGCATATCGGTAGCGTTGAGCTCGACGTCGAGCGCGCGGAGGTTTTCTTCCAGGTACTTCGCGCGCTTGGTTCCCGGAATGGGAACGAGGTCGTTGCCCTTCGCGAGCACCCAGGCGAGCGCAACCTGTGCGGCTGTCGCACCGTGCTTGGTCGCGATCTCGCGCACGCGATCGACAATTGCCGAATTACGGTCGGCGTTCGCCGTGGCAAAACGCGGGTCACGGCGGCGGTAATCATCCAGCGGGACCGCATCTGCGTTTGCAACGGCGCCGGTCAAGAAGCCGCGGCCGAGCGGGCTATAAGGAACCAGACCGACGCTGAGTTCGCGCAAGGCCGGCAGAATTTCGGCTTCGATTCCACGCTCCCAGAGCGAGTATTCGCTCTGCAGTGCGCTGATCGGGTGAACGGCATGCGCGCGGCGCAGCGTATCGACGCCGACTTCCGAAAGGCCGAGATAACGGACCTTACCCGCTTCGACGAGCTCCTTCATCGCCCCAACCGTTTCCTCGATCGGCACGCTCGGGTCGCGACGATGCTGGTAATAAAGATCGATGACGTCGATCCCCAGCCGCCGCAACGATTCGTCGGCAACGCGCTTGACGTTCTCGGGCGAACCGTCGACGGCACCAATCGGATTGCTGCGGTCGGCCCCGATCTTAAAGCCGAACTTGGTGGCCACCACGACGCCTTCGCGGCGCCCGCGCAGCGCTTTGCCTACGAGTTCCTCGTTCGTGTACGGCCCATATACTTCGGCGGTATCGAGCATCGTAACGCCCAGTTCGAGCGCGCGGTGAATTGTCGCAATAGCGTCGCCTTCGTCGGCTACCCCGTAAGCAAACGACATCCCCATGCAACCGAGGCCTAGTGCCCCGACGGTCAGACCTTGTGTCCCTAGCGTGCGTTTTTCCATGCATCCAGGATACCCGTTTGGGCGCGCCTTAACTAGTAGCTGATGTCATCGAGCGGCGATCACATCCCGTACCAAGCGTAAGAGTCCGCGAATGTCAAAGTTCGGCGGATCGATGGTGGCCCCGAAGCGTGCGATCACCAGATGCTGCGAGGGAATCACGACGATGCGTTGTCCGAAGTTGCCCGACGCGTAGAATCCGTCGACGGGCATGCCTGCTTCGACACGAGCTCGGGCGTCGTCGGACTTCCCGCCGTTGATCCAAAAGCCCGCGCCATAGGGACTATCGAGCGTTGGCCGAGTCGAATAGGCAACCCAGCCCCGTGGGAGGATCCGCTTTCCATCGGCGATACCGTCGTCGAGAAAGAGTTCGCCAAAGCGAGCCCAGTCGCGTCCCGAGGCATACATGCGCGTCGCGCCGATCGGCGTTCCGGCATCGTCGAATTCCATGGTAACGTGCTGCATGCCGACGGGGTCGAAGAGTTCGCGGTGAGCAAAGGCCAACACATCCGCAGCATGACCGCCGACCGCATCGCGTATGATGGCTGACGTAATAAGCGTATTGCCGCTGGTATACTCCCAGACTTGGCCGGGCTTCGCTTTGAGCCTGGCCTGTTCGGCGAACGCCGCCATGTCGTGTTCGCTAAACAGCATGCGCGAGACTGGGTCGTCGCCACTGTCGTTCTCGTCGAGATTCAAGCCGCTCGTCATCCGCATCAACTGGTCCGGAGTAATGACGTGGCGGGGATCTGCGGGAGAACTCCACGCGCTCACGGGTGCTGGGGCCTTCACGTTCAGCTTCCCTTCACGAACCAGAATGCCGACAAGGGCGTTGATGACTGATTTCGTGACGGAATAGCCGAGCAGCGGCGTATCCGGACCAATGCCGTGTGCGTAGCGCTCGGCAATGATCTTGCCGTCGCGCATGATGACGATTGCACGCACGCGGCGATATGGCGGTTGCGCAGGTTCGGCAAATGCTCGATCGAGCGCCTTGCGTAGTTGGGCATTGCCGGCCGTGATGGGTATTGCGGCCGGGATTTTGCGCGTGAAAGCTTCGGCATCGCCATTGGGATTGCTCTCTCCAAGCGTGCATCCAAAGCCCGGGTGATACGTAGCGACGCCGGCAAAGCGTCCCGCCCAAGTCGATACGACTTGGTGGCGCTGCTCGTCGACCGTATACTGCAGATTTTTGAGGAACGCGGCTTGGCCCTTCGGCTTAATTTCTTGGGCGAATACGCGGTTCGGGTCGAGCCCGCTAACGAAGATCTCGCCGCAAAGCGTTTGACTCGTCACGGCAGTTCCAATACTGAGTCCGCGATCGGGCCGAAAAAACCAGACGGCGCAGGCCGCGACGCCCAAGAGAACGACCGTGGTCACGAGCACCGCGCGTCGCATTTTCGGCATCGCGATTTCTCTCAGGGCGTCGCCGCGCTCACCGATCGTCTGCGGGCAGTCGCTCCGTCGTCAAGGAAGAACGACATCATCTCGTCGCTGGCGCGTGGACCGGCGGGGTAGGTGTACGAGCCGCGAAAGCTGCCGCCGCTCCAGGCGTGGCCCATCGCCGGGATACGCCACGCCTCGACGCGCACGCGTTTGCCGGGATCGCGCCAGCGCACGACTTCGGCGTCGGCGCGTTCCTCGAGCGTCGCACTCGCTTCGGGGATGTCGAGCAGCCGCAGAAACTGGCGCGCGAGCAAAGAGGCGTTGCCGGGATCGACGAGCCGATCGTTTGCCCCGCTCCAAATCGTCACGCGCAGCCGGCCGTAGTCGGGCAGGCGGCGCTGGTTGCGCGTGAGGAGCGGCACGATGTGCGCCTCGGTGACGTCGCCGTGCATGGCCGCCGCTGCCGAAGCGAGATCGTGGCTTGCGTGCAGGGCGACGCCCGCCATGATGCCGACGGCTGAGAAAATGTCGGGCGCTTGTTCCGCGAGGATTGCCGCCATCGCACCGCCTGCCGAGAGGCCGGCCACGTAGACGCGCCGCCGGTCGATCGGATGGCTTTCGCAGACCGCATTGACGAGCGCGATGATCTGGGCCGGTTCGCCGGCGTCGCGAAACTGATTGCCCTCGAGAAACCAGTTCCAGCAACGCTGCGGATTCGCACGGCGTGACTGCTCGGGATACAAGACGTACGCGCCGGCGACTTCCGCCACCGCATCGAAACGGGTGCCGGCCGCAAAATCGCTCGCGCTCTGCGTGCAGCCGTGCAGCGCGACGAGCAGCGGCGCCGGAGTGCCGGCCGGCCGTGACGCAGGGATGAAGAGGCGGTAGTCGATCTGTTTGCCCTGCGCCTATTTGACCAGCGGCAAAACGTCGCTCGGCGCGATGGGATACAAACCCAGCACGAAGGTTGCGATCGCACAGAAGGCGACGCCGAACCACGGCAACGCGCTCGCCGGTTTGAAGGGCCGCTGGATCGGCGCCCCAGTCGTGCGCGCGAACATCGTGCGCACGATCTTGAGATAGGCGTAAGCCGAGATGGCGGTCCCGACGATCAAGAGCACGCCTAGCCACACGAAGCCGGCGTCGACGGTGCTCGCGAGAATCAGAATCTTTCCGACGAAACCAGCCGTCGGCGGCAAGCCCGCAAGCGCAAGTAAGAAAAACGTCATCATCCAGGCAAGCACCGGCTGACGGTACGCGAGTCCGGCGTACGAACGCAGGTGCGAACCTTCGTCGCGGTCGCGCGACAGCAGCGCTATCACACCGAACGCGCCGAGATTCATGAAGGTGTATGCACCGAGATAAAAGATTGCATAGCGCAGGCCGAAGGTCGTCGTGCCCGCCAGGGCCGCAACGATGTAGCCCAGTTGCGCGATGCCGGAATAGGCGAGCAGCCGTTTGAGGTCCGTCTGTGCCAACGCTGCGACGTTGCCGACGATCATCGAGAGCGCTGCGACGATCCAAAGCGGAACGAGAATCTGATGCGCGGCGGGCGCCGGCAGGGCCGCATACGCGAACCGCGCCACGACGGCGAGCGTCCCGGCTTTGGTAACGACGCTCATGAACGCGGTCACGGGAAGCGGCGCACCTTCGTAGACGTCGGGCGTCCAGACGTGGAACGGAACCAAGCTCAGCTTGAAGCACAAGCCGATCAGGAACATACCGCAACCGAGATCGAAAAGCGGTACCGACCAAACGGGCCCGGCGAGCGCCGCGAGCGAGACGCTGCCCGTCGCTCCGAAGAGCAACGCCATGCCGTATAGCAAGAAACCGGTTGCGGTCGAGGAGAGTACGAGATATTTGAGAGCCGACTCGCGCGCGGATCCCCGCGGCCCGAGCCCGCACAAACAATAGAGCGCGAGCGAAAGCAGTTCGAGCCCAAGGAAAATCATCAGCAGGTTCGAGGCACCCGCCATCAGCATCGCGCCCGTCGCGCTCCACAGCATCAGCGCGATCGCCCCGCCGACCTGATCGTCGCGCCCGAGCGCGTAGGCCATCAAGAGCGAGAAGATCGCGCCCAGTACGACAATTTCTTCGAAGACGATCGCGAAACCGCCGTTGACGAAGGCACCGGCAAACGCGGCATACGGATGGCCCCACTCGCGCGCGGCCACGATGCCGGCCACGACGAGCACGAGCGTGCCGAGCGAAATCGCCGAAGCGCGCCGCACGTTGCGTGGCAGGATCAGATCGGCCAGCAAGACGACGAGTGCACCCGCGCCGACGACGAAGGCCGGAGCGAGCGGCGTCCAATCGGCACTCGTGTAGGGAATGACCAGCTGCGGGGTCACTTCGCCCCTCCCGCCGCCGTCGCTTCGCGGCACGCAAGCGCATCGACGGCATTCAAATCGGACGACGCCGAGGTCCCCTGCACGTAGGCGCGCACGCCGCCCACGGCGGGGCAGGCGATCCAGTGCGGTGCTTTGGCGACGACCCTGGCCGACGACGCTGCGACCGGCCCCGGATTGACGCCGAGCAACACGATCGCCGCCGCCAGCGGCACGAGTGCCGCCATCGCAACCGGCGAGAGATCTTCACGCTGCGGCAAGTCGGCAACTTCGGGACCCTGCATGGCGCCTTGGAAGAGCCGCAGCATATACGCCGCGGCCAACACGATCGGAACGAGCGCGACGATCGTCTGCCACACGTAACCCGCCGCGTAGACGCCGGTGAGAATCAAAATCTCGCCGGCAAAACCGCACAGACCCGGCAAACCGAGCGCCGCGAGCGCGACGATCGTCAGGCCGCCCGCTAGCCGCGGGTTGCGGGCACCAAGACCGCCCAGCCGCGAAAGCAAACGCGTATCTTCGCGTGTTTCCACCTCGCCGATCGCAAGGAACAGTCCCACGCTGAAAAGCCCGTGCGCGATGATGTAAACGACCGCTCCCCCGAGCGCAACCGGATTGAAGCTGAAGATCCCGAGCACGATCAGGCCGAGATGCGACAACGACGAATAGGCGACGACGCGCTTCATGTCGTCTTGAACGAGCGCCGCGAACGCCCCGTAGAGCAATCCGATCAGGCCAAGCGCGATCATGAGCGGCGCCACGGAGCGCATCGACGCGTAGAAGAGCGGTGCTCCGATCACGATGAAACCGTACAAGCCGGCTTTCGATTGCACCGCGCTAACGACGGCCGCCATCGGCGCGGGCAGGTCGGCGTACGTGTCGGGCATCCACGTATGCAACGGCCAGACCGGCGTCTTGATCAGAAACGCGAACGCGAAGCCCGCGAATATCCAGAGCGACCAGACCGGTGAAATGTTTGCAAGCGAAGCGGGCGACGCGCCGATCACGTCGGTCGTGCCTTGCACGACACCGTAGGCCGCGGTCGACAGCAACAGGGCAAGGCCGCCGCACAGATTGTAGATCAGATACTTCCAGGCCGTGCCCGACGTCTTCGTCGGCGACCAGGCGACGAGCACGAGGAAGACCGGGATCAGCATCAGATCCCAGAAGAGCGCAAAGAGCAGCAGGTCGCGCGCCACGAAGACGCCGGTCATCGCTCCGAGCAAGAGCAACATTTGCGCGACAAAATCGCGAGCGCGCGGGAGCCGCGTGACCATCAGCGCGCAGCCGGTCGAGAGGGTGAGCAGCAAGACGAGCCAATAGCTCGGTCCCAAACCGAGCCCGACGTGAAAGCTTGCCGTAAAGGGACGCTGCAGCCAGCGCACCGATTCATCCGGCGCACCGTACGATGCGAGCGCAGCCAGGAACGCGGCAAACGAAATGACGACGCCGGCCCACTTCGCCGCCGCCTCGGCCGAGCGCGGGAGCGCGTAAAGCAAGAGCCCGGCCACGATCGGCACGATGACGAGCGCGGCGATCACCGCGGGGCTCCGATCAATGCGTAGTAGACGATGAAGCAAGCCGCGCCGACGACGAGCGTCAACGCGTAGGCGCGCACCAGGCCGTTCTGCAAACCGCGCGCCAGCGCACCAAACAAGCCGGCCAGCCACGCGACATCCCGCACGCCGGCGTCGATCACGTGCGGATCGACGAAGCGCGAAATCGCTAAGCCGAGCGCTTGTGCCGGCCGGACGAACAGCGCGTTGATGACGTCGTCGAACCAGAACGCATGCCGCAGTGCCTGCGGCATCGCAATACCTTCGGCCCGTATCCGGTCGATGGCGCTTGTTTGAGCGCCTTGCGCGCCATAGCGGAGGTAGGCGATCACGATTCCGGCGGCTACGACGGCCATAACGATCCAGGTCGAAGCCAGTTCCGGAATCGGCAATGGCAGGCTTGCGACGTTCTCACTCGTTCCAAACTGCGTTCCGAAGTAGCGGGCCCACGGGCTCGTGGAGCCGCCGATGAAGAGATATCCGGCCGCAACGGTCGGCAACATCAGGATTGCGACGGGAACTTGCATGAGCCAAGCCGGCGCGTGCGCCACGTGCTCCTCGGCATGCGCGGCGTGCTCGCTTACGGGCATCCCAAGTTCCACCTCGGTCACCTCGCCCCGGTACGGACCGAAGAACACAAGAAAAATCATGCGGAACATGTAGTATGCGGTCACGCCTGCCGTCAGCACGCCGGCCAGGTACAACCACGGATGTCCGTGCTCGAGCGCGCCGTAGACGACCGCATCCTTTGAGTAGAATCCCGAGAAAAATGGAAAGCCGCAGATCGCGAGCGTGCCGAGCAGCATCGCCCAGTACGCGAACGGCATCCGGATACGCAGGCCGCCCATCTTCCGCACGTCTTGCTCGTCGTGGAGCGCGTGGATGATGATGCCGGCACCTAGAAACAGTTGCGCTTTGAAGAACGCGTGGGTGAAAAAGTGCAGTACGCCCGCTTGATAGGCGCCCACGCCCACGCCCATGACCATGTAGCCGATCTGCGACATTGTCGAATAAGCCAAGATCCGCTTGATATCCCATTGGCCGATGCCGAGCAGCGCGCCCAGCACCATCGTGAGGGCTCCCACGATGCCGGCCAACTCCTGCGATTGGGGAGACAGATTCCAAAGCGGCGCAAAGCGCGCGATCAGATAGACGCCCGCGGTCACCATGGTGGCGGCGTGAATGAGCGCGGACACTGGCGTCGGGCCTTCCATCGCATCGGGCAACCAGGTGTGCAACGGGACTTGCGCCGACTTCGCGGCTGCAGCGATGAAGAGTGCGAGGCAGATCGTGAAGAGCAGACTTGGTGAAAAGTCGTGCGCTTTGGCGAAGATGTCGCCGAACGCGATCGAGCCCGTCGCGGAGAACAGCGCGAAGACGGCAAACATCATGCCGACGTCGCCGACGACATTGATGACGAAGGCTTTGCGCGCGGCCGCTACGGCGCTCGGCTTATAGAACCAGAAGCCGATCAGGAAGTAGGAGGCGAGGCCGACCAGGCCCCAGCCGACCAGCAATCCGACGACGTTGTCGCTCAACACGAGCGTCAGCATCGCGAACACGAAAAAATTCATGTAGGCGAAGAAACGCGCGATCGCTTTGTCCGACCACATATAGCCGATCGCGTACACGTGGATGAGGCCGCCGACGCCCGTGATGATCAGCGTCCACAGCAGCGACAGCGGATCGAGCTCGAGCCCAAGATTAAAGCCGCGCGTCCAACTCACGAGCGGAACCTGCAACGGGTTGTCGGGCGACGTTCCGCCTACGAAAAGCACGAGCGTCAAGGCGAAAGATACGAGCACGAGCGCCGAAGCGACGATGCTGCCGCTGCGCCGCAGCTGCGGACCGAAGGTCCAGAGCACGATCGCTCCAAGCAGCGGCAAGAGCCACAGCAAGAGCAGCAAGGTCACCGACTGAGCGGACGGCGGCGTCATCCGCGCAAGCTCGCGACTTCGTCGACGTCGACGAACCTGGCCTTGCGAAAAGCGGCGACGACGATCGCAAGACCTATCGCTGCTTCAGCCGCAGCGACCGTGATCACGAGGAAGACGAAAATGTGGCCGGCATTGTTCACCCAAGCGCGCGAGAAGGCGACCAGCGCGAGGTTGGCGGCATTGAGCATCAGCTCGATCGACATCAGCACGATCAGCGGGTTGCGGCGCAGCACGACGCCGGCCACGCCGATGAAGAACACGAGCGCCGAAAGCGCGACGTAGTTGGCGATGTCGGCCACTATTTGCGGGCCTTCAAAATGGGCTCGCGGCGCGCGCCGCGGCGGCGCCGGCCGACCGGTTCGTGGTGCCCCTTCGTCTTCTGCGGTGGTGCGTCACCGGCGATGACGACGACGCCCACCACCGCAACCATCAGAATGAATGCCGTCACCTCGAAGGGCAGCAACTGCGTGGTAAATAACGCGACGCCGAAATCCCCGACGCTGCCGAAGACCGTTGCCGCGCCCGCATCCCCGAGCGTCGAGGTGGCCACGTGCGCCGGCATCGCCGCGGGCAAGAGCGGCGTGTGCAGAATGCCGAACGCGAGAAAGCCGAAGCCGACCAGCATCGTCAAGAACGCGGGCAGGGCGATCCGGGGCAACTTGTTGGGTCCTTCAGTAAACGGACCGATACCGCTCGTGAGCAAGGCGATGACGAAGACGAACAGCATCAGGATCGCGCCGCTGTAAACGAGGATCTGGATGACGCCCAAGAACTCGGCGTTGAGCCGGAAATAGAACGTCGCAAGCGCGATGAAATTCACCAGCAGCCCGACGACGCTGTAGACCGGGCTCTTCTGCGTGACCGTAAAGATCGCGCTTGCAATCAGGACGATCGCGAGCGCGTAAAACGCGATCACCCGGCCAGCCCCTTGCGCTGCGTCTTGAGAATTTCGCCGCGATGGGTCGTACCGTAGCCGGCCGTGATGTCGACCGTGCTCTTGGCTTCGATCACGCTGCCGAGATCTGCCGGAATACCGCCCGGACGCTCGTCCGGCGGCGTGCCGACGCCGGCCTCCGGCGGAACGAGCAATCGATCCTTGGCGTACACGAACGAGCCGCGCCGGTAATCGGCCATTTCGAAGTGCGGCGTCAGCACGATCGCATCGGTCGGGCATGCCTCTTCGCACATCCCGCAGAAGATGCAACGCAGTTCATCGATCTCGTAGCGCGCCGCGTAGCGCTCGCCGGGCGAGCGGCGGTCGTCCGGCGCGTTCTCCGCACCGATGACCGTGATCGCGTTGGCCGGGCAGGCGATCGCGCAAAGCTCGCAGCCGATGCAGCGCTCCTTGCCGTCGGCGTAGCGGCGCAACTCGTGCAATCCATGAAAGCGCGGCGCGTGCTGCTTCTTGATCGTCGGATACTGAATGGTCGGCTTCTTCTGAAACGCGAATTGCAGCGTCGTTGCAAAACCCTTCGCGAGCGCGACCACCCCTCCAAAAAATCCCATCTTCCGCTACCCCACGACCGCGACGATCGCTGCCGTCACCATTAGATTGAGGGTCGCGAGCGGCAGCAGCACCTTCCAACCGAAATTCATCAGACGGTCGTAGCGCAAACGCGGTAGTGTCGTGCGCAACCAGATGTACATGAAGATGAAGAGTCCGGCCTTGAGTACGAACCAGACGAGCCCCGGGATGAAGGCCAGGCCGAACACCGGATTCCAGCCGCCCAGGAAGAGCAGCGCCGCGATACACGACACGGTGATCATGTTCAGATATTCGGCGATGAAGAACAAGCCGAAGCGCAGCCCCGAGTACTCGGTGTGAAATCCGCCGACGAGCTCGGTTTCGGCTTCGACCAGATCGAAGGGAGCCCGATTGGTTTCCGCGACGGCCGTGATGATGTAGATCGCAAAGCCGACGAACTGCGGAATGATAAACCACACGTGCGTCTGCGCGTGCACGATGCCCGCCAGCGACGTCGTGCCCGCGATGATCAAGACGCCGATCACCGACATCGTCATCGAAAGTTCGTAGCTGACCATCTGCGCGGTCGAACGGATGCTGCCGAGCAGCGGATACTTCGAACCCGAAGCCCAGCCGGCCAGCGAAATGCCGTACACGCCGATCGAGGTGATCGCGAAGATGACGAGGATGCCCGCGTTGACGTCGCCGACACCCCAAATGCCGCCGCTCGTTTCCGAGAAGGGGATCACCGCGAACGCGCCCATCGCGCAGGCAAGCGAAATAAACGGCGCCAGCCGGTAGATCAGCGGATCGGCGCTTGCCGGCGTCAGGTCTTCTTTGAAGAGCATCTTGGCCGCGTCGGCGGCCGGCTGCAACAAGCCCCAAGGCCCGACGCGATTTGGCCCCGGGCGCAGCTGCATCCACGCCATGATCTTGCGTTCGAAGAGCATCGAGTACGCAAAGGTGGTGACGACCACGAAGAGCACGATCGCGCTCTTGACCAGCACGACCAGCCACCACGGTGGGGCGTTCAAAATGTCGTTCACGCTGCGCCTCGCGCCGCGGCGGCAGCGAGGACGTTCGTAATGTGCACCGGCTCGCCTTCGGCAAAGGCGTTGGCCGGCGCCTCCGGCAGACCATCGGTGACGACGACGACGCCCTCGACGGCATCACCGTCGATCGTTGCGATGAGACCGGAAAGCGTCCGCTCGCCGCTCGCGAGATCGACTTGGTCGCCTGCATTGATGCCTGCGATCGCGGCGGTCTGCGGCGCGAAGGTCGCACGCGCTTGCGCACGCAATTCGCCGACGCGCTCGTCGAAGCGAACGGTGCCGCCGCCGCTGAAGATGTCGGCGGCGATTGCGATGCGCAGCGCACCCGCTGCGCCGTCCGCGGCCCGTGCACTGCCCGCTGCACGGGGCGCGCTCGCGCTCGCCGGTAGCGGCCCGCGCGCTGCTTCGCGCAACTCGTCCGGCGTGGGAATTGCGACCTGCAGTTCGGCTGCCAGCGCAACGAGCATGTCGCCGTCCGTCAACGGGCCCTCCGGTGCTCCATGCCCGGCTTGCACCGCCAGCACGTCGCCGGCTAAGCCGTACACATGACCGCTCTTTTCAAACGAACCGCGCGCCGGTAACACGAGATCGGCGAGCGAGGCCGTCTCCGTCAAGAAGAGCTCGCTGACCACCACGAACGGCGTCCCCTCGAGAGCTTCGCGCACGGCCGCCGCCCCGAGCGGGTGATGCAACACCGGGTTGACGCCGAACAGCGCGAGCGTTTTGATCTTGCCCTCGCGAGCGGCGCTCAGCATACCGAAGGAATCGAGTCCGCCGTTGCGGGGAAACATGCCGAGCGCCTCGGCGCCGCGCGCGTTGCTTTGCTCGCCCGGAACGAAGCTCGAGACCTGCGCGCCCTTGGCAGCGAGTGCATCGATCAGTTCGGCCGCTTCGGCGCCCGTCGCGAGATCGATACCGTCCCAAACAAACGCGACCCGTTCGACCGAGTCGAGCAGCGGAGCGAGAGCGGCGATGCCGGCGACGTTGAGCGCCGGGACCGACGAGCCGCTGCCGTGCAAGCCGACCGTGACGTAGCGCGCGCCGTGCTGCAGCACGGCTTTACGAATGCGCAAATCCATGACCGGCGCCGTCTGCGAGGGTGGCCGCCCGAGCGCGACGATCAATTGCGCGCTCTCGAGGTCGGCGTACGTTCCGCCGCGTGCGCCGGGCGACGCCTGCGCTTGCCGTCCGGCACGCCAATCGAGATTCTCGACGCCGAGCGCGCGCATAAGATGAGCCAGCAGCGCGATCTCCTCATTGAGCAAACGGCCGCCGCCGAGCACGCCGATCGCTGCGGGACCGGCGCTCGCAAGCGCGTCACGCACGTTCTTTGCCCACAGCTCGATCGCATCGTCCCAGCCGATCTGAGTAAAGCCGTCACCGTGCCGCAACAGCGGCATCGTGATGCGGCGAGGATCGTGGTAGAACTCGATGTTGTAACGGCCACGATCGCACAGCCAACCGGCCGAGATCGCATCATCGGCCGGTACGGACATCGTGCGCTGAATCTCGCCGTAGCGCTCGTCGATGTTGAGCTGGCAGCCGACGCTGCACTGCGTGCAGGTCGTCTGCGTGCGGTTGTTGTCCCACGGACGCGAGCGAAAGCGGTAGGTCTTCGAGGTGAGCGCTCCGACCGGGCACAGCTCGGTGACGTTGCCCGAGAAATCCGAGCGATATGGTTCGCCGCTCGCGGTAGCGATCACGTCGCGCTGCCCACGATCCTTGACCACGAGCGACCGTTCGTTCGTGATGATCTCATCGAAGCGCGTACAGCGCTGGCAGACGATGCAGCGCTCGTCGTCGAGCACGATCGTGGGGCCGAGATCGATCGCTTTCGGCTTCTTCGATTTTGGATCCGCGAGGCGCGAGGAGCTTTGCCCGTAGGCCATTGAGAAGTCTTGCAAATCGCACTCGCCGCCCTTATCGCAAATCGGACAGTCGAGCGGATGATTGAGCAGCAGAAACTCCATGACCGCGCGCCGACCGTCGTCGACTTTGGGTCCGTAGGTGTGGACGACCATACCCTCGGTCGCCGCCGTGTTACACGCGATCTGCAGCTTCGGAGTTTTCTCGACGTCGACGAGACAAATGCGGCAGAGGCCGGCGGGCCCGAGCTTGGGGTGATAGCAGTACACCGGAATGTCGGTGCGAATCGTCTTGGCGGCCTCGACGAGCAACGTGCCGTCGGGTACCGTAACCTGCGTCCCGTCGATCGTGAGCGTGACCTCTTTGGCCACGCTTATGGGTTCTCCGCAGGCGTCTCTTCGGGCCCCTTCTGCTTCTTCGAGCCGCGCACGCTGCGCACGCCGAAGATGACCGCGATCACGACGACGATGACGCCGAGGATGAGCCACGGGCTGATGCGGGATTTGGTTGCTTGGGCCTCGATCGGGGTTTCCTCGATCACGACCGAGATATCATCGGACAGCGACATCAGGCCGGCACCGCCGTGCGCACGTAGGAGCGGAACTGCGCTTCGAAGCGCTTGACGACCGAAGCTAAAAACGGCTCGATCGAATCACCGAGCGGGCAAAGATTGATGCCGGTCAGTTGGTGCGATACCGAGACCAGCATATCGATGTCCGAATCGAGGCCGCCGCCGCTCAGTATCCGGTTCAGCGTGACTTCCAACCAATGTCCCCCTTCACGGCATGGCGTGCACTGCCCGCACGATTCGTGCGCGTAGAAACGCACGAGTGCGAGTGCCGCTTCAACAAAATTTGTCGTATCGTCGAAAAAGACGACTGCGCCCGAACCGAGCATCGTTCCATTTTGCGCCATCGTATCGAAATCGTACCCGAGGTCGAGGTGCTCTTCGAACAGGCAAGCGGACGACCCGCCTCCCGGCTGAATTGCAACAATTTTCCGTCCAGCTCGCGGTCCGCCGGCAATTTCCAACAACTCGCGTAGCGGCGTCCCAAGGGGGACTTCGTAGTTCCCCGGTTTGTTGACGTGGCCGCTGACGGAGACGATCTTGTAACCCGGCGACCTCGGCGGACCAACGGCAGCAAACCACTCCGGTCCGTTCCTGAGAATGGCCGGCAAGGTGGCCAGCGTTTCGACATTGTTGACGACCGTCGGTTCGCCGTAGAGACCTTTCACCGCCGGGAAGGGAGGCTTCAGACGTGGCTCGCCCCGCCGCCCCTCGAGCGAATTGAGCAACGCCGTCTCCTCGCCGCAGATATACGCGCCCGCGCCACGGTGTACGGTTACTTCGATCCCATACTCGGTACCAAACAACTTCTGCCCGACGAATCCGGCGGCGCGCGCCTCGTCCAGTGCCTTCATGAAAATCTCGTACCCGCGCAAGAACTCGCCGCGAATGTAGATGAACGCGTGATTCGACCCGATCGCATAGGACCCGATCAACATGCCCTCGAGCACCAAGTGCGGCACTTCCTCGAGCAGCATGTGGTCCTTGAACGTTCCCGGCTCCGCCTCGTCCGAATTGCAAACCATATAGCGTGGCCGCCCATTGTTCGGAAGGAACGACCACTTCCGGCCCGTCGGAAAGCCGGCCCCGCCGCGGCCGCGCAGCCCGCTCTTCGAAACGATATCGACGATGGCCGGCCGCTCGAGTTCGGTGACGGCACGTTTCCACTGCTCGTAGCCGCCACGCGCGCGGTACACCTCGATATCGCGCAAGTCGGCATCGCCGATTCCTTCGGTCAGAACTTTCACAACCGGCATACGTTAGTGCTCGCTATTCGTAGCGGGAGCCGCAATGCGGGCCGAGCCGTCGGCGACCAAACGTTCGCGGGACGGGCGCTCTTCGAACGGGCGCGGCTCGCGGCCGAGACGCTCGATCATGCTGACGCCGGTCGCATCGCCCATACCACCCGGGTCGTTCGGATCCGAAACGCCGCGCGCACCCGGAGACTTCCCGCGCACGTCTTGGCTGATTTGCCAATCCGGGCCGGGCTTTGCGTTTTGCGGCAGCGGTGCGACTTCGTACGTCCCATCGCGCATCGCCTGCAGCATCGCGTCGACCTTCTCCTTTGTCAGATCGTACACGAACTCGAGATTGACTTGCATGCACGGCGCCCGATCGCAAGCCGCCAGACATTCGGCCTCCTCGTAGGAGAAGAGACCATCGCCGGTCGTCTGCAGATGCCCAACCCCGAGTTGCTCGCGAAAATGCGTCATGATCTCGCCTGCGCCGTTCATCACGCACGACAAGTTCCGGCAAGGATGTAACATGTAACGCCCGACCGGCCGCCGGTGAAACAACGTATAGAACGAAGCCGTCGATTCGACGACCGACAAGGGCTCGCCGACCCACTCGCCCGTCTGAGCCATCGCTTCGGGCGAAACCCAGCCTTCGACGTTCTGAAAGGCATGCAAGATCGGCAAGAGCGCGCTGCGCGCATTGCCCTCCGGATACGAGGCAATCAGACGCCGGGCTTCCGGTTCGACCGCCCGCACGACGGTCGCAAAATCGCGCTGCGCCGTCGTCATCGATCGACCTCGCCGAAGACGGGATCGAGCGAACCGATCATCACGACGATGTCGGCGATCAGGTTTCCCGGTGCGAGCAACTTCATCGATTGCAGGTTGTACATCGACGGCGGTCGCGTGCGAACGCGCCAGGGCCGGTTGTTGCCGTTCGAAACGAGGTAGTAGCCGAGTTCGCCGCGCGGCCCTTCGATCGATTGATAGACGTCGCCCGGTGGAACGCGAAACGATTCGCTGACGATCTTGAAGTGGTGAATCAGCGCCTCCATCGAAAGCGCGATTGTCTCTTTGGCAGGCGCGGAGATCTTGGGGTCGTCGATCGTGATCGGTCCGGGCGTGTCAAGTTCCTTACGCACTTGTTCGATGATGCGCATCGATTCGTCCATCTCGGCCAGCCGCACGAGGAAGCGCGCGTAGGCGTCGCCGTCGGTGCGCGTGGGAACGTCGAAGGTGTACTTCTCATAGCCGCTGTACGGAAAGGCTTTGCGGACATCGTACTCGACGCCGCTTGCGCGCAACGCCGGGCCGGTCAGACCCCAGGCGACGGCGTCCGCGCCGCTGATGATGCCGACGTCGATCATGCGGTCGCGCAGGATCGGATTGTTTTGCAGCAGCGTGCGCAGTTCGTGCATGCGCTTGGGAAATTTCGCGATCAGCGCATCGAGCCGCGGCAGGAAGCCGTCGGGAAGGTCGCCGTTCAGGCCGCCGACGCGAAAGTAGTTCGGGTGCATGCGGGCGCCGCCGGCGTCCTCTTGGAGATTGAGGATGTCCTCGCGGATGTCGAACGCGTAGAAGAACGTCGAAATCGCGCCGAGGTCGATGCCGCCGGTTCCGAGCCAAACGCAGTGCGACGCGATCCGGGTGAGTTCGGCGAAGAGCACGCGGATCTGTTGCGCGCGCACGGGAATTTCGCTCGTTATGCCGAGGAGTTTTTCGACGGCCAGGACGTAGCAGAGCGCGTTGCCGAGCGGGGAGAGATAGTCCATGCGCTCGATGACGGTCTGGGCTTGCGTCCAGAACAGATTCTCGGCGGACTTTTCGATACCAGTGTGCAGGTAGCCGATCTCCATTTCGGCTTCCTCGACGATCTCGCCCGAAATCTTGATGACGACTTGCAGCACGCCGTGCGTCGAGGGATGTTGCGGACCCATCGAAAGTGTCATCGCGTTCGGTGACGTTTGAATGACGTCCATCGTCGTCAAGCCGCCGGTCGGCGGCGCAATTGGTCCGTCGGCGACGCTCACTTCGTCTCTCCGTCAACGATTTGGCCGCGGGCGCGAGCGATCTGTTTCTGCAGCGCCGCCGCCACCTTACCCGAAGGCGGTGTGCCGGCCGGCACGTTGCTTTTATTCGCGAAGGCGGGGCGCGGCGTTGCCTCGCGGGCGGGGCCGCGCAACGGGTAATCTTTGCGCAGCGGATGTCCCACCCAATCGTGCGGCATTTGAATCCGTCTCATGGCGGGGTGACCGGTGAAGGTGATTCCGAACAGATCGAAGACCTCACGTTCGGCCCAGTCGGCCGACGGCCAGAGGTTGGTCGCAGTCGGCAGCGCGGGATCGTCTTCCGGAACGCCGACCAGGACGCGCACCCGGCGCGGCGTCGCGACTTCGGCGACCGTGGCGGCTTTTATCGGGAGAGCCAGCAGATGGTAGACGACGTCGAAGCGCGGCTCGCGGCCGAGGTAATCGACGCCGCCGATGTCGAGCAGCATCGTACAACCCTCGGCGCGTAGCGCAGCGAGCTTGACGTGAAGGTCAGCACGCTCGACCCGAAAGATTTCGGCGTCGCTGATGTCGGGGCGAACGGCGGTCGGGTCGACGGCGACTCCGGCGATCGAAGGGGATTGAGAACTCGGCATATCGTGCGTCAGGCCTTCGCAAAAACTCCGCCGCGGCCACCCTGGCGGATCTGCTGCTGAATGAGGTTGACGGCGTAAAGCAGTCCGTCCGGCGTCGGTGGGCATCCCGGAACGTACACGTCGACCGGAACGATCGTGTCGACTCCTTGCACGATCGCGTAGTTGTCGAACACGCCGCCCGAGCTCGCGCAGGCGCCCATCGAGATCACCCATTTCGGATCGGCCATCTGATCGTACAGGCGTTTGATGATCGGACCCATCTTCTGCGCGACCCGGCCGGAGACGATCATCAGGTCGGCTTGACGGGGCGATGCGCGAAAGACTTCCGAACCGAAGCGCGCGATGTCGTACGTCGAATTGGTAACGCTCATCATCTCGATCGCGCAACAGGCCAGGCCCATCGTAAGCGGCCAGACCGACGAACTCTGAGCCCAGCGCGCGACGTCGTCAATTTTTCCGAGCATGAACTGGCCGGGCATCATCTCCATACAAAGCCTCCCTTGCGCCAGACGTACGCGTACCCGATGCCGAGGACGATCACGAATGCGACCATCTCGAGCAAACCGTAAACGCGCAGCGCCCGCATCTCAACGGCCCAGGGGTAAAACGAGGCCGCTTCGACGTCGAAGATCACAAAGAGCATCGCGACCAGATAAAAGCGCACGGGGTGGCGTCCGGTCACGTCGGAAGTCGGCTCGACGCCGCATTCGTACGCTTCGGACTTCGTTGCGTTGGGGTGGCGGCGAGCCAGCAATCCCGGCACCGCGCAGAATGCCGCGGCGGCGATGACCGCGACCGCGAGGAAAATGGCAACAGGGGCGTAGGGGGTCATGCCTTGGTGAAGTTTGGCGAGGGGCGGGGCGGTCCTCCGCCGTGCCGAAACGAGCGTGTCATTATGGAGCACAGAGTGGATTTCACGTCCCGAGGGTACTTCGTCGCCGGCCTCGGCACCCTCGCCCTCCTGACGCTGATCGGCGGGTGCGATCCGAACCAGATCGGCTTACAAGACTACGGCACGATCGTCGGACGCGTCGCCGATCAGGACGGCAAGCCGATCCAAGGTGCGCTCGTTCGCTCGACGGGGACGACCTACACCTTTACGACCGACAAGACCGGAGCGTTCGCGATTCAAAAGGTCGCCGTCGGCCAGCAAACCGTTACCGCCTACGGACCCGGCTACGCGGGAAATGCAACCACGGACGTCATCGTGACGAAAGATCAGACAGTTCAAGCAGGCGACCTGCACCTCCAGGCGATCAGCGCGCCCTCGACGTAGGCTTTGCCGCTGTTAAGCGCGCTTGCGATTCTCGCGGGATGCGCGCTCGTCGCGATCAACCTGTTCGACGTCTTTCAGGCGGTCATCTTACCGCGCGAGTCCGATCCGCGCCTTCGGGTGAGCGCCATCGCAACGCGCGCAGTGTGGCCGGTCTATTCGCGCCTGTCGCTGCGCATCAGCGATACCGAGCGGCGCGAGAATTTCCTCGGCACCTATGCTCCGATCGCGCTGATCGGATTTCTGCTCATGTGGGCGGCGGGCTTGATCCTCGGCTACGGGCTCATCTTCTACGGACTGCGCTTCCAGCTGCATCCCGTCCCAAGCTTCGGCGACGCGCTGTACTTCGCCGGCGTCTCCTTCTTGACGATCGGCTACGGCGATTTCGTGCCGGTCGGCTGGGCTGCGCGGGTGGTGAGTCTGTTCGCCGGCGCGACCGGCTTCTCGATCGTCGCCATCGTAACGGCGTTCTTGTTTGCCGTCTTCGGTTCGTTCGCAGCTCGCGAGAATTTCGTTGTAACCTTCGGAACCCGGGCGGGCGCCCCGCCGTCGGGCGTGACGTTGCTCGAAACCTACGCAAAGCTCGGCATCTTCGATGATCTCGACGAAATTTTTGAAGCCGGGCTCGATTGGTCGGCGGCCGTCCTCGAAAGCCACATGTCGTATCCGGTGCTCGCCTATTTTCGCTCGTCGCACGACTACGAATCGTGGGTGGGAGCCCTCGGCGCGCTCTTGGACGCGGCAACCCTGAAGCTGACGGTCATCAAAGACGGCCCGCCCGGTCACGCCAAATTGTGCTACGGCGCAGCCCGCCACCTCGTCAACGACCTGGCCAACTATTTCGGTCTCAGCCAAGAAGGCGATGCCGGCGTCGAACGAGCGGAATTCGATGTGGCCTATGCGCGCTTTGTCAAAGCGAAATTGACGCTGGAAGAACCCGATGCCGCATGGGAGCAATTTGCTGCTCTGCGAGCGTCCTATGCGGCCACCTTGAACGCCATGGCACGGCACTTCCACATTCCGCCGGCACAGTGGGTCGGCGATCGCTCGTTCCTGCGTGCGGCCCCGCACGCGTCATCCGTTCGGCGCAACGGTTCGCAAAAGCCCGACGTTGAAGTCGCGGGGAAGACGTAGTCGAAGCTCTCGCTACTTGAGGGCGAGGTGGACCGGCGCGCGCAGGCGCCCTTTCAAAAAGCGCTCCGCATCTTCAACCGGAACGCCGAAACCAATCGCCTTTTCGTCGTCGAAGCGCGACTCGGCGAGTGCAATCACGACGCCCGTGTGCGCATCGAAGACGGGGCCGCCACTTTCGCCCGGAATGATCGGCAAGTCGAGCTCCAGTGCGTCTTTGCGAATGCTCGAAACGCGTCCCGCGAAGACGGAGGTGCGCGTTCCGAGGTTTTCGTCTTCGAACGCGTCGGGAATCGGATAGCCGGCGACCCCGATTTCCGTTCCCGGATCGACGTTCGAGGAGGCAGCGAGGGTCGCTACCGGGCGGTTCGGCGTAGCGATTTGCACGAGCGCCAGATCTTCTTTTTCGTCCGAAGCAATCACGTGCGCGGGAACCGAGCGGCGGTCGTCAAGCGTCGCGCGCAGATCGCGCGCGTCGACGATCACGTGCTGCACCGTGAGGATCTGCGTTCCCCACGGGCCGCTCGCGATCACGACGCCGCTGCCATAGGCATCGTCGAATTCACCCTTGCGCTTCTTGTCGTCCGTGGGAATCTTCATCGTGAAGAGAACGACCGCCGGTTTGATGGCGCGAAAGCTGCGCACGAATGGATCGCCGTCAAGCGCCGGCGCCTTCGCCGCACAGCCCGCCACAAAAAGGACCGCGAGCAGCGCGGCCGTGTGCTTCACGTCGCGGCCACGGCCTCGTCGAGCCGCGCAACGATCGCGGCCCGCAGCAGGTCGAGTCCGGTACCCGTGCGAGCGCTGATTGCAATCGCGTCGGGCGGCGGGGCCGGTGCATTCGGCCCGGCTGAGTCGATCTTGTTGAAAACGATCAGGGTCGGCTTCCCGTCGAGTTCGAGCTCCCGCAGAATCTGCTCGACGCTTTCGCGCTGGCGGGGCCAATCGGGATTCGAGGCGTCCAGCACGTGGACGAGCACGTCGGCCCCGGCCAACTCTTCGAGGGTCGCGCGGAACGCCGCAACCAGTTCCTTTGGAAGTTCGGTGATGAAGCCGACCGTATCCGCCAGACGCGCAAAGCGGCTCGGCCCAAGATAAACGCGGCGCAGGGTCGGGTCGAGCGTTGCGAAGGGCTGGTCGGCCACGAACGCGCCGTCGGCGGTCGCATGCGCGAGCCGATTGAGCAACGACGACTTGCCAACGTTCGTGTAGCCAACCAGGGCGACCAGGGAATCCGAGCGCCCGGGAGCACGCCGTGTCTCGCGTGCGCGCCGCACGTCCTCCAGCTGTGCGCGCAGCACGGACACGCGGTCCTGAATTTTCCGCCGGTCGACCTCGAGCTTCGTCTCGCCGGGCCCGCGCGTGCCGACGCCGCCGCCGAGCCGCGAAAGCGAGGCGTCGCCGCCGATCAAATTCGATTGCCGGTAGCGAAGCTGCGCGAGCTCGACCTGCAGTTTGCCTTCGCGGCTGCGCGCGCGCTGCGCGAAGATATCGAGGATGACCATCGTGCGATCGACGATCGGAAGGGGAATGATCTTCTCGAGATTGTTGCGCTGGCGCGGGCGCAAATCGTTGAACACGAAGATCTTGGTCGCACCCAGTTCTTCGGCCAGAGCCGCAATCTCGCGCGCCTTACCGCTGCCGACGAGCGTCGCCGGATCGACCCGGTCGAGCCGCTGCACGACGCGGCTCGTTAGTTTCGCGCCGGCGGCATCGATCAGCGCCTCGAATTCGGCTAGCTCCGGCTCGAGCGGACGCTTTGGATCGTGCAAGTCAACCGCGACCACGAGCGCTCGCTCTGCCGCGGGAGCGGTGACGACGCTAGCGGCGCGCGGCACGAGAACCCGAGACGGCGACAAAAATAGCCATTCGCGCAAATCTTCGCGTTGCGCGCCGACGGGCCTCGCGATGCGAGCGTGCGAGGGGCAGCCAAAGCGCTCCCGGAACCCCCGGCGTCGATGAGACGTTCGGCAATCGCATTTTCAGCCTGCTTGGCAATTTTCGCACTCACCGGAACCCATGCCGCCGCGGACGGCGACGACCCGGTCCCCTACGCAACCTTCGTGAAGGACGCGACCGCGGATCACGGGCTCTTCACCCTTTGGCATAAAGACGGCAAGCTCTACATTGAACTCGCGGGCGGCCAATTGGACCACGATTTCGTGCAGACGATCGTGCCCGCTACCGGCCTTGGTGGTCGCGGCATCGTGTGGGGTAACACCGATCACTTACCGGCGGAACTCGTGCGCTTCGAGCGCGCCGGAAATCAAGTCGCAATCGTCTGGCCAAGCCCATATTTCGTTGCACCGCATGCGCCGGCCGCCGCGCGGGCCATCGATCGCTCGTTCGCGCGTTCGATCGTGGGCCTCGCCCGCATCGCGGCCGTCGACGACAAAGCCGGTACGGTCGTGATCGATGCCTCGCCGTTTCTCGACGACCAGCTCAACCTCAAGGCCGTGTTGCAGCAGAACTTGGAGCAGACCGATAACGGCAAGCCTCTGCAGCCGTACACGCTCGAACGCGAGCGCTCCTATTTCGGCAGCGCGAAATCGTTTCCGAACAACATCTTCCTCGACGCCGTCCAGTCGTGGACATCCGAGGATCAGCGGATTGCGGACGTCGCGGCCGATCCGCGTCACGTCCAGATGCACGTCGCTTACAACATCGCCGAACCGCCGGGCGATGCCGACTACCAGCCGCGCTACGCCGACGACCGCATCGGCATCTACGACGACATCTACCTGCAGTACGACAACGACGAGGTTGTAACGCGTAACCTGCGCTATGTCGTGCGCTGGAATCTCCAGCCCTCGGACCCAAGCCTTCCGGTATCGCCCGCGAAGCACCCGATGGTCTTCTACCTGAGCAACACGATTCCGGAGAAGTACCGGCCGGCGATCAGGCGGGCCGTGCTCGCGTGGAACGATGCGTTCCTGAAGATCGGGATCAGCGATGCGCTGCAGGTGCGCGATCAGCCCGACGATCCGAACTGGGACCCCGACGACATCCGCTACAACGTCCTGCGCTGGATAACGGAGTACCAAGCGAGTTTCGGGGCCGACTCGCAGACCTTGTACGATCCACGTACGGGTCAAGAATTTCGCACCGGTATTCTGATCTCGGCAGACGTCCCGCTCTACGCCGAACGTGAGTGGAAGTACCAAGTCGATCCGGTCCGTTACGGCCGCACGACAGACCCGATGCCGCAGAAATTCATGGACGACGTCTGGTTGAGCACGATCTTACACGAGACCGGCCACAATCTCGGCATGCAGCACAACTTCATCGGATCGCTCGCGTACACGGCAAAGGAACTGCAAGACCCGGCCTTCACCGCGAAATACGGTGTGGCATCGACCGTGATGGAATACGCGCCGATCAATCTTTGGCCAAAGCCCTATGGGCAGGGGGACTTCGCCCAGACGGTGCTCGGACCGTACGACTACCATCTCATGCAGTGGACCTACGCCCGCATTCCCGGCGCACATACGCCGGAGGATGAACTGCCGACCCTGCAGCGCTGGGCCTCGGCGTGGTCCGATCCCAAATATCGCTATGAGTCCGACGAGGACGTGTCGTGGGAGAACGGTCATGCTGCCGATCCGCGCTCGGAGCAAGACGACCTCACGAACGATACCCTCGCCTGGTGCGGCGTACAACTGCAGATGGAGCATGATCTGCTGCTGCATCTCAACGCGTATTTACCCGCTCAAGGTGATCCGTACGAGGACGAAACGGACGCCTTCGGGATGACACTGGGCGGCTATGAGAACTGTGCCATATTGCCGACGCATTTTATCGGCGGCCAGTACCTATCGCGCGCGCATCGCGGCGACCCGGGCGCGGAAACTCCGGTCGTTCCGGTTCCGCGCTCAGAACAGCGCCGGGCGTTTGACCTGCTCGACCGCTATCTCTTCTCCGCCCAGGCGTGGCGCCTGCCGCCGGCGCTGCTTTCGCGACTTGGGTACAGCGAGTGGTCGGGGTACGGCTATGTCGGCTTCGAGGGCTACGGCAATCTTCCGAAATGGGCGTACAGCCCGCCCGAGCGACACGACATCGCGCTTTCGGATAAAATCGCCGACCTGCAAACTGCAGCACTGAAACAAATGTTCCAACCGCTCGTCCTCGGTCGGCTGCTCGACGGCCCGCGCGAGACGAGCGATCCGGCCGCGATGACCCTCGCCGACCTCTTTACTTGGACGCACCGCAGCGTTTTCTCTGAATTGCGTGCGGGCGCGAAGGTCGATGCCATCGACCCGACGAGGCGCACGTTGCAGCACCGTTACGCGGAGCTGCTCGTCGCCATGGCGACGCAGCCCGCGAAGGGCGCCCCCGAAGACGCCCAAGTGCTCGCCCGAGCCGACCTCGCGCAGCTCGAGGCGGAGAGCCTCGGGGCGCTGCGAACCGCATCACTCGAGCCCACGACGCGCGCGCACCTCGAGTGGCTTCACGCGCTTTGTCACCAAACGCTGAGAGGGGGCGCGCCTAAGGGCGGGTAGCGGCCGGATGAAGATGGGCGATCAACCACGCGAGCCCATCGACGTAGCGAGGTCCGGGCCGCTCGAGAATGTCGTCGTCGTCGAGGATGTAGACGCGACCCGCTTTCACCGCGTCGAGCGCATCCCAGGGCGGGCGGGCAAGAACGGAGCGCAGGCTCGATTCGCGATCCCCGACGATTGCGTCCGGCTGCGCGGCCAGCAGCGCCTCCTCGCTGTAGCGCGCGTACGGTTCGGAAATGTTTGCCGCATCGCGCGCGCCCGCTAGCGTGAGGAGATGGGCGATAAACGAACCCTGCCCTACCGTGAAGATCGGCGCGACCCCGATCACGACGAAGACGCGCGGGCGGGGTCCGGAGGGGACGAGCCTTTGCAGCGCGGCCGTTCGCCTGCGGAGCAAGGCGGAGAGGGCAGTTGCCTCACGCCTGTGGCCCGACAATTCTCCAAGCCGCGCCAGCACCGCAAACAGCTCGTCGTACGAATCGTCGGCAAGCAAATCGACGTGCAGGCCGAGGCGCCGCAGATCGGTGACCAGCGCGGCCTGCGCGGGGATGCCGACGACAATGTCAGGATGCATGCGCAGAATGCGCTCGGCATCGACCGATGAAAACGAGGCAACCTCCGGCAGCTTCGCGGCTGCGGCCGGATAATCGGTGAACTGCGAGACGCCGACGACCTGAGGCCCGGCGCCGATTGCGAAAAGATCCTCGGTAAGCGAGGGGATCAGCGACACGATGCGCGGCCGGGCGACGGATTCCGCGCCCGAGGAGGGCGCAAGGAAGGCAAGCATCGCCGCGATGAGGGCGAGGGACCCCCGAAAGAACATCGCGGACTTCGTTCGGGCCTGCTTGTCAAACTCTTGGCTTGCGCTTTTTAACGCTTGGTCCGTTTGCTCGAATACTCAAAAATGTGATGCAAGTATGAAGCTTGACGATTTGCAAAGGGATCGAAACAAGTTCAGCACTTTCATTAAGAACAGGTAACCTTAAACGCTCCTTAACGCACGGTTGGTAGCATGCAAAGCGTTAAGCCGCGTCGGCGGCTTTTGTCGATGGAGTTGAATGTTGTCATTTCGGCGTGGTCTCGCATTTTTTTTGTTTGCGACGATCCTCATCCCTAGCATCAATCTCGTTTCCCCGGTGCCCGTACTGGCACAAAGTGCAAGCGGTTCGATTATCGGCACGGTGCGTACCGCGCAAGGCCCCCTTGCCGGAGCCAAGGTAAGCGTAACCGGACCAATCTCCGCGTCTGCCATCTCAAAAACGGACGGCTCGTTTGCGATAACCGGCCTTCCCGACGGGACGTATCAGATCACTGTCGCGTTCGACGGCGATCAGCCGGCACACACCTCAGCCACGATCGCGAGTGGTGCATCACAGAGTGTCGCCGTCACGCTCGCAGCAGCAACGTTGAGTTCGCTGCGCACGATCGGCAGCGTCGCCGTCTCGGGCCGCGGTTCGACGGCCATCAACACGTCGGGAGCCGCTCAGGTCACCATTACCGCGCAAAACTATCAAGATCGCGGCCAAACACAGGTTTTCAACGAGCTCGAGGAGCAGCCCGGCATCGAGCTTGCCCGCTTCGATTCCAGCGCTCCCGGTGCCAATACGGACATCGCGGTCCGCGGCGCGGACCCCAATGAAACGCAGGTACTTATCGACGGTCATCCGATCGTCGGCGGCGATTTCGGCGATTTCCTGGTTCAGTTTCTCAACACGGCAACCTTGGGCGACGTTGAAGTCGACAAGGGACCCGGCGTCTTCGGAAACACGATTGCGAACGCCGTCAACGGCGTTGTAAACTTTCGCACCCCACCGATCACGGGCGGACCCCGGGGTTTCCTAAGCACGACCTACGATTCGTACAACGGATCGACCTATTCCGGGGCGTTCTCCGATTCGTTTGGGAAATTCGGCTTTCTGGCGGCCTATGGATTTAACGGAACGCCTGGATACTTTACCGGCAACATCCTGTCCGTCGACTCAGTATCAGGTGCCCAAAAAGGCGTGGTCCCGGTGTCGACTGTGAACCAAGCTATCCCGTCGAGCGAGACATTCAATAACCGCTCGCAAGTTCTGAAACTCGACTACAACTTTTCACCGGTCACCAATTTGACACTCGGCTATTTCGGTGGGCAGAGCTACGTCGACTACACGGCGACGCTGGACACCGTCGAGCCCGTCTTGATCAGCGCTACCTGCCCGGGCTGCGGGGCTAGCGGCGGTAACACGTTTAACAACCCGGCCTTCAACAATCTCATCGGTCACACGGTTCTTGCCTCGACGAACGACGACAATCTGTTTCTCGGAAACTTCGAAACGGACAGCGAGCCGATCTTCACAGCTGATCTGCGCACGCAGATTGGCCCCGGTACGGCGTTGGCTCGCTTTTACCAAGGTTCGATCAACCGTGAAATCGACGATCCTGGCCAAGTCAACCAAATCACCGGTTGCCCAAATGTAGCCTGCACCAACCCGACCACCGAGGGAACGCCCTTCTACGAGTCGGAGATCGACCGGCTAGCGGGCGGCGACTTCCGCTACGACATTCCGGTCGGTGTAAGCGTCTTGACCGCTTCATACGATCGCCATACCGATCTCTCGAGATTTTGCGATGGCGAAACAGCGGGCTTCACGGCAGCCGACTGTTCGGGCGATAACAACATTCTTCTCTCTTCGACGACGTACTCGCTACGCGGCTATGCGGACCTCACGCCGAAGTTGCGTCTGGGCGAAGCGAACTATTTCTCCGACACGACCTTCGTCGGTAGTCGCTTCGACCCGCGGGCGTTTCTCGTCTATCGGCCCGATCGCAAGACGGCGATCCGCCTGTCGGCGGGTACCTCTTACGTAGCGCCTACGGCCGGGTTCGTTTCTCCCTTAGTGGGGCACGGGGCGAGCGTCGTCGACCACGTTCTCGAAGTCGACGCCGGGCTCAAGCCCGAAACCTCGGCCGGCATCAATCTTGGAGCGGACGTCGCGCTCAGTGGCGATTCCAAATTTACCATCGATCTCTACGATACGCAGCTCGACAATCGCTTTAATACCGAGACGTTCAAGCCCAACATCCCCGGCCCGCAGTTCGGGTTTTTCAAGGGCGTACCGTTCACTTCGATCCAGGAACTCTTCAATCAAGCGAAATCGAACGAAGAAGGCCTTGAATTGACCTTCGCCAAGGCTCCCCGCGTCGGTCTCGGCGGAGACGCCGACATCGACTTCCTCCGAGCATACTCATACGACAAGACCGTTTTGCCGCCAATCGCCGGTTTGAACGCGTCGGGAAATCAGAGCACCGTCATCGTTGATGGTGAAGCAGACGAACTGCCCGGCTTCCAAATCCCCGGATTCCCCTACACACACGGACGGGCCGAAGTCACGTACCGCTGGCCGAGCACCGCTCGCGCCGCATTCGGCGTGGATTGGTACGGCGATGACAACTCGTTCGGCGAACCGGGCTTCACCTTGTTCGATTTCAATGCGCAACTGCCGCTCGAGGGCAAATTGCGGTTTACAACCTCGGTAGAAAATATCTTCAATCACGACAACTACCGCACGCTCAGCGAGTTTGGTTACGGCTACCTCCCGCCCGGCAACACCACACCGGTCAGACTGCTCTTTGCGCCGCCACGTATCGTCACGGTCGGCCTCACCTATCCGCTCTAAACTTCCCTCTCTACTTCGAAAGCGATATTAGTGAACAAATGTTTGGCAGCGCTGTCCGCGCTTCTCGCGCTCGGCGCCCTCACGCTGGCGGCGTGCAGCACCGGCGGCAACAGTTCGAACAGTAATCCGCTGAGCGGCATATCGGTCGTCATACCGACAGCCTCTCCGGTTCCGACGGCGACTCCCGTCCCAACCGCGAGCCCCACCCCGGCACCGAACGCCACGCAGGCCATCCAAGATCCCGGCTTCGAGAGCGGAGCGTTCGGCAATGGTTGGACCGCATGTAGCATCCCGCACGTGATCCCGTCCAGCACGGCAACCCCGTTCCCGGTGGTTGCAGCCGGAAGCATCGGGGCCGTCGTGGTTTCGCCCTCGAGTTCACCCTTCGTCGCCAATGAGACCGCATCGCCGGAACCCCAGGTAACGCCGGCAATTCACTCGGGCAACAATGCGGCGCTCACCTATTCAGGCACCCAGGCCCAGACGGTGTTCCCGGCAGCAGGCGGCGGCAAGACGGGTCCGGGCGGAGCCAACGGCGTCTGCCAGACGTTCACCGTTCCGACCAACGCAGTGCTGACGATGTTCGTCAACGAGGGCGGATCCGACACGGGGCTCGACTTCGCAGATCAGGAAGCCGACATCATTCCGCAGTCCGGCACCGGTGCGGGAACGTCGACGCCGCTCTTCTTCGAACTGAACGATCCCAATTTCTCGGGAGGACTCGTGCCCGCCGGCAACACCGGCAATCCGGCCGCAGTCGGGACGTACGTTCAAAAGGGACCGTACGCACTTACCGCACCGCCGTATAACCTGACTCCCGGACAGTCCGTCCAGCTTTTCATCGGCTCGTTCGACAGCGAACCGGATGCGAAGTTCGGCGTCTACATGTTCGTTGACGACGTTACGGTCACCGGAACCGTGCCGGCACCATCGAGCATCCGTCACGCGCCGTCCGCCGGAGCGCGCGCGCTGCGTGCACCGTTCGCCGGTGCGCCGGTGATACGCCACTAACGCGGTACTCGGTCAAACGAAAACGAGCTCGGCTTCGGCCGGGCTCGTTTTCGTTATGGTGCGCCGGTGATCGGCCGTCCGTGCGCATGGAGATCGATCGCGAAACCGCTGACGATAAGATAGGCCGCGAGCGAACCCGCAGCGAGCCGCTGTTGTGCGCGGCCAAGGACGTCGCGAAATGCGCGGCCCGACGGGTAGGCGGGAACGATCCCCCACCCGACCTCCTCGCCGACAACGATTGCGTAGGCTCGCGCTGCCAGCAGCGCGTCGACGACCTCGTTTGTTTCCGTCTCGAGCGCAGCGACATCGCGCTGATCGAAATCTGCGCGCGCATCAATTAGCCCGCTCATGCGATCTCCGAGCCACGTTCCGAGCGAATCGACGATGAGCGTCAACTCCACAGGGGCATCGCGCACGACCGCTGCGAGCGGCGCGACATCCGCGCGAGCCGTCTCGATGGTTCGCCAGTGCGCGGGACGGCGCTCCACGTGATGGGCGATCCGTGCGCTCCACTCGGCATCGTCCGGGTCGGCGCGGGCGGTTGCGACGTAGAGAACGTCACCGCCGCGCTCGCGCGCAAGCGCTTCCGCGAAGCGGCTCTTCCCCGAGCGGACGGGCCCGGTGACGAAGATCGACGGCACGCGCTCGCCTTGGGCGCGCAAGGGACGTGCGCCTTCGAGGTCAATGCCGTTGCAGTGTTCGACCCTCGGACCTTACGCTACGCGGCCACCTACGCGGCGCTGGTGGCAGCGACGGCAGCTGCACTCTTGATCGGGCTCTTCTTCGGCGGCTCGGCACTTTCGCCGGCTGACGTGTTGTGGGCGCTCGCGCATCCGCATGCGGCGAATGACGCGAGCGCGATCGTCTGGACGCTGCGCTTGCCGCGCGTCGCAATCGGCGCCTTCGTCGGCGTGGCGCTGGCGATCTCGGGAATGCTGCTGCAGGGCCTGCTGCGCAACCCGCTGGTCGATCCGTTTCTAACCGGCGTCAGCGCCGGTGCCGGCGCCGCAATCGCCCTCTCGATCGCCGCCGGAATAGCGGCCCCGTTCGTGCCGGGTTTGGGCTTCGCAGCCGGGCTCGCGACGGCGTTTCTGGTAGCCGCGCTGGCACGCCGCGGAACCGGAATCGACGCGGAACGCTTGATCCTGGCGGGCGTCTCGCTGACCGCGCTCTTCTCATCGATCGTCGCGCTCGTGCTGTTGCGCCTGGGGCGTACCGCCGTCGGGCAGATTCTCGCCTGGCTCACCGGATCGCTCGCAGCGCGCGGCTGGAGCGACCTTGCCTATGCGGCTCCGTACGGCATCGCGGGGCTCGTTCTCGCGTTGCTCGCCGCGCCCTCACTCAACGCGCTGCGCCTCGGTCCCGGCGTCGCCCGCGCGGTTGGGGTCGACGTTGCGCGCACGCAGTGGCTCGTGCTCGGCGGGGCGACGCTGCTTGCGGCCTCGGCCGTAACGCTCGCGGGCGTCGTCGGTTTCGTCGGTCTGATCGTTCCGCATCTCGCGCGGCGCATCGTCGGCACCGATGCGCGCGGAACGCTGGCAGCCTCTGCACTCATCGGCGCTGCGCTCGTGCCGCTGGCCGATGCGCTCGCGAGATCGCTTGCACCCCCGACCGAAATTCCGCTCGGCGTGCTGCTCGCGTTCATCGGCGTGCCGACGTTCCTGTATCTCTATCTGCGGCCGACGAATGCGACGCGTTTATGGGGCACGTAAAACTTGAAGGCGTACGCCTGATCGCGGGCGAGCGCACCTTGCTTGACGCGGTCTCGTTCGAAGCGCTGCCGGGTGAATTGATCGCCATCGTCGGGCCGAACGGCGCTGGGAAGACGACCTTGCTGCGCGCTCTCGCCGGCTTTTTTGCTCCCGCCGCGGGCGACATCTGGCTCGACGGAATCGCCGTACGCGCATTGACCGCGCGCCAACGCGCGCGCGCCGTAACGCTGATCGGCAGCGACGTGGAAGAACCACACGGCACCTCGGTGCGCGAGGTCGTCGCGACCGGACGCTTCTCGTACCGTCCCTGGTGGGACTGGTCCGAGACTCCCGAAGATTTCGCGGCAGCCGGCCTTGCGCTCGCGCGCGTCGGCATGGAGGAGTTCGCCGAGCGGCCCTTCGAGACGCTCTCATCGGGCGAGCGGCAACGCGTGTGGTTAGCACTTGCGCTCGCCCAAGACGCACGTCTCGTGTTACTCGACGAGCCGACATCCCATCTCGACCCGCGCCACGCGCTCGATATGCTCTGTCTGATGCGCGGTATCGCCAGCAGCCCGGTCAGTTCGTTTGTGGTACTTCACGACTTAAATGAAGCGGCGGCCGTCGCCGATCGCATCGCTGTGCTCGGCGAGGGCCGCCTGTTGCGGTTTGCTCCGCCGGACGACGCGCTCGATCCGCAGATCCTCGAGCGCGCCTTCGGCATCGCCTTCGATCGAGTAACGGCCGGCGGAGCGATTCGCGTGATTCCACGCGGTTATCGCCCCGCCGTGCCGCCGCTCGCTAGGGGTACTTGACGATCGCTTCGAGGCCGATCGACGGTTGATGGGTGCGACCGATGCCCGATCCGATTCCGGTATTGAAATTACGGAATTCGAAAACGGGTTGATCGGAGGTGTCGAGCCGGTATTCACCGCGGAATATCAGGTTCGGGTTCGGTGTGTAACTCAGGGTCGCCGTGTTAGATTGGAGACGCGCCCCCGAGCCCGCGAGTGTTCCGCCGAACGGATTGAACACGCCGCCGGGAATCGCCGCTCCATAGAACCCGCCGAGGCCCGTGCGGAAGCCCTCGGTATCGTGGAACGTCTCCTTACGGAGTGAGATGCCCCACAAGCTGTTGTATTGATAGTTCGCGTATCCCGCGATGCCGTTCCAGTGCGCGGCCGTCGGGAAGAACGTACCGTCGTCCGGTAACTGCGTACCGTTGTCGTAGTTCGCGATCAGCGTGATCGCGGACGTCGGATGCAACGTCAGCACACCATCGTAGAGCATACGATTGGTGAACACGCCGGGCGGCGAAGTAACGAAACCGGTCACCGCGGTCGCATTGCCCCCAACGGCGAAGTCGTTACCGTTATACGTGTCGAGCACGAGCGAGTAACCCGGCGACGGGTTGATGGACAACCCGCCTTCGATCGTCTTCTTCTTGTCGACGAATTTCCAATCGTCCCAGCCGTTGTTTACACCGACCGTTACCGTAACTTTTGAATTGACGGCGTAGGCGGCACGGACACCGGTATGCGTGAACGGAATTGCTTCTCCGAACAGATACGAGCGCGAGAAGTTTGTGTTGCCCGGCGATTCGATCACCTCGGCGCCGGCCAGCGTTTCGAACTTGCCGAGGGTGAAGGTAAGCGCGCCGCTCGGGGTGACTTGGAGATATGCCTGCGTGATATTCGTACCGTTACGGGTTTGCCCGTTCGATGCGATGACACCGGCGTCGGTGCCGAAGCTGCCTTCGATCTTTCCGCTGAAGAGCGCTCCGTTGAGTTGCAGTTGGCCGTTGAGGTTTTGCACGTTGACTTGATCGTTGAAGTTGTACGGCCCACCGATCTGGCGGCCACCGTTCAAATCGAAGAATGGGCCGGTGGCGGCGTCGAAAATGCGGCTTGGATTACCGTTGACGAAGCGCGCATTCTTGGTCCCCTCGACATCCTGAGCGGCGACATCGCCGAATCCGCTCAGCGTAATCAGCTTGAAGGGTGTGGGCGACGGGGCCGGCGTTGCGGAAGCCGCCGGCGAGGGCGCCGGCGCGGCCGGTGCTGGGGTTGGGCTCGCTGACTGCGCGTTCGCAGCTAGCGATGCACAAGCGGTGATTGCCCCGGCGAATGCCACCGCGGCAAGGAAGCTTGTTCTTGGCAATGCTCCTCCTTCGGGAGAGGGAACGGCGCGAAGCAATGTCCCCTACACGAAGGTCGGACATTTGTAGCATCGTCCCGGTCAGTCCATCTTGGGATACTAGGTAGCTAACGCGAGCCACGTCATTATCCAAATGGCGAATGCTCGGCCACTTTGGTTGAGTCCTATCTAGTAAGTGTGAAAAACCTATCCGACTGATGCACGAATGGCCTCAAATGCTGGCCGAAAGGCGAACGACCGACCGGTCCACTTCGCGAACCGTTAGCACGACGCTCGCCGTAACAGAGCGTTTTCGTTTGCGCTTTAGGAGAATGGATGGCGAAGAAACCTAGCGATATCATCGACCTCATTAAAAAGCAGGGCATCAAGATGATCGACTTGCGATTCGTCGACGTGCCCGGAACATGGCAGCATACGTCGGTCCCTGCGGCGGCGATCGATGAGGACGCGCTCCTCGAAGGGATCGGGTTCGACGGGTCGAGCATTCGCGGGTTCCAGTCGATTCACGAGTCCGACATGATCATGAAGCCGGACCTCGATACCGCTTACGTCGATGGATTCCGCACGGAGCCGACCCTCGTCTTCACCTGCGACATCTTCGATCCGGCCAAACAGGATTGGTATGAAAAGGATCCGCGCAACATCGCAAAACGCGCGGAAGCCTATTTGAAGTCAACGGGCATCGGCGATACGGCCTTCTTCGGCCCGGAAGCGGAATTTTTCATCTTCGATTCCGTTGCGTATGAGAACGAGCCGCACTCGGTCGGCTACGCGATCGACTCATCCGAAGCGCATTGGAACTCCGGTGAACCGGCTGCGAGCTATCGCATCCGCAACAAGGAAGGTTACTACCCCGTCCCGCCGATGGACCAGTTGATGGACCTTCGCAGCGAGATCGCCCTCGAACTCGCGAACTGGGGCGTCAACGTCGAAATGCAACACCATGAAGTAGCAACTGCCGGTCAAGCGGAGATCGATTTTCGCTTCGATTCACTCGTCAAGACGGCCGATAACTTGATGAAGTTCAAGTATGTCGTCAAGAGTGTTTGTATACGCAACGGTAAGGTCGCGACCTTCATGCCGAAACCCCTGTTCGGCGACAACGGCTCCGGCATGCACGTGCACCAGTCGATCTGGAAAGACGGCAAGCCGCTGTTCTTCGACGCTGCCGGCTACGGCGAATCCTCGCAGATGATGCTGTACTACATCGGCGGCCTCTTGACGCACATCAACTCGGTGCTCGCCTTTGCAGCACCCACCACGAACTCGTATAAGCGGCTGGTTCCGCACTACGAGGCACCCGTCAACGTCGCGTTCTCGGCGCGCAACCGTTCGGCCGCGATCCGCATTCCGATGTTCTTCAAGGGCAACGCGAAGGCCAAACGTCTCGAATTCCGGCCGCCCGATCCAACCGCGAATCCGTACCTGGCGTTCTCCGCGATGCTGCTCGCCGGCCTCGACGGCATCAAAAAGCAGATCGACCCGGTCAAAGCCGGCTTCGGCCCGCTCGACCGCAATATTTACGACCTCTCGGCCGAAGAAGCGTCGAAACTCAAGACCGTGCCGGGATCGCTACGCGAATCATTGGACGCGCTGGCAGCCGATCACGACTACCTGCTCGAGGGCGGCGTGTTCACCAAATCGTTCATCAACGAGTGGATCGAATACAAGCACGACAAGGAACTCAAGCCGGTCGAAATCCGCCCGCATCCCTACGAGTTCCAACTCTACTTCGACGTCTAGAAGAACTCACGCAAAGAGCCTGAGAAGCGCGCGGTGCGAACCGCGCGCTTCTTCAGTTTCGAGCCGTTCATATTGACCGTCGGCGAGCCTCCAAGTATACTTGGGTCGCTCCCATACCCGACCTCCTTCGCAAACACTTTGCGATCATCTTCGAAGGCGCCGGCAGGACGGCGCGTTCGATGCCTACATCGACCAAGGAGACGTACGAGGCGTGGATTCTGTGGATTCTATTGCTACGACGTGCCCTAGCGCTCAACCCGAGCACCCGGAAGCGAAAATCATCGGCGTGCTGCGCGAGCAGAACTCGCGCGCCTTTATCGAACCGTTGCCGCGTGCGCTAGCGCCGGACACGTTCATCGACCTGATCCCCGCAAATGTTCGACCGACCGAGGTTCTTCGTTTCTCGGCGCCGTGTGCCGAACAACGCTGCACGCACTTTCATTTGGGAAGCTGTCAACTCGCAAAGCGGATCGTGTCGGATTTGCCCGAGGCTTCGGCTCACCTCAAGCCGTGCGCGATACGGCAAACGTGCCGTTGGTTCCGGCAAGAGGGGCCCGCGGCGTGTCGCCGCTGCCCTCAGGTCGTTACCGAGCCCTACACTACGACCGGGCTGATGCGAGAGGTCGCCCAGCCGGCAACGAAAGGAGACGAAAATGTCAACGCAGCCTGAACCATCGGCGAAGGTCGATCTCGGCGATCTCACGGATGTCGTAACGAAATCCGTGCGCCGCGTGCTCGAGGAGCACGAGGTCACCGCAGCAACCCCGGCGGTGTTTAGCAACCCACGCATCATCGTGGGCTACATCATCGAACCGGCCTTCCTGAACCCGCAACCGCTGCCGCCGTAAGGGCGGACGCAGCCGGCAACGCGGAGGATCGTTCTTTGGGCGCAGCGGATTGAGAGTCCGTGATCGACTCGCATCAGCTCGCCCTGTTTGTTCCCGTTATCGTCGTCATGGTATTGCTGCCGGGCCCGGACGTTCTGTTCGTGCTTGCGCAGAGCGCGCGGGGAGGCGCCCGCGACGGCATCCTTGCCATGCTCGGAATCACGAGCGCCTTTTTCTTCGTGCATGTAGCGGGCGCGGCGCTCGGCATCTCGGCGCTGATCGTCAAGTCGGTTTTCTTGTTCAGCGTTCTCAAGTACGCAGGCGCCGCCTACCTGATTTACCTCGGCGTCAAGACGCTCCTGAAGCGCAAGGAATCCGGCGATTTCGCATCCTCCGAGACGTCGCGTCGAACCTCAACGCGGCCGTTCGCACAAGGCTTCATCACGAACGTCCTCAACCCGAAGGTCGCGATCTTCATGCTGGCGTTTCTTCCGCAGTTCGTGATGCTGAACCACGGCAGCGTAGCGGTTCAAATACTCGAACTCGGCGCCATTTGGGGTGTCGCCGGCGCGATCGCCCTTTCGCTCGTAGCCTTTGCGGGCGGCAGCTTTGCATTATTGCGAAGCCGGAGCGAACGCATTCAGCGTCTCGAGCGGTATATCACGGGGGCGATTTTCGTCAGCCTAGGCCTGCGGGTAGCAATACCGGATCGTCGCTGAAAGCGGCCGGCGCTAGTTCCCCGGTTCGGTGACGAGCGAGCTTTGGCCGTTCGCATGCGGGGCGTGGACGTCGCTCGAAAGCACCCAGCCGGTGCGCCCGCGATAGGGGCCGCTCAGGATGCGGACCCCGATTGCGTCTTCATCTCCGTTCGAAAAACGCGGATGCGCAACACCGGGAACGCAGGCGATCACGGTCGCTCGTGTTCCGGGCTGCGCCAAGAGGGTGTGGTTGAAGATCGCGCGCGTGTTGCCCCACTGCCCGGCCGCATAGTCGACCAGACGCGAGCGCGAATCCCAAAGAAAGACGTCGGGGTCGACTGCGTCGGATTCCAATACGACGCGACCGCCTTGCGTGACGTTGCACGCCGCGACTGCGGCGCCCAAAGCGCCAACCGGATAGACGAGTGCGAGCAGTGCGAACCCGAGGCCCAGGCGTAGCCGCATCACACCTGCCGGCCTATGAATGTTCGCTCCCGCAGCCAAGTCCCAAAATCTACCGCAGTCATGGGGTGAGCAACGTAAAAGCCTTGCACTCCGTCACAGCCGAGAGTTGCCAGCGCCTCATACTGCGCCGCGCTCTCAACCCCTTTCGCGATCACGCTCCAGCCCAGCGATTTCGCTACCAAAATCGTCCCCTCGACGATAGCACGAGCCGTCCGGCTCCCGGTGAGCTTGTCCGCCAGTGCCGGCTCCATCTTTACTGTTTCTATCGGCAGATGCGCGAGCGACGAGAGGGCCGCTAGGCTGCCGTCAAAGCCGTCAAGCGCAAAGGCGATCCCGCGCTTGGCACAATTCTCGATGAAGGCGGCCAATTGCTCGGCTTCTTCGGGCTTTGAAAAGCGGTCGCGCGTGACCTCGACCCGCAGGTTCGCAGCCTGCCCGGCGAGCGCTTCATCGGCCAGCAATTGCTCGATCGCTGCGAATTCGAAGGCTGCCAGGTTCACGTCGATGCGCACCGGCGACCCAGCTTGTTCCCAGGTTCGGGCTTGCGTGGCCGCTTCTCGCAACACCCAACGGTCGAGCGCGCGCCGCCCGGCGTCGTCGCGGGCGATCGACAAGCCGCGCTCGGGCGCGAGCAGTCCGTGCAGAGGGTGGATGCGGCGGATCAGCGCCTCGGCTGCGAGCACCCGGCCCGTCGTAATCTCAACGATCGGCTGATAGCAGAGCAGGTAGCCCGCTTCGCGCGCTTCACTTTCGGTGGCGGCTGCCGCGGAGAGAGGCTCTTCGAAGCCCCCGGTCGCGTCGCGGAAGCGGACCCGCGAGCCGCCGTCGTCCTTGGCGGAGTACATCGCCGCGTCCGCGCAAGCCAACAGGTCGTCGCGGTTTGGGGCGTCCTCCGGGTAGACGGCAACGCCGATGCTGGCCGAGAGCGAGAAGCGGTACTCGTCGACCAGGAACGGATACGTCAGCACGCCCCCGATGCGATGCGCGATCGATTCGATCTCTTCGCGGTCCTTCACTTGCGGCATCACGACCGCGAACTCGTCGCCGCCCAGACGCCCGATGTACTCATCCTTACGCAGCGTACCGCGCAGGCGGTGGGCGACCTCGGCAAGCACGGTGTCGCCCCCGCGATGGCCGACCGTATCGTTGACGTTCTTGAAGCCGTCGATATCCAGGAACATGACGGCGGCCTGGCCGCCGGTGCGCTGCGCTTCATCGAGCGCCTCATCGAGCCGGCTCAGCAACGCGACGCGGTTGGGCAGCGACGTCAGCGAATCGGAATAGGCCAGCCGCTCGAAGCGCTCGTCGCGTTCGCGGCGTTCGATGCTGCGGTTCAGCGCGTGGACGACGTCGTCGATGTAGTGCCAGTCGAGGTCGTCGAACGGGTAGTCACGTGGCTCGCGCTTCGAAAGCGTCAACACCCAGCGAACTTCACCGACACGAAAGGCGACGCTCATGAACGAGCGTACTTCTTTGCGCCCGTTCGCGAATTCGCGGTCGTTGCGCGTGTCGAGCACCGCGAAGGTTCCCGACCGCAGCAGGGCAGCGCGCGCCGGGGAGCGGTCGATCGGCGTGCGTTCCCCAAGCTCGCTGTCGAGGGTCGTGAACTCCACGAGCAGCTCCTCGCCGTCCACACGCGCGAGCGAGGCGTTTGACATGTCCATGCCGCGCGTGCTCTCGTGCAGAATCGCGCGCACTTGCTCCGAGCCCGCGAAGCCCCGCCGCACGACGAGGCCCCAGAGTGATTCCAAGCGTTCGGAGCGCTTGCGTGGAGCCGTCGGGGCCGGAACGACCGCGAGCGGTGGCGTTTCGACGTCGCCGGCGGGCTCCGCCTCGAGCAGGCGCATCGTCGCGATCATGGCGCCGCCCGGCGCATCGCTCCGGGAGCGCAGGCGCTCGAGCTTCACGGCAAGATGACGCGGCTTGGGCCCACTTCCCAAACGGACCGTAAACTCGCCCGCAACCGCATGTTCGAAGGCCGGCACGAGATCCGCTGCGCGTTTCCCCGCTAGATCGTCCTCGAGGTTGAAAAGCGCTGCCGCCGCCGCATTCACAAACGATACCCGGCCGTCCGCCGGATCGAAGACGACGAGCGCCTCGCCCATGACGTCGCTGAAAAGCTCAGCAACGGACGGCAAAGGTTCGAACATTTCCTGTTAATTGCATATCGCGCAACGCGAAGCCCGCCGCACGCTCTAGGACACTTGGGCCATAACAGTAGGTCTCGCCGTCCAAATTCGCGCGGAGTGCGGGCTCTTTATGAGAATAGGCGGGCTCGTGGGATGGCTGAACACGTTTCGTAGAGCATTGCGCCCCCTTGGCGCCGTGGCAGGGTTGACCGGCGCCGCCGCGCTCCTCAACCGCTCCCTGAGAACCGCAGCTCCCCCGGCAGCCGATGACTTGGGCGGAGTTCGCCGGCCGTGGCGCTTCCGCGATCACGATATCTTCGTCGCGGAGCTGGCCGGCTCGGGCGATCACGTGAGTCCACCGATTCTGCTGATCCACGGTATTTACACGGGCGCATCATCATATGAGTTCCGCAAAGTCGCGCCTCTGCTCGCACGGCAGCACCGCGTCGTCGTGCTCGATCTCTTGGGCTGCGGGCTCTCGGCGATGCCCAATCTGGCGTATTCGGCCGAACTCTTCGTCGATCAGATCTGCGCCGCGCTGGCGGAGTTCGCGGACCAGCCCGCGATCCTCGTGGGCTCCTCGCTCGGCGCCGCCTTTGCCATTCGCGCGGCACTGCGCGTACCGGAGGGGATTGCGGCCCTCGTGGCCATCGCTCCGACTGGCCTCGCCGGAGTGCTCGACCGCGACCCCTCTCTCTGGCAACGTGCCGCCGGGGAACTGTTTCGCTCGCCGCTCGCCGGCGAGACCGCTTTCAACGGCATCGCCTCACGACCGTCGATCGCGCGCTTCTTGCGCCGCCGCGTGTTCGGCAATCCGGCGCTGGTCACGGCCGAGATCGTCGACCATTACTACGCGATCGCGCACCAGCCGGGAGCCCGCTTCGTGCCGGCGCATTTCGTCGGCGGCGCGCTCAATGTCGACGTTGCTCGCGATCTGCCGTTCGTTGAGGCTCCGCTGCTCGTTTTGTGGGGCGAGAAATCGTCGGAGCTAAGTCCCATCCGCAATGCGCCCGAGTTCGTCCGGCTTGCGCGCGACGCCCAACTTCGCACGTTTGCGAGCGCCGGCTTGCTGCCGCACGAAGAGGCGCCGCAGGCGGTTGCCGAAGCGATCGAAGCTTTCGCCCGCACCGGCAGCGCCGCGGGCGGGGACGGCACGACGCAAACCCGAAACGCGCCCGCAATGTCGACGATCGTTGTCCCCAACATCTTCAAAAGCTACGATATCCGCGGCCTCTATCCGGCGGAACTGAACGACGAGCTTGCCTATAACATCGGGCGCGCGTTCGTCGAAGAGATCGGCGTAACATCGGTCGTCGTCGGGCGCGATATGCGTCCCTCGGGAGAAAAGCTGTTTGCCGAGTTCGCGCGCGGCGCGAACGAAGCGGGCGCAGACGTCACCGACATCGGCCTCGTCTCGACGGACGCGCTCTACTTCGCGGTCGGCAAATTCGGTTTCGCCGGCGGCGTGATGATCACGGCCTCGCACAACCCCGCCACCTACAACGGGATGAAACTGACCCGCGACCAGGCGCAGGCGATTTCGCTCGAAACGGGTCTTGCGGCCATTCGCGACCGGATCGCAAGCAGCACCTTCGGGCCGCCGGCACAAAAGCGCGGTACCATCTCGCAGCGCGATGTGCTCGAAGATTTCGCCGCCCACTGCCTTGGGTTCATCGAACCAAAGAGCGTCAAGCCGTTCAAAATCGCAATCGATGCCGGCAACGGTATGGCGGGCCTCACGGTGCCGCACGTTTTCAAACATCTTCCGTGCGAGGTCGTGCCGCTGTTCTTCGAGCTCGACGGAACCTTCCCCAATCATCCGGCAAGCCCGATCGAGCCCGAGAACATGGTCGACTTGCAGAAGGCGGTGCTCGACGGCAACTGCGACCTCGGGGTCGCCTTCGACGGAGACGCCGACCGCATGTTCATCGTCGACGAGAAAGGCGGCCTGGTCGGCGGAGACATGGTGACGGCCCTGGTTGCGATCAATACGCTCAAGCGCTATCCCGGCGCGAAGATTCTCTACAACCTGATCTGCAGCCGCAGCGTTCCCGAGCAGATCCTCAAGCACGGCGGGGTGCCGGTGCGCTCGCAAGTCGGCCACTCGCTGATCAAAAAGACAATGCGCGACGAAGACATCGTTTTCGGCGGCGAGCACTCCGGGCATTTCTACTTTCGCGACAACTGGTTCGCCGATTCCGGCATGATCGCGCTCTTGCAATGTCTCGAGCTTTTCAGCGATGCGAACAAACCGGTCAGCGAAGTGATCGCGCCGATCGATACACGCTTCCGCTCCGGCGAGATCAATAGCCGCGTGCGCGACATTCCGAAGAAACTCGACGAACTGCAAGCTCACTATCAAGATGCGCAGATCGATCACCTCGACGGCGTCACCATCCAATATCCCGACTGGTGGATGAACGTACGCGCCTCGAACACCGAACCGTTGCTGCGCCTCAACGTCGAGGGCGATACCAAGGCGCTGATGGAACAGCACCGCGACGAAGCCCTGGGCTTGATCCGCTCTTAGGCGGAGTGCGCCCGTGCCCGAAGCACCAAAGGAGCTCCTAGAGTCTCTCGCGAGCGTCGAGGCCCTCTTACGCGACGAGGCGCTGGCCGGCTGGCCGACCCGAGCGGACGATATCGAGCTCGTACGGGCAACGCGAAATCGTTTGGAGCGGCGCTTCACGCTAGCGGTCGTGGGTGAGTTCTCGAGCGGGAAATCGTATTTGTTGAACGCCTTGCTCGGGAAGACGCGGTACGACGAACGGCGGCACATCGTCGGGTTGCTCGCGACCGATATCAACCCCTCGACAGCCACGATCACCGAACTCGGCTACGGAACTCCGGAAAGCGCGCTAGCAAAATACCCCTCGGGGCGCACGGAGCGCGTGCCGCTCGATAACCTCGCGCGCTTCGTGGCGGTCGGGAAGAGCGACGCACCGGGGGCGCTTCACGATGCGACCGCGGATGAAGATGCGGCCCCCGCCTACGTCGTCGTCAACGTCGATTCGCCGTTTTTGCGGACCGGCTTCACGATCGCCGATACGCCGGGACTCGCTTCGCTGAATCCGGCCCACCGGCGCGCGACCCTCGGCTATCTGCCGCGTACCGACGCCGTGCTCTACCTGATCGACACGCAGCAACCGTTCACCGAAGGCGACGCGGCGTTTCTCGGGCTGATCGGCGAGCACGTGCGCACGATTTTCATCGTGCAGACGAAAACCGACCTGTGGCGCATGCGCGAGGCCGATGGCCGCGAGGCTTGGGAAGTGGCCCGCGCGCGAATCGTGGAACGCGCGCAACGTTTCGCACCGGGCGCCGAGGTCTATTCGGTTTCGGCGCGCGAGTATGCCGCCGGAACCCTCGACGCCGACGAAGGCCTGGTCGAACGCAGCGGTTTTCCGGCGCTCATCGCCGGGCTCGAACGATCGCTCGAATCCCGTGCGCAAGCGGCGCGCGTTGCGCGTACGCTGGCGGTCTTGCGCGAGCTGGCCGCCAAAACGTCGACGCGCGTGCAGCGCGAGGCGGCCCTCGGCGAGCGGGACGCTATCGAACTCGCGAGCGAACTCGAGCGAGGCAGCGCGGAACTCGCCGAACGCGAACGCGCGCTGGCCCGCGAGCGCGACGACATCGAGCGGCAAGCGGTCGAGCGCAGTGAATGGATTCGCAAACAGGGGGCGGTCCTTGCCGCGAACGCGACGCGGGCGCTTGCCGCCACAATCGACGTTGCCGACATTGCGCGCATTCGCGACCGCGGACGCTTCCACAGCCTGGTCGACGCGACGGTTGCGCCGATCTGGACAGCCTTTGCGGCGGACGTTGCCGGGCATGTTTCACGCGCACTCGAGCGCATCGCGAAATCACGTCCCGATCTGCGCATTGCCGATCTCGCGGCGTTGCGCCTCGGCGGCGAACCCGGCACGGGTGCGTGGTCCCGCGAGCTTCGCAGCGGTATCGCCTCAACGATCGTGCTGGGCGCAATCGGTGGGCCAACGGTAAATTTCGTGTTCGGCGTCGCGCAGCACTTTGCGGCGGCTCCCGCCGGCGCGTATATGAAACGCGAACTCGGCAACGATCTGGGCGCAAGCCTCTTTCCCGCCTTCGAGCGCGACGTGCGCGCCTTCGTTGACGAACTTGCGGACAAGCTCGCGGGGGTCTATGCGGACGCCGCCGCGGCGGTCGAACGCGAACGTGTCGTCGCGCGGG
>Ga0302326_10002391_pt1 | contig 45894 bp, 48 predicted proteins | sample Palsa_T0_3_FD_202264 | JGI IMG/M metagenome (GOLD analysis project Ga0302326, IMG submission 202264) | Peat permafrost microbial communities from Stordalen Mire near Abisko, Sweden - Palsa_T0_3 | ecosystem: Environmental > Terrestrial > Soil > Palsa > Peat permafrost | place: Sweden: Abisko... | reverse complement strand
GGTGAGGGTGAGGGCGAGGGCGAGGGCGAGGGCGAAGGCGAAGGCGAAGGCGGAGGCGAGGGCGACGGCGAAGGCGAGGGCGAGGGGGAAGGCGAAGGCGAAGGTGAAGGTGAAGGCGAAGGCGAAGGCGAGGGCGAAGATGAAATGCGACGCCGCCGCAAGCGTCCCGGCCGAGCTACCCGTTCACGGCGCCGGCGTGCGCGATGACAGCGGAGTTGCTCTGTGCTGGCCGACAGCCACCTCCACGTCGGCGGCGAGGTTAAGGGGCGCACGCTTCTGTCTTACATGGATGGCGCTGGTCTCGAGCGCGCCATGCTCCTCGGCAGCTCGCTGTTCACCCTGACGCTCGACCACCGCGACGGCTTCGTCAATCACAGCGAGAACAACACGCATCTCCTGCGGCTCGGGCGCAGCCATCCGGATCGGCTTGGCGCTTGGCCGACGCTCGATCCTCGCGAGCCGCAAAACTCCTGGCGCGTCAGGTCTTACGCGGAGCAGGGCGCGACCGGCATCAAGCTCTATGTCGGACATGGCGCTTGCAACGCCTTCACCGGCGAACCGATCTTTCACGTCTGCCGCATTGATGACGATTGCATGCTGCCGATATACGAAACCTGCGCGAAACTGCATCTGCCGATTTGCCTGCACGTCAATTGCGGCCGCGCCGCCTATTGGAGTGAGTTGCTGCGTGTGCTGTACCGGTATCACGATCTGAAACTTGTCATTCCGCATTTCGCGCTGTCGACGCGCGCGCCGGATCGGCTGCGTTTCCTGCTCGAGCGGTTTCCGAACGTCCTCACCGACACGAGCTTCGGGCAGGATGAATTTCTGCTGGCCGGTTCGATCAGGGTGGGGCAAAGCGCCGAGCTGCGGGAATTGGTCTCCGCGTACAGCGAGCGTTTCCTGTTCGCGACCGACCTCGTCCTCACCGATGCCGCGCACAAAACGCCGCAATGGATGGCCGATCGCGTCGAGCACTATCGCTCGATGCTGACGGCCGAGCAGTACTGGTCAAAAGCCTTCCAGCGGACATTTCGCGGTTTGGCTTTGCCATCGTCGGCGAGCCATTCGATCATGTGCGCCAACCTCGACACGTTGTGCGCGTAGCATTGCTCGACTGACGCATCCCCGCGGTGTGCGGCCGCCGGCGCCGAATGAGACGGCGAGACGCAATCGGCGTTGGTCCAATCGCGCCGCCCATACTATATGGATGGTGCGTGCAGTCCGTCAGAGAAAGCAGGCGCAATGCCAAATCATCCCGCTTTACCAAAGCGCCGGCTCGGACCGTCCGGACTTGAAGTCTCGGCGATCGGGCTTGGCTGCATGTCGTTGTCCGGCGTCTACGGCGACAGCACGGACGACGGCGGCATCGCGGTCATTCATGCGGCGCTGGAGCACGGCGTTACCCTTCTCGACACGTCCGACATGTACGGCTTCGGCCACAATGAGGAACTCGTCGGCAAGGCGATCAAAGGCCGCCGCGATGGAATCGTTCTGGCGACGAAGTTCGGCAACCTCGGCGGCCGCGGCGGCAAGGTCGCCGATGGACGCCCCGAATATGTATTGAGTTCGTGCGAGGCGAGCTTGAAGCGGCTCGGCGTCGATGTCATCGATCTTTATTACCAGCACCGGGTCGACCCGACGGTGCCGGTTGAAGAGACGTTCGGCGCCATGGCGAAATTGGTCGAACAGGGCAAGGTGCGCGCGCTCGGCATCAGCGAGGCGAAGCCGGAGACCATCCGCCGCGCGCATTCAACCCATTCGCTTGCGGCCGTGCAGAACGAATTCTCGCTGCTGTACCGGAACGAAGCCGAGGAGACCTTAAAAACGACGAGGGAGCTTGGCATCAGCTTCGTCGCTTACTCTCCTCTCGGCCGCGGCTTGATGACGGGAGTGGTCGAAAATCCGGAAAGTTTGTCACAGACCGATGCCCGGCGAAGACATCCGCGCTTCGCCGCCGAGAATCTTTCCGTCAATCTCGGTTTGGTCCATCGTGTGGCCGAGATTGCGCAACGCAAGGGTTGTACGCCCGGCCAGCTTGCGCTCGCCTGGCTGCTCGCCCAGGGCGATGATGTCGTTGCAATCCCCGGCACGAAGCGAACGGAAAGGCTTATCGAGAATATTGGGGCGGCGGCGGTGAAGCTGACTGCGGCCGACCTTGCCGAAATCGCGCAAGCTGTTCCCGCCGATGCCGCCGCCGGTCTGCGCTACCCCGAAGCGCAGATGAAAAGCGTCTATCTGTGAGGATGCAGCCCCGAGACGCCGTGCGGCGAATCTAACCGCCCAGCTTCTGGATGGCGTGTTTGCCGCTGGCGAAGGCGATGTTCTTGGTTTCCATGTAGAAGTCAAAGGACCAATCGCCGCCGTCGCGTCCGATGCCGGAGCTTTTAACGCCGCCGAACGGCGTCGGCAGATGCCGCACGTTTTCGGAATTGACCCAAATCATTCCGGCTTCGAGCGCTTCGGTGAAGCGCAGAGCCCGCGTCAGGTCCGACGTCCAGAGATAGCCGGTGAGGCCGTAGGGCACATCATTGGCGAGCGCCAACGCTTCCGCCTCGTCCTTGAACGAAATGGCCGTCAGCACCGGCCCGAAAATTTCTTCCTGCGCAATCCGCATGCGATTGTTCGCGCCGGTGAAAAGCGTAGGGGCGACATAGCAGCCGCCGCCGGGACCCTCGACTTTGCCGCCGCCGGTCGCGATGGTCGCGCCTTCGCGCTCGCCGATGGTGAGATATTCCAGCACTTTCTTTTCGTGGGTGGGGTGGATGAGCGGACCGATCACGGTGTCGGGATCGAGCGGGTGCCCGATCTTGATGCGCTTTGCCTTCTCGGCAATGGCCGCGGTGAACTTTGCGTAAATCGGCTCCTCGACGAGAAGCCGCGATGACGATGTGCAGCGCTCGCCGTTGAGCGAGTAGATCATGAAGGTGGCGGCGTCGGCAGCGCGCTCGAGATCCGCGTCGGCGAACACGATGACCGGGTTCTTGCCGCCGAGCTCGAAATGCACGCGCTTCAAGGTATCCGCGCCCTGCTTCATGATGAGCGAGCCGGTCGAGCTTTCGCCGACAAAGCCGATGGCCCTGATGTCGGGGTGTTCGGTCAAAGCCTTGCCCGCGTCCTCACCCATGCCGTTGACGACGTTCCACACGCCCGGCGGCAATCCGGCCGCTTCGGCGATCTCGACCAAGAGCCGCGCGGTCAGTGGCGAAAACTCCGCCGGCTTGTGGACGACCGTGCAGCCGGCGGCGAGCGCCGGCGCGATCTTCCAGGTCGAGAGCATGAAGGGCGTGTTCCACGGCGTGATAATGCCAACCGGGCCGATCGGCGCCCGCGCCGTGATGTTGAGCTGGCCGGCGGTGCGCAGCACGCGGCCGTCGCGCGCCTCCGGGGCGCGATCGGCGAAAAAATGAAAGTTCTCCGCGCCGCGCAGCGCGGCCTTGGCCATGAACTTCAAGGCCTGGCCGGTATCCATGCACTCGGCGAAAGCGATTTCTTCCGCGCGCGCGACAATAGCGTCCGCGATTTTGTGCAGGAGCGCTTTGCGTTTGTCGCCGGACAGTGCCGCCCACGCTGGAAAGGCCCGCTTTGCCGCCTTGGCGGCGCGGTCGATATCGGCCGCCTTGCCATGGGCGACATTCGCAAGCGGCCGCAAATCCATCGGCGAAATGGTCTCAAAGGTCGTGCCGTCGCAGGAAGGCTTGGCTTCGCCGCCAATTTGATTGAGCACGCCCTGTTCGCGGAACCGCGCCAGATATTTGTTGGCTTTGGCGATATTGGCTTCAAGCGCCGACATGGTTGCCTCTTATTTCCTCACTGCGCATCCGCCAAGGAATACGGACCCGCATCTTCGCTGCTCTGGCGAGCCGCTTGATCTCGTCTCTTTCTCAAGCGCATTTAACCTTTTTGTTTCGTGAATTGTTTTTCTTAGTTCAAGATTGCGTGTGAATAGAACATCACGTAAAACGCGAATCGGGGCGACGAGGGGCGATTTCCGGGGTTGGGGGTTATGCGGTGTTCCTTAGGGGACCACGGCCTTTAGTTGATCGACCGACACAAGCGCTGATCCTGTTCGCGGCCATCGACATAGGTCTGCAAGGCGCCTTCGGCTTTGACACCCTCGCTTGGCTGTTCGGAGCGTGGGTAGTCCCGGCGCAATGCTGCGTCGGACTTGCCGGCGTGTGGCAATTTTTCAGACAGCGTTGGTAGCGTAACGCGGCAGTTCCACGAGCTCAGCCCGCGCTGTCTTACGCGCCCTTGATGTCAAGCCGCACGTCGATGTTGTTGCGGGTGGCGTTCGAATACGGGCAGATTTTCTCGTGCGCTTCCTTGGCGAGCTCCTCAAGCTCGGCTTGCGGCAGGCGCGGATCGGCAATGTGAAGTTTCACCGCAAGTCCAAAGCCTCCGGCGTCGCGCGGGCCGATGGAGACGTCGGCGGTGATGCTGGCCTTGCTGGCGTCTTTCTTGTGCTGCTTGCCGACAAAATCCAGCGCTCCACCGAAACAGGCGGCGTAGCCGGCCGCGAACAGATGCTCGGGCGTCGTGGTGCCGGACTAGCCCGGCCCGCCCATCGCCTTCGGCACCGACAGATCGGCGCGAACCGAGCCGTCGCTCGCTTCGGTGTGGCCGTTCCGCCCGCCGGTCGCGGTCGCGGTCGCGGTGAACAAGGGCTTGATCCTATCCATTGTTTACTCCTGCTGGCTGTTTGATCGTCGAAACCGAAATCTTTTTGGAACGTCGCGCGCGCGGCGCGATTTCAGTCCACCCCGAAGGAGTCGAGATATTTTTGGCCGAGCGCGTTGTCCTTCGGACCAAGGAACAGCACTTCGATGAAATACTTGTCGGTGATCACGATGCGCCACTGATAAGTGTCGTTGTCCTTGTCCTGCATGACAAAAGACCGTGCCGGATAATCGCCGATATCGTCGCTGTTCTTCGATATCAGCGTGCCGCCTTCGGTGATCACCTTGACGACGTTGTCCAGTGTTGCCTGCGCGTCAGGCCCGGGCGCTTCCGACCGGCCCTGGTATTTGACCATGAAGACCAGATCCGATCCCGCCTTCGCCTTGTCGAAAGCGCAAAGCGCGGTGTCGACCTTGTGCCCGTTACGCTGCTCGCTCTTGACCTCGGACTTGCACGGCATGTCGACCCGGAAACCGCCGCCGGGCGGTCCGAAGTTCTGCCAATTCGCCGTCTGCGCCTGTGCGACAGCAAGCCATGCAAGCATCGACGCCGGCAACGCGAAAATAACGCGCATGCAAGCTCTCCCAGGTAGCTTGGCGTTAGAAATCTGCTTCAGGGATAATATTACAGTACCGCTTGTGCACGGTGGCGAAGTTCCAGTCGGCGCAAGGCCCGGCGCTCCAATAATGCCGCACGTTCAACAGGCACGCGGAAAAGGCTCGCGTATGGGGAGCAAAACCGTAGGACCGGCAGATTCTGGCATCGGTGTACCGGCCGGCTGCCGCGCCCGCGCTGTTCGTGCAAGTGACGGTGATCGCTGCCAGCGTCAGCAGGGCTGTGAATACCTTCATGTGCTTCACTCCGCCGCCCTGCGCGTTTCAAAGAAACGATTTTCCGGCCGCGGCAGACCGAGATTTTCGCGCAAGGTCTTGCCTTCATATTCGCGGCGGAAGATGCCGCGGCGCTGCAATTCAGGCACCACCTTGTTGCAAAAGTCCTCAAGCCCCTCCGGCACAAAGGGAAACATGATGGTGAAGCCGTCGCTTGCTTCGGTCGTCAGCCATTCCTCCATTTCGTCGGCAATAGTCTTGACCGTACCGACCATGGCGAGGCCGGAATAGCCGCCGAGCCGTTGCGCCAATTGGCGCACGGTGAGGTTCTCGCGCTTGCCCATCCCGACGACGCGGTCGCGGGCGCTTTTGCTGGCATTGCTTTCGGGGATGTTGGGCAGCGGCTTGTCCGGATCGAAACGCGAGGCGTCGTGCCCAAGCGCGATCGACAGCGAGGCGATGGCGCTGTCGTAGTGGACCAGGCTATCGAGCTTCGCCCTTTTGGCGCGCGCCTCATCGACCGAGTCGCCGACGACGACAAAGCAGGCCGGCATGATCTTCATGTGCTCGCGCGCCCGCCCGGCCTTCTGCATGCGCGACTTCACGTCGGCGTAGAATTCACGGCCGGCGGCGATAGTGGAGGGCGGAGTAAACACCGCTTCCGCGGTCTCAGCGGCGAGCTGCCGTCCGGAATCCGAGGCGCCGGCTTGCACTACGACTGGCCAGCCCTGGATCGGACGGGCGATATTGAGCGGTCCGCGCACCGACAGATATTTGCCCTTGTGGTTGAGCACATGGAGCTTGTCGGGATCGAAGAAAATCCCGCGCTCGACGTCGCGGATGAAAGCGTCGTCGGCCCACGAATCCCAGAGGCCGGTCACCACGTCGTAGAATTCCCGCGCGCGGCGGTAACGCTCGCCGTGCTCCATGTGGTCGGTCATGCCGAAATTGAGCGCGGCATCGGGGTTCGACGTGGTGACGATATTCCAGCCGGCGCGGCCATCGGAAAGATGATCGAGCGAAGCGAACCGCCGGGCGACGTGGTAGGGCAAATCGAACGTGGTCGAGCCGGTGGCGACGAGGCCGATATGCTCGGTGACCATCGCCAAAGCCGACAACAGCGTGAACGGCTCGAACGAAGTGACGGTGTGGCTGTGCTTGAGCGCGTCCAGCGGCATGTTGAGCACGGCCAGATGGTCGGCCATGAAGAAAGCGTCGAATTTCGCCCGCTCGAGCGTCTGGGCGAAATACTTGATATGCGCGAGGTTGAAATTGGCGTCCGGAAAGGCGCCCGGATAGCGCCAGGCGCCGGTGTGAATGGTGGTCGGCCGCATGAAGGCGCCGAGGTGCAGTTGACGTGAGCCGCTCATCTCGATCATCCTCTCCGCCGGAGGCTAGTGCGATCAGATAGGCAGGACGAACAAAAAGGGCAACAACCGCGCGCGCATGGCCGCGTGTTGCCAATATAGGAGCCGTATTCAGTGTGGCGGTTCAGAAGTCGGCATTATTCTTGGCGCGATCGCGTCATGGCGGACTTCTGTACCAAAAGCCACACTAGATCAATAATTTGCTAGTGTCCTTTCGTTTCCGAACTTCGCAAACGAGAGGTGCCGCACCATAACGCGAACATCGGAAACAGGACACCCGGAGCCGCTATGACCAGCGCACGTTATCTCAACCCCAAATCCTTATTGGCGCCGCCCGGCTACACCCACGTCGTCGAGGTGACTGGCCCCGGCCGCACCGTCTACATTGCGGGGCAAGTCGGTGTCGACCGTAACGGACAAGTTGCCGGCGGTCCCGGCGATGTCCGCGCGCAAATGGTGCAGGCGTTCGAGAACCTGAAAGCGGCGCTCGCCGAAGTCGGCGCTACGTTCAAGGACGTGGTGAAGATCACCAACTACCTGGTCGACGGCGCCCACGTGCAGGACTATCGCGAAATCCGCGACAAATATGTCAACACCGCCGCGCCGCCGGCGAGCACGCTGCTCGTCATCTCGCGGCTGGCACGCGAGGGATGGCTGTTCGAAATCGATGCCGTGGCGGTGTTGCCGGAGAAATGATAGGGGCTTGAGGGGGCTTGTGGTGTTCCAAGTGGGGGGAAGGCGCGTGAACAAATTCCTTGCGGGACTATTCCTTGCGGCCGGCGCGTGGACGGCCGCGGCGATGGCGGCCGAAGCGGCCGACCTTAAGATCGCGCTGATCTATTCAAAGACCGGACCGCTCGAGGCTTATGCCAAGCAGACCGAGACCGGCCTCAACCTCGGCTTCGAATATCTGACCGGCGGCACCATGACGCTCGACGGCCGCAAGATCGTGATCATCGCCAAGGACGATCAAGGCAAGCCGGACGTTGCCAAGTCGCTCCTCGAACAGGCCTATGCCGACGACAATGTCGACATCGCCATCGGCACCACGTCATCCGGCGCGACGCTCGCCATGCTGCCGGTCGCCGAGGATGCGAAGAAAATTCTTTTGGTCGAGCCCGCGGTCGCCGATTCCATCACTGGCGATAAATGGAACCGCTACATCTTCCGCAGCGGCCGTAATTCCTCGCAGGACGCGCTTGCCGCGGCCGTCGCGCTCGGCAAGGACGACGTCTCAATCGGCATGCTGGCGCAAGATTACGCTTTCGGCCGCGACGGCGTCGCCGCCTTCAGGCGGGCGCTCGACGAGACGCACAGCAACTCCAAAGTGGTGTTCGAGGAATATGCGCCGTTCATGACCACCGACTTTACGGCGTCGGCGCAGCGTTTGTTCGACGCACTCAAGGATAAGCCCGGCAAGAAGATCATCGCCATCATTTGGGCCGGTCCCAATCCGCTCGCCAAGATCGAAGATCTGAAGCCGGAACGCTACGGCATTGCGGTGGCGCCCGGCGGCAACATCCTGCCCGCCATGCTCGCCTACAAGCAGTGGCCGGGCATCGAGGGCACCATCTACTATTATTACGGCTTCCCGAAAAATCCGATGAACGACTGGCTCGTGACCGAGCACAAAAAGCGCTTCAACATGCCGCCCGACTTCTTCACCTGCGGCGGCATCGCGGCGGCGAGCGCGGTGATTGCCGCGATCAAAAAAGCCGGTGGCACCGACACCGAGAAACTGATCGCCGCCATGGAGGGCCTGGAGTTCGACACGCCAAAGGGGAAGATGATCTTCCGCAAGGAAGACCATCAGGCCATGCAATCCATGTACGTGTTCCGGGTCAAGGCGGACGGCAAGGACCAATGGGACTTGCTCGACCTGGTCCGCGAAATCCCGATCGACGAATTGTCAGTGCCGATCCGCAATAAAAGGTAAGTGGCTAGTGTGGCGGTTCAGAAGTCCGCATCATTTTGCCGGCCCCTTCTCATGCGGACTTCTGAACCAAAGCCACACTAGTCTAATAGGTTTGCTAGTGTTCCTTTGAATCCGAAGTTCGCACATGGGATTGCCGCCTGGTCACGCGAACTTCGGAATCGGGACACTAGCGCGCTTCCGCGAGACCTTGTGATGCCCTTGATCGTCATGCTCGCGCCGGAACAAGCTCGGCCATGACGGACGCCACCCTCGAAACGCGGGACTTGAGCATCCGGTTCGGCGGCCATGTCGCCGTCAACGCGGTGAGTTGCGCGTTTCATCCTGGCACGCTGACCGCCATTGTCGGCCCGAATGGCGCAGGCAAGACCACCTACTTCAACCTGATCTCGGGCCAGCTCAAATCGAGCGCCGGCCGCGTGCTGTTCCAGGGCGCTGACATCACCGCGCTGCCGGCGTCGCAGCGCGCCCGCCGCGGTCTCGGCCGCGCCTTTCAGCTTACTAATCTGTTTCCCTATCTCAGCGTGCATGAAAACGTGCGGCTGGCGGTGCAGAGCCGGCGCGGCGCCGGGCTTGATCTGGTGCGCACGTGGCAGCACCACCGCGAGCTCATCGACGATGCGGACGATGTGCTCGATCAGGTCGGGTTGACCGCGCGGCGGAACACGCGCGCCGGTCTCCTGCCGCATGGCGATCAGCGCAAGCTCGAAGTCGCCATGCTGATCGCGCTCAGGCCGCTGGTGTTTCTGTTCGACGAGCCGACCGCGGGGATGAGTGTCGACGAGGTGCCGGTCATCCTCGATCTCATCGAGGCGATCAAGGCGCGGCGTGACCGCACCATCCTTCTGGTCGAGCACAAGATGGACGTGGTGCGCTCGCTCGCCGACCGCATTGTCGTCCTGCACAACGGCGAGCTCGTCGCCGACGGCGATCCGGCGAGCGTGATCGCGCTGCCGGTGGTGCAAGAGGCCTATCTCGGAGTGGCCAATGTCTGAAGCGCCGCCGCTCCTCAATCTGTCCGGGGTGAACACTCACATTGGCCCGTATCACATCCTGCAGGGCGTCGATCTTGCGGTGCCGCGCGGCGCGCTGACCATGCTGCTCGGGCGAAACGGCGCCGGCAAGACCACGACGCTGCGCACCATCATGGGACTCTGGCATGCGTCGGCCGGCGCCGTGACCTTCGACGGCGCCGACATCACCGCCTGGGCGACGCCTGATATCGCCCGCGCCGGCATCGGCTACGTGCCGGAGACCATGGGCATCTTCGCCGACCTCACGGTGCGGGAAAATCTGTTGCTGGCGGCGCGCTGCGGCCCGATCGACGAGGCGCGGCTGCACTGGATCTTCGGCCTGTTCCCGGCGCTGGAGAAATTCTGGTCGCTCGCCGCCGGCGTGCTGTCCGGTGGACAAAAGCAAATGCTCTCCATCGCTCGCGCCATGATCGAGCCACGCAAGCTGTTTTTGATCGATGAGCCGACCAAGGGGCTGGCACCGGCGATCATCGCCAATATGATCGCGGCGTTTCGTGAGCTGAAAAAATCGCCGGATACCACCATCCTTGTGGTCGAGCAGAATTTTCTGTTCGCCAAATCGCTGGGCGACGCAGTGGCGGTGATGGACAACGGCCGGGTGGTCCACGCCGGCACGATGGCGGCGCTGGCCGACGATCGCGATCTCCAGCACCGGCTGCTCGGACTGCATCTGGACCAGCATCAATGACAGCCCGCGGCGCGTCCCCTGTTCCGCTCCATCACCGCGACTTGCTGCCGGTCTTGCTGGTGCCGGCGGTGGCGCTGGCCGCGCTGCCGCTGGTGGGCTCGTTCTCGACCTGGGTGACGCTCACGCTTGCCGGTCTCGCCATGGGCATGATCATTTTCATCATCGCCTCGGGCCTGACGCTGGTTTTCGGCCTGATGGACGTGCTCAATTTCGGCCACGGCGCTTTTATTTCCATCGGCGCCTATGCCGCGGCGGTCTTAGTGCCGTCGCTCGCCGGTTTTCTGCACGCGGATTCGCTTTTCTATAACCTCGTGGCGCTGCTGGCGCTGATCGCGCTGGCCATGGTCGTGACCGGCCTCCTTGGCTACGCCTTCGAGCGCATCATCATCATGCCGGTCTACGGCCAGCACCTGAAACAAATCCTGGTCACCGTCGGCGGGCTCATTGTCGCGGAACAGATCCTTGTCGCGATATTCGGCCCGGTGCAGATCGCGCTGACCTTGCCGACGGCGTTTCGCGGCGCGCTGGTGTTCGGCGACGTCGCCATCGAGCGCTACCGTGTCATTGCCGTGGTTGTAGGGCTACTGGTTTTCGCCGTCATGCTCCTGGTGCTCAACCGCACCCGCATCGGTCTTCTGATCCGCGCCGGCGTCGAGAACGGCGAAATGGTCGAAGCGCTCGGCTACCACATCCGCCGCCTGTTCGTCGGCGTGTTCATGGCCGGCTCGGCGCTCGCGGGCCTGGGCGGTGTGATGTGGGGCTTTTATCGCGAGACGCTGACGCCGGCGATGGGCATGGACGTGATGGTGCTGGTGTTCATCGTCGTGGTGATCGGCGGGCTCGGCTCGGTCGGCGGCTGTTTTATCGGCGCGCTGCTTGTCGCCGTGGTCGCCAATTACACCGGCTTTCTCGCGCCCAAGCTCGCGCTCGTCTCCAACATTTTGCTGATGGCGCTGATTCTCTTGTGGCGCTCGCGCGGCCTCTATCCGGTGGCCAAGCGATGAGCCCGCTCGGCGGCATTATTCTTTCCGGCAATCCGCCGCGCGGCGTGGCGCTCACGCTCATCCTTCTCGCCATTCTGCTCGGGCTTGCGCTTGCGCCGGTATTGTTTCCCGGCATGGAGGCGCTCAACGTCGCCGCCAAGATTTGCTACTTTGTCGTGCTGGCGGCGAGCTACGATCTTTTGCTCGGTTATACCGGCATTGTCTCCTTCGCCCACACCATGTTCTTCGGCATTGGCGGCTATGGCGCCGGGCTGGCGCTCTATAGTCTCGGCCCATCGTGGAGCGCGCTCGTTCTCGGCACCGGCGCCGCCTTGGTCGCGGCGGTGGCGCTCGCGCTTGTCATCGGCTTGTTCTCGCTGCGGGTGCGCGCCATCTTTTTCGCCATGATCACGCTTGCGGTGGCGAGCGCATTCTCGGTGCTGGCCTCGCAGCTGAGTGAATTCACCGGCGGGGAGGACGGCCGCACCTTCCGCCTGCCGGAAGTGCTGCGGCCGAGTTTTCACTTCACGGCCGGGCCGTTCACGATGAGCGGGCGCGTGCTGGCCTATTACTTCGTCTTCGCCGCGTCGGTGGTGCTCTTTCTTCTCCTGCTTCGCGTGGTGAATTCGCCGTTCGGCCGGGTACTACAGGCCATCCGCGACAACGAATTTCGCGCCGAGGCGCTCGGCTACCGCATCGTCATCTACCGCTCCATCGGCAATTGCCTCGCCGCCGCCGCCGCGGCGCTTGCCGGCGTGCTCTCCGCGGTGTGGCTCCGCTATACCGGCCCGGCGGTGACGCTCTCCTTCGACATCATGCTGGACATTTTGCTGATGGTGGTGATCGGCGGCATGGGTACGCTCTACGGCGCGGTGATCGGCGCGGCGATCTTCGTGCTGGCCGAAACCTATCTGCAGAACATAATGGCCATGATCAGCCACGCCACGGCGGGCGTGCCGCTTTTGCCGCTGATCTTCCACCCCGACCGCTGGCTGTTATGGCTCGGCGTCCTCTTCGTGCTGAGCGTCTATTTCTTTCCGCTCGGCATCGTCGGACGGCTGTGGCGGCGGTGAATGATTTTTTCTCGCGTTATTGCGAGGAGCGAAAGCGACGAAGCAATCTGGCGTTTATTGCCGAAAGTCTGGATTGCTTCGCTGACGCTCGCAATGACGAGGAACAAGTCCGGCCATGACTATTAGCTGCTGTCGGTTGGGATAATCCGGCCTACCCCGCCTTGGCCTCGGGATCGAAGGCGGCGAGATTTTTTTCCCGCACATTGTTCATGGCCCGGCCCATTGGACGCACCGCGAATTCCGCTAAATCGAGAAGAAGCTCGTGATCGAGCGGCGTGGCTTGCGCAAGATCAAGCCACAGCGCGATCTTGTCGTCGGCGAGCGTAAGCGGCATGCGGTCGTGATACGGCACGACGAGCTCGTTCGGCTCATCGGTCAGTATTGCAAACGCGATGCGCCGGTCGCCCTTGTATTCAGCCTCTTCCCAGATGCCGGCGAGCATCAGCGGTTTTCCGTTCTTCCGGGCGAAATAATACGGCTGCTTGCCGCCTTCCTCGCGCCATTCGTAGAAGCCCGCGGCGGGAATGACGCAGCGCTGCTGTTTCATGTGGGTCCGGAACTGCCCTTTGCGAAGGCCATCGGTGCGGATGTTGAGGAGCGGCGGCCGCGGTTCGCCGCCGGGAAGCAGCCGATTGATGCCGAAGCGTGCGATCGCCGCACCGTTGCCGGCAATCAGCGCCGGCACGGTCTCGGTCGGCGCCACGTTGGGATTGTATTCGAAATTAAGCCGCAGGCCGCTGTAGAGATCGCGCGGGATCTCCGACCATTCTTCGATCGAGCGGAAGCGATTGCACATGACGGCCTGGTGTCCCGATTCCGAAGTTCAATCAAGCGATTTATGCAGCGGTCCTACGCGGGAAACCATTTTCCTTCCCGACGGAAAAGTTCGATCAGATAGTCCGCCACCGTACGGATGCGCGGTATCTTCGCCAGATCGCGGCGCATCAACAGCCAGAGATCCGGTTCCGGCAGGGTTTCCTCCGGGAAGACCCGTTTAAGTCCCGGGTCGCCCGCGGCGATGAAATCCGGCACCAGCGCCACGCCAAAGGCGGCGCGCGCCGCAGTGGCCTGCGATACCTGGCTGTTGCTGCGGAAGGCGAATCGCTGATCCGGAAACCGGCGCACGATCCACGCCGCCTCGGCAATGAAATCGCTCTCCGGATCGTAGCCGCCGCTCGCAACTTTACGCGCGTAGGCCGGCGATGCGTAAAGACCATAGCCAACGGTCCCCAAACGTCGGGCGATCAGATCGCTATCTTTCGGTGATCCCATGCGTAACGCTATGTCGGCATCTCGCCGCGCGAGCGAGCGCACGCGCGAATCGCCTATGAGTTCGAGATCGATTGCCGGATGCCGCTCGTGCAAGTCGGCGAGACGCTGCACCAGAAAGCAGTCGAGCAGCGAACGCGGTGCGGTCAGCCGGACCAGACCCCTGATCTCGGTATCGGTCCGCAACCGGTCGCGCAGCGAAAGCGCGGCCTCGTCCATCGCCGCGGCCTCGGTGAGTACCGCTTTGCCTTCGACCGTGAGCGCGTAACCCTCAGGCCGCCGCTCAAATAATGCGCTACCGAGCAGGGCTTCCAGATTTTCGATGCGCCGCGCCACCGTCGCGTGATTAACGTGCAACGCGCGCGCCGTCGCTGCGAGTGTGCCGTAACGCGCCAGCGCGACAAAATAGCGGACGTCCTGCCAATCCAAATCGGGTGTGCGTTTTCGATCAGGCATGGTGAAAATATAAAGGATGGCGGCTCCTGCCGCCACGAGCTACGTGATGCTTAATTTTATTTGTTTGTTGACAGCGGAGCGCACCATGTCGCTCAGTCCCGTCTGCGGTGCCATTACCGGATCACGACGCGAACGCACCGCGTGGGCGCCGACCGCAAACGAGCGATCGGGCAAACACTCGGCGTCGCCCTTCCAACACGCGTGGGCCGCGTTGACTGCGCCGTTAAAGAAATTTTCCGCCGCGCTGAGGCATCGCCGCGAGCTGGAGCAGTTGGCGCGGTTCGGCGATCGCGAGCTGCGCGACTTGGCGGTGACGCGCAACGACATCGATTTTGCGCTCGCCGAGCCGCTGTGGCGCGATCCGGCGACTTCGTTCCGGCAGGCGCGGTCTGGATGCGCCGGGCCAACGAGCAAATAGTAGTTCGCTGCGCCGCACAGCCGGAATCAACTCCGCGCTGCGGCTCGTCCGTGGCACGCGGCGATGATTTCACGGGCCGCTTGGCCGCTTCCAGTTCAGCGAGACCCAGAACATCGCCAAGAATAGCGGAATCGCGGCAACCGAAAGCGACCAGGCGATCTGGTAGTACGCGGTGCGCCAGGTCACCAAAGTCGTCAGGTGAGCGATCTCGACGCTGTAATCCAGCTTGTCGGTGCTGCATCCGACGTAATGCAGGAACGGATAGGAAATCTCAGCAACGCCGAGGCACAGAGCGGCGCCGGCAAGCGAGACAACGATGATGAGAATCGCGAGCCATCGCGCCGATCCGCGCTTGTGGAAGACGTTGGCCTTTTCTGCCGCGAAGGTGGTTGCGGCGACGATGATGCCGTCAAACGCGAGCAGCGCTAATCCCTTGCCGTCGAGAATGGTCAGAATGTCGTAGAGGGTCTTTATGACCTCCCTGGCATTCGGCGGATTGAACTGAGTTCCGGCGGCATGCAAAAGCTCGATCTTTTGCAGGATGTCACAGTCCATATCGCTTCCTGCCTTTGATCGCCCGATGGCTGCGCGAAGGTGTCAGCCCGTTATCCCGATCTTTTCTGGCACACACGGGAGAAGGGATGTTGCCGCGCTGACGCAGACAAATGAAAGGCTACTTCGCCAGCGCGTCGGCGCCGACTTTAGCGACTTGGGAGTCCTGCGACGACAGCGCGCCGGAAACACCGATGGCGCCAACGATCTTGCCGTCCACCACGATCGGCAAACCCCCTTCGAGCGGGGTGATGTCTTTCACGGCGAGGAGGCGAAGGCCGGCCCCGCCGGCGGCGATGGCGTCGTCCAGCGCCTTGCTCGCCCGCTTGAACGTGAGTGCGGTGCGCGCCTTGCCTTCGGACGCGCTAATGGCGGCGAGCTGGGCGTTGTCGCCCTTATGGAACATCACCAGGTTGCCGCCGCTGTCGAGAATGGTGATTGCGACCTGCCAGGAATTTTTCGTTGCTTCGAGTTCGGCCGCGGCCATGGCGCGCTTGGCGTCATCGAGTGTGATCGCGAGCCCGTAAGGCGGCGTCGAGGGCTGCTGGGCGGAGGCCGAACCGGCCATAACGACAAACGCGGCCAATACGCAGCGCACGAGCTTCCACTGCATCTTGCTCTCTCCGGCACCTTTTGAAACGATTCGCCCCGAGCGGAACAATAAGCGGCAAACGCGCTCGGTGGAAGCCGCTTGCGCCACGTCCGCTCATCCCCGCGGAAAAGGAATCCACGCAGTATCTTATCTCGCCGAGCAACGACTGAACCCCCGCATTTGCGGGGGTGAGCAGACGGTCGTTTGCCGAAACGTGATCGGAAAACGGCTGCGCCCGGCGCTGACGCATCTTATATTTGGGTATGTTCGCTCGGCTTATAGGGAGACGCCGCCATGTTTGGGTTCGCCAAGAAAACGCAAATGCCTGATGCAAAGGAAGCGCTACCGGGCCGTCCGACCGCGGTCCCGACGGCGCGGCAGCACTTCGTCAATGGCAAGCCGCTCAAGGGGCCCTATCCCGAGGGGTTCGCCATGGCGATGTTCGGGCTTGGCTGCTTCTGGGGCGCCGAGCGCAAATTCTGGGAGCTCGGCGACGGCGTTTACGTGACCGCGGTCGGCTACGCCGGTGGCTTTACGCCGAACCCGACCTACGAGGAGGTGTGCAGCGGGCGCACTGGCCATAACGAGGTGGTGCTCGTGGTCTACGATCCGAAGAAAATCTCCTATGAGCGCCTGCTCAAAACTTTTTGGGAAAGCCACGACCCGACCCAGGGCATGCGTCAGGGCAACGATGTCGGTACGCAATACCGGTCCGGCATCTATGTGTTCACGCCGGAGCAGCGCGCCGCCGCCGAAGCCTCGCGCGCAAGCTACGCCAAGGCGCTGGCCGCGCAGGGCTTGCCCGCCATCACCACAGACATAGAGGACGCGCCGCCGTTCTATTTCGCCGAGGACTATCACCAGCAATACCTGGCGAAGAACCCGCACGGCTATTGCGGTCTCGGCGGCACCGGGGTTGCCTGTCAGATCGGCACCGGGGTTGCGGCGTAATCGCTTGTGTAACCCTGGCTGAGGGACGAATACGCAGCGGCGAAACAGTCCCGGACGCGGCCGTGGTGAGGGATTGTTAACCATACTTGGCGTTAATCGGGCTCGGCGCTTTTCCGCCCGGGGCCCGGATTTCGCGTATGCGGTCATACTGCTCTTTCGCACTCATCCTTTGTCTGTCGATGGCCGCGGCGGGGTGCGCGCAACAGCGCCTGGCCTATGACGGCAGCACCGGCGCGCTATCGACATCGGGCGTCGACAACGTCGTCTATGGACCGACTCCGGCGCCTTCCTCGGCGAGCGCAACTGCACAAACGACGCCGCAACCTCGTGGCCTGATTTTCGCACAAGGCGCGCCGGCCGCTGGTGAGTCACCTCCTCGGATGTATATGCAAGCCACGCCGGGTCCTGCACCGTCCCGCGGTCTGATTGAGGGGCAAGGCGCTCCAGCTACGACAGGGTCATTGGGGCCAGGGGGGCCGCCGGAAATAGCGGGAGTTCCGTCGGCACCGTCCCGCGGTTTGATTTTCGCGCAAGCCGCGCCGCTTCCCGGCCCGCCGCCACCGATGGTCGCAGCGCCCATTGTCGATACGTGGGGCCCGCAACCTGGCCCCGTGCTTTGGGGCTCCGTGCCGCCTGTCACGCCGGCGCCAGCCTTGAATCACTACACGCTCGACGCGGGTGACCGGCTGCGCGTCGTCGTGTTCGGGCAGGAAGGATTGACCAACTCGTATCTGGTCAGCGCCACCGGCCAAATCGACATGCCCCTGATCGGCGCCGTCGTGGCGCGGGGAGCGACCAGCGAGCAGCTGGCGGGCCGAATCGGCGCCAAGCTCCGTGACGGCTACATCCGCGAGCCGCATGTCGCGGTCGAGATCGAAGCCTATCGGCCGTTCTTCATCCTCGGCGAAGTCGCGCAGCCGGGCCAATATCCCTATGTCGCCAACATGACCGCCGAAACTGCGATCGCCATTGCCGGCGGGTTCACGCCGCGCGCCTTCCGCAGAGATCTCGTTGTCTCGCGGACGGCGGAAGGCGTCGCGACGCGCATGACCGTGCCGCTCAATTTTCCGCTGCGGCCGGGCGATACCGTCAACGTCCAGGAACGCTGGTTCTGATCAGGAATCAGTAATCGGTAGTCAGTAATCAGACAAAAATTTCCGATCCCCGATCCCCGAACCTCACGCATGCTCCTGGGTCGCCGCGACCATTGAGGTTTCGTGCTGCGCGGCTTCTGCGCCGCCCAAACCATTGAAGAACACGTTCAGCAGGACGGCAACGATCGCCGCGAGTAGGATGCCGGACTCAAGGAGCGGATGCAGGACGTCCGGCGTGTAGCGGAAGAAGCCGGGCGCGACCAAAGGGATCATGCCGAAGCCGACCGAAATCGCGACAGTAAACAGGTTGTAACGGTTGGTCTTGAAGTCGACGTTGGTGAGAATGCGCGCGCCGGTCGCCGCCACCATGCCGAACATCACAATGCCGGCGCCGCCCAACACCACGACCGGCACCGCTTCGACCAGCGCCGACAGTTTCGGCAGCAATCCGAGCACCAGCATGATAACGCCGCCGGTCGCCGTCACCCAGCGCGACCTGATGCCGGTGACGCCGACCAGGCCGACATTTTGCGAGAATGACGTGTAAGGAAAGGTATTGAAAATGCCGCCGAGGATAGTGCCGACGCCGTCGGCGCGCAGTCCGCGCGCGATCGCCGCCTTGTCGATATTGCGGCCGGTCATTTCGCCGAGCGCGAGAAACATTCCGGTCGATTCGATCATCACAACGATCATGACAATGCACATCGTGATGATGGGCACGAGCTGAAAACTCGGCCAACCGAAGCGGAAGGGCACGACCAAATCGGCCCATGGTGCGGCGACCACCCGCTCGAAATGCATGACGCCGAGCAGCGCAGCGAGTACCGCGCCGGCAATGATGCCGAGCAGCACCGCAACATTGGCGATAAAGCCCGCGCCCCAGCGGATCAGGCCGAGGATGACGACGAGCACGAACAGCGCGATGGCGAGCCCTTCGAGCTGGCCATAGCCAGGATTGGGAAACGCGCCCGGCACGCCGTCGACCACTTTGGTGAGCGTCGGCAAGCCGCCGCCTGCCCAATTGATGCCGACCCGCATCAGCGAAATACCGATCACCAAAATGACGGTGCCGGTGACGACCGGCGGGAACAGCCGCAGCATCTGCCCCATGAAGGGCGCCACGATGACGCCGAATATACCGGCGGCAATGACCGATCCATAGATGCCGAGAAGCCCGACATCCGGCGCTGCCGCCATCGACAGCATCGGACCCACGGACGCGAAGGTCACGCCCATCATCACCGGCAGGCGGATGCCGACGCCGGGAAAGCCGATACACTGCACCAGCGTGGCAAGTCCGCAGGCGAACAGGTCGGCGCTGATCAAAAACGCGACATCCTGCGGCGGAAGCTTCAAGGCGCGGCCGAGGATCAGCGGGACGGCGACGGCGCCGGCATACATGACGAGCACGTGCTGAAGCCCGAGCGTCAGCAGTTTTGGTACCGGTAGAAATTCATCGACCGGGTGAGCGTTCTGCGCCATTTGACCACCCCCGAAAAATTGCCCCGGCCACGATGACACAAAAATCGTGCCAGAGCGCGCAGTTATCTCGGCAGGATGGCTGAATTCCCCATCTTCCGTGGCCGGCGCCCTACAATCACGTCCCGGCAAAAAAGCATCATGGCCGGGACAAAGCCCGGCCATGAGGAAATTTTCAGCGAAAAATTCTTTACCGCTTCACATGTTTGTCCAAGAACGCGATGGAACGCTCGCGGGCAAGCTTGGCGGCGGCTTCGTTATAGCTGCCGCGCTCCTCGCAATTAAAGCCGTGATCGGCGCCGGCATAGACATAAATCTCGCAATCGCCGCCGCGCTTCTGCTTGATCAATTCGACGTCGCTCATCGGGATCGCCGCGTCCTTTTCGCCGAAGTGTAGTTGCACCGGTACTTTCGGCTTCTCGTCGGCGTTCTTGGCGATCTGGCCGCCGTACCAGCCGATGGCCGCCGACAATCCGTTCAACTTCGCGGCTGCGAGGAATGCAATAGTGCCGCCCATGCAGAAGCCGACGATGGCCGCCGGACCGACCTTGCGCGCTTCGTCAATGGCGGCTTGCGTGTCGCGCATCATCGCTCCCCAATCGGGATTGGCGACGTACTTGCGCGCATTGGCGATCTCGTCCGGCGAATAGCCGCTCTCGAAGTTTGGTGATTGCCGGTCGAATAAAGCCGGCGCGATGGCGGCATAACCTTGCGCGGCGATGCGATCGCACACGGCGCGAATGTGATGGTTGACGCCGAATATTTCCTGAATGACGACGACGCCGCCTTTGGCCGCGCCGCTCGGATCGGCGCGATAGGCGCCGAGCTTGAAACTATCGGCGGCGGTCAACGAGAAATGCTTACCCAAGAGATCCTCCTTCAAGTGTAAAATGCCCTTACCCTGCGGCGGGTGTTACCATACACCGCGGCAAGCGCCGCTTGAATGCCCTGGGCGTCGCGGCGGGTGGCGGCGGTTTGCAAACCTGCTAATCTTCGGCTCCTGACCTTCGGCCCTGGAGCCAGATGAAGCGCGAGATTTTCGCCCTCACAGACATTTACGTGCCGGTCAAGCGCCGCGCCACCCTCGAGCAGAACCGCGTCGATGAACTCGCCGCCAGCATGCTCGAAAATGGGCAGCAGATGCCAATCCTGGTGCGGCCCGACGGCGCCCGCTTCGTGCTGGTCGAGGGCTTGCACCGCCTGGAAGCGGCTAAGGCGCTTGGCGAGAGAACCATCGTCGGCTATCGCGTCGACGCGCGCAAGCATTGACGGACCCCGGCTTCCCCGTTGCCGGAACTCTCAGGCGAACTTCGTGGACCAGCCGAGTGACCGTTATGTTCCACGATAGGCCGCCGCCGGGACACGACTGGCGGCCGGGCTAGGTAACCGCTACATACAGGCATCCCCCGCAAGACCAAAAAGGAACAGCGAATGGCGACGCGCCAAATCAAGATGCCAGTAAAGGAAAAAACCGAAGAAGACGCCGAGGAGGTGTTCTCGCAGCGCAAGCGGCCCGAGCGTGGCCGATATTTGCTGCAAGTCGACCGGCAAACGAAAGCTTCCTATCAGACCTCTGAGCTTGCTCAGGCGGCGGCTTTGGTGATCAAAAAGAAATATCCGGTCGTGCAGGTGTCGGTTTATGACAGCGTCGATAACTCGAACACGCTCGTCGAGGCGCCGGCCGCTTCGTCATGACGAAATCCGTCAGTCGGTCGCATAGCGGCATTAATGCATGACAACGACGAAATTGGTGCCTTCGCCGGTTTCGTCACCGAGCCCCTGATCGGAGAGGATGAGGGAAGAGCCGGGCACGATCATTTGCGAAATCCGGTCGATGGCCTCTTGTGGGATCTCGATGCGCGCCAGCGCTTCTGCCGGATTTTGCGGCGGCGGAGTGATTGCGTCCTCCACCGCAGTGTCGTTACGGCTCGCGCGCAGGGGGTATTTGCCAACTGGCTTTGGCTTTGCCCGTTCGGCCGGCATTGAAACGACGTTCCAAACGAAACCCGATCGGTCCGGCAGATATTCCAGGGCAGTGAAGACAAAAGTGCCCAGCGGCTGGTCGGGTTGCTCAACCGTGATCGGCGCGCTGAACACCGGATCAAAATCCTGACGGACGTAAATTTTTGCTGTCTTTCGGCTGACGAAAATCGCGATCGGCGATTTGCTCATATGCGTCACGGCGGCAACGGGCGGCGCTGGTCCCGGCGTTGCATCCGGGTTCGCCGTGGCTAAACGCGGTGGCATCGGCGCGACGCTCGCGGCCCACGCCGGGCGTTTTGGTGCGGGAGTGGGTAGCGGCGGATCGCTGATGCCGGGCACGGACGAAACTTCGGGAGTCACCTCGGTGTGGTGGGCGGTATCCGCTGCGGTGGCGCTGTCCGCAGCCGGTTTGTCGTCGTGCGCCGTATCGGCAGCGGTGATGTTGTCCGCAACCGGCTTGTCGTCGTGTGCGATGTCTGTCTGACTTGCGTTGTCGGCAGCCGGCTTGCCGTCATGCGTCGTCTCGACGGCGGCGGCATCAGTCGCCGTCCGGAGATCTTGCGCGAGCGCCGACGGCAGCGTGACCGAGGCTGCGGCCAAGACCGGGACCGGTGGCGAGGGGTCCTTACGCACGAACAGGTGCGGGTCGGCGAATTCCTGGGGCGCAAGCTCGGAATTCGTGATGAATACTTCGGTGCCGAGTTTGCTCACCGCATACAAGCGCACCGCGAAATCGTGCGACATGCGAATGCAGCCGTGCGACGCCGGATGGCCCAAATTCAAACCCTCATGCAGGGCCACGCCGGACCAGGTGATGCGCTCCATGTAGGGCATGGGCGCGCCGCTGTAGATGTTGGAGTGGTGAAGGAGCTGCTTCTGAACGATACTGAACGCGCCGAGCGGCGTCGGATGTTGCGGAACGCCGGTTGCCACCAGTGTCTCGGCGACTTTTTCACCGTTGCTGTAAAGGTGCAGCTTCTGCTGATTGATAGAGATGAAAATCTGCATCGGCCCTTTAGGGATATTGCCGAACGGCAGCTTTGCCGCTGGTGCGGCGGCCGGCCGGTTTGTCACGCGGATTCCGGTCCTGACCTCGGCGACAGGACGGCTTGCCACGCGGATTCCGGTCCTGACCTCGGCGGACGCCGGCGGCGCAGTAAAAAACGCGCACGCCATGGCGCAGGCCACGCCGACGCCCATGCGCATCGGCAGCCGAGGCAACGGCGATAAAACGCTTCTGCTCGCGCGATAGCTACTCAATCGATCCAGCCCAAATCGATCCAGCCCAAGTCGAAGGAGAGACGCGACCCAACCGCAAAATCTTAGTGGAGTCGATGGGGTTTCGCCACGGCCTTGTCACTTACGCCCATCGCCGCTGGGGATTATGGCTAATGGGCGACGAATTTAAGAATGTTCTAACCCGACGTAAGCCCGCTCAGGCGGTAGGCGTCAGGGCGAATGCTTTCGCCAATAGCTCATACGACCGCCGCCGCGCGGCGTGGTCGAAGACCATCGTGGTGATCATCAATTCATCGGCGCGGGTCGTTTCGGCAAGCGCGATGAGGCGGTTACGCACATCGTCGACGGCGCCGACGGCAAGCTGCTGACGGTGCCGCGCAATGCGGTCGCGATCGACGGGGGTGTATGGATAGGCGGCGGCGTCTTGCGGCGATTGAAACGGTGGATGCTCGCCCTTGGCCCGAAACACAAAATTAAGATCGGCGCTGGCGGCAATGCGCTCCGCTTCTTCGCCGGAGTCGGCGGCGATCGCGGCAGTGGCGAGGATCGCGTAGGGCTCAGGGAGGGAGGCCGACGGCTTGAAATTCTCGCGATAGGTCAGCATCGCGCTCGCCGCATCGTGCGCGGCGAAATGGTGCGCGAAGGCGAATCCCATGCCGGCGGCGGCGGCAAGCTCGGCGCTATAGCCGCTCGACCCGAGAAGCCAGATCGGCGGCAACGCGACGTCGGCGGGAATGGCGTGCACGCTGCGGAAAGGATGGCCTTCAGGGAAGCTGTTGCGCTCGAGGAGAATTAACTCCTGAAAGCGTTCGAGAAATTCATCGCCTTCCCGCGGGTCTTGCCGCCGGCGTAAGGCATAGGAGGTGACCTGGTCCGTTCCCGGCGCGCGGCCAAGGCCGAGATCGATGCGGCCGGGAAACAAAGCCTCAAGGACCTTGAAGCGTTCGGCCACCATGAGCGGCGCGTGGTTGACCAGCATGATGCCGCCAGACCCGACACGAATGTGCTTCGTCGCGGCGGCGACCTGACCGATCATGATCTCGGGCGCGGAACTGGCGATGCTCGCGAGATTATGATGCTCGGCGAGCCAATAGCGCGTGTAGCCGAGGTCATCGGCAAGCCGCGCGAGATCGAGCGAATTTCGCAGCGCGGCCGCCCCGGGCGTGGCGCTCGTCACCGGCGACAGATCGAGGACGGACAGCGGAATCAAGCGTGTACTGCTTTTAAGAAGAGGAAGCGGCCGCCCCGTCAAATGGGTTGCCACGGCCGGTCCCGTAAGGCCAGTCCAGCCTAGCCTAGCGTTTGGGCGAAGTGACCAGCGGGCCACCGATTCCGGCCGGCCAGATCGATGACTGCTGCTGCGGCGCCGGAGTCGTCTGGGCAACGGCGCGAAGCGGCATCCGGTAGAAGTGACGCCGGGCGATGTGCTTTCTTTTCTTCTTTTTCGGAACGATGTCTGTGTCGTCTGCCCAGTCGTCTGTAGCGGCCGCGGGCTCTGCGACGGCGGCCGGTATTGTCTCGATCGCGGCCGTTCGTTCGGCTAGCGGAATTTGCGGCGGAGCCGGAGCAGTGGGCGCAACGACGGCGGGCGAAGCCGGCGGCGGCGCGGCATCAGCCCTGCTTTGCTCCATGCTCTGGGCCGGCTCAGCGCTCTCCTGTGGAGACGCGTCGGGCGCCTTCGGCTCCCGCGCGGTTTCGAGCGCCCCGGTAATCTGCATTTGTGTTACGTCGCTATTTTCCGCTGGCTCATCGGCCGCCGCGTTATCCGCATGCGCATCGGGCGTGACGGCGGCGGGCAACGCTGTTTGTGGCGCTGCCGCTTGCGCGGCGGAATACGCCAAGGCCGCACTATTGTCGGCGGCGGCCGGCGCGGGATGCGGGTCAGCGAACGGCTCAAGCACGGTGACCGGCAGCATGGCGACGTTAAAGCCGACAAGCTGCAGCGGTGCGGCCCGCGATGATCGTGCGAGCGGTGCGTGGCTCACGCGTAACGACGCATAGACACCGAATGCGAAAAACAACGCCATCACCGAAGCGAGGGTCGAAGCGGCCATTAGGCGGACATTGGGGAACATGCGACCTCTCGAGCGCCGGCAAGACTGCGAAACTACCCAAACGCCGCTGCGGCTACATCCCGAGATTATTCTCGCATAAGCCGCGATTGTTTCGGCCAAACATCACGCATGTGTCCACAGGCTAATCATGCACGCGCGACATTAAATGAGTCGGCGAAAATCCACATCGGAAATTGCCAAAAAACGTATTGCCGAAAACAATTTGCCGAGAATGGCGCGATAAAGTTCCCCACCCGCAGTCTGGCCGCGGCGGTTTTGGGTTAACGCGCGACCGCCCGCTGCGGCGACGCCGCATCCGCGCCCGGCAAAACCACGACCCGGGTGCCCAAATTCACCCGGCTGTAGAGATCTGCAATGTCGTCGTTGGTCAAACGAATGCAGCCCGATGACACGAAGTGGCCGATGGTCGATGGCTGATTGGTGCCGTGAATACGATAGAGCGTGTTGCCGAGATAAAGCGCGCGGGCGCCCAGCGGGTTGCCTTCGCCGCCAGCCATGAAGCGCGGCAGATACGGCTGCCGCTCGATCATCTCCTTCGGCGGATGCCAGTCGGGCCACTCGGTCATGCGGCTGACGCGCTCGGTTCCGGTCCAGGTAAAGCCTTCGCGGCCGACGCCGATTCCGTAGCGAACCGCCTTGCCGCCGCCGCGCACCAAATAAAGAAACGTGTGCGGCGTATCGATGATGATCGTGCCTGCGGGCTCGGATGTCACGTAATCGACGAGCTGCCGTTGAAGCTGCGGCGGCAATTCCTTGCGAGGGCCTTGTTCGGGTTGGTCCTCCGGCGGCAGGCCTTCGATCGCCGTACTACGCTGCGGTGCGCCGGGCGGCGGATAATAGCCTGGCGGCGGATTGCCCGCGCCTTGGCGATAAGGATCATATGGCTGGACCGGGCCGCCGGTGACGTCGCGGTCGTAACCGGGAGGTCTGGCAGCCGCAGGAACATCGCCTGGCGGCAAAGGTTCGTCGCTGTAGGGCCGTGGCGGTGCCGGTGTATAGGGCGCCGGCGAGGCGTAGCCCGGAGGCGGCGCGTAATAGCCAGGTGGCGGCGGGTAATAGCCGGGCGGCGGTGGAGGATAAGGCTGCTGCGCAGCGGCGCTCGCGCACATGCCCGCAGCCGCGAGACAAAGAACAGCCAAGCTAAGAATGAAACGCAAGCTTGTGGAGCGGATTTGACATTCGCTACCCGCCCAACCGCTATTTCGTACAGCGAATGTCAAATCCAAGGCTCCCCTAGGACTAATATTTGCTAGCGATCCTTTGATTTTAACATTCGCATCAAAGCGGGCCGAGACGGGATGCGAATGTTAAAATCGGACCACTAGTTCCCCGGTCCGTCGACGCAGCCGACACGTTTTGCGGAAAGGATGGGGCGGGAACAAGGCAAGAGCTTGAACCGGCAGGCCATAGCTTCGCGCAATTCGCGCCGGCCGGACTGCGCCGCGGCGGACAATGGATGCAAACACCCGGCGATGGCGTGGATGATTTTGTGCTACGCTGTTGCTGATTGAAGAAGTTTTTTTAATCCGCGGACAAACTCGATCAGCACAAAAAAGAGCCCGGGTCCGGCCCCGCCAGCCGACGGCACGCGATCGTGCGGCGCGCGTCTGTTGATCGGCTGATGACCAAAGATCGGTCAGCAAATTGGCGCGTGACAATGCTATCGTAAGGCGGCTAAGGAAAGTTGGATGGCATCGGTGAGCGACTGGAAAGTGCCGAACTCGGCGCAACCGAAACCCGACGACTATTCCTACGATCTCGACTTGGCGCTGGCTTCCATCGTGGCGCTGCGCGCGACAGTGCCCGGGGATGCGTTCACGGCGGAGACGCTCGGAACCGAGCGCGCCGGCAATGGCGTCATTATTCGCAGCAACGGCTTGATCCTGACCATCGGTTATTTGGTGACCGAGGCGGACACGATCTGGCTTACGCTGAACGACGGCCGTTCGGTGCCGGGTCACTTGCTCGGCTATGACCAGGAAACCGGTTTCGGCCTGATACAGGCGCTCGCCAAGCTCGACATGCCGGCGCTCGAGATCGGCCGGTCTGCGGCGGCCTCCCTCGGCGAACGCGTCGTTGTCGGCGGCGCCGGCGGCCGGCCGCGCTCGGTCGCGGCGCGCATTGTCGCCAAGCAGGAATTCGCCGGCTACTGGGAATACGTGCTCGATGAAGCGATTTTTACCGCACCGGCGCATCCCAATTGGGGAGGGACCGCCTTGATCGGTCCGGCGGGCGATCTTCTCGGCATCGGTTCGCTGCAGCTGCAGCAGGCCGTCGATAACGAGGCGGCGCAGAATATCAACATGATGGTGCCGATCGATCTTTTGCAGCCGATTTTCGACGACCTCATGAAGTTCGGAAGGCGCAATGCGCCGCCGAGGCCGTGGCTCGGCTTTTACGCGACCGAAGTGGAGGACCGCCTGGTGGTGGTCGGGCTTGCCGATCGCGGGCCGGCCAAGCGCGCCGACTTGCGGGTTGGCGATATTGTACTCGCGGTGGCTGGAAAAGAGGTCAGCGATCTCGCCGGGCTGTTCCGCCGAGTCTGGGCTCAAGGCCAAGCGGGCGTCGAGGTGCCGATCACGATCTATCGCGATGGTGAGACTTCGGAGGTGCGCGTCAAATCGGGTGAGCGAGACCGCTTTCTCAAAGGGCCGAGCCTGCATTAGTGGGGCGGTTCAGTAGTCCGCATCATTTTTGCCGGCATCTCGTCATGCGGACTTCTGAACCAAAGCCACACTAGATCCATAAGTTTGCTAGTGTCCCTTTGATTCCGAACTTCGCACATGGGATTGCCGCCTGGTCATGCGAACTTCGGAACCGGGGTCCCTTTGATTCCGAACTTCTCACACGGGATTGCCGCTTGGTCATGCGAACTTCGAAATCGGGACACTAGCCGGAGCAACGCCGTTGCAGCGGCCGTGCGTGCGTAGTGGCCGCGCGCCCACTGTGCCTAACTGCGAAACGGGCGCCAATAATACCATAAGCCTCCGGCAACCAGGATGACGATGATTGAAGCCGCTTCAACATTCACGATTGAGACGGAGACGCTTCCGAACCAAACAAATACCGCGATCGCGATGGAGCAAATAATGAATCCCGCGGTCCATACGGCGAGCGTTCCGATCCGGTTTATTTTTCGCTCAATCCGGTCGAGCCGATTGTCGTCCATGCCTCGCTGCTCCACCCGGCAAGGTCGTCGTCGGTGCAACCTACGAGAGCGACCAATTGCCATCAACCGGTAGATCGGTGCTTTCGCCGTGAACTCACAGGTTTGCGAAAGCATGCCGGTCGGCGGCGAACAATGCCCGCAACCCTTCACGATAAGTCGCAAACCGCAATTTCACGCCGAGCTCTCGCTTGAGCTTGTCGTTTCTCACTCGCCGGCAATCCTGCCAAAAACTTAGCGCCATCGGCGAGAGTGACGGCGCCGCCTCGGTGAACGCAATCTCCGGCGGCGGCTCGCGGCCGAGCAATTGCGCGGCAAACACGATCGGATCGGCCGGCGGCGAGGGCTCGTCGTCGGCGACGTTGAAGACGCCGCGCGAAGCGTTTGCAAACGCCGCATCGATCGCCTGTGCGATGTCGGCCACGTGGATGCGATTGAAAACCTGGCCTGGTTTGGTAATGCGGCGCGCTTCACCGCGGGCGATCTGAATGAGCGCATTGCGGCCGGGTCCGTAAATGCCGGCGAGGCGGAGAATGGCGACGCCGGCACCGGAACGCGCGCCGAACTCGAGCCAGGCGTTCTCGGCGGCGAGCCGCTTTTGGCCGCGGATCGAGTCGGCGCGCGGCGCTGTCGTCTCGTCCACCCAGGCGCCGGCGTGGTCGCCATATACGCCGACCGTTGATAGATAGACGATGGCGCGTAGGCGCGGCGCGCGCGCCAATTCTTCACCGAAAGCCGCAAGCACCGGGTCGCCGGTTTCGCTCTGCGGGACAGAGATGAGCGCCGCGTCCGCATCCGCGGCGGCTTTTTTCGCTTCCGCACTCGCCGACTTGCCGTCGAACGCAAGAACCTCCACCCGCCCGGCAAATCGCGCATTGAGGTCGGTAGCGCGCTCGATGCCGCGTACCGTTCCGATAATCCGGTCAAAGCCGTCGCCGAAGGCGGCGATGAAATGTTCGGCCGTATAGCCAAGTCCGAAGCACATCAGCGTCGGCATAGCTGCTCACTCAAGCGCAGCCGCCCATTCGTCGATCACTTGCGGATCGGTTTCGGCGTTTCGCTGTGTCTGCGCGCATCGCGCAAGCCGGCCGCGATCCAGCCGGCCGAGCGCCCAGACCGCCGTGCCGCGCACCAGCGCCGAAGAATCTTCCAGGAGCCGCTCCGCCTCGTCCGCGAGCTTGGCGCTGCCCGAATTGCCGATTGCGACCAGCACATTGCGCAAGAAGCGCGCCCGCCCAACGCGCTTGACCGGACTTTTCGCGAACAAGGCGCGGAAGCCGGCATCGTCGAGCCGCGCGAGATCGCTGAGCTGCGGTGCCTGTAAGGCGGCGCGGGCGGCGAGCCTAGCTTCGCGTCCCGACTGCGCGAACTTGTTCCACGGACATACCGCGAGACAATCGTCGCAGCCGTAAATGCGATTCCCGATCAGCGGGCGCAGTGCGCGCGAGATCGGACCCTTATGCTCGATGGTGAGATAGGAAATGCAGCGCCGCGCATCGAGCTGGTAGGGCGCCGGAAACGCCGCCGTCGGACAGACGTCGAGGCAGGCGCGGCAAGTGCCGCAATGGTCGTGCTCGGCAGCGTCCACCGGCAAGTCGAGGCTTGTGAAAATCGCGCCCAGGAACAGCCACGAACCGTGCTCGCGCGAAACGAGATTAGTATGCTTACCCTGCCAGCCGAGACCTGCGGCTTCGGCGAGCGGCTTTTCCATGACCGGCGCCGTGTCGACAAAGACTTTGATCTCACCACCGGCGTTGTCGATGAGCCAGCGCCCAAGCTTCTTAAGCCGCGGCTTGATCACCTCGTGATAATCGTCGCCGCGTGCGTATACGGAGACGGCACCCTGCATCCGCCGTTGGAGCACCGCGAGCGGATTTTCGTCCGGCCCGTAGTTGACGCCCAGCATGACGATTGACCGCCCATCGCGCCAAATCAGTCGTGGATCGCTGCGGCGATCGGCGCTGCGCTCCATCCAGTCCATGTCGCCATGGGCGCCGCCGGCAAGAAAGCCGCGCAGCCGTCCGGCGGCTTGCGGGATGGCGTCCGGCCGGGTGACGCCGAACGCATCGAATCCTTCCCCCCGCGCCTCGGCTGCGAGGGCCGCTTTTATGGCTTCGCCGCCACCGGTCAAAAGTCGAGGTCGGCGTAATTGGCCGCCGGCGTCAGGCCCGGAAGTGTCTCGCGCAATAGGGGGCGAAATGATGGACGCGACTTTATTCTCGCGTACCAGGCTTTGCAGCTCTCGTCTTCGGCCCACGGCACATCGCCCAGATAATCGACCGCGGACAAATGCGCCGCCGCGGCCAGGTCAGCATAGGTCAGGCTCGTTCCTGCAAGCCAGTCGCGCTTGCGGACGAGCCAGCCGATATAGCGCAAATGGTATTTAATGTTGCTTCGCGCCGCCCGCATGACCTCGGTATCAGGCGCCCCGCCGCCGCTGTCGCTTGGGATGAAGCGTTTATAGACGCGCTCGTTCACCAGCGCCCCGCTCGCTTCGGCGAAGAATTTGTCGTTGAACCAGCTCATGAGCCGGCGGACTTCGACGCGATCCGTCGGCTGCTGCGGCATCAGATGAGCCGGGGCCGCATTGCCGCGCGTTTCTTCGAGATACTCGACGATGACAGCCGCGCCGGGGACCGGCGGGGCGCCTTCTTCGATCAGGACCGGGGTCGTGTCAGCCGGATTAAGGCGGAGGAATTCCTCCCGCCGCTCCCACGTCCTTTCCTCCACCAGCCGCGGTGACGCGCCGAGTTCCTCGAGCGCAAGGCGCACAAAGCGGGAATGCGGGCACAGCGGATAATGAAACAGCGTCAGCATGCCATTCCTGGCGCATAGAGCTGTGATTGAACAAAACGCGAAGAAGCGGGGCCGCTCCTCCAAGTTCCCTTATACGGGAAGCGAATCCCCAGGCAACAAAGAGCGGGCGGTTTGCACAGCCGCGATTGCCTGCCGTCGTAACGGTTGCCACAATCGCCGCCCTCGGTCACAAGTCGGGCAAAGGACGCTGCCAGCCCCTTTTGCCACGCGTCATCCGACGCGCCCGCCGCGGAGTATCCGCCGATGACGTTCGATTTCCTCAAAGCGATCATCCTCGGCGTGGTGGAAGGACTGACCGAGTTCATTCCGGTCTCTTCGACCGGGCATCTCCTCCTGATGCAGCGGTTCTTCGGTTTTAGCGACGAGGATTTTGGCAAGAGCTTTGCGGTTCTCATCCAGTTCGGCGCGATCCTGGCGCTGCTGTCGATCTATGCGGGGCGGCTGTCGCATTTGGCGACCGGCTTTTTCACCGATCCGCAGGCGAGACGATTCGTGATCGGCGTGTTGATCGCCTTTTTGCCCGCAGCCGTGATCGGTGCGTTGGCTTACAAAATCATCAAGGACGTGCTGTTCAATCCATGGATCGTCTGCTTTTCGCTGATTGCCGGCGGCGCGGTTCTGCTCTGGGTTGATCAGCTCGACCTGAAACCCCGTTTTCACGAGGCGACGAGGTTCACTCTGCCGATGTATTTCTACATCGGGCTCGCGCAGTGCGTATCGATGATCCCCGGCGTTTCGCGTTCGGGCGCAACCATCGTCGCCGCCATGCTGCTGGGCGCCGACCGCCGCGCGGCCGCGGAATTCTCGTTCTGGCTCGCCATGCCGACCATGGCGGGCGCGTTTGCCTACGATCTCTACAAAGAGCATGGGCAATTGACCCACTCCAACATTGCGCTCATCGCCGTCGGCTTCATTGTGTCTTTTGCCTGCGCCTGGTTCGTGGTGAAGACCTTTCTCGGCTACGTCTCGCGCCACGGATTTTCGCTGTTCGTATGGTGGCGCGTGGTGGTCGGCTTGCTCGGCCTCATTGCCCTGGCCATGGGGCGGTGATCGCGGTCGCGATCCAAGCTGAAAGCGCATCCAGCAAGGCCTCGCGCACGTCAACGTCGGTGCGGCCGCTGCGCGCCGGCACGTGGAACGAGTGATCCGCATCGGCAAAGAGCTGCAAGGTTGCCCGCTCGCCCAGCGCGCGGCAGAGCGGCTCGATGAGTTCGAGAGCGGCGAGCGGATCCCGGGTTCCTTGCAGAAACAGCATGGGAATATGCACGGCAGAAAGGTGAGCGGCGCGCTCGCTTGATGGCTTGCCGGCCGGATGCAGCGGAAAGCCGAGGAACGCGAGCCCGCGGATCCCGGGAAGCGGCGCGATGGCCTGAGCTTGCGAGGTCATCCGCCCGCCGAAGGATTTGCCGCCGGCGATAAGCGGGAGATCGGGCAAGGCGCGGGCCGCCCCTGCGACGGCGGCGCGGACGGTGGCGTGCGCGAGTTGCGGCGGATCGGGCCGCTTCGCGCCGCGCTCAATGTAGGGAAATTGGTAGCGCAGCGTGGCAATGCCACGCGCCGCAAGGCCTTCGGCAATTGCGGCCATGAATGGATGCGTCATGCCGGCGCCGGCGCTATGAGCAAAGACGTAACAAGCGCGCGGGCTGGATGGCACTTGCAGCAGTCCCGAGACGTGGACGCTGCGCTCGTCGGTAATGCTGACGGGTGTCGCAGCGAGTTTGGCGGATTGATCCGGCATGGGCGCGGAGTATTAAGGTACAGTTTGGCTAGTGGAGCGGATTTGACATTCGCTATCCCCAAGCCGCTATTTCGCTATCCCCAACCCGCTATTTCGTGAAGCGAATGTCAAATCCAAAGCTCCACTCGGACTAATATTTTGCTAGTGGTCCTTTGATTCTAACATCATTCGCATGATAGCCCGCCGCACCGGAATGCGAATGTTAGAATCGGACCACTAGTGGAGGAGGTAATCATGTGCCGCAACATCCGCACGCTGTTCAATTTCGAGCCGCCGGCAACCGAGGACGAAATCCGCGCGTCCGCCCTGCAGTTTGTCCGCAAGCTCAGCGGGTTTGCCAAGCCGTCGCACGCCAACGAGGCGGCCTTCGAGCGGGCTGTTGAAGAAGTTTCTGCGACGGCGCGGCGGCTATTGGCATCACTGGAGACGGCAAGCCCGTCGCGCAACCGCGAGGTTGAAGCGGTGAAGGCGCGGGAACGAGCGAGGGCGCGGTTCGCTTAAGCCGCAAGCAGCTGCGGATTAGTGCCGGCGCGTCAAGCGACTTTGCTTTTTTGCTTTCGCTGGCCCAGTCGCCGAAAATTCAATTCGGCGACTGGGCACGGTTTGCCAAACAGATAACCTTGCGCGTGCGTGCAGCCGGCGGCGCGGACGAGCACCAGCTGGTCTTCGGTTTCGACGCCCTCGGCGACGGTGCCGATGCGCAAATTGCGGCCAAGGCCAGCCACCGCCGATACGATTGACGCGCTATGCTCGTTCTTCGCGAGCTCGTGGACGAATGAGCGGTCGATTTTGATCTTATCGAAGGGAAACATGCGCAAATAGCTGAGCGACGAATATCCGGTGCCGAAGTCGTCGAGTACGATGGAAATGCCCATAGCGCGCAGCTGATGCAGCGTCTCGACGTTTTCTTCGTTTCCTTGCAGCAACACCGTTTCCGTGATCTCGAGCTCGAGGCGCTCAGCCGGCAGTCCGGTTTCGTCGAGTACGTTGCGGAAATTGTCTAGCGGACACAGGCGACGAAACTGCACTGCCGACAGATTGACGCTAACCTTGACGTTTGCCGGCCATTCCGCGGCGTCGGCGCAAGCCTTGCGCAAGACCCATTCGCCGATCGGGTTGATCAGGCCGGTTTCCTCGGCCAAGGGGATAAATTCGAGCGGCGAGATCATGCCCCGTTGCGGATGCATCCAGCGGATCAGCGCCTCGATGCTGGCGGGCTCACGCGTATAGACGTCGACGATCGGGTGATAGTGCAGAACGAACTCGCCGTTGGTGAGCGCGTTGCGGAGCTCGCTTTGGTGGGTGCGGCGCGTGATGGCCTCAAGCCCCATGGACCGTTCGAAAAACCGATAGGAGTCGCGGCCTTCGGCCTTGGCCTTGTAGAGCGCGAGGTCGGCGTTCTTGATGAGTTGCTCGACGTTCGCGCCATGTGTGGGCGCCAGCACGATGCCGATGCTGGTTCCGACATTGATGACATTGCCGTCGAGATCGAAAGGCGTGGATATGGCCGCCAACAGCCGATTGGCGGTGGCGATCGCGGCGCCTTGCTGATTGTCGTCCGCCGTCGCCAGAATGGCGAACTCGTCGCCGCCAAGCCGCGCTACGGTGTCGGTTTCGCGGGTGCATGCCAACAGCCGGGCAGCGACGACTTTGAGCAGCTCGTCGCCAACGGGATGACCAAGAGAATCGTTCACGATTTTGAACAAATCGAGATCGAGCATGAACACCGTGAACGGGCTGCCGTGGCGGCGCAGCCGTGCAAGCGCTTCTTCCATTTTTTCGAGCAGTACCGAGCGATTGGTTAGGCCGGTCAGGCCATCGTGGCGCGCCATGAACGCGATCTGCGTCTCCGCCTGTTTTTGCGCGGTGATGTTCTGATGGATGGCAACCCATCCGCCGCCGGCCATCGGCCGGTGATGGATGGCGAAGATGCGCCCATCGCTCATAGGATATTCGGTGTAGTACGGCTGGCTGTTGCGCACTTTCGCCAGAATGTTCTCGACATACAGCCCCGGTTCGTCGGGATGGTAGCCGCGCTGGACACGGGCTTCGAGAATCGAGCGCAGCGTCACTCCCGGTTTGGTTTGCACGGGAGACAGGCCGTACATCTCGCCATAGCGTTCGTTGCAAACGATCAGCCGCTCGTTGCGGTCGAACATGCACAGGCCTTGCGGCATATTCTCGAGCGCGGCGTCAAATCGCAGGTTCTGCGCCTGCAATTCGAACTCCCGTTCGCGCAATTCGGCGGTCCGCTCCCGCACCAGCTGATCGAGTCCGTGATTGAGCTGTTCGAGCTCGCCGATCATCAGCGACATCGAGCGATCGGTGCGCTGGCGGTCGGCGTCCGATTGCTCGTACGCCGCGGCGACGAGCGCCAGGAGGGCTTGCAGGTCCACCTCGCCCGAGGCTTTTGCCGCCTTGGCAAGCTGTCTGGCGAGAAGCTTATGCACGCGGGCCGCCCGCCGACTCCGCAATCGTCGTAACGGTCATGGTCTGGTTGTGCAGTTCGCAGACGCCGGATACGCGATGCGGCGAGATTTCGCCGTACGAATAAAAACCGAGCTGCGGAATTCGCGGACCGAATTCGGCGCTCGTCGCCTCGAGTTCGTCGGCCGTGTGCTGACCCATCAGCAACCGGCGGCCGATGCAGCTGACAAGAATGGCGACGCTGTCGCCGGAATGGGCTTCGCCGAGGCCATCGACGGCCTGGCGCGCGGCTTGTGCAGCACCCGCCGCGAGGCGGTCGAAATGGCCGCGCATGAGTTGCGCGGTCCAATCCTGCGGAACGTCGCCGGCGAAAGTCATCGATCGCGCCTCGCGGTCGACGGCGAGAATGGTGCGGACAATGTCGTGCTGTGGCCGTTCGGGATCGAAGATCCGCAGTGGAAACAACAAACCGGATCCGGGCAATCCTTTGGCTTCGTCTTCGCCGAGATACCGCTCATAGAGATCCAGCGCAGGTTCGCCGTCAAATTCGAACAGCACGTTGCCGCGCGACTTGGTTATGCAGCGCCGCGGTCCAAATTCGTCCCAGCCACCGGCGCTGCCGTGACCGATCCGAATTGCCGGACCGTAGAATCCGACACCCGCGACCAAGTGTTTGCGCGGAACACAATTGGCGCTGACCAGCGTCTCGTGAAAGTCCGCGCCATCGCCCGCCAGCCCGCCGGTGATCGAGACATTTTCCCCCGTCACGCTGGCTATTCCGGCGACGAGTTCGCTGCCATTGACGTTGAGTCCGTCGGACAGCACAAAAACTCCGGCAAGACCGGGCGCCGCGAGCGCCCGGCCGATCGCTTCTCCGCACGCGCGCGAGCGATCGGCGGCCGATGCTGGCTCGCAGGCGACCCGCAGTGTCGTCGCATCGAAATTGAGCGCGACGGCCGCAATCTCGTCATCGGTCACGTCGTCATTACGAATTTGGCCGCCGGTGCTGCAACCGACAATGTGCGCGTGCGGAAACTTGGCGCGCAGCTCGTGATAACGGGCTCCGCACGCCAACACTTGGCGATTGCCGAAGAAAAAGACGAGGTCGCTGTCGGTGCCGTTACTCGATGGGGCAGCCCAGCCGGCGTTCTCGCTCCACGAAAATTGAGTCACGCGCATAACGGCGACCCTTCACTTTTGTACGTCGTTTGGTGAAAGGTTGTAGCGATCAGCCCTGAAAATTCGGTTTATCGCCACGCGCTTTAGCCGCTTTTAGGTTCCATTAAATACTGTCGGCGGAACTTCGGGACGGCAGGCGGCAATACCAATTTTCGCATGTAGAAGCGCTGCCGAATGGCGAAAAGTCCCGCCGACGCTCGCCTAATGTTGATGATTCCTTAGCGCAGAACTTTGCGCCGTCGCGGTCCGGTTATGGCTTTGTTTGTTATGTTCGGCGTCGCGGCGTTTTCCCCTTGCCGGGCCGCAATTGATGAATGGTCGCGGACACGCCGGCGCTGCGGCGCAGCGCGTCCTTCAGGTCGACCGGCCGGTCATGCTTCTTCAGCAGGTCGCGAAACGCTTCGTCCGCGAGTTCTTGAAAGTCCTTCATCTGATCGTGGCCGAGAAGATCGATCTGCCGCCACGTCGCTTCGTCGAATTGCACGCGCTTGCCCGGCATGACCTCGCCTCTTCCCGCTTGCCCACCGTGCCCGGGGTCAAGCTTCCCTGGTTTCCCGCTGTGAGTAAAGCCGACGAGGATCGTCCGTTGGCCGTCGACGGTGCCGCCCGCCTTGATCTAAGCTTGAGGCCTCGGACGGGGCCTTCGATCGCGTCCGTAATTTTGATCGCGAAAGGATTGATACTATGGCGAAGAAAAAATCGGATAGCGTCTATCGGATCATCGACGTCGTCGGCGTCAGCGAAAAATCCTGGGAAGATGCCGGGCGCATTGCCGTAGAAACGGCTGCCGGCTCGCTGCGGGACCTGCGCGTCGCCGAGGTCACCAAGATGGATTTGAAGGTCGACGACGGCAAGGTGACCGCCTTCCGCACCCGTGTCGCGCTATCGTTCAAATACGAGGCGTGACTTTTACGGCATGACCGGCGGATACAAGTGCCGGACATCGGCGGCAATTCATGTTGAGCCCCGAGGTCAGGCCGTGCGGCTGCTGAACTGCCCAGCCTTGCGGAAGCGCCACAGATAGTCGGGCACAATGGCCGCGGCTGAATTCGGCACAATGCCGAGCGCTTCGAGCGTGCGGCCTTGGTCGTGGGCCGCGGCCGAGACGACGTTGTCGGATTTGAGTAGCTCGACCTGGTCGGGCGTTAGCGGAGGATTCGGCAGGAATTGGAGAACCATCGCTTGCAATTTCATCAGCTTGAACGGGATCGGCAGCAACAGGCGCCGGCGTTCGATGGTTGCGAGCATGAACTCCATCAGCTCTTTAAATCTCTTTATGTCGGGGCCGCCGAGCTCGTAAGTCGCGCCCGCCCTGGTTTTGCCGTCGACGGCAAGCGCGATAGCTTCGGCGACGTCCCCGGCGAAGACCGGCTGAAAGCGGGTATGGCCGCCGCCGGGCAGCGGCAGTGCTGGAAATAAGCGGGCGAGCGCGGCGAAGCGGTTGAAGAATTGGTCCTCGGGACCGAACACGATCGAGGGCCGCATGATAGTGGCTTGCGGGTCTGCGGCGAGCACGCGGCGTTCGCCGTCCGCCTTCGATTGCGCATATTCCGACGGTGAGTTCTCGTCGGCGCCGATCGCCGAGATATGAACAAGGCGAGCGCGAGCCGTGGCGGCGGCGCGGGCCACGTTTTCCGCGCCTTGCGCTTGCACGGCGTCAAAACGCTGCCGGCCCCGCTCGAACAGGATCCCGACCAGATTGATAACGGCATCGCAGTCGCGGACCGCCGCTTCAACCGAGGGAGCGACACGCACATTTGCCTGCACCGGCTGGATCTGTCCGACCCGGCCGAGCGGTTGCAGATACCCGGTCAATTCCGGCCGGCGCACGGCGACGCGGATGCGGTAGCCGCGATTAGCGAGCGCGCGCACCACGTGGCGGCCGAGAAAGCCCGAGCCGCCGAACACCGTCACCAGCATGTCGGAAGTGTTTTTCAAAGCCATGACCGGCGGGGAAATACAGGATCACCGGCGCGCTGTATAGGGCACGGGGATTTAGGGGATATAACGGCGGCCATGCCCACGGCGCCTAAGCGGCGTGCGGCTCCACGATGTCGAGGACGGCAAGTTGCGGTTCGCCGGCTCGTTCCGTCAAAAACAGCACCGCGAACAGGCCGACTGCCGAACCGAACATCAAATAAAACGCCGGCGCGATCGGGGTGCCGGTCGCATGGATCAGCCACGTGACGAAAAACTGGGCGAAGCCGCCAAACAGCATGACCGCGACGTTGTAGCCGATGGCGAGTGCGGTCGAGCGTACGCGTGTTGGAAATTGCTCGCCGAGCGCCGTCGATACCGGGCCGTTGCCAATGCCGAACAAGCCGCACAGCACAACCTGCATGATAAGCAGGCTCGAGAATGACGGACTGGAACTCACCCAGACGAATAGCGGATAGGTGACCAAGAGACTGAGCAGAAGCGAAGCGATCATCACCGGCTTGCGCCCGATGCGATCGGATAACGCGCCACAGATCGGTATCACCGCCACCTCGCAAGCCAAGCCGATCGCTTGCGCGAGGAAGGCCTGATCGAGCGGCAGCTGCAATTGCGTGCGCGCGAATGTCGGAATGTAGACGAGGATCACATAAAACGAGATCGTGCCGGACACGACGATGCCAAAGCAGACCAGGATTTGCTTGATGTGAGAGGTCAGCGCGCGGCCTGCAGCCCCCCGGCTCTGCGATGCTTGATCGGATCGAAGGAAGGCTTGCGTCTCGGACAGGCTGCTGCGGATGTAGAGTCCGACCGGGCCGATGACGAGTCCAAACAGGAACGGAATACGCCAGCCCCAGCCGTCGATCGCCTCGGGCGAAAGCGTCTTGGTCAACACCGCTCCCAAAATCGCGCCGATGAGTACCGCGAGCCCCTGGCCGACCATTTGCCAGGAGCCATAAAAGCCGCGCCGGCAGGCCGGCGCAGTTTCGATCAGAAAGGCGGTGGCGCTGGCAAATTCTCCGCCGGCGGAAAAACCCTGCAGCAGCCGCGCCACCACAATGATGAGCGGAGCGCCGATGCCGATGGCGGCGTAAGTCGGCGCAAATGCGATCAGCCCGATGGCCGCCGTCATCGAGGCGATGACAACGAGCAGCGCGGCCTTGCGGCCGCGGCGATCGGCGTAAATGCCGAGAAGGATGCCTCCGACCGGCCGCATGAAAAAGCCGACGCCGAATGTCGCGGTGGTGAAGAGAAGCGAGGCGTATTGGCTTTCGGCCGGGAAAAACAGCCGCGAAATAATGACGGCAAAAAAGCCGAAAACGATGAAGTCGTACCACTCGAGGGCGTTGCCGATAACGGCCGCGGCGATTTGGTAAGGTTTTGGCGCCGATTGAGGAAGCGTCATGGTCGTCCCCCGATCCAAGGAAAACGCGACTCAAAGGCATCAAAGAGTCTATAGCCGCGCCGCGGCATGCGAAACCGCGCGGCGGTTGTGGCCGGGCGCAGTTGATTGACAAGCGCAAAACGCCTGCCTACCTATCGCCGCTTAAGCCCAGGTGGCGGAATTGGTAGACGCACTAGTTTCAGGTACTAGCGCCGCGAGGCGTGGAGGTTCGAGTCCTCTCCTGGGCACCAGCCGGAACGTTCGGGTTTGAGTTGCACCTCCCGCCAAACCGCGCTCAACGTCCATCGAGCCTTCGGTCCCATAAGCCGTCATCTTTCTGGAGAGCGATCGATGCTGCGCTTTGCCGTTATTGTTTTTGCCACATTACTGACTGCGGCTCCGGCTTTCGCCGTCGAGCCGTTTCCCTCGAGCTTCCGAACCCAAGAGATCAAGACCAACGGCACGACGCTGTATGTGCGCGTCGGCGGCAGTGGTCCAGCGGTCGTTATGCTGCACGGGTTCGGCGATACCGGCGACATGTGGGCGCCGGCTGCCGTAGTGCTGGCGCGAACTCACACCGTCGTCGTTCCGGACCTTCGCGGCATGGGCCTCTCAGCGCACCCTGACGATGGCTACACCAAGAAGAACCAGGCGGTGGATATCGCCGGCGTAATGGATGCCCTGAAAATCCAGACTGCCGATCTGGTGACCCACGATATCGGCAACATGGTCGGTTATGCGCTTGCGGCACAGTACCCGGCGCGTATCAGCAAATGGGTTGTGATCGACGCGCCGTTGCCGGGAATCGGCAATTGGGACGAGATCAAACAAAGTCCGCTGCTCTGGCATTTCAACTTCCGCGGTCCGGACGAGGAGCGCCTCGTGGCTGGGCGGGAACGCATTTATCTCGACCGCTTCTATAACGAACTGTCCGCCGATCCGCGCAAAATCGATGAGGCGACCCGGCAACATTACGCCGCGCTTTATGCGCGGCCGCAGGCAATACATGACGCGTTCGAACAGTTTGGTGCGTTCAATCAAGACGCGATCGACAACAAGGAGATGCTGGCCAACAACGGCAAGTTGACCATGCCAGTGCTGGCGCTCGGAGCGGAGAAGTCGTTCGGGGCGGCGCAAGCCGAAATCTTGCGGCTGGTGGCGACCTACGTCACCGCCGGAATCGTGCCCGCATCCGGTCACTGGATCATGGAGGAGAATCCGAAAGCGACCATCGATTTAATGGTCGAATTTTTGGGGAAGTAGCGGGTCCTTCACAAAGAATCGCAATAGCAGCAAAAAAGTTTCGCCAGGCTAACGGCCATGGAGGCGGCGCCAACGTCCCGGACTGTAACCCTCGCTCTTGGAAAAAACGCGCGTGAAGTGGCTTTGGTCGACGAAGCCGCAGAGTTGGGCGATATCAGCAAGCTGCCGCCCAGAGTCCTGCAAAAGTTCCTTGGCGCGCTCGACACGCTGTTTGGTCAGCCATCGGTGCGGCGGCAGACCCGTCGCTTGCTTAAACGCACGGACGAAGTAGCTGGCAGACAGTCCGCATTCTTTCGCGACGTCGGAGATCGAAGGATCGCCTGCCAAACTGCTGGTGATGAAGTCGCGGGCGCGCCGCAACTGCCAGGGCGCGAGGCCGCCGCGGGCGTTACTTCTCTCCGCCGAGACGCTGCCGTAGGCGCGCACAACGTGAGCGAAAAAAGCGAGCGCGATACAGTCGGTAAACATGGCCGTGCCGTCGCCAGGCTGCTCCATCGCCGCGGCGAGCGCTTGTGCCAGACCGAACATGACCAAATCGCGGTCGCCGAAATTCGGCGCGTAAAGGCCTTTCACCCGGCGAATTCCGGCTTCACTAGCCATCTCATCGAGCGCCATTTGAGGGATGTAAAAGCGAAGTGAATCGAACGGAGTATCTAAACTGACCACCGGGTTGTCGCGAAGATCAACCAGCTGTGCATCGCCGAGGCGCAGCTCGGGTACTTCGCGGCGCCGTCCTTTTGTCCATAGGGTCGCGAAAAACGGCACCGACAGCGGAACGTGAAATGAAAAAGCCTCCTCTGGTGGCACCGCCAGCGAACGGCCACGCATAGGATAGCTGCTCCGGATCCGCGAGAATCCGATTCGTGCTCTTGACGATCTCCGCGCCATGAGCGTGGGCGGACGATCGATCCGGAAGCGTTTAGCAAGGACTTCTTCGACCGCGTGCCCGCTCAATACGGCCTCCCGCAATGGTCTTTAAATAAATTCCCTGAGCAACAAACACTCTGGCTGTTTCCATGCGAGCTGCCCCGGAAAGGAAGAGAGTACAACGGCAAAGGTTCGAAAAATAGCGGCAAAACGCCGGTAATTTTCCGCTGCAGCAGTTTTCAGGTGAATCTTACAAAGCGGTCAAATTCGTACAATTTTGCGCGCGCGGCAAACCGTACGGTGCGCGCCAGCTCGGGTGCTACGGCGATGGACGGTCCATTGCCGCTGTCAATTGGAGGCTGTCATGAAGAATGTTTGCGTTGTTGCGATGCTCGCCGCGACGCTGGCGAGTGGGACTCTGGAATCTGCCTTAGCAGAGCCCGCATCGAAGGCCGCTATCAAGAACGTCGTTTTGGTGCATGGCGCATTCGCTGACGGCTCTGGCTGGAAAGTCGTTGCGGACATCCTTGAAAAGGATGGCTACACGGTGTCGGTGGCGCAGCCTCCCGAGACCTCCTACGCCGATGACCAAAAATATACGAGGGCCGCAATCGACGCGATGGGCGGGCCGGTCGTTCTGGTCGGCCATAGCTACGGCGGGTCGATCATCAGCGAGGCCGGCAACGACTCAAACGTTGCAGCACTCGTCTACATCGCCGCATTTGCGCTCGATGAAGGTGACAGCTGCGCCTCGATCGAACAGGCCGTGCCGCAGGCCTCCCAGGCATTCAAGGCGGACAGCAACGGCAATTGGTGGATAGAACAGCAGCATTTCGCGGCCGATTTCGCGGCGGATATTCCGTCGTCGGAGTCGCGCTTCATGGCCATATCGCAGGTGCCGATCTCCACCGACGCGTTCACCCACAAAGTTACGAAACCCGCCTGGAAGACCAAGCCCACCTGGTACATGGTCGCCGCCGCGGACCGTTCAATCAATCCGGAGCAAGAGCGCATGATGGCGAAGCGCGCCCATGCCACGACGGTCGAAGTAAATTCCAGCCACGTGGCTTACATGTCTCATCCGAAAGAAACGGCTAAGCTGATTGAAGAAGCCGCAGCGCACGCGCCGGCTAATCAGTGAAGGGATGCCTCCTCCCGGCTGGGTGCTCTCGGGGCGCGTAAATGCGTCCCGAGAGCAGACCGATCTCTTCGACGAAGTGATCGGCCGGCGCTGTGACTGAGGCCGGTCGATCAGGAGGCGTCATGCAAAATCAAATCGTCATCAAGTCTGCGCACGGGACGTTTGGCGCCTACATCTCGCGGCCGTCCAAGTTACCCGCGCCGGTGGTGGTCGTTCTCCAGGAATTGTTTGGCGTTAATGCCGATATCCGAGCGACCTGCGATGAGTTGGCACTCCAGGGGTTCATTGCCATCGCGCCCGACTTATTCTGGCGGCAAGAGCCGGGCGTCGATCTCGACGTAAGGTCTGAAGCTGATTGGCAACACGGTCTGCGACTTTACGCGGCGTATGACCGCGATGCGGGCGCGAAAGATATCATGGAAACGGCGCGCACCGCCGTCGAGTTGCCAGACTCGACTGGAAAGGTCGCTCTGCAGGGATACTGCCTCGGTGCATTAATGGTCTTTATCACGGCCGCCCGCTATGAGGTCGACGCTGCCGTTGCCTATCATGGAGGCGACACGGAAAAATACCTCGGCGAGGTTGGCGGCTTGGACGCCCCTTTGCTGATGCATCTCGGCGAGGAGGACGAATTTATTTCAAAGACGGCGCAAGCTCAGATCAAAGCGGCGCTCGCAAACAAGCCGAACGCGACCGTTTACAGCTATCCGGGCCAGCGGCACGCTTTCTCCCGGCACAATGGCGCGCATTATAATGCCGCGGCGGCAGCGCTGGCGAACGGACGAACAAGCGAATTTCTAAAACAACAATTGCGGTGACGCTCTAGTCACGTCCCGATGCTTTCCCAACCGGGTGCCGTGCTGGACGTGATCCGCGCCGCTGCGAAGGTCGTTGGGAAATCCAAGGCGGCGTAGGGCGCGGCTTGGCCAGCTAGCGCCGAGTCATCGAAGCCGCAGCACGACCTTTGAGAGACCGCCGCAAAGCGGTCTCTCTTTTTTCATTTTAATAAGCCAGATGCCCGCCGTTGAAAGTCCGGTTTGCCGGCGAGGGCATAGCCGATAGACGCCGCAACGCTGACTTGCCAAACCAAATAAAGCGGCAGGGCGCTGCCGATATGAATCGGAAGAGCCGGCGCTAGCCCCTCATTGATGAATTCCAGCAAAGAACCGGAGACGGTGCCGAAAAGTATGGTTCGCGCCCAGGCGCCCGATGTTCTGAAAGCTGGTATCACCGCCCAAATCACGGCGACGACGATGGCGCTGCCGACCAAGCCGGCAATCATCCCGCATCCCGCGTCGAGATAGGCCAGCGAAGGCGCGGAAGCGCCGGAAGGCAACGCCGCTTTTACCTGGCGTTCTATGCTCAGATGCAGTCCTGCCGCGGTTTCGACGGCCGCAAACCATGCGGCGAATGACGATAGCATGACTATCGCCAGATCGATGCTCCGCCGGGAGGCCCACAAAGCCGCGCCGATGCAAAGCACCAGGCCAAACCACAAAGCCGGAAGCAGCGGCGTATTTCCAATAATGAGAAATGCGGGCGTGGGAACGAAATTGCAAAGCAGAGCCGAGATGACCGCCAATGTGCCAAGAACCAGCGCCCTTTCACGCGCAGATACGGTTTGCAGTCGAGATATGATGCCGGGCGCAATTCGCATGTGCCTACACTAGCCCATTTTTCCACGATCCCGAATTGAGCGCTGTCGTTGGTCATGACTGTAGAAAGCGCGCTATAAAAACTGACGGGCAAATTCATGGGCGAGGCTCGCAAATTGCGCCAAGAGTTGCACTGGATCACGCTCAGCCCGCGTTCATGGCCTCGCCGAACGGCGCGAACCGTAGTGCTGAGGGCTGTCAGATTCGTGCTGACCCGTCCGCGCCTTTTGCGGATCGCGCGCCGGCCGTTTGAGCGCTTCCCGCTGTTGAAGCGATTTCAGCGCCGAGCGTTCAATGTTCTTCTCGCCGACAGTGTCGCACCGGCTCCGGATGTCCTTTTGACCGAGCGAGAACAATACGTCTATGCGAGACTTAAGAGCGCTTTGGAGAAAAGAACGGGCGGCGTCACGACGCGTGAGCCTATTGTCGCCGCGGGCACGGAGTCGCGTCCGCGGCTTGCGTTCGTCTCGCCACTTCGTCCGGAACGGACAGGCATTGCTGATTACAGCGCCGATCTTCTTCCTGCGCTCTCCCGGTACTACGACATTGTGCTGATCGCCGATCAGAAGAAGGTCGATGCCGTAACGGTTGGCATTGATTGCCCGGTTCACGATCCGGCGTGGCTGCGCGCCAATCGCGCCATGGTCGACCGCGTCATCTATCAGATGGGGAATTCGCACTTCCACGATTACATGCGCGACCTGATGGTCGAGATTCCGGGCACGGTCGTCCTGCACGACGTCTTTCTTAGCGGACTTTTCAGTTGGCTCGAAAAAATCGATACGTCGAGCCGAGTTTGGACTCGGGCGCTTTATCAAAGCCACGGATATATCGCCGTGCGCGATCGCTATCGCGACGAGGAGGTGGCGAAAATACGCTATCCGGTCAATCTCGGCGTTGCCCAGGCAGCGCAGGGCGTCATTGTGCACTCCGAACATGCGCGAAAGCTCGCGAGCGTTCAGCTCGGGCCCGATTTTACCGAACACTGGAAGGTCATCCCGCACCTGCGGGCGGCGGCTGAACCGCGTCCACGAGCCGCGGCGCGAGAGGCGATTGGGCTGCCGCCTGACGCGTTTGTCTTATGCTCTTTCGGCAGGGTTGAGCCCCGCAAGCTCAGTCGTAGATTACTCGACGCCTTCTTCGGCTCGTTGCTGGCGCGCGATGCCAAATGTCTGCTTGTTTTGGTCGGTGAAAATCATCCGGGCGATTATGGCGCGGAAATTCTGGAGGTCATCGGCGCCAACAAGCTTGAGGCTCGTGTCGGCGTGACCGGCTGGGTGGAAGTTTCACGTTTCTACGAGTATCTGGCCGCTGCCGATGTAGCGGTTCAATTGCGCACCGGTTCACGCGGCGAAACCTCCGGAGCTCTCCTGGATTGCTTGAATGCCGGAGTGCCGGTCATCGCCAACGCGCACGGCAGCGTGGCGGAATTGCCGGCCGACGCGGTGTGGATGCTCGACGACGATTTCTCCGACGCCGACCTGATCGCCGCGCTCGAAACGCTTCACCAAGACGCAGGGCGACGTGATGATTTGCGCCACGGAGCGCGTGAATTAGTTGCATCCCGCCACGCGCCCGAAATCTGTGCGCAGCTTTATGCCGAGGCAATCGAGGCGTTCCATGCCG
>Ga0302326_10002388_pt1 | contig 45949 bp, 37 predicted proteins | sample Palsa_T0_3_FD_202264 | JGI IMG/M metagenome (GOLD analysis project Ga0302326, IMG submission 202264) | Peat permafrost microbial communities from Stordalen Mire near Abisko, Sweden - Palsa_T0_3 | ecosystem: Environmental > Terrestrial > Soil > Palsa > Peat permafrost | place: Sweden: Abisko... | reverse complement strand
CGCGACGAACACGGCGGCGAAAGAGGTGTGGCGTCGATAACCGTAATCGAACGGGGACTTGCGCACCAGGCGATGCACGCCGGTCTCGGTGCGCAGCCAGCCGTAGGCATATTCACCCTGCACTTCCACGGTCGCGCCCTTGATGCCGGCCACTTCGCCGGGGCTGGAATCGATCACCTCGCAACTGAAGCCGTGCGCGGCTCCCCAGCGCAGGTACATGCGCAAGAGCATCTGCGCCCAGTCCTGCGCCTCGGTGCCGCCGGCGCCGGCCTGGATGTCGAGGAAGGCGCTGTGCGAGTCCATCTCCCCGCGGAACATGCGCTTGAGCTCGAGGTGCCTGACGGCGGCCTCCAGGCGCTGCCCGTCGCGCTCGATGTCCGCCGCCGCCGACTCGTCGGCCTCGCTCGCGGCCAGCTCGAGGAGTTCTGAGGTCTCGGCGATGCCCGTGGTCGCACGATCGATCTCCTCGACGTCGGAGCTCAGCCGGGCGCGTTCGCGCCCCAGCTCCTGGGCACGCGCAGGGTTCGACCAGATAGCAGGGTCCTCCAGTTCGCGCGCGACCTCCTCGAGTCGTTCGCGCTTGCTGTCGTACTCAAAGAAACCCCCGTAACGCCGCCATGCGCTCGGCGAGGTCTTTGAGCTGACGTCTGAGCTGATTGACTTCCATGAGGCGCGGGATGCTAACACCGCCGCGCGGCCTTTAGCGAGCCGCTGGCGGGGGCACATCCGAGGGCAGCAGGTGATCGATGAGCAGCTGCAGCCGCCGCTCGCCCTGGTACTCGTTCACCTCCAGGCGGTACACGAGCTGCGCGAGCCCTGCCGGGAGCGCGGCGCCCTCCTCGAGGTGGTTGAAGGCGACCGCATCGAAGGAGCGCCCGCTGCGCGGCACCTCTACCCACATCTTCACGTGCCGCTCCCCGATCAGGCGCGCGTTGCGGATGCTGAACAGCCCATCGAAACTCGGCTCGGGGAAAGCCTGGCCCCACGGGCCGCCGGCGCGCAGTGCCTGCGCCGTCTCGAGGGCAATCTCCGTGGGAGCGAGCTCACCATCGGTCTCGAGCGTATCGGCTGGCGGGGCGCCCGCCGCGAAACGCGCCACCTCCGCGTCGAAGGCGCGCGCGAACTCCTCGAGCCGCGCGCGCTCGAGGGTCAGTCCCGCAGCCATGGCGTGACCGCCGAAGCGGCCGAGGAGCTCGGGGTGGCGGGTGGCGATCGCATCGAGCACGTCGCGGATGTGGATGCCTGCCACCGAGCGCGCCGAGCCGCGCAGCGTGCCATCTTGCGCGCTTGCGAAGGCGACCACCGGTCGTCGCACGCGATCCTTCACGCGGCTCGCAACGAGCCCCACCACGCCCTGATGCCAGCTCTCGTGAAACAGGCACACGCCGCTGCGCTCGATGGCACCGGCCGCCGAATCCAGACAGCGCACCGCCTCGCGCGCCTCCTGCTGCATCTTCGCCTCGATGGTGCGGCGTTCCTGATTGAGCTCCTCCAGGCGCCCCGCGAGGCTGTGCGCGCGCGCCTCGTCTTCCTCGAGCAGACACTGAATGCCGACGGTCATATCGTCGATGCGGCCGGCGGCATTCAGCCGCGGCGCCACCGCGAAGGCGAGATCCGCCGCCGTCAGCTCCGCCATGTTGCGCCCCGCGAGCGCGAGCAGCGCGCGAATGCCGGGCACGCAGCGGCCGGCGCGGATGCGCTTGAGGCCCTGGGCCACCAGCACGCGGTTGTTGGCATCGAGGGGCACCACATCGGCGACGGTGCCAAGGGCCACTAGGTCAAGGAGGGATGCGACCGAGAGCCCCGCAGCCTCAGTGAGCCCTGCGCCATCTAGTGCGCGGCGCAGCGCCGCCATGAGGTAGAACGCCACGCCGACCCCTGCGAGGGCGCGGCTGCCGAAGCGGCTGCCTTCGAGGTTGGGGTTGACGATCACGTTCGCCTCGGGAAGGCGCGCGCCGGCCAAATGGTGGTCGGTGATCAGCACGTCGATCCCGCGCGCACGCGCAGCGCTGACCCCGGCGTTACTCGAGATGCCGTTGTCCACCGTCACGATCAGGCTCGGTGTGCGCTCGAGGGCGAGCGCCACGATCTCTGGGGTCAGCCCGTAGCCAAACCGAAAGCGGTTCGGCACCAGGAAGTCCGCGGCGAACCCGAAGCTGCGCAGCGCGCGCACCACCAGCGCGCTGCTGGTGGCGCCATCGGCATCGAAATCCCCGATCACCAGCACGCGGCCGCTGGCGCGGTGCGCGAGCAGCAGCTCGACGGCGGCGGGTATGCCCTCGAGCGTGCCGACCGGCAGCAGCCGCTCGAGGGAGGTGTCGAGCTCGGTGGCCGAACGCACCCCGCGCGCGGCATACACGCGCCCGAGCACCGGGTGCAGGGCACCGAAGGCCTGCGAGGCCACGCCCGGGGAGCGGCGCACGATCCGCGGCATCACGCGAAACTCTCAAGTCCCGCGCGCTGCCGGCGCCAGAGCCTGAAGCGGCTGGCGCGTCCGACACGCACGTGCACATCGTTGAGGATGAGCGTCACGCCACTCAGCTGCCCGCGACGCAACGCCAGCATCGCAGGGGACACGAAGCACGCATCCAGTCGCGCCAGTGACTGCGCGAGTGACTCCTCGGCCCCATCCTGCAACTGCCCTCCTACCTGCGTTACCAGTACCACCAGCGGACCGGGCGCCGCTTCGAGCACCTCTTCGAGGTGAGCCGGAAGCACCCGGCAGGCTCTGCCCTCGAGATGCCACAGCCCCTCAAGCCAGGCGTCGCGGCCGAAGGCCGGCGGCATCCCCTCACGCACGCGCGGCGGCGGGCGCACTATCCGCCCGTCTGCGCCCCAAGGCCACAGCGCGGTGACCGGCAGCGCGCCGCGGCGCGTGCGCGCCACGTTCAGCGCCTGGCCGTGCAGCCAGATCTCGATCTCTGCCATGAGACGGCGCAGTGCCGCAGCCGCAGGTCCGGGCGGCAGCACCTCAGTGACGACGCCGCCCGCGCAGCGTGCCGGCTCGGCGGTGGTGAGCGATGCGATCGCGGGGGTGCACAGCAGCAGATCTCCGCAGGCGAGCGGGGTGAGCGTGGTGCCGTCGGCGCCGAGGGTGCGTGCGAATTCAAAGGCGAGCGTCGCAAGCTCCTCGGCACTCAGCTGCAGCAGTCCGGCGTGGTTCAAGTGCACGCGGGTGAGTCCCGCACTCAGGTGAACCGGTGTTGCGATCCAGCACGAGCCGCCCGCGGGCGCCGAAGGCCACAGCGCATCGAGCGTGGCGCCGGCAATGCAGGCGGGGGCGACATCGGCGAGATCGGCGCGCTCGAGTGTGCGGGCAAGCCATTCCCGCCAGCCGCGCTCGAGCGCGCCTCGCGTGCCGAAACGACCCGCGCTCTGGATGCCCGGGATGTCCGCAAAGGCAGGCGTCGGCTGCGGCGCTGCGGCAGCGGCCAGCGGCGCCAGGAACAGATCAGCGATGACAATGACGATCTCGCGCACTAAGCGCTATCGTAGCGCGGTGGTGCAGTTCACTCTCGAGCCGCCCTCGCAGGCGAACCTGATCCGCGGTTACTCCGGCACCGAGCTGCTGATCGGCCAACAGCGCCTCACCCGCAGCTGCATCGTCACCGCCGAGCAGCTGATCAGCGAATGGGAACCGGACGCCTTCGCCGAACTCGTTCCCGCTCACCTCGAGGCGATCTTCGCGCTCGCACCGGAGTTGGTCCTGCTCGGCACCGGCCCGACGCAGCAGTTCGCGAGCGCGCAGGTGCGCGCCGCGTTCGCGCAACGGCGTGTGGGGATCGAGGTGATGCAGCTCGGTGCGGCGTGCCGCACTTTCAACGTGCTGGTTCAGGAGGAGCGGCGGGTCGCCGCAGCGTTGTTTCTACGCTGAGGGCGACCGGCAGAAGACACAAGGGGAGGGTCAACCAACCAAACAATCATTCGAAGCTGACAGACTCGAACAATTGCACTTTTTTTGTTCTTGTTGCCGACGTTATTGCTTTTGTTCTGCGACTCCCTCCACCCTGTGTCTTCTGCCGGTCACCCTCCATTTCTTGTCGTCGTTGAGAGACAGGATAAACGGGTCTCAGAAGCCGGTGCAACTTCTTTAAGCGCCTGTAGTTTTCCTGCCTCAAATCGCCCCTCTACGGAGGCGCTTGCGTCCTCGCTTGTGCGCGAAAACGGCGCTTTTGATGACTTTGATCACGAATTACGCTGAAACTGACGACTAATTCACCCAACTATCATACTGTTACAGATTACTTATTATCCAAACTCTACATCAGGGCATGCCTCCCAGAAGTGGTACGAAGGCCACCGAGCCGAGCCCTTCGCGCTCCACGCGCTGCTCGCGCCGCGTTAATCTCACCAGCTGCTGCTCGCCTTCCGGGCCGATCGGTACCACCAGCCGCCCGCCGACCTTCAGCTGACGGATGAGTGCCTCGGGCACGCTCAAGGGGGCTGCCGCCACCAGAATCCCGTCGTAGAGGGCATGGGCCTTCCACCCGAGCGTGCCGTCCCCGTGCCGGAAGCGCACGTTGCGGATGCCGAGCTCCTTCAGCCGCTCACGCGCGCGTACCAGAAGCGGCTCGATGCGCTCAATCGTGCTCAGGTGCGCCACGAGCGGCGCCAGCACCGCGGTCTGGTAGCCGCAGCCGGTGCCCACCTCGAGGAAGTTGTCCGCCTGGCCGCCCTCGAGCAGCGCCTCGGTCATGCGCGCGACGATGTAGGGCTGGGAGATGGTCTGTCCATAGCCGATCGGCAGGGCTGTGTCCTCATAAGCGCGGCTACCGAGTGCCTCATCGACGAAGATATGCCGAGGCACGTTGCGTATCCGATCCAGCACCGCAGGATTGGCGATGCCCTGTTCGCGCAGACGCTGCACCAGCCGATCGCGCGTGCGCGCCGAGGTCATGCCGATCCCCGACATGCGCACGTCAGACATTGAGTCCCTCCAGCCAGCTGCCAAGCGCCGGCAGCACCGCATGGCGTGTGAGATCGACCTGCAGCGGCGTCACCGACACGTACCCCTGCGCCACGGTGTCGAAGTCGGTCCCCTCGCCCGCGTCCTGCCCGGCCCCCGCCGGACCCACCCAGTACACCGCACGTCCGCGCGGGTCCTGCGCGCGCATCACCGGCTCGGAGCGGTGGCGGTAGCCCAGGCGGCTGGCACGAAAGCCGCGCAGCTGCGAGAACGGGACGTCGGGGACGTTGACGTTGAGAATGAGCGCGGACTGCAGCGGCCGTGCGAGCAGCTGCTGCACCAGCACGCGCGCCACCTCCGCGCCGGTGTGGAAATGCCCGCCGCCGGCAGCGCTGGTGCACAGCGACACGGCGATGGTCGGAAGTCCGAGAAAGCGCCCCTCGACCGCGGCGGCCACCGTGCCCGAATACAGCACGTCATCCCCGAGATTCGGTCCGTCATTCACACCCGACACCACCATGTCGTGCTCGAAATCGAACAGCCCGGTGATGGCCAGGTGCACGCAGTCGGTGGGCGTGCCGGACACGAAGTACACGCCCGGCTCGGCCTCGAACACGCGCAGCGGCACATCGAGCGTGAGGGAATTGCTGGCGCCGCTCTTGTTGCGGTCCGGGGCGACTACCGTGACCTCGGCGAGCGTGGCGAGCGCCTCGCGCAGGCGCCGGATTCCTTCGGCACGGTAGCCGTCATCGTTGCTGACCAGGATTTTCACTTCGGTTCGGGTTGGAGACGCGCGCAGGGGCCACTCGGGTGGGCGCGGATCGGCCGGCTTCGCGTGACGGTGCTGATCCTAAAATTATATCCTGAAGTATGCGCTGCGGCGTTCGGATGTGGATGCGGGGCTGCCCGGCATGACGGCCATGCCAGATGAGGGCCGACCGGAAGATGAGACCGACGAGGCGCGGCTGTTCCGCGAGGCGGTGCGCGGCGTGCGGCCCCTCAAGTCACGCGCTCCCGAGCTGCGAGCGCCGAAGGTGCGCGCGCAGGCGCGCTTCACGCGCGCCGACCGTGCGGCGGTACTGCGGGAGAGCCTGCACGGGGAGCAAGCCGACCCCGACGTGGCGGGCGGGGAGGAGTTGGTGTTCCGCCGCCCGCAGGTCCAGCCGGGTGTGCTGCGCAGGCTCCGCCGCGGCGAGTACCGCGTGCAACGCGAGATCGACCTGCACGGCCTGAGCGCGGCCGAAGCCAAGCAGGCCCTGCGATCGTTCCTGGTCGCCGCGCTCGAGCAGCAGGTGGGGTGCGTGCGGGTGATCCACGGCAAGGGGCTGCGCTCGGGCCCCCGGGGTCCGGTGCTCAAGAGCGCCGTCAGCGGCGTGCTGCGCCGTAGCGATGCGGTGCTGGCCTACGTGTCCGCGCGCCCGGCGGACGGGGGAACCGGCGCGCTCTACGTACTGCTCGCTGCCGGCTGACACCGCAAGCCCGCCCGGCGCCTCACTCCTCGCAGCTCTCGCCCCTCGTTGCCAGGAGCTCCCGCAGCACCGTCGTCGCAAAGCCCCCGCGTGCCAGGCGAAAGCGCAGCAGCAGGGCCTGCGGCTCGCTCTCGCACTCGAGCTGGCGGACCGCGAGGCGCAGACTCCGCCGCTCCTGCTGCATGCCCGCCGCGATGCACAGGTCACTTTCGCGGGCAAACAGCGCACCGAGGCGCGCTTCGAGCTCGAGTACCGCACCGCCGGTGCGCGGTGTGCCCGCTCCCCATAACGGCCCGGTGGGGTGAATCTCCAGCCGCGCGCAGCGCTCCTGCGTCAGCGCATCGGCCTCCTCGACCGGAAAGATGCTGCCGCGAGAATCGAGGTTGGCGAGATCCCCGGGCAGGAGCTGGTTCCAGCTCCCCGCGCACACCCGCTCGGCGAGTACCGCATTGAACACGACGCTGCGCGCGGCCGAGAGCACGAAGCCGCGCTCGGCGCCGCTCAGGGCAGCCAGGCCCGCCGCGGTGCGCTCGAGATTTGCGCCCGCGCGGCCGAAGCGCTGCGGCCCGAAGTAACTCGGTACGCCGCAGCGCACGATCTGGGCGAGGCGCGGGGCGAGCGCGGCCGCAAGATCCGCACCGCACCCCTGGAGCGCATGGATGCGCACCGTGAAGCGATTGCCGGCGAGCGCACCGCGCGGCAGCTTACGCGTGTGGGGGTGCGCCTCGAGCACCTCGAAGTCCGCGCCGCGCGCCTGTGCCCAGTCAACGCTCGCGCGCGGACGCGGCACCGAGAACCACTGCACCGCGACCGCGCGACGGTCCTTGAGCCCGGCGAAACCGACCTCCGCGGGGCGGCAACCAGCGATCCGCGCCAGCTCGCGCGCCACCCATTGCGTGTTGGCGTCGCGCTTGCGCACCCTGAACAGCACGTGCGCGCCTGTGCCTGCGGGGGCGAAGCCGAGATCCTCCTCGACGACGAAGTCCTCCGGCTGCGCGCGCAAGGCGCCTTCGACCGGCGGTGTGCCGTGCGCGCGCGGGGGCGCCAGAGCCACCTCGCGCGCGCTGCGGACGGGGGCGGACGAGGGGCTCATCAGCCCTCACTCAGCAGTACGACCGCCTGTGCGGCAATGCCTTCGGCGCGCCCGAGAAAGCCCAGCCCTTCGGTGGTCGTCGCCTTGATGTTGACGCGCGCCTCCTCGATCGCGAGCAGCCGCGCGATCTCCTTGCGTATGGCATCGCGGTGCGGGGCGACCTTCGGGGCCTGGGCGAGCACCGTGAGGTCGGCGTTCACCACCCTCAGAGCACGCGCGCGCAGCATCCCGAGCACGTCGGTGACGAAGCTGCCGCTGTCGGCACCCTTCCAGCGCGGATCGCTGTCCTTGAAGTGTTGGCCGATGTCCCCGAGTCCGGCGGCGCCGAGCAGCGCGTCGCACAGTGCGTGCAGCAGCACATCCCCGTCGGAGTGCGCGACCACCCCGTGCGTATGCGCGATGCGCACCCCGCCCAGCATCACGAAGTCACCGGGGCCGAAGGCATGTACGTCGATTCCTGAGCCGATTCTCATGCGCCCTCCTTCCCGCCGCGCCGGGCGCGCGCGCCCAGGATCGCCGCCGCGAGCGACAGCTCATCCGCGGTGGTGATTTTGAGGTTGCTGCTTCTGCCCTCGATGAGCAAGGGATGATCGCCCAGCCATTCGATGGCCTGGGACTCATCGCTCGGGAAGCGCCCGGCGGCGTGCGCCGCATCGAGAGCCGCGCACAGGCGGCCGTGACGGAACATCTGCGGCGTGAGCGCACGCCACAAGAACGAGCGATCGACGGTCTGTGCGATCTCGTAACTGCCGTTCACGGGCTCGGCGTCCTGGGCACGCTTCAGGGTATCGGCGGCCGGGGTTGCGAGCAGCCCGCCTACGGGGTGCGCGGCGAGTGTCTGCAAGAGGCGCGCGAGGTCCTCGGGCTCCAGGCACGGACGTGCAGCGTCGTGCACCAGGATCCAGTCGGCGGATGCGGCGCGTCCCTCAAGTGAGGCGAGCGCGTTGCGCACCGACAGGCTGCGCTGTGCGCCCCCGGCGGTCACGCTCACCGCTGTGCCGGCAAGTCGCGTGGCGACCTGCGCCCAGCGGCGGTCCTGCGGGGCAAGCGCCACCACGATGCCGACGCAGCGGGGGTCCTCAAGAAAGGGGGCGAGCGCCCACTCGATCACGGTGCGCCCGGCGAGCGGGGCGTACTGCTTCGGGGTGGCGGCGCGGAAGCGGCTGCTCGAGCCGGCCGCCGGCATGACGACCCAGTAGCGCATCGCGCCCGTGGTGACTTCAGCGGGCCGCTGCAGTGCGCGTGGGCGCGTGCGTCGTGTCGGTGGGCCGCGGCGGCACCACCTGATAGAAGGTCTCGTTGCGGGAGATCATTCCCAAATCGCTCCGCGCGCGCTCCTCGAGCGCATCCATGCCGGTCTTCAGATCGCGCACCTCGGCGGCCAGCTGCCGGTTGCGCTCATCGAGCTGCTCGTTCTCCGCGTGCTGGGCCGCCACGGCCTGCTGCAGGCGCGCGAGATCGCGCACCCCGTCCTCCGAGAACCACACACGGTATTGCAGCAGAACTACGGCGAGCGCGAGCGCGGCGGCGAGCCACTTCATGGGTGCGAGAGACTAGCAGAGGCGGCCGCGTGCGCGATAGCTGCCCGCCCGTGAGCGCCCGCGGGGGCGGCCTCTCTAGAGCCTTATCGGGAATGCCTCGCGACCCGCGTAACGCACCGTGCCGAGCTCGGCCTCGATGCGCAGCAGCTGGTTGTACTTGGCGATGCGATCCGAGCGCGAGAGCGAGCCGGTCTTGATCTGGGAGGCGGCGGTGGCGACGGCGATATCGGCGATGGTGCTGTCCTCGGTCTCCCCGGAGCGGTGCGACACCACCGAGGCGTAGCGCGCCTGGTCGGCCATGTCGATGCAGGCGAGCGTCTCGCTCAGCGTGCCGATCTGGTTCGGCTTGATCAGGATCGCGTTGGCGATGCGCTTGCGGATCGCCTCGCTCAGGATCTTCGTATTGGTCACGAACACATCGTCCCCGACCAGCTGCACCTTGCTGCCCAGGGCGCGCGTGATCTCGGCCCAGCCGTCCCAATCCGCCTCACTCATGCCATCCTCGATGCTGAGGATCGGGTAGCGCTGCGCGAGCCCGCCGAGGTAGGTGGTGAACTCCGCGGCCGTGAAGCTGCGCTTCTCGGACTCGAGCTGGTAGCGGCCGTCGCGGAAGAACTCCGAGCTCGCCACGTCGAGCCCGAGACACACGTCCGTGCCGGGCCGGTAGCCGGCCTGCTCGATCGCCTGCACGATGAGCGCGAGCGCCGCCTCGTTGGATTCCAGGCTCGGCGCGAAACCACCCTCATCGCCGACCGCGGTCGACAGGCCGCGCTGCGCGAGCAGCTTCTTGAGGGTGTGGAACACCTCCGCGCCGTAGCGCAGCGCCTCGCGGAAGCTCGGCGCGCCCACCGGCAGGATCATGAACTCCTGGATATCCAGGCTGTTGTTGGCGTGCGCCCCGCCATTGACGATGTTCATCATCGGCAGCGGCATCACCGGCTCGCGGGCACCGCCCGCGAGGCGCGCCAGGTAGCGGTAGAGCGGCAGCCGCGCATCCTGCGCCGCCGCGTGCGCGGTGGCGAGGGAGACTCCCAAGATGGCGTTTGCGCCGAGCCGGCTCTTGTTCTCGCTCCCGTCGAGCTCGATCATGCGCCGATCGATCCCGGCCTGATCGCGCGCATCCTGGCCGAGGAGCGCCGCCTTAATCTGCGTGTTGACGTGTTCGACCGCTTTCAGCACTCCCTTGCCGCCGTAGCGCTTCGGGTCCGCATCGCGCAGCTCGACCGCCTCGCGCGTGCCGGTGGAGGCGCCCGAGGGCACGGCCGCCCGGCCCAGGACCCCGGAATCGAGGATCACATCGACCTCAACGGTCGGGTTGCCGCGCGAATCGAGGATCTCGCGCCCGCGGACGTCACTGATTCGGCTCATCGGTTCGCAGTCCTCACAGCAGTGATTCTTCGAAGGGGACTTTCTTCACGGCACGATCGAGCTCCACCAGCGTCGTGAGCAGCGGCTCCATGCGCGCGAGCGGCCAGGCGTTCGGGCCGTCGGAGAGGGCCTCCTGCGGGCGCGGATGCGTCTCCATGAACAGCCCCGCGATCCCTGCGGCGACCGCCGCGCGCGCCAGCACCGGGATGAACTCGCGCTGGCCGCCGGAGGAGGAGCCCTGCCCGCCCGGCAGCTGCACCGAGTGCGTGGCATCGAACACCACCGGGCAGCCGGTGGCGCGCATGATCGACAGCGAGCGCATGTCCGAGACCAGGTTGTTGTAGCCGAAGGAGAAGCCGCGCTCGCACACCAGGATGTGCTGGTTGCCGGTGGAGCGCGCCTTGTCGACCACGTTCTTCATCTCCCAGGGCGAGAGAAACTGGCCTTTCTTGATGTTGACCGGCTTGCCCTGGGAGGCGGTGTTGATGATGAAGTTCGTCTGCCGGCACAGGAACGCCGGGGTCTGTAGCACGTCCACCACGGCTGCGACCTCCGCGAGCGGGGTGTCCTCGTGCACGTCCGTCAGCACCGGCACGCCGATACTGCGGCGCACGTCCTCCAGCACCCTCAAGCCCGCCTCGATCCCCGGTCCGCGGAAGCTCGCGCGCGCGGAGCGGTTCGCCTTGTCGTAGGAGGCCTTGAAGATGAAGGGCACGCCCAGGCGCGCGGTGATCTCCTTCAGCCGCCCGGCGATCTCCTGGGTGATCCCCGCGCTCTCGATCACGCACGGACCTGCGATCAGGAACAGCGGCTGCCCGCCGCCGACCTCGTGCCCGGTGAGCTGCATAAATGCGCCCGCTAGGCGCCCGCGGCCTGCGGGAGCTGGGAGGCGCGCTGGGCGCGCGCCGCACGGATGAACCCGGTGAACAGGGGATGGCCGTCGCGGGGCGTGGAGGTGAACTCCGGATGGAACTGCGTCGCCAGGAACCAGGGGTGGTTTGCGAGCTCGACCACCTCGACCAGTCCGTCGCGCGAAAATCCCGAGAAACGCAGTCCGGCCTGCCGGTAGCGCTCCAGGTAGTTGTTGTTGAACTCGTAGCGATGGCGGTGGCGCTCGAGAATGATGTCGCGCCCGTAGATCTCGCGCGCGCGCGTGGCGCCGAGCAGCACTTCCTGCGCGCCCAGGCGCATGCTGCCGCCCTTGGCCGAGGTCTCGTCGCGGATTTGCGCGCCGTGCACCTGGTCCTGCCACTCGCTGATGAGCGCGATCACCGGATGGGGAGTCGCGCGATTGAACTCGGTGCTGTTGGCATCGGTGAGCCCGAGCACGTGGCGCCCGAACTCCACGATCGCCACCTGCATCCCCAGGCAGATCCCGAGGTAGGGCACGCCGTGCTCGCGCGCGTAGCGCACCGCCTGGATCTTGCCCTCGATGCCGCGCTCGCCGAAGCCCCCGGGCACCAGGATCGCGTCCACCTCCTTCAGCATCTGCACGCCGCGCTGCTCGATGTCGGTGGACTCGACGTAGTGAATGTTCACGCGCGTGCGGCTCTTCAGTCCCCCGTGCATCAGCGCCTCGTGGAGCGAGAGGTATGAGTCGCGGATCTGCACGTACTTGCCGACCATGGCGATGTCGACCTGGCCCTCGGGGTTCGCCTTGCCGCTCACCACGTGACGCCATTCGGCCAGATCGGTGGCCGGCACCTGCAGGCGCAGTTTGTCGACCACGATGTCATCGAGCGCCTGCTCGTGCAGCAGGATCGGGATGCGGTAGATGTCATCCGCGTCCACCGCCGATATCACCGCGCGCTCCTCGACGTTGGTGAACAGCGCGATCTTGCGGCGCTGCTCCTCCGGCAACGGATGCTTGCAGCGGCACAGGAGCACGTCGGGCTGAATTCCGATCCCGCGCAGCTCCTTGACCGAGTGCTGCGTCGGCTTGGTCTTGATCTCACCGGAGCCCCCGACGATCGGCACCAGGGTGAGATGCATGTAAACGCAGTTGTTGCGGCCGAGTTCCACCCCGAGTTGGCGGATCGCCTCAAGGAAGGGGAGCGACTCGATGTCGCCCACCGTGCCGCCGATCTCCACCATGCACACATCCGCCCCGTCCGCGCCAAGCTTGATGCAACGCTTGATCTCGTCGGTGATGTGCGGGATCACCTGCACGGTCGCGCCCAGGTAGTCCCCGCGCCGCTCCTTGGCGATGACCCGCTCGTAGATGCGCCCGGTGGTGAAGTTGCTGTTGCGCCCCGTCGTGGTGCGTACGAAGCGCTCGTAGTGGCCGAGGTCCAGATCGGTCTCGGTACCATCCTGGGTTACGAACACCTCACCGTGCTGGAACGGGCTCATGGTGCCCGGATCGACGTTTATGTAGGGGTCGAGCTTCACCATGGCGACCTTGAGGCCGCGCGCCTCTAGGATTGCGCCGAGCGAGGCGGCGGCAATGCCCTTGCCCAATGAGGACACGACGCCACCGGTGACGAATACAAAACGCGTCATATGTCGAGTCAGGGAACCCGTCGTAAGAAGCCGCTGCCACGGAAAGTGCCCGGGAGCGACGACGGGCCAGCAGGTTAGCACATCTGCCGGCCCCGCGGTCCAGCGCTTTCAGCGCGCTCGCGTCCAGACCAGCCGTGCGCGGTGCGGGCTGCCCGGACGGGCCTGCACGGACTCATCGAGCCACAGATCCGCGGCGGCGATCAGCCGCTCGCCGTCGAACACCAGCGGCAGATGCGCGCGCTGTGCCGGGGGCACGCGTGCCTCCTGCAGCAGCTTCTTGAGGGCGCGGCGCGGGCCGCCACGCACCGGACGCAGCCGCTCCCCGCCGCGCCGCGCCCGCAGCTCAAGCCTCGCACCCAGTGCGTCCAGGTCGATCGGTCCACGCGCATCGCGCCTCAGCGACAGTGTGCCGCGCTCATCGGGCAGCGCACAGCTGCGTGCCTCGTGCCAGTGCCACGCGATCGAGGGCGGCGCGGATGCGAGCGTCGGCGGAGCTGAACGGGCGGCCGCCCCGGCGGCGCGCGGCACGCGCACGATCTGCCGGTGCAGGGACAGCAGTTCCGCGTGGCGCTGCACGCGTGCCCCCTCCCAGGCGACGAACGGTTGCGCGTCCGCACGCGCGCTCAGCAGCGCGCCGGCGAGCTCGTTCAGCAGGCTCGTCGGCGGGACGAGCGCGCCGGCTGAGCTGATCCAGTAGCGCAGCGCGTTGCGGCGCCGCGCGCCCGAGAGCCGGCGCAGCAGCTTCGCCGAGAGCAACGCCCCGCAGCTCGCGCCCGCCACATCGGCGGCGGCGAGTGAGTCCAGCAGGTGCTGGGCTTCCGCAAAATGCTGTGCCGCGCGCGCCACGGTGGCTGCGGCCGATGGCCAGCGCGCGCGCATCGCCGGCAGCACGCGCTCGCGCAGGTAATTGCGATCGAGGTGCAGCTGCGCGTTGCTGTCATCCTCGACCCACGCCAGTGCCTGCGCGCTTACCCAGGCGCGCAGCGCCTCACGCGACAGCCCGAGCAGCGGGCGCACCAGCACCCCGCGCGCCAGCGGCGCGAGAGCGGGCATGGCGGCAACTCCCGCAACGCCTGCGCCACGCAGCAACTGCAGCAGCACGGTCTCGAGCTGGTCATCCTGGTGGTGCGCGGTCAGCAGTGCCTCGCCCTCCCCGAGCGCATCGCCCAGCAGCCGGTAGCGCGCCGTGCGCGCGGCCGCTTCGAGTGATTCGCCGCGGGCGCGGCGGATGCGCGCGCGGCGTACCGCGAGGGGCACACCCAGCTCGCGCGCGATGCGGTGGCAATGCCGTGCCCAGCGCGCGGAATCCGGATTCAGCCCGTGATCCACGTGCAGCGCGCGCAGCTTAAGGGGCCGGCGCGGTAGCTGCGCGAGCCCTGCCAGGAGCGCAGTGGAATCCGCCCCGCCACTGAAGGCGACGCACACCGCGCGGTCGGGGAACCCTGGCAGGAGCTCGGCGAGCCGCTCCCCGAGCCACAGCGGGCCGAAGGCTTGCGAGCGGCGAGGCGCCGCGCGTGTCATCTGCGGGGCTTCAGGCCGCGTTTTCGGCAAACACGCCGAAGCCGGCGATCTTGGCAGCGCGGGCTGCGCGCAGCTGCTCGCGCGGGATCGCCTCGAGCTCGTCCAGATGGCGGATGATTGCGGCCTTGAGGCTGGCGGCGATCGCCACCGGATCGCGGTGCGCCCCGCCGAGGGGCTCCTCGATCACCTCATCGATCAGCCCGAGCTTCTGCAGGCGGTCTGCGGTGAGGTTCAGCGCATCGGCAGCCACTTCCTTCTTGTCCTGGCTCTTCCACAGTATCGAGGCGCAGCCCTCCGGGGAGATCACCGAATAGGTGCTGTACTGGAGCATCACCAGGCGGTCGCACACCCCGATCCCGAGTGCCCCGCCCGAGCCACCCTCACCGGTCACGACGCTGATGATCGGAATGCGCAGCACCGACATCTCGAAGAGATTGCGCGCGATCGCCTCGCTCTGCCCGCGCTCCTCGGCGCCGACGCCCGGATAGGCGCCCTGGGTGTCGATGAGCGTGACGAGCGGCAGGCCGAAGCGCTCGGCAAGGCGCATCAGGCGCAGCGCCTTGCGATAGCCCTCGGGCTTGGGCATGCCGTAGTTGCGGCGCACACGCTCCTTGGTGTCGCGGCCCTTCTGGTGACCGAGGATCATGACGGCGCGCTCATCGATGCGCCCGAGCCCCCCGACGATCGCACCGTCGTCGGCGTACATGCGGTCCCCGTGCAGCTCGCTGAACTCCGTGCAGATGGCATTGACATAATCGAGCGTGTAGGGCCGGTGCGGGTGGCGCGCCAGCTGCGTGATCTGCCAGGGAGTGAGGTTGGCGAAGATGGTCTGCGTGAGCTGCCGGCTCTTCGCCTGCAGCCGGGCGATTTCGTCCTGCAGGTTGACCTCGGATTCGGAGGTCACGTGCCGCAGCTCCTCGATCTTTGCCTCGAGTTCGGCGATCGGCTGCTCGAAGTCCAGAAACGATACGGCCATACGGAAAGCCTACCCCAACTCAGCGGCCGTCGGCAGACATTGAGCTACCCGCGCCGCGAGATGCCGCCGCGTACACCAGCTGCACCGCCTCAGGCCCGAACAGCCCCTCGAGCTGCTCGAGCAGCTCGCGGCTGGCGCGCACCGTCCACTCGGCGCCGAGGTTCAGCGCACCGCTCGCCTCCCCGCCGGTGTACTCGATGGTGACCGGGCAGGGGCCGCCGCGCCAGGGCGTGAGGATCGCCGCCAGGCGCTCGCCCAGGCGCGTGGCCTCGGCCTGCACGCAGCGGATGACGATGCGCCGTGCTTCCTGCTCGCGCAGCTTGTCGAGCTCGAGAATGCGCCGCGCCGACAGCCGCCAGGCGTCGCTGAACTCATCGAAGCGCAGCGTTCCCTCGACCAGCACGAGGGCATCCTTGGCGACGAGCTCGCGGTGCTTGTGCCAGGTCTCCTCGAACAACATGACCTCGATGCGCCCGGTGCGGTCATCGAGGGTCACGATCACGCGCGGTCCGCGCTTCTTCACCTCATCGATGAGGCCGGCGACGCTCACCGGCTTACCTCCGGAAAAGCGCCCGGACTCGAGCCCCGCGATCGGCCGATCGCTCACCAGATCGCCAATACGGTGCGAGACGAAGCGCGCAAGGCTCGACTCGAAACGCGCGAGCGGGTGGCCGGTCAGATACAGGCCAAGGGTCTCGCGCTCCCCGGCGAGGCGGACCGCCTCGCTCCACTCCGGCAGCGCCGCGGCGGGTGCGTGCGGGGTGCTCGCACGCACATCCCCGCTCAGTCCGAACAGGTCGTTCTGGCCCGCCTGGTGCGCCCGGCTGTTCTGGTCGCCGAGCTGCATGGCCGCCCCGAGGCGGTTCATGAGCGTGGCGCGGTTCGCCTGCAGTGCATCGAGACTGCCCGAGCGCAACAGCGCCTCGAGCACGCGGCGGTTGACCTTCTGCAGGTCGAGGCGGCGGCACAGCTCCTCGAGCGTGCGGAAGGGGCCGCGGGCTGCCCGTTCGGCGAGCAGCGCTTCGACCGCACCGCGCCCGACCCCGCGCACCGCCCCCAGGCCGTAGCGAATGCTGCGCGCGCCGCAGGCGGTGAACTCGTACACCGAGGCATTGACATCGGGCGAGAGCACGGTCAGCCCCATGTCGCTGCATTCCTTGATGAGCGTCACCACCTTGTCGGTGTGGTCCATGTCCGCTGAGAGCACCGCAGCCATGAACTGCGCCGGATAATGAGCTTTCAGGTACGCGGTCTGGTAGGCGAGCAGCGCGTAGGCGGCCGAATGCGACTTGTTGAAGCCGTAACCGGCGAACTTCTCCATCAGATCGAAGATGTGCCCCGCGTTGTGCTCGCGCACCCCGCGCGCCACCGCGCCGCTGACGAACACCGAGCGCTGCTGCGCCATCTCCTCGGGCATCTTCTTGCCCATGGCCTTGCGCAGCAGGTCAGCACCGCCGAGCGTGTAGCCCGCCAGCACCTGCGCGATCTGCATCACCTGCTCCTGGTAGAGGATCACCCCGTAGGTGGGCTTGAGGATCGGCTCGAGGCTCGGGTGCAGGTAGTCGAAGGCGCCGTCGGTGCGGCCGTGCTTGCGGTTGATGAAGTCATCCACCATGCCCGACTGCAGCGGCCCGGGCCGAAACAGCGCGACCAGCGCCACGATGTCCTCGAAGCGGTCCGGCTGCAGGCGCCGGATAAGATCCTTCATGCCGCGTGATTCGAGCTGAAACACCGCGGTGGTGCGGCAGGACTTGAGCAGTGCATACGTGGCCGCATCGTCGGTGGGGAGCGTGCTCATCTGCAGCGGCGCGCTGCCGGCGGGGCGATCGCGGTTGATGAGGGCACCGGCACGGTCGATCACGGTGAGCGTGCGCAGTCCCAGGAAATCGAACTTCACCAGGCCTGCCGCCTCGACGTCGTCCTTGTCGAACTGCGTGACCACCGCACCGCCGGCGGCGTCGCAGTACAGCGGGGTGAAGTCGGTCAGTACCGAGGGGGCAATCACGACTCCGCCGGCGTGCATGCCGGCGTTGCGCGTCAGTCCCTCGAGCGAGCGGGCGAGGTCGACGAGGTTCTTCACCTCGTCCTCGGACTGATACAGGCGCTTGAGCTCCGGTTCGCGCTCCATCGCGGCATCGAGCGTGATGCCGAGCTCGAAGGGAATCAGCTTGGCGATGCGATCGACGTAGCCGTAAGTCATGCCGAGCACGCGCCCGACATCGCGCAACACCGCCTTCGCCGCCATGGTGCCGTAGGTGATGATCTGCGAGACACGCTCGCGGCCGTACTTGTGCGCCACGTACTCGATGACGCGGTCGCGGCCGTCCATACAGAAGTCGATGTCGAAGTCGGGCATCGAGACGCGCTCGGGGTTGAGGAAGCGCTCGAACAGCAGATCGTGGCGGATGGGATCAAGATCGGTGATCCCCAAGCTGTAAGCCACCAGCGAGCCGGCGCCTGAGCCGCGTCCCGGTCCCACCGGCACCCCGTTCCCGCGCGCCCAGCGGATGAAATCCGCGACGATCAGGAAGTAACCGGCGAAGCCCATCTGGCAGATGACCTCCAGCTCGCGCGCCAGGCGTTCGCCGTAGAGCGCCGGCACCAGCGCGCCGCAGCGCAGAGCGAGTCCGCCCGCGCTCTCATCGCGCAGGAACTGCTCGGTGCTCACACCGGCCGGCAGCGGGTACTGCGGCATGCGCACTTCCCCGAGGCTCAGCACCAAGCTGCAGCGGCGCGCGATCTCCACCGAGTTGGCGAGCGCCTCGGGCACGTCCGCGAAGAGGGCCGCCATCTCCTGCGGGGTGCGCAAGTACTGCTGGCGCGAGTAGCGGCGCACGCGCCCGGGGTCAGCCAGCAGCGCGCCGTCGTGAATGCACACCCGTGCCTCGTGGGACTCGAACTGCTCGGCCCTGAGAAACCGCACATCGTTGGTGGCGACCACCGGCACGCTGCGCCGCGCAGCCAAGGCCACCGCGGCTGCGATATAGGCCTCCTCAGAGGGGCGGCCGAGGCGCTGCAGCTCGAGGTAATAGCGGCCCGGGAACAGCGCCAGCCATGCATCGAGGGCCCGCTCGGCCTCGCTCTGGCGGGCATTGAGGAGCGCACGACCCACGTCCCCGTCGGTGGCACCGGAGAGGGCGATCAGCCCCTCGAGGACTTGCGCCGACAGCCACTGCCGCTCGATGCGCGGAACACCGCGCTCGCGGCTCTCAAGATAGCTGCGGCTCACCAGACGCGCGAGGTTGCGATAGCCGGCGTGCGACTGGCACAGCAGGGTGAGGCGCGTGGGCACCTGGCGCTCGCCCTCCTCCTCGCGCACCAGAAGGTCGACCCCGACCAGCGGCTTGAGCCCCGAGCGCAGGGCCTCGCGATAGAACTTCATCATCGCGAACAGGTTGTTCTGGTCGGTGACCGCGACCGCCGGCATGCCCGCATCGGCCACTGCGGCGATGAGCTCGGGCACCCGCACCACGCTGTCGCTGAGCGAGTACTCGGTGTGCAGCCGCAGATGTACGAACCCCGGTGACATCGGCGGGGTCTTTAAGTCTCATCGCCCGTGGCTGTCAAGGGCTCGGCCTCAGGCCTCATGGGGCTGAAGGAGCGGCGGTGCTGCGCGGATGGCGCGCGCGTCTTGAGTGCATCCAGGTGCGCCGGCGTCGCGTAGCCCTTGTGCACGGCCAGCTCGAAGCCCGGGTAGCAGGCATCGAGCCGCTCCATCATGGCGTCGCGATAGGTTTTCGCGAGGATAGATGCGGCGCTGATCGCAGCCACGCGCGCATCGCCCTCGATGACCGCTTCCAGGGTGCAGCACAAGTCCAGGTCGGCAACGCACGGGCAGCAATTGCCGTCGACCCGCACGTGCGTCGGTGGCACCGGCAGTGCCAGCAGCGCACGGCGCATGGCAAGCAGGGTCGCCTGCAGAATGTTGTGGCAATCGATCTCGTCGCGATCGGCCCAGCCGATGCCGAAGGCGAGCGCGCGCGCGCGGATGATGGGGGCGAGCCGGGCGCGCTCGGCGCTCGTCAAGACTTTGGAGTCCGCCAGGCCGTGGATGCGTCGCTGCGGGTTCAGGATCACGGCGGCGGCGACCACCGGCCCTGCGAGCGGGCCGCGGCCGGCCTCATCGACTCCGGCAACGCGCTTCATCGCGGCGCTGCGCACAGCGAGATGATCGCATCGGCCGCGCGGCCCGCCCCGCCGCAGCGCAGGGCGCGGTGCTGGCGCGCGAATTCCTCCAGCAGCTCCCTCACGTGCTCGCGATCCTCCAGTTCGTGAAGCAGCGCCTCCCCGAGCGCCGTCCCGTTCACCTGTTCCTGAAGGAACTCCGGGACCAGGCGGCGGCCGGCCAAGAGGTTCGGCTGCGAGAAGTATCTTACCTTCACCAGCCCCAGAGCCCGCAGCAGGAAGGCGGTGATGCTGTTGAACTTGTAGGCCACGACCATCGGCCGCCCGGTGAGCAGCGTCTCGAGGGTGGCGGTGCCGGAGGCCACGATCGCCGCATCGCAGGCCGCGAGCGCACGCTGCGCCTGCCCGTCCAGCACTCGAATCGTCGGCGCGCCCGGTGCTTGCGCAACTTCTCTCGCAAATCTCTCATGAACGGCGCGCGAGGCCATGGGGGCAATGAACTCACACCCCGGCCGGTGCGCGCGGATGTGGGCGGCGGCGGCGGCGAAGGGTGCGGCCAGACGTGACACCTCCGCGATGCGGCTGCCCGGGAGTAACGCGATCAGCGTCGCGCTCGCCTCGATGCCCAGCGCACGACGCGCGCCTTCGCGGTCGGAAGTGAGCGGGATCTGATCGGCCAGCGGGTGCCCCACGAACACCGCCCGCACGCCCTGGCGCGCGTAGAACTCGGTCTCGAAGGGCAGCAGGCACAGCACCAGGTCGCAGGATGCGCCGATGGTGCGCACGCGGCCCTGCCGCCACGCCCATACCTGGGGACTGACGTACTGCACGGTGTGGATGCCTGACTTTTTCAGCCGCCGCGCGATCGTCAGGTTGAACTCCGGCGCATCGATGCCGACGAAGACATCGGGCCGCTCGGCCATGAAACGCCGCACCAGCTGCGAGCGCAGCGCCAGCAGGCGCGGCAGGTGCGAGAGCACTTCGGCAAGTCCCATCACCGAGAGCTCCTCGGCGTGCGCCCAGGGCTCACATCCCGCGGCGATCATCTTCGCTCCTGCCACCCCGAAGCAGCGCAGCTGCGGCACGCGCTCGCGCAGGGCCTCGATCAACGCCGCGCCCAGCTGATCGCCCGAGTGCTCGCCGGCCACGATGCCGACGCGCAGCGGCGGCGCCGCCCCCGCGAGACTCATCGCGCCAGACTGCGCGTGGAGGCCTGGATGAAGTCGACGAAGGGCCGGATCTCCGGCTGCGTGTCCACCCGCGGCGCAAGCTGCCCGAGCGCCTCGGCGAGCTTGAGCTCGGAGCGGTACACGATGCGATAGGCATCGCGGATGTTGCGGATCTGCTCCTCGCTGAAGCCGCGGCGCTTCAGTCCCTCGACGTTGACCGCGTGCGGGACTGCGGGATTGCCGGCCACCATCACGTACGGGGGCACGTCGCGGCTCAAGATGGAGCCGCCGCCGAGAAAGGCATGCACGCCGATCTTCGCGAACTGATGCACGGCGGTAAGGCCGCCGAGGATCACCCAGTCGCCGATCTCCACATGACCGCCAAGGGAGGCGCAGTTGGCGAACACGGTGTTGTTGCCGATCACGCAGTCGTGCGCGACGTGCGAGTACGCCATGAACAGGTTGTCGCTGCCGATGAGCGTCACGCCCTTGTCGTGGCCGGTGCCGCGGTTGATGGTGCAGCTCTCGCGGAACACGTTGCGGTCGCCGATGCTAAGCCGCGTCGGCTCGCCCTTGTACTTCTTGTCCTGCGGCTCATCCCCGATGGAAGCGAACTGGAAGATGCGGTTGTCCGCCCCGATGGTGGTCGCGCCGGTGATGATGGCGTGCGGACCCACGACCGTGCGCGGGCCGATCTGCACCTGCGGCCCGATGATGCTGAAGGGTCCGACGCTCACATCCGGCGCCAGCTGCGCCTGCGGGGAGACGATGGCGCGTGCGTCGATCAACCACCCGCTCCCGGGGCCACCATGATGTCCGCGTGCGCCACCTCCTGATCATCGACCAGCGCTGAAGTGGTGAAGCGCCAGATGCCCTTCAGCGAGCGCTCGACCTTCGCCTTCAGCACCACCTGGTCGCCCGGCACGACCGGCCGGCGGAAGCGTGCCTTGTCGATGCCGACGAAGTAGAAGCGCGTGCTCTGGTCAGGGATGACATTGGCGGTCACGAAGCACAGGATGCCGGCGGCCTGCGCCAGCGCCTCGACGATCAGCACGCCGGGCATCACGGGGTTGCCGGGAAAATGCCCGCGGAAGAAGGGCTCGTTGACGGTGACGTTCTTCAGCGCCCGGATGCTCTCACCGGGGCGACACTCGAGCACACGGTCCACGAGCAGGAACGGATAGCGGTGCGGCAGTCGCTCGAGAATCGCCCGAATGTCAAGTTGTACCCCTTCAGTCATGTTCGTCCGCTTGCGGCACCGGTGGGAGCCCCGCAGCCTGTTCGAGTTTGCGCAGCCGCGCCTCGAGCAAGCTGCTGCGCTTGAAGCGCCCCACCAGGCGCCGCCAGGTGCGGGCCTCCTCGACGCTGAAGGTGCTGGAGTATACCCCGGCGCTGCCGATCGAGCGGCTCACGGTCGAGGTGCCGGTGAGCACCACATCGTCGGCGATGCTCAGGTGCCCGGCGAGGTTCACCGCACCGCCGATCATGCAGCGCTTACCGATGATGGCGCTGCCGGAAATACCGGTGCAGCCGGCGATCACGGTGTGCGCGCCGATGCGCACGTTATGGCCCACCATGATGAGGTTGTCGAGCTTGACGCCCTCCTCGATAACGGTGTCCTCGATGGCGCCGCGATCGATGGTGGTGTTGGCGCCGATCTCCACATCCGCACCGACGAGCACCGTGCCCACCTGCGGCACCTTGAGCCACCCGCCCTTCTCGGGCGCGAAGCCGAACCCATCACCGCCGATCACGACTCCAGGCTGCATCACGGTACGCGCACCGATACGCACCCCGTGGCACAGCGTCACGCGCGCCACGAGCCGCACGTCGGCGGCGAGCTCCACGTCCTCTTCCAGGCTGCAGTGCGGACCGACGAACACGCGCGCGCCGATCAGCACGCGCTCGCCGATCACAGCTCCGGCGCACACCTCGGCGCTGGGATCGATGCGCGCGCTCCTGGCCACGACCGCGCTCGGATGCACTCCGGGCACGAGCGGGGCGGCCGGATGCAGGAGCGCTGCGATGCGTGCGTAGGTGGCGTGCGGGTTCGGGCACACCAGCATCGCGGTCGGACATTCCCGGGTGCTGGCTGCGCTCAACACTACCGCGGCGGCATGGGTAGCGGTGAGTTGCGCGCGATAGCGCGGGTTGGCCAGGAAGGCGAGCGAGCGCTCATCGGCGCCGGTAAGGGTCGCCACACGCTCCACGCGCGTGTCCGGATCCCCGCGCAGCTCGCAACCGAACCTGACCGCGAGCTCACCAAGCGAGACCGCCATGACGCGGCTGCGTGTCGGCTTGGGGGCTATTTCGCCGGCGGCTTCGCAGGCGCGGCCGAGCCCGAGGCGGGCGCCGCGGCACCGCGCGCCTGCAGCGCGCTGAGCACCGCGGGGGTGATGTCGGTTGCGGAGGCGCTGTAGAGCACGGCCTCCCCGCTCAACACGATGTCGTAGTTCTGCGCCTTGGCATAACTGCGCACTTCCTCGAGCAGCGTGCGCTGCAGCCGCGAGAGCTCCTCGTTGCGCCGCGCCTGGACGTCATCGTTGAACTCCTGTTCCGCGCGCTGCAGATCGCGCGCGCCATCGCGCAGCTCCTTCTCGGCGCGCACGCGCTGGTCGTCCGTCATGGTCGCGCCATCCTTCTGCAGCTTCTCCTGCTTGCCCTTGAGGGTCGCCTCCTGCTGCTGCAGCGTGCGCTGGCGCGGGGCGAACTCCGCGCGCATGGACTCCTGCACGGCCTTGCCCTGGGGTGACTCCTCGACAAGGCGCTGCGGGTTGACGACCGCGATCTTGGGATCGGCCCATGCGGGCAGCACGGCCAGCGCGGCGGCTGCCCCGATCAATCCAACCGTCAACTTGCTGCTGATCGAACGCTTCACGGATAATTACCTACCCTTGCATGTGACTGATTTCGGGCCCCGCGTGGCGGGGCAGTCCGGCCTAAACGCCTAGTATGGCGTAGAAAGCGCCCTGGCGGCTCGTTATCTTTGGCCCAGGGAGCGCCCGGGAGGGCTCACTCAGAAGGCATTGCCGACTGAGAACTGGAAGACCTCGCGCTCATCACCCCAGGTGGTGATGCCGTTGCCGCTCTTGGCATTAAGCGGCATACCCAAGCTGAAGCGGAAAAGTCCGAGAGGCGCCAGCCACTGCACCGCCACGCCCACCGAGCGTTTCAGGCCTTGGCAGCGCAAGGTGTAGCACTCCGGAGTCACACCATCGGGGCCATAGAACTTGATGATCGAGCCGGTCTGATACACGCCTCCGGCATCGAAGAACGCGCTGATGCGTGCGGTCTGCGCATACTTGCCCGGCATCGGAAACAGCAGCTCGTTCTGGCTGGTGATACGCATGTTGCCGCCGTAGGGGTTACCGAACTGGTCCTTCGGTCCCAGGCGGCTCTCGCGAAAGCCGCGCACGTTGTCCGGGCCGCCGCCGAAGAACTGGCGGTAGGGTGGAATCGCCGTGGTGCTGCCGAGCGGGGAGCCGTAATCGATGCCCTCAAAAAACGACAGCGTGAAGCCGTGCCATACGGGCACGTATTTGATGAACTGGTAATTGCCGATGAAGTACTTGACGTCCGCCCATGGGGTCGTCATCGCGTAGGACACCGACATGCGCATGCCGCGGTCGGCGAACAGCGTGCGGTTGCGGGTGTCCCAGTCCCACCCGACCGATCCTTCGGTGGTCTTGAAGTTAGTGCCGTAGAACACGTACTCGTTGTTGCTCGAAGGATCGTGCGCCAGGCGGCTGTAGGGGTGACCATTCTCCTGTACCCACTGCTGCGCCTGATAGGCGCTGGTGAGGGAATTGGTGAGCAGCTCGCTGCTGTTGAACGCCCCGCCGAAGCGGAAATACATGAATTCCGTGATCGGATAGGCCCAGGTGGGACCGAGGCTTATCGTCTGCGAGGAGAAGGTCGAGGAGGAGGACACGAACTGCGTCACGTCGCTGTAGGTGATCGACTCGGAACGCTGCAGGTTATCGACGTTGGTATACGGGTTGGTGTGCTGCAGCGTGTACACCTTGCTGAAGGCGCCACCGTTCAGGTTGACGGATATGCGCTGACCGCTGCCAAGAAAGTCGGAGTCGGCGTAACTGCCGTTGAGCATGAACTTGTAGGTCTCGGAGTAGCCGATACCGCCGGAGAGTTGTGAGGCCGGGCCCTCCTCGATCTTGAAGTTCACGTCCACCAGATCGGGCGAGCCGGCCACCGGTGTCGTCTCGAACTCGACGTTCTTCACGTAGGCCAGACGCTGCAGACGCTGCTTGGAGCGCTCAAGGGAGGTATTGGAGAGCCAGCCGCCCTCGAGCTGGCGCATCTCGCGGCGTAGCACCTCGTCGTTGATGCGGTTGGAGCCGGTGAAGCTGATGTTGCGCACGTAGACGCGGTTGCCCGGGTCGACGAAGAAGGTCAGCGACACGGTGTGCGCGCCGTTGTCCGCGGTCGGCACCGGATCGACCTTGGCGAATGCGTAGCCGTCGCGTCCCATGCGGTTCTGCATCAGCTCCTGGGAGCCGGTGATCAGCTTGCGGTTGAAGATATCGCCCGGATGGATGAGCAGGAGCTGGCGCAGCTCCGCCGGCGGCACCACGAAGGTGCCGGCGAGCTTCACCTGCGAGACGGTGAACACCTGGCCCTCGGCGATGTTCATGGTGATGAAGATGTCTTCCTTCTCGGGCGCGATCGCAACCTGCGTCGACTCGATCTGGAAGTTCGCGTAGCCGCGGTCCATGTAGTAGTTGCGCAGCTTCTCGAGGTCGCCCTGCAGGGATTCGCGCGAGTAGCGGTCGTCCTGCTTGTACCAGGACAGCCAGTTCGGAGTCTTCAGCTCGAGGGTCTCGAGGATTTGCTTCTGCGGGAACTTAGTGTCGCCGACGATGTTGATTTCGCGGATCTTGGCGCGCGAGCCCTCCTTGATGTCGATCTTGATCTTGACGCGGTTGCCGGCCTCCTCCTCCACCTTCGAGTCGATCCGCACGCCGTATTTGCCGCGTGCGAAGTACTGATCGGTGAGGTACTGGGTGACATCATCGAGCACCGAGCGGTCGAAGGTCTTGCCGGTGGCAAGGCCGACGTTGCGCAGCGACTTCTGCAGGTCCTCGGTCTTGATGTCCTTGTTACCGGTGATCTCGAAGCTCTCGATCGACGGGCGTTCGAGCGCCACCACGATGAGGGTGTTGCCGTCACGGCGCATCTGCACGTCGCGGAAGAAGCCGGTGGCGTACAGCGCGCGGATCGCCTCGCGCACGCGCTGCGGGGTGAGATGATCGCCGATGTTGACCGGCAGATAGTTGTAGACGGTGCCTTCGGAGACGCGCTGCAGGCCCTCGATTTTGATATCACCGACGGTGAAGTCGCTTTGCACCGTGGTTTCCGGTTCGCTCGGCGGGGCACTCGGCGCCGGCCCCTGTGCGGAATCCGGCGCAGCGGGCGTGGACTGCGCCGCGGCGGGTGCGGGTTGCGCCGCCGCGGGTGTGGACTGCGCCGCGGCCGATGGGGTCTGCGCGCGCACGAGCTGCGCGGGCGAGAGCGCACACTGCAGGGCCAACGCAACCACTGCCAGGCCCGCCCCCCTATTCATGTTCCAACCACACTATCCGGCTTCCTTCCCTTTACCCCTTGAGGGCAGCGTCGCGCACTCTTCGTAAGGTGCGGCGCGCCGCCGTGTCACGGCCGCACGATCCGGCCACCGCCACTGCGTGCGGTGCTGGTCGCGAGCGGCTGCACGCTCAACTGAACTGGCGCGCAATATCGTTGTAGAGGGCCACGCCCATCAGGACGATGAGCAGGGCGATGCCCACCTGCTGTCCCAGAGCCTGCGCCCGCTCCGAGAGCGGACTGCCCTTCAGCCACTCCACCAGCTGGAAGACGATCTGTCCACCGTCCAGGATCGGGATCGGCAACAGGTTGAGAAATCCCAGTGATAGGGAGATGAGCACCAGAAAGCCGAGGAATGAGGCCACACCGGCTTCCGCCGAGTCGCCGGCGAATTCGGCGATCGACAGCGGGCCGCTCAGGTTCTTCAGCGACACGCGCCCGAGGATCATGCGCCAGAACAGTCGCCCCTGCAGCATCGTCATGCTCCAGGCCTCTTCGCCTGCGCGTGCCAATGCCGCCCCCCCCGACAGATCGGTATGCAGCAGCATGCTGTCGGGGTAGCTCAGCGGCGGCTGCATGACACGGATGCGGCCGATGTGCTTATCGCCTGCCTCCTCGCTGGCGACCTGCAGCGTGACGCTGTGCGTCACCCCGCCACGCCGATAGTCGATGTTGATGCGCGCATCCGGGCGCGCGCTGATGTATTCCACGATCTGGCGGAAATCGCGCATCGGCACGCGATCGATCGCGACGATGCGATCCCCCGCCAGCAAGCCGGCGCGCGCGGCCGGGCCATCGCGTGTCACCGGGCCGAGAACCGCCGGGACCTGCGGCGTCCAGAACTGGAACCCGAGGCCGCGGAACAACTCGGAAGGCTCGGTGAGGTGGCGCCGCTCGTTCGCATCCGGGACCACGAGATTCGCCTCGCGCGTCTCGCCGGCGCTGCCGCGCACGCTCAGATCGGCTTCCCCACGCGAGCTCATGGCGTCCAGCAGGCCGAACACCACATCGCGCTGCCCGCTCACCACCGTGCCGTTGATGGAGCGGATGTCATCACCGGACTTAAGTCCCGCCCGCGCGGCGATCGAGCCCGCGGTCACCTCGCCCACCGTCGGGCGTACCTCGGTCACCCCGCTCGCCCACAACATGCCCCACAGCACCAGCACCGCGAAGGCAATGTTGAAAGCCGGACCCGCCAGCAGCACCACGATGCGCTGCCAGGGGGGGCGATGCGTGAAGGAGCGCGGCAGATCCGCCGCTGCGACCGGCCCTTCGCGCTCGTCGAGGAGCTTTACGTAGCCCCCGAGCGGGATCATGGCCACGACGTACTCGGTGCGGTCCGCGCCTGCCACGCGCTTCAGCAGTGGCCTGCCGAAGCCGACGGAGAATCTCAGGACCTTGAACCCCAGGCGCCGCGCAACCCAGAAGTGGCCGAACTCGTGCACCGTGACCAGAAGGCCCACGGCGATCACGAACCATAACAGGTACCAGATGAAGCTCATGCGTGAGCGCCTCTCAGCGTTGCACTTCTTGTAATGCCGATGATCCGCTCGCGCGCGCGCACTCTGCCTTCTGCGTCCGCGGCCAGCACATCCTCCAGCCCGCCGATCGCACCCCCGGTGCCCCGCTCCACTACGGCTTCAATGACCGCCGCGATGCCGGGAAAGTTCAATCGGCGCTCGAGGAAGGCCGCAACGGCCACCTCGTTGGCAGCGTTCAGGACCACCGGGACGATTCCCCCGGCGCGCGCGGCGGCCTGGGCGAGCGCCAGGCAGCGGAACTTCTGAGTGTCCGCAGCCCGGAAGTCCAGCCGTCCGGCCTTGAGCAGATCAAGAAATGCGACACCGGAGGCGATTCTGTCCGGCCAGGCAAGCGCATGCGCAATCGGCGTGCGCATGTCCGGTGCGCCGAGCTGGGCGAGCACCGAGCCGTCGGCATATTCCACCATCGAATGCACGATGCTCTGCGGGTGCACCAGGATCTGCACGCGCGCGGGGGCGAGCCCGAAGAGCAGGCACGCCTCGATCAGCTCCAGCCCCTTGTTCATCAAGGTGGCGGAGTCCACGGATATCTTGCGGCCCATGACCCAGTTCGGGTGTGCGATCGCCGCTTCCGGCGTCACCGCCTCGAGCGCCTCCACCGGCGTATCACGGAATGGCCCCCCGGAGGCGGTCAGCAACAGCCGCGTCACCCCCGGCGGAGGCACGCCAGCTCGGGTCCCCGCAGGCAGGCACTGGAAGATCGCGTTGTGCTCGCTGTCGATCGGCAGGAGCGTTGCGCCGGAGCGATTGACGGCCGCCAGCAACAGCGGTCCTGCCATCACGAGCGACTCCTTGTTCGCGAGCAGCAGGCGTTTGCCGGCCGCAGCTGCCGCTAGCGTCGAGCGCAATCCGGCAGCCCCGACGATCGCCGCCATGACACATTGCGCCTCGGGCAGCACCGCCAGCTCCTCGAGCGCGCCGGGACCTGCAAGTATGCGGGTGCCCGTGGCGCCCGCGCCCAGGAGCGAGCGCAGCTCGCCCACGGCGCTCGCATCGGCGAGCGCCGCGTAGGCCGGACGCCAGGTGAGGATCTGCCGCGCGAGCTTCGCGGCGTTGGAGTTGGCGGCGATCGCCACCAGGCGAAAGCGATCCGGATGGCGCGCGAGCACATCGAGTGTGCTCTCGCCCACCGAGCCCGTCGAGCCGAGGACCGCAACGCCGATCACGCCACGACCCCGAGGAGCGTCAGTCCGAGCACGAGGGCCGGGGAGGCGCTGGTGAGGCTATCGATTCGATCCATGACCCCGCCATGTCCGGGAAATATGCTGCCACTGTCCTTCATGCCCGCGAAGCGCTTGAGCAGACTCTCGGTGAGATCGCCGACGATCGAGAGCGCGACCACGGCCAGGCACAGCGGCACAAACACTGCCAGCGGCACCTGGAACCACAGTCCTCCCGCGACGGCAACCAGCGCACTCACCGCAACACCTCCCAACGCGCCCTCCCAGGTCTTGCCCGGGGATACTTCCGGGGCGAGGCGGAGGCGCCCGAAGCGCCGGCCGCTGAAGAATGCACCGATATCGGCCACCCACACCAGCAGCAGCGCGAACAGCACCCATTGTGCACCCTGCGGCGCCAGGCGCAGCCGCGCGAGCGCGAGCCAGGCGGGCACCAGCGCCAGTATGCCGGCAAACCCGGCCGCCCACGGCGCCACGCGCCGCGGCGCGAACACGATCCACGCGAGCGCCACCAGCCACCACGCCATCGCAACCGCCAGCAGCAGCTCGCGCCGGGCGGGGGCGGCGGAGAAGCGCCACGCGGCACACAGCAGCGCCCCGACCAGCAGTACGTAGCCGATGCGCCATGCGGGGGCGACCAGCAGCATGAACGCAGACCACTCCCACGCCCCTGCCAGCGCCAGCCCCGCAAGCAGTGTCACCGTAGCCCACGCCGGCAGCCACAGCAGCACCGTGAGCAGCACGACCACGAGCACGCCCGCGGTCAGCACTCGCTTGCGCAACGCGTCCGCCACTAGCGCATCAGGCCTTGACCGCGGCGCGCTGCGCACCGGTGCGACCGAAGCGCCGTTCACGACTGGCGAAGAAGGCGAGCGCATCCTCGAGATCGGAGACGTCGAAGTCCGGCCACAGACGGGCGCTGAAATACAGCTCTGCGTACGCCAGGTCCCACAACAGGAAGTTGCTGATGCGCTGCTCGCCACCGGTACGGATCAAGAGGTCCGGCGGCGGCAGTCCGCTCAAGGCCAGCCGCTCAGCAAAGCTCTCCTCGCTGATCTCCTCCACTCGCATGGCGCCGCTGACACACTCCCGCGCAAGACTCTGCGCGGCCTGGATGATATCCCAGCGTCCTCCGTAGCTCAGTGCTACCTGCAGCTTAAGGCCTGCGTTCGCGGCGGTGTGCTCCTCGGCGGCGGCGATACGCGCCTGCAGGCGCACCGAGAGACTGCGGCGCGCACCGATGCAGCGCACGCGCACGGCCTTCTGGTGCAGCTCGGCGATCTCCCGATCGAGCGCCTCGAGGAACAGGCTCATGAGGCTGCCGACTTCCTCGGCGGGGCGGCGCCAGTTCTCGCTGGAGAAGGCAAACAGCGTCAGCGCTTCGATGCCGCGCTGCGAGCACTCCTCGATCACCAGGCGCACCGCCTTCAACCCCGCCTTGTGGCCGGCGGTACGCGTGAGCCCGCGCCCGGCCGCCCAGCGGCCGTTACCGTCCATGATCACCGCGATGTGGCGCGGCCGCAGTTTGGGAAGCACGCTCATTAAGACCTTCAGACCTGCATGACCTCTTTCTCCTTGGTCGCGAGCAGCGCATCGATGTCGGCGATGTGCTTGTCGGTGAGCTTCTGCACGTCCGTTTCCGCGCGCCGCTCCTCGTCCTGCGAGACCGCTTTCTTCTTGAGCGTGTCCTTGATGTCGTTCATCACATCACGGCGCACGTTGCGTACCGCGACCCGCGCGTTCTCGGCGTCGTGTCGCAGCACCTTGGTGATCTCGCGGCGGCGCTCCTCGGTGAGCGGAGGCATCGGGATGCGGATGACCGTGCCAGCGGTCATCGGCGTGAGCCCGAGATCGGACTTGAAGATGGCCTTCTCGATCGCCTGCACGACGCTCTTCTCCCAGGGCGAGATGACCAGCGTGCGGCCCTCCTCCACGGCGATGCTCGCCACCTGCTGCAGCGGCACTTCGGATCCGTAGTAGTCCACCTTCAGATGCTCGACCAGGCTCGGGTGCGCCCGCCCGGTGCGCAGCTTCTTGAGATCCGCCTGAAAGGTCTGCACGCACTTGGTCATGCGGGAGGCTGCGTCTTTCTTGAGATCTTCGAGCATGGTCCTCTCCTCGCGCGTGAGCGTCAGCTCTACTCGAGCGTCACCGACGTGCCCACCTCTTCGCCGCGCACGATACGGGTGAGATCGCCGGGATTGTTGAGATTGAACACCCGCAAAGGCAAGCGGTTGTCGCGGCACATGACGATCGCGGTCGCATCCATCACATTGAGCCGGTCGGTGAGCACCTTATCGAAGGTGAGGTGTGGGTAGCGCACCGCAGCCGCATTACGCACCGGGTCATCGGAGTACACCCCGTTCACCTTGGTGGCCTTCAGCAGCACGTCGGCATTGATCTCAATCGCCCGCAGCGCTGCGGCCGTGTCGGTGGTGAAGAAGGGGTTGCCGGTGCCGGCGGCGAAGATCACCACGCGGCCCTTCTCCAGGTGCCGCACCGCGCGACGCCGGATGTAGTCCTCGCAGACCTCGTTGATGCGGATCGCCGACATGACGCGCGCGTGCATGCCTAGGCTCTCCAGCGCATCCTGCATGGCGAGTGCGTTCATGACGGTGGCGAGCATCCCCATGTGGTCGGCGGCCACGCGGTCCATGCCGGCGCGCGCCAGGCCCGCACCGCGGAAGATATTGCCCCCGCCGATGACGACCGCGATCTGCACCTCCATCTCCCGGATGTCCTGCAGCTCCCCTCCGATGCGCTTGATGACTGCCGGGTCGATGCCGTAGTCGGTGTTGCCCATCAGGGCCTCGCCCGAGAGCTTCACCAGGATCCTCGAGTACGCCGCCTTGGCTTCGGCCATAAGACCCACCTTAATCGGATGGAAAAAACCCCGCGCAGTGGCGGGGTTTGATCCTTGTGCTCACCGCTCGCCCCGTCAGTGCCTGCTCTTGACCTGTGCCATTACGTCCGCCACGAAATCATCGTTCTTCTTCTCGATCCCCGCGCCGACCTCGAAGCGCTCGAACGCGGTCACTTCCGCCTTGGCACCCTTCAGCAGCTTCTCGATGCTCACCTCCGGGTCCTTGACGAAGGCCTGTCCGGCGAGGGTGATCTCGCTGAGCGCCTTGCGCAAGCGTCCCTCGACCATCTTCGCCACGATCTCCGGGGGCTTGCCCTCGGCCTGGGCCTGCTCGGTGAGGATCGCACGCTCCTTCGCCACGACGTCCGCGGGCACCTGGGCTGCGTTGAGATACTTCGGGTTGCTCCAGGAGACATGCATCGCCAGATCGTGGGCAAGCGCTGCCGTGCCGCCTTTGAGGGCGAGGAGCGCCCCGATGCGGGTACCGTGCACGTAGGCTCCGAGGTGCTCGGGTGCGCCGAGCACTGCGACACGCCGCACGCTGATGTTCTCGCCGATCTTGGAGATGAGCGCGCGGCGGCGCTCCTCGACGCTCTCCCCGCCCTGAAGCTTCGCCTGCGCGAGCGCCTCGACGCTCGTGGCGCGCCCCTCGAGCGCGCAATGCGCCACCGCCTTGGCGAAAGCCTGGAACTCCTCCCCGCGCGCGACGAAGTCGGTCTCGCAGTTGATCTCCACCATGGCGGCCAGGTGCCCATCGTGTGACTTCGCGATCACGATCACGCCCTCGGCGGCCACGCGCGTGGCCTTCTTGTCCGCCTTGGCGAGCCCCTGACGACGCATGAGCTCGGCGGCCGCATCGAGATTGCCCTTGGTTTCCACCAGCGCGCGCTTGCATTCCATCATGCCGGCGCCGGTGCGCTCGCGCAGCTGTCTGACGGCATCAGCCGGGATATTCATGCGTCGGAACCTGCGCCGGGGCGGCCCTTGCGCCGAGCGGGCCCAGCCGGACGGCGTGCTGCGTCAGGGGCGACCGGAATGGTGCCGGCCACCACGGCCTCGGCAGCCTCCTCGACATCGAGCTCCTCCTCCTCCACGGGCAGCGCTTCGCCGGGAACCGCCGGTACCTTGACCGACGGAAGCTTGCGCCGTGCGGGGGCTTTCTTACGCACCGCGGGCTGCGGGCGCTGCCGGCCGCGCGGGGCCGGCGTGCGCGGGTGGGCCGCCGCGGCGGGCACGACGCAATAGTGCACCCCCCCAGCGACCTGGGGCACGGACTCCTTGCCCTCGAGCACCGCATCGGCGATTCCGGAGGCGTACAGCTGGATGGCGCGCATGGCGTCGTCGTTGCCGGGAATCACGTAATCGATACCGTCGGGGGAGCAGTTGGTGTCGACGATCGCCACCACCGGTATACCGAGCTTCTTCGCCTCATGGATCGCGATGTTCTCGTGTCCGACGTCCACCACGAACAGCGCATCCGGGAGCGACTCCATGTGCTTGATGCCGCCCAGGCTCCTTTCCAGCTTGTCCATCTCGCGCCGCAGCTGAGTCGCCTCCTTCTTACCGCGCTTCTCCAGCGCCCCGGAAGCGGCGAGCTCGGTGATCTCCGCCAGTCGCTTGATGGACTGGCGGATCGTCTTGAAGTTCGTGAGCATGCCGCCCAACCAGCGCTGGTTCACGTAGGGCTGCACGGCGCGCTCGGCTTCCTTCTGGATGGACTCGCGCGCCGAGCGCTTGGTCCCGACGAACAGCACCGTGCCGCCGTCGGCGATGACACCCTTAATGAAGTGCGCAGCCTCCGCGTACATCGGCTGGGTCTTCTCCAGGTTGATGATGTGGATCTTGTTTCGCTCGCCGAAGATGAAGGGAGCCATCTTCGGGTTCCAGAAGCGGGTCTGATGTCCGAAATGGACTCCCGCCTCCAGCATCTGTCGCATGGACACGCCGGGCATGAAAAACTCCTATCTGGGTTAAGCCTCCGCGCATCCCCGCGGCCATCCCGTACAGAGCTTTCGGGCTCGTCCGGAACACCCAGCCGCTTGGGTTAGCGATGCGCGTGTGGGTTTCGTTGCCAAAAAAGGCGGCGCTTTATACCATGAAGGCCCCGTCGGAACAATGTCTTACGCGCACCTTTGGGCCGCTCTTGCCGCGGGACCCCACCGCCCTCAACTCCTTACCCCTATGCACGTCACGATTAAGACCCCGCAAGAGCAGGAAAAGATGCGTATCGCCGGCCGGCTGGCCGCCGAAGTGCTGGACATCATCGGCGAGCACGTCGTGCCGGGGGTGAGCACCGAGGAGCTCGACCGCATCTGCCATGATCACATCGTCAACGTGCAGCGCTCGGTGCCGGCAAACCTCAATTACCGCGGTTTTCCGAAAACCATCTGCACGTCCGTCAATCACGTGGTGTGCCACGGCATCCCCAACGACAAGCGCCTGAAGGCCGGGGACATCGTCAATATCGACGTCACGGTGATCCGCGACGGCTTCCATGGCGATACCAGCCGCATGTACTTCGTCGGCAAGGCGCCCGCGCATGCGCAGCGCCTCGCCGAGACGTGCTTCGCGGCCATGTGGCGTGGTATCGAGACCGTGCGCCCCGGCTCGCACCTGGGCGATATCGGCCACGCCATCCAGAGCTTCGTCGAGCAGAACGAGTACTCGGTGGTGCGCGAGTACTGTGGTCACGGTATCGGGCGGATATACCACGAGGACCCGCAGGTACTGCACTACGGGGAGCCCGGCACCGGACTTGAGCTTAAGCCGGGCATGACCTTCACGATCGAGCCGATGGTCAATGCCGGCAAGCGCCACGTGCGCCTGCTCCCGGACGGCTGGACGGTGATCACGAAGGATCATTCCCTGTCCGCGCAGTGGGAGCACACCGTGCTGGTGACCGAGACCGGAGTGGACGTGCTGACTCTGGGCGCGAACGGCGCGCGGCACTGATCCTTGCTCGACGAACCGCTCCCGCCATCGCCTTCCATCTCCTGGCCGCTGTTGTCGCGCCTGGCCGCCCTGCTGGCGACGGACCGCGCTCCCGGGGCCTGGCGCGAGCTGCTGCGGCAGGCGCACGAAGAGCTCAAGGCACGCTTCCTCGCAGAGGAGCCCGTCGAGGCGCTGGTGCACGCACGCGCAGCGCTCATCGATGCGGTGCTCGCGGAGGCCTGGCGCCTGCACTGCAGTGCTCACGGTACCTGGGCGCTCGTTGCCGTCGGCGGTTACGGCCGAGGCGAGCTGCACCCGGCCTCCGACATCGACATCCTGTTGCTCGTCCCGCAGCCGCCCGACAGCGCCGGTAGCGCTGCGGTCGAGGGCCTGGTGACCTTCCTCTGGGACATCGGTCTGGAGGTCGGCCACAGCGTGCGCACCGTGGCGCAGTGCCGCGAGGCGTGCGTCGGAGATGTGAGCGTCATGACGACGCTGCTCGAGGCGCGCCTGCTCGCCGGCAGCGCCGAGCTGCTCGCCGCCATGCGCGCAGCTCTTGCGCCCGATCACATCTGGCCGGTGAAGCAGTTCTTCGAGGCGAAGGTGCGCGAGCAGAGCGAGCGGCATCTGAAGGCCAACGACACCGCCTATAACCTCGAGCCGAACGTGAAGACCGGGCCCGGCGGGCTGCGCGACATCCAGACCATCGCCTGGGTCGCGAAGCGCCACTTCGGCACCGACAGCCTCGATGGGCTCGCGACCCACGGCTTCGTGTCGCTCGCGGAGCTGCGGCGCCTGAAGCAGGCCCAGGCTTTCCTGTGGAAGGTGCGCTTCGGCCTGCACACCCTTACCGGACGGCACGAGGACCGGCTGCTGTTCGATCACCAGATCCGCCTGGCTCAGATCTTCGGCTACGAGGACTCCTCCTACACCCTCGCGGTCGAGCAGTTCATGCAGCGCTACTACCGTACCGTCATGGACGTGAGCCTGCTGAATGAGCTGCTGCTGCAGCTGTTCCGGGAGGCGATCCTGACCGAGAGCGAGCCGCCGCGGCCGCTGAACGCGCGCTTCCAGGTACGTAACGGCTCCCTCGAAGCGGTGAACGAGGAGGTGTTCGCCCGCACGCCCTCCGCGCTCCTCGAGCTCTTCGTGCTGCTGCAGCAGAACCCGGACATCGCCGGCGTGCGCGCCCCGACCATGCGCGCGGTGGCGAAGAGCCTGTGGCTGATCGATGAGGAGTTCCGCCAGAACCCGCGCCACCATCGTCTGTTCCTCGAGATCCTGCGCGCGCCGGTCGGGGTGACGCACGAGCTGCGGCGCATGAACACCTATGGCGTACTCGGCCGTTACATCCCGGCATTCGGGCGGGTCGTCGGGCGCATGCAGTACGACCTGTTTCATGCCTATACGGTCGATGCCCACACGCTGTTCGTGGTGAGTAACCTCAGACGCTTCACGATCCCGCGCTACGATCAGGAACTCCCTGAGGCCTCGCGCGTCATGCAGGGGCTGGCGCGCCAGGAGGTCGCCTATCTCGCCGCGCTGTTTCACGACATCGCCAAGGGACGCGGCGGAGATCATTCCGAGCTCGGCGCGGTGGACGCGGAGGCGTTCTGCCTCGAGCAGGGCCTCTCGCCCTATGAGGCGCGCCTGGTTGCCTGGCTGGTACGCAACCACCTGGAGCTGTCGATCACCTCGCAGAAGCAGGACATCGGCGACCCGCAGGTGATCAACGCGTTTGCGCGCAAGGTCGGCGACGAGACGCATCTGGACTATCTGTACGTGCTTACGTGCGCGGATGTGCGCGGCACCAATCCGAAGCTGTGGAACTCCTGGAAGGCCTCGCTGTTCCGGGACTTCTACCAGCGCGTGAAGCGCGCCCTGCGGCGCGGACTGGAGAGTCCGATCGAGCCGGAATATCTGGTGCGCGAGACCCAGGATGCGGCGCGGCACCTCTTGATCGAGCGCGGCGTGACCGAGGAGGCCATGGCCGCGGTGTGGACGCGCTTCACGGCGGCCTATTTCCTGCAACACTCACCCGAGGAGGTCGCCTGGCATACGCGCCTGCTGTCCGAGCGCGAACCAGGCTCGGATGAGCCGCTGGTGGCGCTCGACCCCTCGAGCGTGCGCGGCACGACTGCGGCGCTGATCTTCACGCGCCCGCGCCGGCACGGCTTTGCGCGCACCACCGCCGCCCTCGATCAGCTCGGACTGAATATCGTCGATGCGCGCATCACACCCACCGGCGATGGGTTCAGCCTGGATCTGTATCACCTGCTCGAAGATGACGGCGCGCCGATCGGCGATCACGACCGGTTGGTGGAGATCGAGCAGGCGCTGTGGCGCTCGCTGCAGGGATCGGCGGATGCGCCGTTTGCGGTGTCGCGGCGCGCGCCGCGCCAGGCGCGCATGTTCAATACGCCGACCCAGATCACCTTGAGCGTCGATGAGCGCAACCGCCGCTCGGTGCTGGAGCTGACCGCAGGCGATCGGCCGGGACTGCTGTGCGATGTGGGGCGCGTGCTGATGCAGGAGCGGGTCGAGCTCGCCGCCGCCAAGATCATGACCGTCGGGGAGCGCGCCGAGGACGTCTTCTACGTGACCGACTTCGACAATCGCCCGCTGAGCCCCGCCGCGGCGGAGCAGCTCAAGGAGCACCTGGTACAGGCGCTCGATGCCCACCAGGCCGCGCTGCGCGCACCGGCCGCGGGCACGCTGCGCGCATGAGTGAGCTTCTCGCCCTGCGCACGCTCATCGAGAGCGCGTACGAGCGGCGCGCGCAGCTGACGCCGGCCAATCTGCCCCCCGAGCTCGAGGCCGCGCTCGAGGAGTGCCTTGGACGGCTCGACTGTGGCGAGCTGCGCGTGGCGGAGCCGCGCGATGGCGGCTGGGCGGTCAACGAGTGGCTGAAGAAGGCGGTGTTGCTCTTCTTCCGCGTGCGCGAGAACCAGCTGATCGATGCCGGCTTCACGCGCTTCTACGACAAGGTGCCGTTGAAGTATGCCGCCGCCTCAGCTGAGCAGCTGCGGGCGGGCGGTGCACGCATCGTGCCGCATGCGGTGGTGCGGCGCGGCGCCTACATCGCCCCGAATGTCGTGCTCATGCCGAGCTACGTCAATGTCGGGGCGTACGTCGGCGCGGGCACCATGGTCGACACCTGGGCGACGGTGGGCTCGTGCGCGCAGATCGGTCGCAACGTGCACCTCTCCGGTGGCGTAGGGATCGGGGGCGTGCTCGAGCCGCTGCAGGCCAGTCCGACCATCATTGAGGACGACTGCTTCATCGGCGCGCGCTCGGAGGTGGTGGAGGGGGTGGTGGTCGAGGCCGGCTCGGTCATCTCCATGGGCGTGTTCATCGGCCAGAGCACGCGTATCTACGACCGCACCGCCGGCACCATCCTGCGCGGGCGCGTGCCGGCAGGCTCGGTGGTGGTCTCAGGCACGCTCCCCTCGGCCGACGGGCGCTATAGCCTGCAGTGCGCCGTGATCGTCAAGCGCGTCGACGCACAGACACGCGCCAAGACCTCGATCAACGAGCTGTTGCGCAGCGCGGAATAGCCCCTAAGTCTTTCCCAGGTCCCCAGCGCTGTGGCAGGGGCAGCACCGCCGGCTGCCGCGCGGCTGGCGCTGCGCCCGCGCGCCCCTGCTTTCACACAACGCGCCGCGATGCGCGCGCTGCGACCGGTTTGTGACCCGCCCTCGACTGACTGAATAACCGCCGCCCGGCGAGAATTCACGCCACGCGCGCCACCTAAGCGAAGCCACAGATCATGCCGAAGAAGAATGCTCTCACCCCTGCGGTTGCACGTGCCCGGCGCACCCGTCGCGCCCGGGCAACGCCAGCGCATGCACGCGGCGCGAGCCTGCTGGCGGTGCTGACGCTCGCGGCCGCAGGACTGGCACAGGCGCAGAACAACCCCTATCCCGGTCCCAACGATGACGCCGCCCTCACGTGGAAGGGAATCACGGTATACGGAGATGTCGATGTGGGTCTGCAGTATCAGACCCACGGCGCTCCCGCCAGTGATTACATCGCCTACAGCACCGAGCCGGTCATCCAGAAGAACAGCAACGGCTCGGTCACCGCGCTTACCTCGAGCCCGCTCAGCTGGTCGAGAGTCGGAGTCGCGGGCAAGGAGCCGCTGGTTGCGGACTGGTCGGGGGTGTTTCGGCTCGAGACGTATTTCAATCCGACCTCGGGAGACTTAAGCGATGGGCTGAAGTCCCTCGCGCTGAACAACGGCCGCTCGCTCACCACGCAGAGCTCCAATCTCGACAGCAGCGTGGCCGGCCAGGCATTCGGCGGAGCGGCGTTCGCCGGCGTGAGTTCCCCCACCTACGGCACCCTCACCTTCGGCCGTCAGCAGACGGTACTGGCCGATGGCATCGTGAAGTACGACGCCATGGAGGACGGGCAGGACTCCGCGCACGCCTTCTCTCTGCTCGGGGGCTCACGCACTGCGGCCGGCGGCGGCACTACGGAGGACACGCGCCTGGATCACACGCTGAAGTACACCGCTAGGTACGACTGGCTGCACGCCGGCGCCCTCTACCAGTTCTCCAACTCGAGCGGCTCGCAGAACACCGCCATCCAGGGGCAGCTCGGTGCGAGCTTCGCAGGCGCATCGGTCGATGGCTACTACGCCAAGAAGTACGACGCGATCTCCGCCAGTGCGCTCAGCGCCCCACAGGTCGCAGGTCTAGCCCCGGGCTACTCGGTGGGCAACTCGCTGGCGGCGACAGTGTCCGACAACACCGCGTACGCGTTCATGGGGCTGTACGACTTGCAGGTGGTGAAGCTCTACGCCGGCTACGAGCACATCAGCTTCGCCGATCCGAGCACTCCGCTGTCGGCGGGCTACGTGGACATCGGCGGATACGTTCTCGCCTACGTCAATAATAAAGCGTACGACAGCGACCGGGTTCTGCAGGTGTTCTGGGCCGGAGCGAAGTGGTACGTCACGCCGGACTTCTACCTCGCGGCCTCCTACTACGGCTACAAGCAAAACAGCTACGCGACTGGCAAGACCGCCGGCTGCTCGAGCACCGTGAGCAGTGCCTGCAGCGGCACCGAGAACGCCTTCTCGGTGCTCGCCGACTACCGCCTGAGCCGGCGCTTCGATGCGTACTTAGGGACTGTGTGGTCGGGCGTGCAGGACGGGCTGGCCAGCGAGTATCTCAACACCTCCACGCTCACCAGCACGGTGGGCATCCGCTTTAAGTTCTGATCACCCGCTGATCCGAGCCTCATAGCGCGCCGCCGTGGGGCGGCGGGCAATGCCAGTTATTTCAAAGGATCGCTGCGGCTCAAGACCCGTTGAAACATCGCCACGATCGCCGGCTCCGGCCGGTGGATGGACGGCAATGCCTGATAATCCTGCCAGCCCCCGCCGAGACTGCGGAACAGTTCGATGAACTCCTCGGCGGCGGAAACCTGGGCGCCGGTGTACTGCTCCTCGATCTCGTACTCCTGGCGCTCCGCGTCCACTACGTTCAGAAAGTCGGTGAGGCCGCGCTGATAACGCTCGTTGGCGAGCGTCACCGCGCGCTCGCCGGCGAGCAACCCAGTCTCCAGCTTGCCGAGGCTCACTTGCTGCGCGGCGTAGAGCCCCAGGTTCGTGTCGACTTCGCGCACCGCCGCCTGAATGGTCTTGCGGTAGTTGACCAGCTGTGCGCGGGTCTGCAGATCGGCAATCTCGACCTGTGCGTCCAGCTGACCGAAGTCCAGCAGCGGCCACGCCGCCGCCGGACCGAGCGACCAGATGTGCTGGCCGATGATCGGCAGTCCGGGTGCGTCCTGGCGCTGGAAGCCGATCGCGCCTGACACCGCGAGCGTCGGGAACAGATCGGCGGTCGCGATGCCGATGCGCGCCGTAGCCGCCGCGAGCTCGCGCTCCGCCTCCTGAATATCCGGACGCCGGCGCAGCAGTTCAACCGGCATGCCTGCGGCCACGGCACCGGGCACCCCGGGAACCAGCCCCGCGGGGGTGAGCTCCATCACCATGTCCTCCGGATACACTCCCAGCAGAGTCGCAATGGTGTATTGGGCGGCCTGCAACTGCGCATCGACCGGGGCGGCCTGCGCTTCAAGCGTTGCCAGTTCGCGCGTCGCGAGCGTCACGTCGAGCTCGTTAGTGATACCGCGCTCGTAGCGTATGCGTACGATGCGCAGCGATTCGCGCAGCACGTCAACGGCTTGCGCCAGCTCCGCGGCGCGCACCTGCAGGCCGCGCAGGTCGACGTAGGCGCGCGCCACGTCCGCGATGACCGAGACCAGGACGCTGTTGCGCGCGGCCAGGGTGGCTTCGGTGTTGTAGCGCGCCGCTTGCATCTCGCGGCGGTACTTGCCAAAGATGTCCAGCTCCCAGAGCGCATCGAAGCCGCCGACCTCATTGATGTGCTGCAGGCCGGTGGTGGTCGTGGAGGAAATCTGCGATTGCGGTGCGCGCCCACGGCCCAGATCGCTGCCCGTGCCACGGCCGCCGCCGATGGCCGCCTCCCCCACCGGCAGCACGCTACCGATGATTCCCGCCTCGTAGGTGCGCGCCGCCTGCAGACGATCGAGCGCGATGATGAGGTCCGGGTTGGCGGTAACCGCGCGATCGATAAGTGAGTCGAGCTCGGCATCCTTCAGCGCATGCCACCACGAGGCAAGCTCCACGGTGGCTGGCGCGGCGGGGGCGCTGGCCGCACCGTTCGGGGCCGCGCCGCCGCTGCCGGCGGCATAGCCCTGCGGCATGGGAGTCTTCGGGGTGTGGTAATTCGGCCCCACCGCGCAGGCCGTAAGCGCAGTGATCAGCGTCGCGAGGAGGATCGACAGGCAGCGCCGCGCGTGCATTTCTTCAGCGCTCCGCGGTCGCAACCGGCGCTGCCGTGCCGTATGCGGACGTGTGCACACGCACCGGTTCGCCATTAGTGATCTGGCTACTGACATTCAGCGCCAGCCGGTCCCCGGGCGCGACCCCGGAGTTGAGCTCGACGATGCTGCCGTCATCGCGTCCGATGGTGACGTTGCGGAATTCGATCCTGCCGGAGCTGTCCACGCGGGCCACCTGCGGGCCGGAGGCGCGGAACACGAGCGCGGCGGCCGGCACCTGCACCAGCCCGCGCGGCGCCAGCTCGAAGCCCACCTTCACGTACATGCCGGGAACGAATTCGTTCCTGGGGTTGGGGAGGTCCACCTCCACGCGCAGCGTGCGCGCCTGCGGGTTAATGGCCTCAGAGGTGCGAGTGACCTTGCCGGTGTACTCGCGCAGCGTGCCGCCGTTGGTGCGCACCTGCACCGGGGCACTGTTCTTGATGAGATCGTCCGCCGCGCTCTGCGGCGCGTCGACGAAGACGCGGATCGGGTCGTTCTGCGTCATGACGTACAGCCGGGTGGTGGTGGAGCTGCTGCCGGCGGTCACGAGATTGCCGATATCGATGTCGCGCACGGTTATCACCCCATCATAGGGCGCAGTCACCTTCTTGAACTGCGCAAGCGCCGCGTACTGGTTGACGCGGGCCTGGGCCAGTGCCACATCCGCCTGCGCCGACTTCTGGCGCGCGAGCGCGCTGTCGTAGCCGGCCTTCTTCTCCTCGCGCTCCTGCTCGGATACCACCCCCTGGGGTGAATCGCGCCAGCGCTCGTAGGTCGTGCGGCTGAACTCGGTCTCCGCCTTGCGAACCAGCACCGTCGCCTGATCGGCCTGCAGCTGCGCGCGCGCGGCGGCGAGCTGCGCATCCAGATCCGGGGTTTCGATCACCGCGAGCACCTGGCCGCTGTGCACCCGGTCGCCGATGTCGACGAACCAGTTGCCGACATAACCGTCGACACGCGCATAGATGGTGCTCGCGTGCCAGGCCGCGGTGTACCCGGGCAGCAGCAGACGCTGCACGCTGCCCACCGCTTTCGCCACGATGAGGTCAACCAGCGGCGGTGCGGCACTCGCCGCCTCGGTCGCGCGCGCGACGGCGCGTGCTTTGAAATACCGATCGATGCTCACCAGCACGAAAGCCACACCCAGGATGATGGCGAGCACGATCGCAGCCCGCTTCAGACGCGCCCCGGTATCTGCGGCGAAGCGCCCCGACGCGGCGTGCGACTGCGCTGCGGTCACCTCCGCGGCGTAGTCGGTTGGGCGGACCTCATCATTTGGCTGCATGGCCGATGGTTCCTTGATGCGGTCTTGTTCCACCTTGATCTGCCTTCAGGGAGTGTCCGTGGCGGATGGGGGCAATGGCGCGCGCCGCAGCAACCCGTACATGGTCGGCACGAATACCAATGTCGCGAAAGTTGCGAACAGCAGACCACCGATCACGGCCCGGGCAAGGGGCGCGTTCTGCTCGCCGCCCTCGCCCACGCCGATCGCCATCGGCACCATCCCGAGGATCATGGCGCCAGCGGTCATCAGCACCGGGCGCAGCCGGGTGAACCCTGCGGTCGTCGCGGCGATCAGCGGCTGATCACCCCCGTCCATGCGCTGGTTGGCGAAGCTCACCACCAGAATGCTGTTGGCAGTCGTCAGCCCGATCGACATCAGCGTTCCCATGAGCGCCGGCACGCTCAGGTGCGTCTGGGTGAGGAACAGCATCCACATGACGCCACTGAGCGTGGAGGGCACCGCCATCAGTACGATGAGCGGATCGATCCAGCTCTGGAAGTTGATCACCAGGAACAGATACACCAGCACCACCGCAAGCGCGATGCCGGTGAAAAGTCCGGTGTAGCTCTCGCGCATGGTCTGCACCTGCCCGCTCAGACTCACGGTAATCGCCTGCTGCGCGGCCGGCCGGTTGGCGGCGATCACCCGGTCGATATCGCGCGAGGTCGAATACAGATCGCGACCCTGAACGTTGGCATGCACGTCGAACACCGGGCGGATATTAAGCTGCGAGGTCACCAGCGGCACCCTCTGGCGGCCGATGGCGGACATGTTCATCAGCAATTGCGACTGGTCGCTGTCCGCGGTGCTGCTCACCGGCATGGTCTTCAGATCCTGCGACGAGGTGATGTCGTAGGTCGGCTGCTGCACGACCAACGGATAGCTCACACCATTTCTCGGGTCGACCCAGAAATTCGGCGCGGTCTGTGCGCTGGAGCTGGTGGTCACCAGGACGTTGCTCGCCGCCGCGCGCTGCGTCAGCCCGACCTCGGTCGCGAGCGCGCGGTCGACGTCGACCGAGAGCGCCGGTGCGTCAGGGACCTGGAACACGTGCGCGTCGACCACGCCGGGTACGCCGGCGATCAGCCGCGACAGGCGTGCCGCGAGTTGGTAGGCGCGGTCAGTATCGGAGGCGCTGACGCGGATGTCGATCGGGGCTGGCTGGCCGAAGTTGAGCACCTGATCGACGATGTCCGCGGGCTGAAAGAAGAACTGCAGCGCCGGGTATCTCTGCGGCAGCTCACGCCGCAACATGGCGGTGAGATCCGCGGTCGGGGTATGTCGCTTTTGCAGCGAGATCAGGATCTCCCCGTCCATGGGACCTACCGTGGCGGAGTCAGACAGCGCGATGTTGATACCGCTGTAGGGCAGGCCGATGTTGTCCAGGATGACACTGATCTGAGCATTGCCGACCAGCTGGCGGATGCTCGCCTCGACCTGCGCAAAGTACTGCTGGGTCGTCTCGATACGCGTGCCCGGCGGGGCGCGCACGTGCAGGCGCATCTGTCCGGCATCCACGTCCGGGAAGAAGTCGCGTCCGAGCAGTGGAAACAGCGGCAGCGATATCAGGATCACGCCGAGGAACGCCAGCACCGTGACCTTCGGCTGCGAGAGCGCCCAGGCGAGGGCGCTGCGATAGTCCTCGCGAAAACGCTCAAAGCCACGCTCGAACCCGACATGCACGCGCATCAGGGCCTGCCCTACGGCAGCCGCGCTCCCGTGTGCCGCGGCCGTGCCAGCGTCGGAGGCGCCCCCGGCGTGTGCCGGGCGCGCCTGGGAGCGCATCAGGTACAGGAACAGCACCGGCACCATGGTGAAGGACAGCGCCAGGCTTGCGAGCAGCGAGACGATCACCGACACCGACAAAGGCGAGAACAGGTACTTCGCCGTGCCCTGCAGCAGGAATACCGGCACGAACACGATGCAGATGCACAGCGTCGAGAGGACCGTCGGGGTGCCGACCTCGCCGCAGCCGTGCACGATTGCGTCGGACAGGCGCGCGTGCAGGCCGGCATGACGCTCGATGTTCTCGATCACCACCGTGCCGTTGTCGACCAGGATACCGACCGCGAGCGCGAAGCCCCCGAGCGTCATGGTGTTGAGCGTCTCCCCGCCCGCCCCCATCACCAGCACCGCGGTGATGATCGACAGCGGGATCGCCGCCAGGATCATCACGGTCAGCCGCCAGTTGCCGAGGAACAGCAGGATCATGAGGGCGGTCAGTCCCGCTGCCATGGCCCCGCCCATGAGCACGCTGTTGAGTGCCGCCTTGACGAACACCGACTGATCGAAGATCGCCTTGATGCGCACATCACCCGGCAGCATGTGGCGGATGTCGGGCAACACCTCGCGGATGCCGTTGATGACCGCCAGCGTCGACACGCCGCCGGTGTTACGGATGCTCATGAGTGCCCCGGGCACGCCATCGACCGCCACCGAATTGGTCTGCACCTGAAAGCCGTCGTGCACGTGCGCCACGTCGCGCATGAACACTTCCCGGCCCGCGACCCGCCGGATCGGGAAGGAATTGATCGCCTCGATGAGGTCCGGGCTGTTGTTCATCGTGAGCAGGTAATCGATGGCGCCGATCTTCACATCGCCCGCCGGCAGTATGACGTTCTGCGTCTGCAGCGCCTCGCTCACCTCCGCCGGCGTCATGCCGCGCGCCTGCAAAGCCTGCTGATCAAGGTCGGCCATGATGACGCGCGGCTTGCCGCCGTACGGGTACGGCACCTCCGCGCCGTGCACCACCGCGAGCGCCGGGCGGATGATGTTCTGCCCGAGATCGTTGAGCGCCGTGTCGGGCAGCGAATTGCTCGACAGGCTCAGCTGAATGATCGGTACGTCGGTGGCGCCGTAGCGAATCACGAGCGGCGGGGTGATATTGGGTGGCATGTACTTGAGCACCACCAGAGCGCTGCTGGCGAGCTGCGAGATGGCGCGGCTGACATCGGCGCCCTCGTGCAGGTACACCTTCTCGACGCCCACCCCCTCGTAGCTGGTGGCCTCGATGCGCGCGATGTCA
>Ga0302326_10002387_pt1 | contig 45950 bp, 39 predicted proteins | sample Palsa_T0_3_FD_202264 | JGI IMG/M metagenome (GOLD analysis project Ga0302326, IMG submission 202264) | Peat permafrost microbial communities from Stordalen Mire near Abisko, Sweden - Palsa_T0_3 | ecosystem: Environmental > Terrestrial > Soil > Palsa > Peat permafrost | place: Sweden: Abisko... | reverse complement strand
CAGCTGCCGGTCCCCGACCTCCCCGACAATCAGCGGCGCATCGCGCACTGCCTGGCGGAAGCCGGTGTAAAGATTGTCCAGCGCCACCACGCGCTCCCCGCGTGCCTGCAGTTGCAGCAGCACGTGACTGCCGATGTAGCCCGCGCCCCCTGTGACCAGGATAGCTTTCTGAGACACTGTGCTCAGGTCCTCTAGACGGCAAAAGGTGGTTGGAAATGATACCTGCTATGGCGCGCAGCCGGTGCGGTGGCTGTCGGAAATGAGCGATCGCGCAGGCCGCACGCCGCAGGCCACGCTGCCGACCCCATTCGCCGGCCTGACGCCTGATGCGGTCATGGACGCGGCCGAGGCGCTGGGGCTGGAGCCCGACGGGCGGCAGTTCGCGCTCAACAGCTACGAGAATCGCGTTTATCGGGTAGGCCGCACCGATGCCGCGCCCGTGGTGATCAAGTTCTACCGAACCGGACGTTGGTCGGATCAGCAGATTCTGGAAGAGCATCAGTTCGCTCTGGAGCTGGCCGAGCAGGAGATTCCGGTGGCCGCGCCGATGCTGCTGGGCGGCACCACGCTGCATCGACACGCCGGCTTTCGCCTGGCGGTATTTCCGCTTTGCGCCGGCACCGCTCCCGAGCTCGACCGGGCCGGTGCGCGCGAACTGCTCGGGCGCACGCTGGCCCGCATTCATGCGGTCGGTGCACGTCAGCGCTTTCAGTTCCGACTGTCGTTGAACCGTGAGCAATGGGGCGTCAAGGCACGACGCGGGCTCATGCGTTCGGGCTTCCTGCCCGAGCACATGCAGCAGCGCTACGACGAGGTCAGTGCGCTGCTGCTGGAGAAGATCGAGGCTGCCTTCGAGAATGCCGCGCCGGTAGCCATGATCCGCCTGCACGGGGACTGTCATCTGGGCAATATTCTCTGGCAGGAGCGCGGTCCGCTGCTGGTCGATCTGGACGATTGCCTGAATGGGCCGCGTATTCAGGACCTGTGGATGTTCCTGTCCGGCAATACCGACGAGCAGCGGCGCCAGTGGAGCGAAATCATGGAAGGCTATGGCCAATTCGGCGTGCTCGATCACAGTGAACTGCGCCTGATCGAGCCACTGCGCGCCGCGCGCATGCTCAATCACGCGGCCTGGATCGCCGAACGCTGGTTGGACCCGGCCTTTCCACGCGCCTTCCCCTGGGCCGGACAGGTCCGCTTCTGGGAGGGCTATGTCGGGGATTTGATGCAACAGTGTGAGGTGCTCGATGAACCCCCGCAGCTGACCGGCGCCCTGCCGGAATTGTGATAATGTCGCGGCCGAGATCGCTGCGCCGCTGATACATTTCTCTATGCCACACGGGTTCAAGCCGATATTCATCGTGGCGCTGGCAGCGCTGCTGTGCGCCTGTGGATCCTCCTCCACCGCACCGCACGGGGCTGGCCAGGCGCACTCCGATTCGCCCGGCGCGGGCAGCAAGCAAGCTGCCAAGGCTGCCGATTCAGGCGATCCGGACCTGGTGGCAGCGGTCAGTCCGGGCGGATCGGACCCGCCGATCGGACTGAAATTCCGCCTCGACACACGGCCGGTGGTGGGCATGCCGGCACAGCTGGTGCTGGCTCTGCTTCCGACCCCGGGCGTGCAGATCAGCCATATCCACGGCTCGCTGCAGGTCGCGGACGGCCTGCAGCTGCAATCGGCGCATAGCTTCGATATCAATGCGCCGCAGAGCGGCGTACCGCTGCGGCAGGAAGTGACCGTCGTGCCGCTGCGCAACGGTGTGCTCAGCTTCAGCGCCACGCTGGTGATCGACTACGATAATGGTTCGACGGCCCGCACCTACGCCATTCCTCTGATCGCCGCCAATAACGCCTCCTGAACGCGTCAACCGACGCGGTGTTGCGGAAATAGGCATTGCTTCACGCGCCCTGCCGCACTCGCTTCGTATGATGAGGCCAGCCCTGCCACAGACCCAGGTTATGTCACAGAAGCCGGTGGCAATCGACGCCGTACCACTCTTGCAGCCGTCTTCCGGAAAGCGCGGCAAGACACTGCTGGGCGAGCTGCACCCGCTATTGCGCGAGCAGCTGGCGCGGGCGCGGACCGCCGGCAGCGCGGCACTGGATCTGGCACAACTGCTGCCCCAGATCAGCGCCTACTACGAGCAACTCGATGACGAGCGTCGCGGGGTCGTGCGCTCGATGCAGCTGATCGCCGACGAGGCCCGCTCCTATGGTGAGGGTCTGGGCGGGGTCGACGCCGGCCATTGGCAGGTGATACTCGACCACATCAAGGACGTGGTCATCACCGCGGGCGCCGACGGCGCCGTGAAGATCTTCAACCCCACTGGCGAGCGCGTCTTCGGCTATTCGTGCGCGGAAATCATCGGCCAGTCGATTGCACGGCTGCTGCCGGATCTGCCGTTGCTTGGTTCGGTGGAGCAGGGGCTGCAGGCGCTCGCGGCTCGCGCCGATGCCGCCCGCGGCGATCTGCGGCCGCATGAATTGCGCGCATGCCACAAGGATGGCCACCGCTTCCCGGCTGAACTGATCGTCAGCTGCGTACACATCGATCGCCGGGACGTCTATGTGATCTGCCTGCGCGATACCAGCGAGCGCGTCCGCGCCGAGCAGGCGCTGCGCGACAGCGAGGCACGCTACCGCACGCTGGTCGAGAGCGCCCCGGAGATGATCGTGGTCATTGACCGTCAGTCCGGACACTATGTCGATGCCAACGACAACGCGCTGCGATTCTTCGGGGTCAGCCGCGAGCGCATGCCCGAGCTGACCGCCAGTGACCTCTCTGCGGCCCGTCAGAGCGGCGGGGCGGAAGCCGCCGGAATGTTCGCCGAGCTGTGCGAGCAGGCTTCGGCCGGCAAGCCGCAGGTATTCGAGTGGCTGCATCGCGATGCCCATGGGCACGAGGTCGAGACCGAAGTGCATCTGATGCAGCTGCCGGGCACCGGTCAGCTGCTGCGAGCGAACATCACCGATGTCGCCGCGCGCCGTCGCGCCGAGCGCATCACCGCCGGCGAGCGCAATGTGTTCGAGCGCATCGCCGCCGATGCGCCGCTGACCGAGGTGCTCGAGTCGATCGCCGATCTGATCGAATCGATCAGCGGCAGCTTTACGGTCAGCATCGGTTTGCTGGCCGGCGACGGCCAGAGTTTCACCGAGGTGATCGGCCGACGCATTCCCCCGCACTGGCGCAAACTCGAGGAGCGTCTGACGGTCGACATCCGTAACGGCTCCAGCGCCGCGGCAGTCTATCTCGGTCGCCACGTGCTGGTATCGGACATCGAGCGCGATGCGTTCTGGCAGCGTCGTCGCGAACTCGCGCTCGAGGCGGGCTTCCATGCCGCCTGGGCGGTACCGATCAAGACCGCCAATGGGCGCGTGCTCGGGGCACTGACCATCTACCGCCCGCAAACCGGCGCGCCACTGGCGCGCGATGTCGATCTGATGTCGCATGCCGCGCGCCTGGCCGGCATCGCCATCGAGCGCCGTCGCAGCGAAGAGGCATTGCGCGCCAGCGAAGCGAAATTCCGCAGCCTGTATGACCGCATGCTCGAGGGCGTATATCAATGCGCGGCCGACGGACGCATGCTCGAGGTCAATCCAGCCTTCGTCAAGATGCTGGGATTCGACCACGCGGAGCAGATCTATGCCTTGCGAGGGCTGTCGGTGCTGTGCTGGAACCCGGCCGAACGCGCCGAGTTCGAGTGCTCGCTGCAGCTTCATGGCGAGATCCGCAACGCCGAGTTCGAGCTGCGCTGCCGCGATGGCTCGCGCCTGGTGGTGCTCGAGAGCGCGCGCGTGATTCGCGATGGCGAGCAACGGGTCGTGGCCTACGAGGGCACGATGGCCAATATCAGCGAGCGCAAGCGCGCCGAGCAGGCCATGTTCGCCGAGAAGGAGCGCGCGCAGGTCACGCTGCAGTCGATCGGTGATGCGGTCATCACCACCGACCGGGAAGGGCGCATCGACTATATGAATCCGGTGGCCGAGCAGCTCTCGGGCTGGGGCAATGACGAGGCGCGCGGCCAGAACCTCGGCACGGTGCTGCGGCTGCTGGACGAGGTCACGCGCGACAAGCTCGAGAATCCGCTGGTTCGGTGTCTGCGCGAAGGCCAGCTGGTGCATTTCTCCGAGCACAGCGTGCTGCTCAACCGGCTCGGCCAGGAGATTGCGATCCAGGACTCGGCGGCGCCGATTCGCGATCGCGGCGGCGACATCGTCGGCGCGGTGGTGGTCTTCCGGGACGTTACCAAGGAGCGGCGCCTAAAACGCGCGCTGTCCTACCAGGCCAGTCACGATGCGCTCACCGGCCTGATCAATCGCCGCGAGTTCGATAACCGCCTGGCCGAGGCGCTGCACAGTGCGCAGCAGGACCAGGGACCGCACGCGCTGCTGTACGTGGACCTGGACCAGTTCAAGGTCGTGAACGATACCTGCGGCCATTCGGCCGGCGACCGTCTGTTGCGCGACGTCACCGGATTGCTGCAGGCGCACGTGCGCGCCGCCGATACCATTGCACGTCTGGGCGGTGATGAATTCGGCATCCTGGTGCGCAGCTGCACCGCCGAGCAGGGCGCGAAGATTGCCGACAATATCCGGCAGGCGATTCGCGACTATCGCTTCACCTGGGAGGAGAACACGACCGGCATCGGCGCCAGCATCGGCGTGGTGGAAATCACGCGCGAGAGCCAAAGCGCGGCCAGCCTGTTGAGCGCCGCCGACATCGCCTGCTATGCAGCCAAGGATTCGGGTCGCAATCGCGTGCACCTGTACGACTCCAACGAGGTTTCCGGCCGGCACCGCGAGATGTATTGGGTCAGCCGCGTGACGCGGGCCGTGGACGAAGGCCGATTGGAGCTGTACTTCCAGCAGATCACGCCCACCAGCAGCGCCTCACCGCAGCTGCCGGCGTTCTATGAGCTGCTGGTGCGTCTGCGCGATGACGGCGGTGAGCTGGTATTGCCGGGCGAATTCATCCCGGCCGCCGAGCGCTACAACATGGTTGCGGCGATCGATCGCTGGGTGGTGCAGCGGGCCGTGAAGGCGTTGCGCGAGCATGCCACCGGCGATGAGCCGCCGTTTCTGTTCGCACTCAATCTATCGGGCATGTCGCTCGGGGATCGCGGCTTCCTCGACTTCGTGCTGACTCTGACCGAAGACCCGCGCATCGCCCACGGTCTGTGCTTTGAGATCACGGAGACGGCGGTGATCACCAGCATGACCGAGGCGGTGTACTTCATGCGCGAGCTCAAGAAGCGCGGCTGCCGTTTTGCGCTCGATGATTTCGGCAGCGGCCTGTCCTCGTTTCACTACCTCAAGAATCTGCCGGTCGATTTTCTCAAGATCGACGGCCAGTTCATCGGCAGCGTGACCACCGACGCGGTCGACCGCAGCATGGTGGAAGCCATCAGCCACGTGGGGCGAACGCTGGGCATTGCGACCATCGCCGAGAAAGTCGAATCCGCGGAAGTCTTTGCCGAGCTCAAGCGCCTGCGCGTGGAGTTCGCGCAGGGCTACTACATCGCCCGGCCGGCCTCGATCGAGACATTGCGCCCCGGGATGCTGACGGGCGCCGTGAGCGAGGCCGTGCTCGAAGCCTTGATTGAAGCGCCAGCTCCGGAAGCACAACTCAAGATCGGCTAGGGCATCCCGCGCCGCGGCGTTGCGCGCCGCCAGCAAATTCTCCTGCCGCGATGGCGAATCAGCTCGCTGCGTGCGGCGCGCCTTGCCGCGCCTGCATTGCGGAACCACGTACCAGTTTTGCAAACGCCTCGCAGCTATGTATGTGACCGCACAGAGCTGCCCGGCATGGAGTGCAAATACTGAAATCGCAGCAAAGTCGCAATCCTGTGGAGCGAAGTGCGGCAGGTCGGTAATGACCGGTTCGGGGGCTGCATGAATTGTGGCGATCATTGACCTGGATCGGGTCAAGAGGGACGGAAATGCGCAGACTCAATGGCTATGCCACGCGGCTGACCTCACTCCTGCTGCTGACGGCGTTGGCGGCTGGATGCGGTGGCGGCAGAGACCCGGTGCTCGGCACAGGCACGGTCAGCAATAGCGGCACCGCGCCCACCGTCACGGCCGTCACGCCTGCGACTGCCACCACCGGCGTGGCGATCTACAAAACGCTCATCACCGCCACATTCGATGAGGCGGTGGCGCCGATCACCGGCGCGGCAAGCTTTACCGTGACCTGCGCAGCGCCGTGCATCAGTCCCGCGGGCAGCGTGAGCCTGAATGCGACCAATAACGTCGCAACGTTCACGGCCGCCCCGACCGTCCCGCTCACGCCGTTCACGCTGTACACCGCGACGATCACCGCAGCCACCGGCGCCGCCAGCGGCCTTGCGCTGGCCGTGCCCTACGTCTGGCAGTTCACGACCGGCGCGACGCCGCCACCCCCGACAGTCACGGCGGTCACGCCGCTCAACGATGCCACGAACGTGGCCCTCAACAACCGGATCGTCTCGGCGCAGTTCAACGAACCGATGCTCGCGATTGCCGGCGCGGCAAGTTTTACCGTGACCTGCGCTGCACCGTGCGTGAGTCCGGCCGGCACAGTGACTCGTGACGCGAGCAACACAATTGCCAGCTTCAGGCTGGCACCGACCGCCGACTTCACACCTTCGACGCTTTACACGGCCACGGTGACCGGGGCAACGAGTCTAGTCACCGGTCTGACGATGGCGGCTCCCTACGTCTGGCAGTTCACGACCGGTACGGAGCTGGACACCACTCGCCCGCGAGTCACGCTGACGTTCCCGGCCACCACGACCCCCGGACCGACGCCCGGCGCTGCGGCCAATGCCGCGATCACCGCGGCATTCTCCGAGAACATGGACCCGGCAACGATCAGTGCGGCCAGCTTCACCGTGACCTGTGCAGCGCCGTGCGTGTCCCCTACAGGCGTGGTGAGCTACTCGCTCGGAAGCCAAACGGCCACGTTTGTGCCGGCCACGGCCCTGACGGTCGGCGACGTCTATACCGCGACCATCAATACGACGGCGACCGACCTGGCGGGCACCGCGCTGGCGGGTAATCAGGCCGCATTGCCGGCCGCGAGTGACTACATCTGGAGCTTTACCAGCGCTGCCCCGACCGCGGCTGCAAACGTGACGGTGCTATCGACCAATCCGACCGAGCGCGAGACGGCTGTGTGCCCCAGCGCGAGCATCAATGCGACCTTCGATGTGCCGTCCGGACTGCGAATGGATCCAAGCACGGTCAGCGCGGCGACTTTCACGCTGACGGGTCCGGCGCCGGCGCTGACCTCGGTCACCGCCGCATCGGTGGTGCTCGATGCCGCCACCGGTCACATCGCGACCTTCACGCCGCAGGCGGCCCTGACCGTCGGCGGCATGTACACGGCCACGATCCTGGGCGGGGCCAGCGGGGTCAAGGACCTCGCCGTGCCAGCGAACGACCTGCTGCTCAGCGACTCGTGGAGCTTCACCGTCGGCCCGGCGACCGGCCAGTGTCTTGCGCCCCCGCCGCTGCAATCCGCCGCCCCGTACGGTACGTTTGGCGGCAGCGCCGGCATGACCAACACCGGCATTCTGACCGTGATCAACGGCGATATCGGCACCATCGCCACGACCACTTCCTCGATCACCGGATTCAACGACACCGCCGGCGATGTCTATTCGGAGACCCCGGCCAACATCGGCACCGTCAACGGGGCTATCAATACCTGCACGAACTCGACCACCGGCCCCACCTCTACGGGTCCGAATGCGGCCGCGTGTCAGATTGCCACCCAGGCTCGTCTTGATGCGCAGACCGCCTATCTCGAGCTCGCCGGCATGCCACCCGGGGCCGATCCGGGCGCCAATCTTGCGGGGCTCACGCTCGCACCGGGGGTCTATACCGCGCCGGCCGGATCATTCGAGATACAGGGCGCAGCCCTCACGCTCGATGCACAGGGCAATGCCAATGCCGTCTGGGTATTCCAGATGGCGACCTCGCTGACTGTCGGTGGCCCCGGAGCGGCCGCGCCGGAGAGCGTGATTCTGGCGGGCGGTGCGCAGGCGAAGAATGTCTTCTGGCAGGTCGGCAGCGCCGCAACGATCAACGCCGGCGGCGGCGGGACCATGGTCGGAACGATCATTTCCATGGCAGGGGCCGCCTTCTCGACCGTCGGCAATACCGACGTCGGGACGCTCAACGGCAGGGTGCTATCCCTGGGTGCCTCGGTCACGGTAGTCGACACGGTCATCAACGTGCCCGCGCCGTGAAGCGGTGCAGCAGGCACCCTGGAGGTCAAGCGTGAAATTTTCAAAAGCTTGCGGAACACTGATCGCGATGGGCATCACCGCCGTGGCGAGCATGGCTGTAGTGGCGGATGACTCCGGCTGGTACGTGGGCGGCAATGTCGGTGAGTCCAGAGCCACGATCGATGAGGCCAAGATCGTCGATGGTCTCAAAGACTCAGGGTTTACCACCACGTCGATCACCGATGATGACCGTCATTTCGGGTTCAAGGTCTTCGGCGGCTATCAATTCGATCGATTCCTGGCTGTAGAAGGCGGTTACTTCGACCTGGGCCAGTTCGGATTCACTGCCGATACGCTGCCCGCAGGCAGCTATCGCGGCAATATCAAGCTCGACGGCGCGAACCTTGATCTGGTCGGCACCCTTCCGTTCACCGATCGTTTCGGAGCCTTTGCCCGCGTCGGGGTGGAATACGCCTACGCGCGCGACAGCTTTGCAGGCAGCGGCATGGTCGTTGTGCCCGTTTCGGGCCGCTGGGAGCAGGCAACGAATGCCAAGTTCGGGTTCGGTCTGCAGTACGCCTTCACGCCTTCGCTGGCGATGCGCCTCGAGGCCGAGCGTTACCGCATCGACGATCCGGTCGAACACGGCGCCGACATGGACCTGTACTCCATCGGCCTGCTATATCGTTTCGGCGCTCGCGCGCGGGCCCCCGCAATCGCGGTGGTGTCTGCGCCACCGCCACCGCCACCGCCACCGCCGCCGCCACCGCCGCCGCCCGCGGCACCGGCGCCGGCTCCCGTGGTGGCGCTCGTGCCGATCCTGGTGCCCAGCCAGCAGTACTGCAGCATCCTGGACATTCAGTTCGACATCAACCGCTATGAGATCCAGCGCCAGGACAAAGAGAAGCTGCGCGAGGTCGGCACATTTCTGAACAAGTACACGGATACCACGGCGGTGATCGAAGGTCACAGCGACAATGTCGGCACGCCTGAACACAATATAACGCTGTCGCAGGAGCGGGCGCAGAGCGTGGTGAGTTATCTGGAGAGCAATTTTCAGATTGCCCCTTCCCGACTTACGGCTATCGGCTACGGCGACACGCGCCCCCGCGCCGACAATGCCACTGAAGCGGGCAAGCGCTTGAACCGGCGTATCGACGCGGTCATCGCCTGCGTCAGTGATACCGCCGGGCTCGCGGTGGTTCGTGCCCGCTTCACGGTCGCGTTGGTGATCGACTTCGAGCAGAACCAGGCACAGATTGCGCCCACGTATCGGGACGATCTATTGAAGCTGGCGAATTTCCTGAAGGCAAACCCTTCCATGACGGCAACCGTGGAGGGTCACAGCGGCAATCTGCAGGCGACGCCCGAGCTGGGGCTGGAAGTCTCACGTCAGCGCGCCCAGAGTGTCGTCGATTACCTGACCGGGCAGTTGGGCGTGAATCCCTCGCAGGTGAGTTCACGCGCGTTCGGAAAGACCCGCCGGTTCGCCTACAGCACGAGCGCGGAGGGCCGGCAGGAAAACCGCCGAGTCGAGATCGTCCTGAACTATCCCAATTGACGGCCGCGGCCGCGGCGGCGGCGGCCGCAGCGGACTTGGCGCCTTTCGCTGTCGCGTCGCGCGCCCGTAAACTGTGCCTGTCAGGTCCCGCCTGGTGCGCGGGACAGTGCGCGCGCATGCTAAAGAAATCACAGCAAGACGATACGATAATGGGATGAAAACACAGGAGTATCTGGTCTCCGTCGCGCCGATGATGGATTGCACGGACCGCCACTGTCGATACTTTCTGCGGGGTTTTTCCCCGCGCGTGCGGCTCTACACGGAGATGATCACGGCAGCGGCGATCGTGCGCGGTGACCGTGCGCGTCTGCTGCGCTTTTGCGAAGAGGAGCGGCCCCTGGCGCTGCAGCTCGGCGGCAGTGATCCCGCGCTGCTGGTGGCCGCGGCCCGGGCCGGAGCCGACATGGGCTACGACGAGATCAACCTGAACTGTGGCTGTCCGAGCGATCGTGTGCATGCCGGCGCGTTCGGCGCGTGCCTGATGCTGACGCCCGAGCGCGTGGCCGACTGCGTGGCGGCGATGCGCGCCGCAGTGGCGGTGCCGGTGACCGTGAAGATGCGCATCGGCGTGATCGCCCAAGCCGGCCGCGGCGCCAATGTGGCGCGCTTCGATGACGAGGACTACGCACGGCTGCAACAGTTCACCGCCACGGTGGCGCAGGCAGGCTGTGCGCATTTCATCGTGCACGCACGCCAGGCGGTGCTGGGCGGGCTGTCCCCGCGAGAGAATCGCGAGGTTCCACCACTGCGCTTCGAAGTCGTGCAATGGCTCAAACGTCAGTTCCCAATGCTGTGGATCGGGGTCAATGGCGGGCTGCGCACCGCCGCGCAAAGTGAGGCCGCGCTGCTCTGGTCCGATGGGGTGATGCTGGGTCGCGAGGTCTATCATCGCCCGGCGGTGCTCAATGAGCTGCATCGGCATGTGTTCAATGATGGCTGGCGCGGGCCCGACCTGAGCGCGATGCTCGAGCGCATGGCCGCGTACGCGGAACGGGAAGTCGCGGCCGGAGAGCGACTGGCTTCGATCACACGCCATATGCTCGGGCTGTGTGCTGGACTGCCCGGAGCGCGCCACTTTCGCCAGCGCCTGTCCGAGGGCGCGCGCGCACTGGGCGTTGGCCCGCAGGCGGCGGCCGAGGTCAGCAAACTGATGCGCGAGGCGGCCTTGCTGTGTGCGGCGTAGCGGCCCGGCGAGGCTTGCGTATAATCTTGCGCTACGGCAACTTAAGCGAGCTTCCGCCAATGCGCGACAGCAGTCTCCCATAAGATCCGGATCGCATGGGCAAAGATATCGAACTTGCGATCCTGTTCGCTGACGTAGTCGGCTCGACGCGTCTGTTCGAAGCCATGGGTGACCTGCGAGCGCGCGATATGGTTTCCACCTGCATCGACGTGATGCGCGAGGCCACCGAACAACACAACGGTACGCTGATCAAGACGATTGGCGATGAAGTGATGTCGACCTTCCCGACCGCGGATGACGCGCTCAACGCGGCCGGTCAGATGCAGAAGCAGATCGCCGCGCATACCGAACTGCGGGTCGAGGGCCAGCCGGTATCGATCCGCATTGGTTGTCATTTCGGGTCGGTCGTGCTCGAGAACCGGGATGTCTTCGGCGCCAGCGTGCACACGGCCAATCGCATGACCAGCCAGGCCAAGGCCGGCCAGATCATTACCACCTCGGCCACGGTCGAACGCCTGTCGCCCGAGTGGCGCGCCTCGGTGCGGCAAATCGACGTCGCCACGATTCGCGGCCAGGGCGGTGAAGTGGCGCTGTACGAAGTGCTCTGGCAGACCGAGGACGTCACCAGCATGCTGCCGGCGATTGCGCTGAATGGGCGCGATGCGCGCCGGCCGCGACGACTGCGGCTATCGGTGCAGGATCTGGAGGTGGTGCTCGATGAGCAGCGGCCGCATGTGGCCATAGGCCGCGCGGACGACAACGACATCGTCATCCGCGGCAATCTGATCTCGCGCCTGCATGCGCGCATCGAGTTCAGCCGCAACCGCTTCACTCTGACCGATCAGAGCACCAATGGCACTTTCGTGCAGATCAACGGCGAGGAGGAAGCCTTCGTCCGGCGCGACAGCATGCCGATCAAGGGCGAGGGGCTGATCGGTCTGGGCAGGATTCCCGATCGCGATTCGCCGTTGACGATCCACTTCGTCTGCGAGGACAGTTAGCCCAGCCGGCGCGCGAGTTCATCGACCTCGCTCACCAGCGCGGCGGGAACGCGTGCCGCGAAACCCTGCAGGTATACGCGCAGATCCGCGACCTCCTGGCGCCACGCGCCCTGGGGTACCGCGGTCAGCTCGGACAGTGTCTCAGGGCTGATGTCGAGACCGTGCGTATTGAGGTCCGATGGGCGCGGCATGTGGCCGATCGGGGTTTCGAGCGCGCCGGCACGGCCCGCGCACCGATCCAGAATCCATGACAACACGCGCAGGTTCTCCCCGAAACCGGGCCAGAGGAATTTCCCGGCCGCATCCTGTCGGAACCAGTTGACGTGGAAGATCTGCGGCGGGTTCTTGAGCGTGGCACCGATCTTGATCCAGTGCGACCAGTAGTCGCCGAAGTTGTAGCCGCAGAAGGGTTTCATCGCCATCGGGTCGCGACGCACCACGCCCACTTTGCCCGTGGCGGCGGCCGTGGTTTCGGAAGCGACCGATGCGCCCACCAGAACGCCATGCGACCAATTGCGGGCCTGGTAGACCAGCGGCGCGAGCTGACGGCGGCGGCCGCCGAAGATCAGCGCCGAGATCGGCACCCCGCGGGGGTCTTCCGCCGCGCGGCCATAGGCCGGGTTCTGCGTCGCGGCCACGGTGAAACGCGAATTCGGGTGCGCCGCGGGTCCGTTCTTGGGGTCGTAGGCTCGCCCGAGCCAGTCCGTGGCCGGTTGCCCGTCCAGACCTTCCCACCAGGGTTCATTGTTGGCCGTCAGCGCCACGTTGGTGAACAGCGTGTCGTGCTGAATCATCTCGTAGGCGTTGCGATTGGTCTTGGCGTTGGTGCCCGGTGCAACGCCGAAGTAGCCCGACTCCGGGTTGATGGCCCAGAGCCGGCCGTCGGGCCCGGGTTGCAGCCAGGCGATGTCGTCGCCGATCGTGAATACTTTCCACCCCGGCAACGAATCCGGCGGAATCAGCATCGACAGATTGGTCTTGCCGCAGGCCGAGGGAAATGCCGCGGCCACGTAATGGGTCTCGCCTCGAGGATTCTGCAGCCCGACCAGCAGCATGTGTTCGGCCAGCCAGCCCTCATCGCGCGCCTGCCAGCTGGCAATGCGCAGCGCATGGCACTTCTTGCCCAGCAGCGCATTGCCGCCGTAACCGGAGCCGAAGCTCTCGATCGATAATTCTTCTGGAAAATGCATGATGAAGCGGCGCGCCGGATTCAGATCGCCCACCGAGTGCAGACCGCGCACGAATGAGCCTTCGGTGGCGATGCGTTCGAGCGCTGCCCGGCCCATGCGCGTCATCAGCGCCATGTTGAGCACCACGTAGGCGCTGTCGGTGATCTCCACGCCGCAGCGCGAGTAGGGGGAATCGAGCGGGCCCATGCAATAGGGCACGACATAGAGCGTGCGACCCTTCATGCTGCCGCGGAACAGCTCGCGCATCTTGGCCTTGGCTTCGACCGGGTCCATCCAGTTGTTGTTCGGACCCGCATCATCCTTGGAGCGCGTGCAGATGAAGGTCAGATGCTCGACGCGCGCGACGTCGGTGGGATCGGATCGGTACAGGAAGCAGCTGGGGAAGCTCTTGGGATTGAGTTCGCGCAGCTCACCCCTTGCGGTCAGCTCGCCGCGCAAGCGCCGGAACTCGACCTGGGAACCATCGCACCAGTGCACGCGCTCGGGCTGCGTGAGTTCACACACCCCGGCGACCCAGTCCGCCACATTTTTTGAAGTTTCGGACAAAGATGCCAGGGTGTGGGGAGCGGTCGCCATGACGTATCCTCGTATTATTGCTGCGCGCACTGGATGGCTTCAATTATACCGGGGGTGTTGATGTTGCGGGGGTTTTGCGCTTCGGGACAGGTTGCATAATCTATTTATGACTGCATTTTCCGCCATTTTCGGCAGCCGCGGTCCCTTGGCACAGGCCCTGGAGGGCTTCCGCGCGCGGCCCGCACAGCAGCAGATGGCCACACGCATCGCCGCGGCCTTGACGGCCCGCGAGTCGCTGCTGGTCGAAGCCGGCACGGGTACCGGCAAAACCTTCGCCTACCTGGTGCCGGCACTGCTGTCGGGCCTGCGTGTCATGATTTCCACCGGCACGCGCACGCTGCAGGATCAGCTCTTCCACCGCGATCTGCCGTTGCTGGCCGGCGCCCTGGGCAGGCCCGCGCGCGTGGCCCTGCTCAAGGGACGCTCCAATTATCTGTGCCGGGCGCGATTGGAGAACATCGGACGGCAGGGCGAGATGCTGCCAGCGCTGGCCGACCCGCTGCTCGCGCATATCAATACCTGGTCGCTCGCGACCCGCAGCGGCGATCTGGCCGAGTTGCCGGAGCTGGCCGATGCGCATCCGCTGCGGCCACAGATCAGCTCCACGCGCGAGAACTGCGCCGGCTCGCGCTGTGCGCACTATGCCCGCTGCCACGTGCTCGAGGCGCGCCGTACGGCATTGGAAGCCGACATCGTCGTGGTCAATCACCACCTGTTGCTGGCCGATCTGGCCCTCAAGGAGGACGGCTTCGGCGATCTGCTGCCGAGCGTCGATGCGGTGATCCTGGATGAGGCCCATCAGCTGCCCGATCTGGTCAGCGAATTCTTCGGCGTCAGCCTCAGCAGCCGTCAGATCGAATTGCTGATCACCGATCTGCGCGCCGAGGGTGCCGAGGCGCAACTGCCGGCGCTGCTCGAGCGGGCATTCGCGCGCTGTCTGGCGGCGCTGGGTCGTGACGAGCGGCACGTGGCGTGGCGCGAACTGGCCACGCCGGCAACGGCCAGTCTTGCGGATCTGCAGCAGGTGCTGCTCGATTGCGCCGCGCGATTGCGCGCTGCGGGCTGCAGCGGCGGGCTCGAGCAATGTGCCGAACGGCTCGAGCGCGTGGCCGCCGCGCTGACACAGTTGCTCGATGACAGCGGCGGAGCGCAGTCTTTGCCTGGCGCGCGCACGCTCTCGAGCCATGCGCGCGGATTTCTGCTGCGTCTGCTGCCCTACGACATCTCGGAGCGCTTCAGCGCGCTGCTTGCGGCGCATCACGGGGCGTGGATTTTCACTTCCGCGACGCTTGCGGTGGGCGAGGACTTCACGCATTTCGCGAACCGATTGGGACTGCAGGGCGCAGCGACGCTGCGTTTCGAGAGTCCGTTCGACTATGAGCGCCAGGCGCTGCTGTATCTGCCGCGCGGATTGCCGCAGCCCTCGGATCCGGGCTTTACCGCCGCCGTGATCGCGACCGCGCAGCCACTGCTGCAGGCCGCCGGGGGAGGCGCGTTTCTGCTGTTCACGAGCCATCGTGCGCTGCGCGCGGCGGCACTGATGCTCGAGCGCGAGCTGCCCCCACAATGGCCGTTGCTGGTGCAGGGGCGGGCACCGCGCGAGCAGCTGCTGCGCCGATTCCGCGCCAGTGGCCGCGCCGTGCTGTTGGGCACGGCGAGTTTCTGGGAGGGCGTGGACGTGCAGGGTCAGGCCTTGCGCCTGGTGCTGATCGACCGCCTGCCGTTCGCCTCTCCCGAGGACCCCATCGTGCGTGCGCGCATCGAGCATCTGCAGTCCCAGGGTGCCAGCCCGTTCAAGGACTATCAGCTGCCCGAGGCGGTGCTGGCCCTCAAGCAGGGCGTCGGCCGGCTGATCCGCAGCGAACAGGATCGCGGCGTGGTCGTGGTCTGCGACCCGCGCTTGAGCGAGCGCGGCTACGGCAGCGTATTTCGCGCGAGTCTGCCGCCCATGGCGGTGGTGCGTGAGCTGGGACCGGTGCTGGCGCTGCTGCGCGAACTGGGCGGCGCCCTGAGTTCCAGCGAACCGCGCTCGTTGCCGGCGTGAAAATACTGGCCTTGGATACCGCCACGGAGCTCTGCTCGGCCACCCTGTGGATCAACGGCGTGTGCCTGTCCCGCGAATGCGCTCGACCGCAGGGCGGCGGTGAGTTGATCCTGGGCATGGTTGCGGAACTGCTGGCGGAATCGGGCCTTGGGCTCAGCGCTCTCGACGCCATCGCCTTCGGGCGCGGCCCTGGGGCCTTCACCGGGGTCCGGCTCGCGGTGGCCGTCGCGCAGGGGCTTGGCTTCGCCGCGGGCCTGCCGTTGCTGCCCATCTCCGATCTGCGCGCCCTGGCGCAGCAGGCGCTGGGGCACGGCGGCGCGCCCGAGTGTGCGTTGATATGCCAGGATGCGCGCATGGGCGAGGTGTACTGGGGGTGCTTCGAAGGCCCCGGTGCTGCCCGGCAGGCGAGCGCCGAGGCCGTGGCGGCGCCCTCGGCGGTGCGCGTGCCCGAGGCGTGGCTGGGACGCGGGGTCTGCGGCGCCGGATCGGGTTTTGAAGCCCATCCGTCGCTGTGCACGCTGCCGGGGCTCGATCCGGCCCTGGTGTGGGGGCAGCTGCGGCCGCGGGCACTGCAGATCGCCCAGCTGGCGGCCCTGGAGGGGCTCGCGCGCGCCGTGGCGCCCGAGAATGCCCAACCGGTGTATCTGCGCGACGAAGTTGCCACGCTGCCATCGCGAAACTGACAAAATCACCGCATGTGTCATCTGAATGCAACAAATGCACCCTAAGGTGCCCGCGCATGGTTGCAACAATATGACTTCCAAGCAGATTTTAATCGTCGAGGACGAACGGCCGATTCGCGAGATGATCGCCTTCGGCCTCAAGCGCGCTGGCTTCGAGGTGCGCGAGGCCGAGGATTGCCGCGCCGCCCGCGCCGCGCTGGCTGATCGCCGGCCCGATCTGATATTGATCGATTGGATGCTGCCGGATACCAGCGGGCTCGAACTCACACGTTCTCTCAAGCGCGAACGCGACACGCGCGATCTGCCGGTGATCATGCTGACCGCGCGCGCCGAGGAGGGTGACAAGGTCGCCGGCTTGGATGGCGGCGCCGACGACTACATGACCAAGCCGTTCTCCCCGCGCGAGCTCATCGCCCGCGTGAACGCTGTGTTGCGCCGCAGCGCAGGCCAGGACGAGACCGAGCGCGTGCAGTTCGATGAACTCAGCCTCGATCGCGCCGGGCATCGCGTGATGGTCGCCGAACGCACCGTGCCACTCGGACCGACCGAATACCGTCTGCTCGAGTTTTTCATGACGCACCCCGAGCGCGTCTACAGCCGCGAGCAATTGCTCGATCGGGTCTGGGGTGGCAATGTCTACGTCGAGGAGCGAACGATCGACGTGCACGTGAGACGGTTGCGCAAGGCACTGGAAGACTTTGGCTACGATCGATTGGTACAGACCGTGCGCGGCGCGGGCTACCGCTTCTCGGCTCGCCCCGAGGGCTGAGAACTCCACAACGGCGCCCTCGCGCAGATGAATTCCTCGGCTTGGCTATTCCTCAGCGTGCGCCTTTCGGTGGCCGCGGCGCTCGGATTGGGCATCGGGGCCTTGTTCGGCGCGCCCTGGGCCGGGCTGGCCGTGGTACTGGCCATCTATCTGGCGCTGCATCTGGCCGATCTGTTGCGTGTGCTGCGCTGGCTGCGCCGCGATGAGCCCGAGCTGGCTCCGGATATCGCCGGTCCCTGGGGCGATCTGGTGGCAATGATCGTGCGGCTGTACCGCCGCAAGCAGTTTCACAAGCAGCGGCTGCTGCGGCTGCTGCGGGAGTTGCGGCGATCGACCGCGGCCATGCCCGACGGAGTCGTGGTCCTCAATCCACAGGCCGAGATTCTCTGGTTCAATCGGACCGCGGCCCGATTGCTCGGCCTGCGCGGCAAGGGCGACATCGGTTTGCGGATCGAGAACCTGGTGCGCTCGCCCGAGTTCGTGCGCTATCTGCGCGGCAACCAATATGCCCTGCCCGTGATCCTGCGCTCCACGGTCGGTATCGAGCAGTATCTGTCGATGCAGATCGTGCCCTATGGGGCGGGTCAGCTGCTGGCACTGGTGCGCGATGTCACGCGCCAGGCGCGACTGGAGGCCATGCGCAAGGACTTTGTCGCCAACGCATCCCACGAACTGCGCTCGCCGCTGACGGTGATCTCCGGTTATCTCGAGACCCTGACGCAGGACCCCGGGATTGATCCGGCGCTGCTTGGGCCGTTGCAGGAGATGCGCCGCCAGTCGCTGCGCATGACCGGGATCGTCCAGGACCTGCTCGAGCTGTCGCGCCTTGAGGCCTCGGACCGCGCGGCGCCGGCGCAGCCGATCGATGTGGTGGCACTCATGGCGCAGTTGCGCCGGGATGTGCTGGCGCGCTCGGTACATCCGGCACAGGTGCTCACGCACGCGGATTCGAGCTTCAAACTGCTTGGCGAGGACGAGCTGATCCACTCGGCATTCGCCAACCTGGTCGACAACGCTGCCAAATACACGCCGCCCGAGGGCTCGCTGCAGATGCGCTGGTGGACCGATGATCACGGCGGGCACTTCTCGGTGGTGGATACCGGCATCGGCATCGCTGCCGACCATATTCCACGGCTCACGGAGCGCTTCTATCGCGTCGATGGCGGCCGCAGCCGCGAGACCGGCGGCTCGGGATTGGGGCTTGCGATCGTCAAGCATGTGCTGCAGCGACACGGCGCGCAGCTCTCGATCGAGAGTCAGGAGGGTCGCGGCAGCAATTTCACCTGCCACTTTCCCAACGAGCGCGTGGATCGCGCGGCTTGAATAATCGCAAGCTGCGACCTGCATCGCGCGCAATCCTCGAGGCTTGCGCTATATTGTCACCAGCGCCGCGCCGCTGTTCGGCGCGCCGCGCCACCGCGAGGCTGCATCATGGAAGCCGCTGATCTCACGCATCACACCTCCAAGCGTTTCAACGAGGAACTCGAGCGCGTTCGCACTAAGGTGCTGGCGATGGGAGGTTTCGTCGAGGAGCAGCTCGGCCGCAGCCTCACCGCGCTGGTGGACGGTGACAGCGCGCTCGGGCGCGCCGTGGCTCAGGATGACTACAAGGTCAACGGCATGGAGGTCTCGATCGATCAGGAGTGCAGCCGCATCCTGGCCACGCGCGCGCCCGCGGCCGGGGACCTGCGCATGATCGTCGCCACCATCAAGACCATCACCGACCTCGAGCGCATCGGTGATGAATGCGAGAAGATCGGCCATATCGCTGCCCGCCTGGCCACCATCGAGCGCCCGGCGAACCGCTACCACGAGGTCAAGCATCTCGGGCGCACGGTGCAGATTCTGATGCACGACACGCTGGATGCGTTCGCAAGGCTCGACGCTGATGCCGCGCTCAAGACCTGCCGGCAGGACCGCGTGGTGGACGAGGAATACGAGGCGATCCAGCGCCAGTGCATCACCTTCATGATGGAGGATCCACGTACGATCCGGCGCGGGCTCGATGTCATGTGGGTGGTGCGTTCGCTCGAGCGCATCGGCGATCACGCCAAGAACATTTGCGAATACGTGATCTACATGGTGCACGGCAAGGACGTACGCCATACCTCGCTCGATCACATCGAGCGCGAGCTCGCCGAGCGCGCGGCCCGCCAGCGGTGATCGGCAAGCGCGCGCTCAACGCTCTGGGGCTGCTGATCTGCCTTGCGCTGCTGGGCTATGCCTGGTACGCGCAGAGTGTGCTCGGGCTCGAGCCGTGCCCGCTGTGCATCTTTCAGCGGGTCGGCATCGCTGCCTGCGGCCTGCTGTTTCTACTGGCGACACTGCACAATCCCGGACCGGCCGGTGCGCGCGTTTATGGCGGCCTGCTGTTGCTGGCCGCAATCGCCACCATCGGCGTGGCGGCACGCCAGCTCTGGATTCAGCATCTGCCCGAGGGCGCGGTGCCCTCCTGCGGCGCCACGCTCAACTACATGCTGCAGGTGTTCCCGCTTACCGACGTGATCCGCAAAGTACTCAGCGGCTCCGGCGAGTGCGCCCGGATCAGCTGGACCTTCATTGGGCTGTCGATGCCCGGCTGGGTGGCGATCGCCGCCGCGGGCCTCGGTGCGCTCGCGGCGTATGGCAATCTGCCGGCGCCGCGCCGGGCCTAACGGCCGGTCAGCAGAGTGCGCAGCGATGCCAGATACATGGCATGCAGCGTATCGATGTCCTCCACGCGCACGGATTCATTGACCTTGTGAATGCTGGCGTTGATGACGCCGAGTTCCACCACCTGCGCGCCCATGAGCGCAATGAAGCGCCCGTCGGAGGTACCTCCGCCGGTCGAGAGTATCGGCCGCGCCCCCGTAACCGTCTGTACCGCAGCGCTCACGGCACTGGAGAGTGTCCCCGGCTCGGTATAGAAGGGTTCGCCCGAGACGTACCACTCCAGCGTGTAGCGGACCTGGTGACGCGTCAGGATCTGCTCGACGGTGCGCTTGAGCGCCTCGAGCGTCTGCACCGGCGAATAGCGCAGATTGAACCGGGCTTTGAGCTCTCCGGGGATCACATTGGGCGCGCCGGTGCCGGCAGTCAGATTGGAGACCTGGAAGCTCGTGGGTTGAAAGTGCTCATTGCCCTGGTCCCAGACGCGGCTGGCCAGCTCGGCCAGCGCTGGGGCGAAGCTGTGCACTGGATTCTCGGCCAGCTGCGGGTAGGCGATATGGCCCTGCACCCCGTGCACTGTCAGGCGCCCGGACAGTGAGCCGCGGCGACCGATTTTGATCGTGTCGCCGATGCGGTGCTCGCTGGAGGGCTCGCCGACGATGCACCAGTCGATGCGCTCGCCGCGCTCGCGCAGCGTCTCCACCACCCGCTTGGTGCCGTCGACCGAGGGTCCTTCCTCGTCGCTGGTAATCAGGAACGCGACCGCGCCAGGGTGGTCGGAATGCGCAGCGATGAACTCCTCGGTGGCGGTGACCATGGCGGCCAGACCGCTTTTCATGTCCGCGGCGCCGCGGCCGTAGAGCACACCGTCACGGACCGTGGGCTTGAATGGATCCGAGCGCCATTCTTCGAGCGGCCCGGTCGGGACCACGTCGGTGTGGCCGGCGAAACACAATACCGGGCTGCCCTGCCCGTGGCGCGCCCAGAGATTGTCGACGTTGCCGTAGCGCAGCTTCTCGACCTCGAAGCCGAGCTGCGCCAGGCGGCTGCCCAGCAGCTCCTGGCATCCTTCGTCGGCGGGGGTCACGGAGGCGCGGGCGATCAGTTCCTGGGTCAGATCCAGCGTCGCGGACATCGAATTCCTTCGCGGCCAAAGGCTCGGCGCCTTATACGGGGTAGGTGCGGCATCGGCAAGGGCTGACACGAATCTGTCATCCAAGAGCGTATACCATGCCTGGATGAGTACCGAGGGCCTGGGCCACCATATTTCCAGCCGCTACAACGAGGACCTCGAGCGCCTGCGCAGCAGCGTGCTGGAGATGGGAGGACTGGTCGAGCGACAGCTGACCCAGGCGGTCGGCGGCATCACCGAGCCCGATGCCCGCGTGATCGTGCGCGTGGCGCAGGAGGAGCTGCGGGTCAATCAGCTCGAGCGCTCGATCGACGAGGACTGCAGCCGCATCCTTGCCACGCGCGGTCCAACGGCCTCGGACCTGCGCCTGATCATCACGATTCTCAAGACCATCACCGATCTGGAGCGCATCGGCGACGAGGGCGAGAAAATTGCGGCCATCGCCGCGCGCCTGGCGATGCGCGAGCGACCCCATAGCCGCTACCGGGAGCTGCGTAACCTGGGCGAGCTGGTAATCGAAATGGTGCACGACACGCTCGACGCCTTTGCCCGCCTCGACACCGAGTTGGCGCTGGCGGTGGTGCGTCGCGATCGCGCCGTGGACGAGGAATATGAAGCCATTCACCGTCAGAGCATCACTTTCATGATGGAGGATCCACGCTCGATCCGGCGCGCGCTCGATGTCATGTGGGTGGTGCGCTCGCTGGAGCGCATCGGCGATCATGCCAAGAACGTCTGCGAGTATCTGATCTACCTGGTGCACGGCAAGGATGTGCGCCATACCAAGATCGAGGAAATCGAAAAGGAGCTGCACGCCTTCAAGGGCTGAAGGCCCGGCGTGCCTTCTGATACTGTAGGCGGGTGAATGCATGGATCCAATGGTAAGAAGCATGGCCTCGGGCCCCAATAAATCCGGCTTTCCGCCCGCCACCGATATCGACACCGGAGTCATTCCTATCCGCCCGAGCGGGCGCGGCATGCTGCAGATGGCGGTGGATGAGAACCGTCGTAGCGCGGCCCTCAAGGCGCCGATCAAGGCGCGGGCCGAGGCATTGGGTTTTTATTATGGCGAGTTCAAGGCGCTGAAGGACCTCAACATCGAGATCCGCGAAAAGCAGGTCACGGCGCTGATCGGACCCTCGGGCTGCGGCAAGAGCACCTTCCTGCGCTGTTTCAACCGTATGCACGACCTCACCCCGGGTTCACGTTACGAGGGGCGCATCATGCTGCTGCCCGAGGAAATGAATCTGGTGGCGCCGGAGGTCGATCCGATCGAAGTGCGCATGCGCATCGGCATGGTGTTCCAGAAGCCCAACCCGTTTCCGAAGTCGATCTACGAGAACGTCGCCTACGGACTGCGCATTCGCGGTGTGCGCTCGCAGCTGCGCATTCAGGAGGAGACCGAAAAGGCGCTGCGCGGTGCGGCGCTCTGGGATGAGGTGAAGGACCGCCTGACGCACTCGGCGCTGTCGCTCTCGGGTGGCCAGCAGCAGCGTTTGTGCATCGCGCGGGCGCTGGCGACCAGCCCGGAGATGCTGCTGTTCGACGAGCCGACCTCGGCGCTCGATCCGATCGCCACCGCGCGCATCGAGGAGCTCATCGCCGCGCTGCGCGAGCAGGTCACCGTGCTCATCGTGACCCACAACATGCAGCAGGCCGCGCGCGTTTCCGACTACACGGCCTTCATGTATCTGGGTGAGCTGATCGAGTTCGACGAGACCTCGCGCATATTCACCAATCCCGGGCGCAAGGCCACTGAAGACTACATCACGGGCCGCTACGGCTGAGCGCGCGATGGCGCGCATTCAGACGCGCAGTCAGATGATCGTGCTGACGATGGTTGACAGGCCGCTTTCGATCCCCGAGGTGTTGACGGCCGTCAGCGCGAAGTACCAGGTACCCGCATTCAAGTTGCTCATCAGGTAAGTCAGCACTGCGCCATTATCGATGCTGATCTTTTGCGTCAAGCCCGTGGCGCTGGTGCCGTAGTAGATGTTGTAGCCGGACGGATTGCCCAGCGCGGTGCCATCGGTGTTCACGGTGGGTGCGGACCACGACAGCGACACGGCCCCGGGGGTCGCCGCGGCCGCAATCTCGACCGTGGCGCTCAGCGGCGCGCCAAAGCTCGCGCCCGAGGCGCTGATCAGCGCCACGCTGAAACCTCTATTGCCCTGGCTGGTACTGGCGATCGGCACGGCGAACACCCTCGGCGAGGTATCGCCATCGGCCCAGCTGAGACTGCCGGTGGTAGCCGTGTAGTCGATGCCCGCCACGGCAGTGCCGTTGCGCGTGGTGAAGGTCACTATCACCGGGCCGCTGACGGCACCGGAACGCCTGGCGCTGATCAGCGCGAGACCGGAACTCGGTGCGGCGCTGAACGCCGCCGCAGTGAGCGCTACTGTCGGTCCAGGCCCAGCAGTCTGTGCGCTCACCGGAGCGGCAGGCAGCATCAGCGCGCACGACAAAGCCAATGGCAACAGGCGCAGCAGCGAAACTTGCATCAGTAATCCCGTCGAGTGAGATGTTTTCGGGGCCGCACTCTCGCGTTGGAGTGCTTGGCGCGCAACGTGTCGTTAGACGCCGACGGATTTGTCAGTTCTTCAATGATTATCTTGCGTTTGCGCTGGCAGCGTAGCGAACCTGCGCTGCCAACGGCTCAGTCGGCGTCGCGCAGCAGTTCGTTGAGGGAAGTCTTGGCTCGCGTTTGTGCATCGACGCGCTTGACGATCACGGCACAGTAGAGACTGTGACTGCCGTCGCGGGAGGGCAGCGAACCGGATACCACCACGGAGCCCGGTGGCACCCGGCCGTGATGAATCGCGCCGCTGCTGCGCTCGTAGATGCGGGTGCTCTGACCGATGAACACGCCCATAGAGATCACCGATCCTGCACCGATCACAACGCCTTCGACGATTTCCGAGCGTGCGCCGATGAAGCAGTCATCCTCGATGATGGTGGGAGCGGCTTGCAGCGGCTCGAGCACGCCGCCTATGCCGACGCCGCCGGACAGATGCACGTTGCGGCCGATCTGCGCGCACGAGCCCACCGTCGCCCAGGTGTCGACCATGCTGCCGGCGCCGACGTGGGCGCCGATGTTGACGTAGCACGGCATCAACACCACGTTGGCGGCAACGTAGGCGCCGCGGCGCACCAGTGCCGGCGGCACCACGCGCACACCCTGCTGCGCGAATTGTTTGGCATCGGCGCTCGTGTATTTCAGTGGCACCTTGTCGTAAAAGCACGCGTAGCCGGCATCCATGACCGCGTTGTCGTGGGTGCGGAAGTACAGCAGCACCGCCTTCTTGAGCCACTCGTGCACCTGCCAGTGCCCTGCAACGGGCTCGGCGACCCGGCAGGTCCCGCGATCGAGCGCCTCGATCGCCGCCTCGATTGCCGCCTTGGTCTGAGCATCGACCGTCGCACTCGACAACTCATGACGCCGTTCGTACGCGGCATCGATCGCCTGCTGCAACTCGTGCATGGTCATAATGCGTCGACGGCTCCCTGCGGTCGGAGTATTCTGACGCTTGCGCGACCCGTCTGACTACAGTCTTGCCCGGCGGATCCTAATAGCCGCGCTTTGGGACTGTTCGCTAGGTTTGAGCAATGCAATCGCTGCACGCGTCAGAGACCACCGCACCCCTTGAGCCTCAGATGCGCAGCAGTCTCGCCGGCCACGCGCTGTACCTGGACATCGACGGCACCATCCTGGATCTGGCTCCGAGCCCGGACAGGGTCGAAGTACCGGTATGGATGGTGCCGCTGCTGCAGCGGCTGTGGCTCAAGCTCGACGGCGCCGTGGCCTTCGTCAGCGGCCGCAACATCGCCGCGATCGACGCGCTGTTCGAGCCGCTGAAGCTGCCGGCGATCGGCGTGCATGGCGGCGAAATCCGTATCGGCGGCGGACCGGTCGTGATCGATGAATCGCTCATGGCCGAGCTGCAAGCCGCGCTGCCGTTGCTGCACGATGCGATCGCGCACGTGCATGGTGTGTACCTGGAAAACAAGCGCTGTGCCATCGCCCTGCATTACCGCAGCGTGCCCGAGCGCGGCCGCGAAGTTCTCAAGATCGCCGAACTGGTGGTCGCCGGCCTGGGGCCGGCGTTCGCGGTTCTGGTCGGCAAATGCGTGGTTGAAATCCGCCCGCGGCATCTGACCAAGGGCGCGGGACTGCGCCGGCTCATGGAGCAGGAGCCGTTTCGCGGTCGCAGCCCCATCTTCGCCGGCGATGACGTCACCGACGAGGATGCGTTCGAAGTGGTGAATCGATTCGGCGGCATCAGCGTGCGCGTGGGCGAGGCGGCGCCGAGCGCCGCCACCTACCGCCTGGCCGATCCGGATCAGTTGCGCCAATGGCTGCTCGAGATCGCCCAGCCTTGACTCAGGACAGCGGCAGCAAGCGCAGCAACCCGGCGGCCAGCCTGAATCTGGGCTTGATCGGCAATTGCCAGGTGGCATCGCTGATCGATGCCCAGGGCACCCACGTCTGGACCTGCCTGCCGCGGTTGGACGGCGATCCGGCATTCTGCGAACTGCTGGCCGGCTCGAACGCGGTTGCGGGCGAAGGCCGCTGGGCGGTGCAGCTGCTCGATCAGGTCGCCAGCATGGTGGGTATCGTCAACTGCGCCATGCGGCTGTCACGCTCCTGGGAGGATGCCCTGTGAGCCGCCTGGTGGTGGTGTCCAATCGTCTGTCGATCCCCGGACACGCGGCAGCTCCCGGCGGCCTGGCGGTAGGGCTGCTTTCGGCGCTGCGCCAGCACGGGGGGGTCTGGCTGGGCTGGAGCGGCAGCACCGGCGAAGCGCCGGACGATGCGCTCGAGAGCATCGAGAAGGAGGGCATTCGCTACGTCAGCATGGCTCTGCCGCGCGCCCAGTTCGAGCCGTACTACAACGGCTTCTGCAATTCGACGCTGTGGCCGCTGCATCACTACTTTCTGAGCGCTTTCCGCTATGACGCCGCCGAGTTCGAGGCCTACATGGCCATCAACGGCGCCTTTGCCGCGGCAACGCTGCGGCTGATCGAACCGGATGACACGGTCTGGATCCACGACTACCAGCTCATGCCGCTCGCCGGCCTGCTGCGCGCGCAGGGCGTGAAGACGCGTCTGGGATTCTTTCTGCACATACCGTATCCCAACATCGCCCTGCTGCGCGTGCTGCCGGTCTATGCCGAGCTGGTACGCGATCTGTGCCAGTACGACCTGGTGGGCTTTCAGACCGCGGAGGATCTCGAGGGCTTTCAGTCCGCGGTCAATGCGGTATTTCACGACCAGGCCGTCATCGGCGGCGAGCACATCGAAATCGCGGGCCGGCGCATACGCACCGGCGTATTTCCGATCGGGGTCGACGTCGAGGCCATTGCGGCCCAGGCGGCCACGGCAGCGCGCGAGGACGAGCAGGTCAAGCGTCTGATCGCCGGCCTGCTCGGGCGCAAGCTCATGCTGGGGGTGGACCGGCTCGACTACAGCAAGGGGCTGGTGGAGCGATTTGCCTCCTATCGCACGCTGCTCGAATCGACCCCGGAGCTGCTGGGCAAGGTGGCCTACATCCAGATTGCGCCGCTGAGCCGCACCAACGTTGCCGCCTACGTCGCCATCCGCGACGCGCTCGAGCACGCCGCGGGTCAAACCAACGGCCAGTACGCCGACACCGACTGGACCCCGGTGCGCTACCTCAACAAGGATTTTCCGCACGAGACGCTCAGCGGCTTCCTGCGCGTCGCCAGCGTCGCGGTGGTCACGCCCTTGCGTGACGGCATGAACCTGGTGGCCAAGGAGTTCGTGGCGGCGCAGGATCCCGAGGATCCGGGCGTGCTGGTGCTCTCGAGCATGGCCGGCGCGGCGCGCGAACTGACCGACGCCCTGCTGATCAATCCCTACGACCGCAGCGCCGTGGCCCTGGCGCTGCGCCAGGCGCTGGCGATGCCGCTGTCGGAGCGGCGCTCGCGGCACGAAGGGATGCTCAAGGTGCTGCGCGCCAATTCCATCACCCACTGGTACAGCTCGTTCATCGCGCGCCTGGAAGGCGACTAGGCCGTCAGGAACGCGCGCAGCCGCTCGGCCGCCTCGACACACTGCGCCAGTTGCGGCACCAGCGAGATGCGTACCCGGCCGCGGCCCGGATTGTGCCCGTGCGCCTCGCGCGCCATGAAACTGCCGGGCAGCACGAGCAGATTCGCGCGCTCGTACAGTGCGCGCGCGAACTGCGCATCATCGCCCGCGATCTGCGCCCACAGGTAGAACGCGCCGGCGGGCCGTTCGAGCGCCAGCACCGGCCGCAGAATCGGCAGCACGTGCGTGAATTTCTGCTGATAAATATGCCGGTTGGTCGCCACATGAGCGTCATCGCTCCAGGCCGCGATGCTGGCCCGTTGCACCGGCAGTGCCATGGCGCAGCCATGGTAGGTGCGGTAGAGCAGGAAGCGCTCGATCAGCCCCGCCTCGCCGGCGACCAGTCCGGATCGCAACCCGGGCAGGCTCGAGCGCTTGGACAGACTGTGAAACACCATGCAGCGCCGGAACGCTTCGTTGCCGGCCTGAGCGGCGGCGTGCAGCAGGCTGGGACTGGGCTGTGCCTCATCCAGATACAGGTCGGCATAGCATTCATCGGCGGCGATGATGAAGTCGTAACGCTCGGCCAGTTCGAGTGCGCTGCGCAGATAGCTCAGTGGCAGCACGGCGCCGGTCGGATTGCCGGGCGAGCACAGGAACAGCAGCTGGCAGCGGCGCCAGACGGCGGCCGGAACCGCCGCCAGGTCGGGTACAAACCCAAGCTCGGCGGTACTGTTCAGGTAATAGGGCTCGGCCCCGGCCAGCAGCGCCGCGCCCTCGTAGATCTGGTAGCAGGGATTGGGCATCGCCACCAGCGCGTCGCGACTGGGATCCACCACGGCCTGCACGAACGCGAACAGCCCCTCGCGCGTGCCGTTGACCGGCAGCACCATCGTCTCCGGATCGAGCTCGACGCCGGGGGGCAGGAAGCGGCGTTGCAGGGCCGCGGCCATCGCCGCACGCAGTTCCGGCAGGCCGCGCGTGGCCGGATAGCTGTCGAGCTGATGCCTGCTTGCGGCCAGCGCCTCGAGCACGAACGCCGGCGGCTCGTGTCTGGGCTCACCGATCGACAGGGAAATGCCGGGCAGGTCCGCCGGCACCGCGGCGCCCGCGAGCAGGGCGCGCAGGCGCTCGAACGGATACGCCTGTAGCCGCGCCAGCCCCGGATTCATGCCAGGCGTTGATCGAGGGCATCGGTCAGGCGCAGGCGCAGGCGCTCCGCGGCCGCTTCGTCCAGGGGCTGCTGGGCCCGGTCGGTGACATAGAACACGTCCTCGGCGCGCTCGCCGAGCGTGCTGATCTTGGCGGCATGCAGGTCCACGCGCTCCTCCCAGAGCACCTTGCCGACGTCGCACAGCAATCCGGGCCGATCGCCGGCCGTGAGTTCGAGTACCGAGCGGCGATTGCGCTCATCGACGCTGATCGCGATCTGTGTGGTGGTCTTGAATACCCGCATCTGCCGGGTGGCGCGCCGCGAGACCGCCAGCGGTGCTTCCTCCGGCCGCTGCAGCGAGCCCCACAGGGCGCGCTCAATCTCAGCGCGCCGCTCGGCATCGCTGACCGCCGAGCCGTCCTCCTCGAGAACGTGGTAGGAGTCGAGCGAGAAGCCATTGCCGACCGGTGTGATGCGTGCTTCCAGAATGTTGAGGCCGAGCTGATCGAGCACCGCCGTGGCGCGCGCAAAGCCGTGGCGCCGATGCGGCGCGTAAATCATGACCGCGGTGGTACCGAGTTCGCTTTGCGGCTCCACCGATACCAGCGCCTCGTCGGCATTGGCCTCGCCGGCGGCGGCCAGCGCGCGCGTATGACGCGCGATCTCTTCGGGCGCGTGGCGCAGGAAGTACACTGTCGGCAGCCGCGACCAGGCGCGCTCGATCGCTCCCGGCTGCATGCCTGAACCTCGCAGAAGCGCGCGGGCGCTGTCCTGATGCTCGCGCATGAGTTCGTCCTGATCCACCGGCGTCTCCAGCCCGCGGCGCAGCGCCCGCTTGACCCGCTCGTAGAACTCGTGGAACAGCGCCGCCTTCCACGAATTCCACAATTTCGGGTTGGTGCCGCGCACGTCGGCGCAGGTCAGCACGTAGAGATAGTCCAGGTGCGACTCATCCCCGACCTTGCGCGCGAACTCGCTGACCACCTGCGGATCGCCGATGTCCTGCTTCTGCGCGGTCATCGACAGCAGCAGGTGATTCTTCACCAGCCATGCGACCAGCCGCGCGTCATAACGCGACAGGCCCTGCTCCAGGCAGAAGGCTTCGGCATCCACCGCTCCCAGGTCGGAATGATCGCCGCCGCGACCCTTGGCGATGTCGTGGAACAGCGCTCCGAGATAGACGATCTCCGGTTTCGGCAGCTGCTGCGTGATGGCCGAGACCAGCGGCAGCTCGTGATCAAATTCGCTCATCGCCAGGCGGCGCAGATTGCTGACCACGAACAAGGTATGCGCATCGACCGTGTAGGCGTGAAACAGATCGTATTGCATACGGCCGACCACGCGCCCGAAGGCCGGGATGTAGCGGCCCAGCACGCCATAGTCGTTCATGCGCCGCAACTCGTGGGTCACGCCGCGCGGGGCGCGCAGGATCTCCAGAAACAGACGGTGGTTGCGCGGATTCTGGCGGAACTCCTCGTCTATGAGCCACAGGTTGCGCGCCACCGCGCGGATGGTGCCGGCGCGCACACCGCGGATCTGCGGATTCTGCTGCAGCAGCACGAACAGCTCGAGCAGCGCCGAGGGCAATCGCGCGAACACGTCCTCATTGACCGCTTCGAGATAATCGCTGCGTACCTGGAAGCGTGGATTGAGCGGCTGCGGCGGCGCCCGGTCGCTCAGGATCGCCTCGCGAAACAGCTGCAGCAGCAGTTCGTTGAGCAGGGTCACATCCATCACGGTGCGGTAGTAGCGCTGCATGAGCTGCTCGACCGCGAGCGTGTAGGAGGCGTCTTCGTAGCCGAAGCTGTGAGCCAGTTTGATCTGATAGTCGAACAGCAACCGGTCTTCGTGCCGTCCGGTCAGCACATGCAGCCCGAACCGCACCTTCCAGAGGAAGGCCTGCGCCTGCTTGAGTCGCCGCAACTCCGAGGGCGTCAGAAAGCCGAGCGTGACCAGCTCGTCGAGCGACTCGGCGCCGAAATGCCGCTTGGCGACCCAGGCGATGGTATGGATGTCGCGCAGTCCGCCGGGGCCGGTCTTGACGTTCGGTTCCAGATTGTAGGCAGTGTCGTTGGCCTTGAGGCGGCGCTCCTGCTGTTCGCGAACCTTGGCCTCGAAGAATTCCCGCACCGGCCAGATCCGGTCGGGCGCGAGCGCGACGCGCATCGCCGCGAGCAACTCGGCGGAGCCGGCCAGCCGCCGCGACTCCATCAGCGTCGTCATGACGCCGACGTCGGCGGCGCTCTCCTCGGCGCACTCAGCCACGGTGCGCACGCTATGCCCGACCTCCAGGCCGATGTCCCAGAGAAAGGCCACCAGCTGTTCGACGCTGGCACGCTCGCCTTCCGCCAGCGGCGCGGGCACGAGCACGAGAATGTCGATATCGGAATAGGGGTGCAGCTCGCCGCGGCCATAGCCACCGACGGCCACCAGGGCCAGGCGGCCGGCGAGGTCGGGCGGCAGGCGCTGCGACCAGAGGTTGCGCAGCAGCAGGTCGGTGAAGCGCGCGCGCGAGCGCACCAGGCCCTCGACCGGCTCCTCCTCGACAAAGCGCGCCTGCAGCTCGTCCTGCGCCTGCCTGAGCAGGGTGCGGCAGCTGTCCGCCGCGCACTGGCTTTCGGCGAGCAAGCCGGGCAGGCGATTGAGCAGCGGCCAATCGAGCGGCGCCGGCGCCTCGGGTGGGGCGTCCTCGAGCACCGAGGGGTCGGAAACCGCCATGGCCGTCCTGCAGTGACCTAAGGTTAATGCGCCGCGCGCGGGCTCAACGTCAGCACCTCGTGCCCGGTGGGCGTGACCAGCACCATATGCTCCCACTGCGCTGACAGTGAATGATCCTTCGTGACCACGGTCCAGCCATCGGGCAGAACGCGCACGTGCCGCTTGCCGGCATTGATCATCGGTTCGATCGTGAACACCATGCCGGCTCGAATCTCGAGTCCGGCATTGGGTTCGCCGTAGTGCAAAATCTGCGGGTCTTCATGATACACGCGGCCGATTCCGTGCCCGCAATATTCTCGCACCACGGAAAACCCCTCGGCTTCGGCCAGAGTCTGGATTGCATGGCCGATGTCGCCCAGATGCGCACCCGGCCGCACCAGCTCGATCGCGCGCCACATGGCGTCCTTGCAGACCTCGGCCAGGCGCTGCCCGAGCACCGGCGGCTTGCCGACAAAGTACATGCGGCTGGTGTCGCCGTGATAGCCGTCCTTGATGATGGCCACGTCGATATTGACGATGTCGCCGCTCTTGAGACGGCGCTCGTTGGGTATGCCGTGGCACACCACGTGATTGACCGAGGTGCAGACCGTTTTCGGAAAGCCGCGGTAGCCGACATTGGCAGGAATGGTCTTCTGCACGTTGACGATGTAGTCGTGACAGATCCGGTCGAGCTCATCGGTGCTGACGCCGGCGGTCACGTGCTCGCCGATCATGTCCAGCACGTCCGCCGCCATGGCGCCCGCGATGCGCAGCTTCTGCTGCTCATCGGGTGATTTCAGTGAGATCTGTGTGGTACGCAGCATGCGATGTCCCGGGGTGCTTAAGGCATTGTTCAGACTGGAAGTTCATGGTATAAAGCGCGGCCTTTTTTGGCAACGCAATCCACACGCGTATCACGAACCTGTGACCGGGTGTCCGGAAACGCACCATCTGCGCCTGGCCCAAAGCCTGCGCAACTGTCGCGCTGAAGGATCGTCACCAGGGATGCGCGGAGGCCACAACCCGACATAGGAGCTACGTTTTCATGCCCAGCGTGTCAATGCGACAGATGCTGGAGGCGGGCGTCCATTTCGGACATCAGACCCGCTTCTGGAACCCGAAGATGGAACCGTTCATTTTCGGCGAACGCAACAAGATCCATATTATCAACCTCGAGAAGACCCAGCCGTTATTTGCTGATGCGGCCTCCTTCATCAAGCAGATCGTAGCCGACGGGGGTACCGTGCTGTTCGTCGGCACCAAGCGCTCGGCGCGCGATGCGGTCCAGAAGGAAGCGCTGCGCGCGGCCATGCCATATGTCAACCAGCGCTGGCTGGGCGGCATGCTGACCAATTTCAAGACCATCCGCGGCTCGATCAAACGCCTCGCCGAGCTTCAGGACATGGCCACTTCGGGCGCGCTCGACAAGCGCGGCAAGAAGGAGGCCACGCAGCTGCGCCGCGAAATGGTCAAGCTCGAACGCAGCCTCGGTGGCATCAAGGGCATGGAAGCGCTGCCTGACGCCTTGTTCGTGATCGATGTGGGTCACGAGCACATTGCGATTCACGAGGCGAAGAAGCTCGGCATCCCGGTCGTGGCGGTGGTCGACACCAATTGCTCGCCCGATGGCATCGATCATGTGATCCCGGGCAACGACGATGCCATGCGCGCCATTGCGCTGTACGCGGCGGCGATTGCCGATGCCGTGCTGGAGGGCAAATCCTCGGTACCGCAGGTGGCGGTGGGCGAGGACGAGTTCGTCGAGCTGGACGAGGAGGGCAATCCGCGCCGCAAGAGCGGTAAGCCCGCGCGCCCGCGGCCCGCTGCCGCAGTGCGCAAGAAGGCCCCGGCTCGGCGCCGACCCGCCGTCCCCCCGGTCGCCGCGGTGGCCGCGGTCGAGGAGAGTGCCCTGGAGACCGAGCTTGACGACACGCCCGAGACCCCCGAGGGCGCCACGCCGCCGATGGGGCTCAAGCGCCGCGGCAATACCGGGACCGCGCGCCGGCCGCGCAGCGGTGCAGCATGAGCGTCACCCCCGATGCCGTGCGCCAGCTGCGCGAGCGCACCGGCGCCGGCATAATGGAATGCAAGAAGGCGCTGGTGGAGACCGGCGGAGATCTGGACGCCGCCGCCGAGCTCATGCGCAAGCAGGGTCTGGCCAAGGCCGATAAGAAGGCCGCGCGCGTGGCCGCCGAGGGCGTCATCGTCGTCGAGCGTTCTGCCGACGGTTGTACGGCCGCCATGGTCGAGCTCAATTGCGAGACCGATTTCGTCGCCCGTGAGCAGGATTTTCGCAACTTCGCGGCCGATCTGGCGCGCCTGACGCTGGCCGGCCGCGTGGTGGATGTGCCGGCGCTGCTGGCAGCGGAACTCGCCGCCGGCGAGAGCGTGGACCAGCGCCGGCGTGCGCTGGTGGCAAAAATCGGCGAGAACATCAGCGTGCGTCGCTGCGTGGTGCTCGAGAGCAATGGCGTGATCGGTGCCTATGCCCACGGCTCGCGCATCGGCGCGCTGGTGGCGCTCGAAGGCGGCTCGGCCGCGCTGGCGCATGATCTGGCCATGCACGTGGCGGCCAGCAATCCTCGCTATATCAGTGCCGCGCAGGTACCGGCCGAGGTCGTGGCCAAGGAGCGCGAGATACTGGCCGAGCAGGCGCGAAAGGAAGGCAAGAGCCCGGAGATTCTCGCCAAGATGATCGACGGGCGGCTGCGCAAGTCGCTCAATGAAATCGTGCTGCTTGGCCAGCCGTTCGTGAAGGATCTCGATCAGAGCGTCGAGAAGCTGCTCAAGAGCGCCGGCGCCACGGTGCTGCGCTTCGAACGCTTCGAAGTCGGCGCCGGCATCGAGAAAAAGCCGCAGGATTTTGTCGCCGAAGTCATGGCGCAGGTCAGCGCCGCAGGCGGTCGCTAGCTCAAGACAACGCAGCTCGAGAACCCCGCTGAGCGCGGGGTTTTTTTTATGGCAGACTGAAGAGGTTTGCCGCAAGCCAACACGGAACCGGCACGATGAACGAATCCCAACCGCCTTGCAGCCGCATTCTGGTCAAGCTCTCGGGCGAGGCGTTGCTCGGCCGCGCCGATTACGGCATCGACCCGGAAGTGCTCAAGCGCGTGGCCGGTGAGATCCGTGACGTGCAGGCTCTGGGAGTACAGGTCGGCATCGTGATCGGCGGCGGCAACCTGTTCCGCGGAGTGGGCCTGGCGCGCTCGGGCATGGACCGTGTGACCGCCGATCAGATGGGCATGCTGGCGACGGTCATGAACGCGCTGGCGCTGCAGGACGCGCTGGAGCAGCAGGGGATGCAGGCGCGCGTGATGTCCGCCATCCGCATCAACGAAGTCTGCGAGGACTTCATCCGCCGCCGCGCGATACGGCACCTGGAAAAGGGCCGCGCGGTGATTTTTGCCGCCGGTACCGGCAATCCGTTTTTCACCACCGACACCGCGGCGAGTCTGCGCGCCATCGAGATCGAGGCGCAGCTGCTGCTCAAGGCCACCAAGGTCAATGGCATCTACTCCGATGATCCGGTGAAAAACCCCGCCGCTCAGCACTACCCACGGCTCACCTACGACCGCGTGCTGGACGATCGGCTCAACGTCATGGACGCCACCGCGATCGTGATGTGTCGCGACTACCGGCTGCCTCTGCGGGTATTCAATCTCGGCAGTCCCGGCGATCTGCTGCGCATAATGCACGGCGAGGATATCGGCACTCTTGTGACCAACGACTGAAGGCAAGCGACTATGCTCGAGGATCTGAAAAAAGACGCGATCACACGCATGCAGAAGTGCGTGCAGGTATTTCAGGCCGACCTCAAGAAGCTGCGCACCGGTCGCGCGCACCCGAGCCTGATCGAGCATCTGAAGGTCGACTATTACGGTAGCGACGTGCCACTGCAGCAGGTGGCGAACATCAGCATCGAGGATGCGCGCACGCTGGTGGTCTCGCCGTGGGAGAAGTCCATGGTCGGGCCGATCGAGAAGGCGATCCACAAGTCCGAGCTGGGACTGACCCCGAATACGGCCGGCGCCGTGATCCGCATACCGCTGCCGCCGCTGACCGAAGAGCGGCGCCGCGATATCACCAAGGTGGTTCGGCAGGACGCCGAGAACGCCCGCGTCAGCGTGCGCAGCGTGCGTCGTGACGCGCTCGCTGATCTGAAGGAAATGCTCAAGGAAAAGCTGGTCTCGCAGGACGAGGAGCGCCGTGGCCAGGATGAAATCCAGAAACTGACCGATCGCTTCGTCGCCGAGATCGATCAGCAGCTGGCATCCAAGGAAAAGGAAATTCTTCAGGTTTGAGCACTGTTGCCACAGTGAGCGGGTCGACGCCGCTGCCCCGTCACATCGCCATCGTCATGGACGGCAATGGGCGTTGGGCGCGCGCGCGCGGGGATGCGCGTGCTGACGGTCATCGCGCCGGCGTCGAGCCGGTGCGCATGGTGATCGAGGAGTGCGTGCGCCAGGAAATCGGCGCCCTGACGCTGTTCGCCTTCAGCAGCGAGAACTGGGGCCGGCCGCGCGATGAGGTCATGAGCCTCATGTCCCTGTTCGTCGAATCGCTGGAAGCCGAAATACACGAGCTGCACCGCAACGGCGTGCGGCTGCGCTTCATCGGTGAACGCGCCGAGCTGGATGCGCGGCTGCGCGCCAGCATGGCCCACTCCGAGCAGACCACGCTCGCCAACGCCCGGCTGCAGCTGCAGATCGCCTTGAGCTACGGCGGTCGCAGCGACATCGTCAGCGCCGCGCGCCGTCTGGCCTCGCAGGTCGAGCGCCATGAACTCAAGCTGCTCGAGATCGATGAGCCGACATTTGCGGCTGCCCTGGCGCTCGGCGGCCTGCCCGATCCGGATCTGTTCATTCGCACCGGCGGGGAGCAGCGCATCAGCAACTTCCTGCTGTGGAATCTGGCCTACACGGAGCTGTATTTCACCGAATGCCTTTGGCCGGATTTCGATGCCGCCAGCTTTGGCGCGGCGCTGCAGCACTTTGCTACGCGCCGGCGACGCTTCGGGCTCACCGAGGCACAGCTGCCCGGCGTCGTCGCCGGGCCGGCTTGAGCTAAGGCCAGTCGATGCTGCGCTCCCGCGTCGTGACCGCCCTGACCCTGGCGCTGCTGCTGGTGGTGGCGATCCTGTATTCGCCGCCGAACATCACGGCGCTGATCCTGGGCTTGATCCTGACGATTGGGGCCTGGGAGTGGTCGGCGTTTCTGGCCGTCGGGGCCCCGTGGCGCCTGTGCTACGTTCTACTGCTGCTGCTGGCCGGCGTCGCGGGCCTGTACTGGCCGCTCGACTTCCGGGGCTTTGCCTGGATGATGGCTCTGGCGAGCGCCTGGTGGCTGCTGGCACTGCTTTGGATCGTGGCCGCGCCCCAGCGCGTCGGGCGGCTCACGGCGGCGCTGGCCGGGGCGCTGGCACTGCTGCCGACCTGGTTCGCGCTGGTGCACATCGATGCGCTGTGGCGCAACGGCGCGCAGTGGACGCTGTTCATTTTGGCGCTAAGCTTTGCAGCCGACACGGGGGCATATTTTGCCGGCCGTCGCTTCGGCCGGGTGCACTTGGCCCCGCGTGTCTCACCGCACAAGACCTGGGAGGGCGTCATGGGTGGAATGCTTCTGGCGCTGGTGGCCGCCGTGTGCGGCGCGGCGTGGTTCCGGCTGGCGCCGCTGAGCTTCGTGTCATTGTGCCTGGCTGCGGCCGGCTTCTCGGTGATCGGGGACCTGACCGAAAGCCTGCTCAAACGGCACGTGCATCTCAAGGACAGCGGCCGGGTGTTCCCGGGACATGGCGGTGTGCTCGATCGCATCGACAGCGTGACCGCGGCCACGCCCGTAATGACGCTGGGACTGATCTGGCTTGGGGTCGGCGCATGAGCGAGATCGGGGTCGTAGTGCTGGGCTCGACCGGCACCGTCGGTTGCAACACGCTGGATGTTCTGGCGCTGCATCGCGAGCGTTTCCGCGTGGTCGCGCTGGCCGCGCGCAGCAACGTCGAGCTCATGCTGCTGCAGTGCCGGCGTTTCGAGCCGGAATGGGCAGCGATGCAGTCCGAGGCAGCGGCGCAGGCGCTGGAGCAGCAGCTGCGCCAGGTCGGGTGCCGTACGCGAGTGCTGGCGGGCGCCGCGGCGATCGCACAACTGGCAACCCAGTCTGAGGTGGATTATGTCATGGCGGCCATCAGTGGCGCCGCCGGTCTGGCCTCGGCGCTGGCGGCCGCCGGGGCCGGCAAGCGCCTGCTGCTGGCCAACAAGGAATCGGCCGTCATGGCCGGCGCACTGCTGATATCGGCGGTACAGCGCTCGGGCGCGCAGCTGATACCGATCGACAGCGAGCACAACGCCATATTCCAGTGCCTGCCGGCCGGCTTTCAGGCCGGGACGGCACCCCGCGGCGTGCGGCGGCTGATTCTGACCGCCTCCGGGGGGCCGTTTCTGAACTGGACCGCCGAGGCAGTTGCGCGCGCCACACCGGCGCAGGCCTGCGCCCATCCGCGCTGGAACATGGGCCGCAAGATTTCGGTGGATTCGGCAACGCTCATGAATAAAGGCCTCGAGCTGATCGAGGCCAGCGTGCTGTTCGGCATGCCGGCGCGGGATATCGATATCGTGGTGCATCCGCAAAGCCTGGTGCACTCGCTGGTGGAGTACGAGGACGGCTCGGTGCTGGCGCAGCTGTCATCGCCGGACATGCGCGTGCCGATTGCCCAGGCGCTGGCGTGGCCGCATCGCATGGCGGCCGGCGTGGAGTTCCTGGACCTGGTGCGGGCGGCGCGGCTGGATTTTTTGGCGCCCGATCCACAGCGCTTCCCCTGCCTGCGCCACGCCCAGGAAGCCGCTAGGCTTGGCGGCCTCAGTTGTGCCAGTCTGAACGCTGCCGATGAGATCGCTGTGCAGGCCTTCCTCGACAAGCAGTTGAACTTTGGCGATATTCCGGCAGTCATTGAATCAGTGATGGGCAGGGTGCGAGGGGGAGCGATGACAGGTCTCGAAGCGGTTCTGGCGGCGGATGGCGAGGCTCGGGCCCTGGCCTCCGAGGTCGTGGCGCGGCGCACGGCCGGCCAGAGCGTGCACATATGAGCATAGCCTGGCACCTGCTGGCCTTCATCGTCGCGGTCTGCCTGCTGGTGACTGTGCATGAATTCGGCCATTTCTGGGTCGCGAAGCGACTGGGCTTCAAGGTGCTGCGCTTCTCGGTGGGCTTCTGGAAAACGCTGTGGCGGCGCGTGGGTGCGGACGGCACCGAATACATCATTGCTGCAGTGCCGCTAGGCGGCTACGTCAAGATGCTCGACGAGCGCGAAGGGCCGGTCGATCCGGCCGAGCGCCATCGCGCGTTCAACCGCCGCCCCCACTGGCAGCGCATCGCAGTGCTGCTGGCCGGTCCGGCCTTCAACATCATTTTTGCGATCCTGTTACTGACCGGCATTCTGCTGATGTCCGGTGTCGCGCAGGTGCGGCCCGTGATCGGGGATATCGAGGCCGATACGGTCGCGGGCCGCGCGGGATTGCGCAGCGGCGACGAGATCGTGGCGATCGATGGGCGCGCGGTGAACTCGCAGCGCGATGTGGTGCTGGATCTGCTCGATGCGGTCAGCGACAACGCACCGATCACGCTGGCCGCGCGCGCCGCGGATGGCGCGCTGCGGCCGATCACGCTCGCGGTTCCCGATCCCACGGAGCGTCGCCGGCTCACGGAACCTTCGGCGCTCATGAGCGGCTTGGGATTGAAGTTCTACGAGCCGCCGATCCCGCCCGTGCTGGGCGCCGTCGAGCCGGATGGTCCGGCAGCCCACGCCGGGCTCAAGGCCGGGGATACGATCGTTGCGGTCAACGGTGATCCCGTGCATGACTTCCTCGACGTGGTCGCGCGCATTCAGGCGCAGCCGGGCCGCAGCGTCTCGATCCGCTACCGTCGCGATGGCCTCGAGGCCACGGTGCAAGTGCCGGTGCTGGCCGAGCAGCACGATGGCAAGACGGTCGGGCGCATTCACGTTCGCCAGCCCCCTCTGGCGCCGTATCCGGAGAGCATGCTGCGGCATATCCACCTGTCGCTGCCGGCCGCGTTCCTGCGCGCCAACGCCGAGGCCTGGGACATGACCGCGCTGCAGGGGCGGCTGTTCTGGCGCATGCTGATCGGTCAGGTTTCGATGAAGAACCTCAGCGGGCCGCTGAGCATCGCCGAATACGCCGGCGACTCCGCGGCGCTCGGGGTGGCTTCGTTCCTGTATTTCCTGGTAGTCGTGAGTCTGGCGCTGGGTTTCATGAATCTGCTGCCGATTCCGATTCTCGACGGCGGCCAAATCGTATTTCAAGCCATTGAATGGCTCAAAGGCAGTCCATTGTCCGATCGTTTTCAGTCCATCGGCCAGCAGCTCGGCATCGCTCTGCTGGTGCTGCTCATGGGTGTGGCATTGTTCAACGATATCTCGCGTCAGTTCGGTTGAAGCATCCTTGATCATACGCACCCGGCGCGCGAAGGCGCGCGCACTTGCCGCGGCGCTGGCGCTGACGGCTCTGCCCACCATACTGCCCGCCCAGCAGATCAGCGACGACGAATTCACGGTCAGCAACATCCGTATCGAGGGATTGCAGCGCATCTCCGAGGGCACGGTATACAACTACCTGCCGGTCAATATCGGCGACCATCTCAACCCCCAGCGCGTGCGCGAGGCCATGCGGGCGCTGTACACGACCGGTTTCTTTCGCGACGTCGAGCTGCGGCGCGACGGCACGGTGCTGATCGTCGCGGTGGCCGAGCGGCCCTCGCTCGAGAGCGTCGACATCAAGGGCAATAAGGACATCAAGACCGAGGACCTGCAGAAATCCCTGCGCAACGTCGGCCTGGCGGCCGGCAAGACCTTTGACCGTTCGACCCTCGATGAGGTCACGCAGTACCTGACCGATCAGTACTACAGCCGCGGCAAGTACGCGGTATCGATCGACACCAAGGTCGAGAATCTGCCCGACAATCGCGTGCGCGTGAACATCAACATCAAGGAAGGCAGCCGCGCCAAGATCCGCCAGATCAATATCGTCGGCAACACGGTGTTTCGCGACAAGGACATCCTGGCGACGCTCGCGTTGCAGACACCGAACTGGCAGTCCTGGTACAAGCAGAGCGACCGCTACGCGCGCGAGACCTTGCAGGGTGATCTGGAGAAGATCCAGACCTACTATCAGGACCGCGGCTATGCGAATTTTCGCATCGACTCCGTGCAGGTCGCGATCGCACCGGACAAGAGCGACATTTTCATCACCGCCAACATCAACGAGGGCGCGGTCTACAAGCTCGGCGAGATCAAGCTCGCCGGCAGCATGATCGTGCCGGAAGCCGAGCTGCAGAGGCTGCTGCTGGTCGCGCCCGGCCAGACCTATTCGCAGAAGAACATCAGCGCGACCCAGGAGCAGATCAAGAACCGGCTCGGCGCCGAGGGCTTCTATTTCGCCAAGGTCGAACCGGTGCCGCAGATCGATGAGCCCAAGAAGATCGTCAATCTGACGCTGTTCGTCGATCCGGGCAGCCGCGTGTACGTGCGCCACATCAACTTCACCGGCACCACGCGCAGTGACGACGAGAGCCTGCGGCGCGAGATGCGCCAGCTCGAGGGTGCGTGGCTGTCGAACGTCTCGCTCGAGCGCTCAAAGCAGCGCCTGCAGCGCCTGGCATTCGTCGAGAGCGTCGACATGAGCACCGAACCGGTTCCGGGATCGCCCGATCTGGTGGATGTGAACTTTGCGGTCAAGGAGCGCCCGAGCGCGACCATCGGCGGCGGCATCGGCTATTCCGCCTCGCAGAAACTGGTGCTCAACGGCAACCTCAGCGACAGCAATTTCTTCGGCGGCGGGGATTTCGTTGCCCTCAATATCGACGCCGGGGCCTACAACAAGATCTACAGCTTCAGCCAGACCGATCCCTATCGCAGCGTCGATGGGCTGTCGCGCACGATCTCGCTGAGCTACCGCGACTCGACCCAGTACGTGTCGGAGTCTTCCGCCTTCAGCTCGAAGAATCTGGCGCTCGGCATGACCTTCGGCTATCCGATCAGCGAATATCAGGGCGTCAGTGCCGGGGTTTCGCTGCAGCACATCGATTTGCTGACCTATGCATCGAGCAGCGCGCTGCAGGCCGTGCAGTGGGTGCAGGCCAACGGCCATCCGTATTCGGGTGAGTCGGTTTCGACCTTCATCGAGGGCGATGGCACGACCATCACCACCAGCACCGCATTGCTCGGCACGCGCTACGATACTGCCGAGCTCAGCGCCGGCTGGCAGTACGATTCGCGCAACCGCGCGTTGTTCGCGGATCGCGGCTTTCGCACCGCGCTGAGCTTGACCTACGTACCGCCCGGCATGGACGTGCGCTACTACATCGGCAGCTTCCAATTCTCCGGTTATCTGCCGCTGTGGCGGCGTCTGCTGCTGAGCGAGTCGCTACAGGTGGCCTACGGCCAGCCGCTGGGCAGCACGATCGGTCTGCCGCCTTACAAGCGCTTCTACGCCGGCGGCCCCGATACCGTGCGCGGCTACACCGAGGATACGCTCGGACCGGTGGACACCAATGGCAACCCCTACGGCGGCAACATGCTGACTGTCTCACGCACCGAGCTGATCCTGCCGGTGCCGGAGAAATGGCAGACTAGCGCCCGCGTCAGCCTGTTCTATGACATGGGCAATGTGTTCTCCAATGACGGCACCAAGTTCGTCGGCGAGGATCTGGAGACCCCCATCAGCTACAAATTCAGCTATCATGACCTGCGGGATTCAGCCGGACTCTCGGTGCAGTGGCTTGCGCCGTCGCTGGGCATCTTCCGCTTCAGCTACGGAATCGCGCTCAACGCATCCAATGGCAATAGCATTGATTTCCCGGACCGCACCGAGGGCTTCCAGTTCTCGGTCGGGCAGTCGTTTTAGCAGGAGCAGGCATGAATGGTCGTTCGCGCAGCGTCGTAATATCGGGGATTTTGCTTTTGGCTGCCGCCGCGGCACCGGCGTGGGCCGATCTCAAAATCGGTGTGGTCCAATATGCGCGGCTGATGCAGGAATCACCCCAGGCCAAGGCGGCGCAGGATGCGCTGCGCGGGGAATTCGCCGGCAAGCAGAAGGAGCTGCAGACCCAACAGGCAGCGCTCAAGGCCAAGGAGGAGTCGCTGCAGAAGGACGGGGCGACCATGACGCTTGACCAGCGCACCAAGGCCGAGAAGGATCTGCGCGACGGCAACCGCGAGCTGTCGCAGAAGGTCCAGGAATACCAGGACGATTTCAACGCGCGGCAGAACGAGGAGCTCTCCAAGCTGCAGAAGGCGCTGGTGGAGGAAGTGCAGACTTATGCACAGGGCGAGAAGTTTGACCTGGTGCTCGCCGACGGGGTCATCTTCGCCAGCCCGGTGTTGGACATCACCCCGCAGGTGCTCGCGGCACTGCAGGCGCACGGGCTACGGGCTCCGGCCTCCGGCGGCTCGAGCTCCGGGGCTAGCAACGCGCCCAAACCCGCCACCACGCCGAAGGCCAAGTAGCGCCCTGCAGGCTTCGGATCATGAGCATTGCGCTCGGCGAGCTTGCAGTGCGTTTTGGCTGCGAGCTGCGCGGAGATCCGGAAGTACGCGTGCATGCCGTGGCGGCGCTGAGTTCGGCCGGCCCGGGCACCCTGAGCTTCCTGTCCAACCCGAAACTGGCCTCGCAGCTGGCGCACACCCGCGCGGAAGCGGTCGTGCTCGATGCCCGCAGCGCCGCCAGCTGTCCTGCGCCGGCCCTGATCAGCCCCAATCCACACGCACTGTTCGCGCGCATCGCCGCGCTGCTGTACCCGGAGCCGCCGCTGAGCCCGGGCATTCATGCCAGCGCCATCGTCGATGCCTCGGCCCGTGTCGATGCCAGCGCCGAGGTCTGCGCCCAGGCCGTGATCGGCGCCGGGGCCATGATCGGTGCGCGCTGCCTGATCGGTCCGGCCTGCCTGATTGGCGCCCAGGTGCAGATCGGCGCCGACAGCCGCCTGGTGGCACGCGTGACCGTGGCTGCGCGCACGCAGTTGGGCGAACGCGTGCTGGTGCACCCGGGCGCGGTGCTCGGCGCCGATGGCTTCGGCTATGCGCGCGAGGGCGAGCGCTGGCTCAAGGTGCCGCAGATCGGCGCCGTGCGCATCGGCGATGACGTCGAGATCGGTGCCAATACCACGATCGATCGCGGTGCCATCGATGACACGATCATCGCCGACGGCGTCAAACTCGACAATCAGATCCAGATTGGACACAACGTTCAGATCGGCGCGCATACGGCGATCGCCGCCTGCACCGGCATTTCCGGCAGCACCCGCATCGGTGCGCGCTGCATGATCGGCGGCGGTTGCGGCTTTGCCGGCCACATCGTCATCTGCGACGACGTGGTGATCACCGGCATGGCGATGGTGTCGCACTCGATCAGCGATCCGGGGGTGTACTCCAATGGCATTCCAATCGAGCCGGCGCGACGCTGGCGTCGGGTCGTGGCGCGCCTGAAGCTGATGGCCGACCGCGATGCGCGAGCCGGCAAGAGCGGTCAATCCGAGGACCCAAACCAACAGGACCAGGACGATGAGTGACCCGATCACGCTCGATATCAACGGCATCATGCGGACCCTGCCGCATCGCTATCCCTTTCTACTGGTTGATCGCGTACTCGAGTGCGTGCGTGGCGAGAGCATCCGCGCGCTCAAGAACGTCACCTTCAACGAACCGTTCTTCACCGGGCACTTCCCGAGCCGTCCGCTGATGCCCGGCGTGATCATCATCGAAGCCCTCGCGCAGGTCGCCGGCTTGCTGGCGTTCCTATCGGCCAACGAGGTTCCCGACGACAACACGCGATTCTATTTCGTGGGCATCGACAAGGCGCGATTTCGCCGGCCGGTCGAGCCGGGCGATCAGTTGATTCTGCAGGCCCGCTTCGAGCGCAGCTTCAAGGGCATCTGGCGCCTGGCGACCATGGCCGAGGTGGCCGGCGAGGAGGTCGCGCATGCGCTGATCATGATTGCTCCGGACCTCAAGGGGGGCAATGACGCACCGGTGCTGGGGGATGTGCCGTGATAGACGCGAGCGCGATCGTCGCGGCCGGCGCGCAGCTGGCTGCCGACGTCGAGGTGGGTCCGTTCACGGTGATCGGCGCGGACGTCGTGATCGGCCCACGCTGCTGGATCGGTCCGCATGCGGTGGTGAGCGGGCAGACCACGATAGGGGCGGACAACAAGATCTTCCAGTTCGCCTCGATCGGCGGGGCGCCGCAGGACAAGAAATACGGCGGTGCACCGACGCGGCTGATGATCGGCGAGCGCAATGTGTTCCGCGAGTTCTGCACCATCAATCGCGGCGCATCACCCGATCATGGCCTGACCCAGATCGGCGATGACAATCTGTTCATGGCCTACACGCACGTGGCGCACGACTGCACGCTCGGCAACAATATCGTGATGGTCAATTATGCCGGGCTGGCCGGGCACGTGGAGCTCGGTGACTGGGTCATCCTCAGCGGCTACACCGGCGTACACCAGTTCTGCAAAATCGGTGCGCACGCCTTTACCGCAGCGCTTTCCGGCGTCACGCGCGACGTGCCGCCCTACATCATGGCGGTCGGGCAGCCGGCGGTGCCGCACTCGATCAACAGCGAGGGGCTCAAACGCCGCGGCTTTTCGCCCGAGCAGATTCGCAATCTGCGCCATGCCTACCGCATCCTCTATCGCAGTGATCTGCCGCTGGCCGTGGCAGTCCAGCAACTGAGCGCGCTGGCGCCCACACAGCCCGAGCTCAAGCCGCTGCTCGACTTCATCGCCTCCTCGGAACGCAGCCTGATCCGCTGATGAGCAGTATGCGGGTCGCGATCGTTGCCGGCGAGAGCTCCGGCGACGCGCTCGGTGCCGCCCTGATCGACGCTCTGCGCGCGCGCGTGCCGGACATGCGCGTGCTCGGCGTGGCGGGGCCGAAGATGCGCGCCGCGGGCTGCGAGCCGCTGGCCGATGCGCATGAGCTCGCGGTCATGGGCCTGTTCGAGGTGCTGCCGCATCTGCCGCGGTTGCTGCGGTTGCGTGCCCGGCTGTTGCGCGATATTGCCGCGCTGGCGCCGGACGTTTTTATCGGCGTCGATTATCAGCAGTTCAACCTCGGGCTCGCGCGCGGCCTGAAGGCGCGCGGCTTCGCCACCGTGCAATACGTGAGTCCGCAGGTCTGGGCCTGGCGTCAAGGCCGCGTGCGCACGATCGGGCGGGCATTCGACCTGGTGCTGTGCCTGCTGCCGTTCGAACCGGCCTTCTACCGCGAGCATGCGGTGGCAGCGCAATTCGTCGGCCACCCGCTGGCAGATCAGATCCCGTTGCAACCCGATCGCCACGCGGCGCGCGCCGCCCTGGGGCTCGCGCCCGGCACGACCGTGCTCGCGCTACTGCCCGGCAGCCGTGTCAGCGAAGTGCGGCGGCTGGCTGGGCCGTTCCTGCGCGCGGCGGCGCAGCTGGCGCAGCATCGGCCGGGACTTACGATCCTGGCACCGATGGCGGCGCCGGCGGCACGGCGGCAGTTCGAGCGTGCGCAATCCGCCCTCGGGCTGGCGCTGCCGCTGCGCCTGCTCGACGGACAGGCGCGCACGGCCCTGACAGCGGCCGATGTCGCGCTGGTGGCCTCCGGTACGGCGACGCTCGAGGCATTGCTGTGCCGTTGCCCGATGGTGGCCGCCTATCGGGTCGGTGCGGTCACGGCGCTGCTGCTGCGTACGCTGCGGCTGGTGCGACTGCCTTATTTCGCGTTGCCGAATCTGCTGGCCGGGGAGCCGCTGGCGCCGGAGTTCCTGCAGGAAGCCGTGCGGCCCGAGCCCATGGCCCAGGCGCTGCAACAGCTGCTCGATGACGCGCCGCATCGCGCGTACCTGGAGCAGCGATTTCAGAGCATTCATGAATCATTGCGGCAAGATGGCGCAGCGCTGGCGGCAGCAGCTGTGCTTCAATTGCTGCGCGCACGCACGGGGAGGGACTGGGGCATTGAGCACTCTGATCGCGGGAGTCGATGAAGCCGGACGCGGCCCGCTGGCGGGTCC